>ERZ1292640.50-Hain-H43-02um-R1-50-length-88668-cov-6_pt1 | contig 88668 bp, 75 predicted proteins | sample MGYA00564404_ERZ1292640 | MGnify/ENA primary metagenome ERZ1292640 (study PRJEB36523, sample SAMEA6512636) | groundwater metagenome | collected 2019-01-08 | study: AquaDiva: Metagenomics assemblies of 32 groundwater samples
CGACTAGACAAATCTTGCCAGTCACTTCTCGCAATTGGGTGCCGACAAAGCTGATGTTTGAATCAGATCCGACATTTACTTGAACATAATCTGTTTCCTTTGCAGAAAATTCAAGTTCAAGCGCGTACACCTTTTCCTTAATCGCTTCAAATCCTGCGGCGTCATAGAATTTTTCTGTCTCATCAATAAAGTTTGCTGTCATGCAAAGATTGTCCCTGCATTCAGGCAATGATTCGTAAAGAGTAATATCTGTTGCAAGGGTATCTGCGTAAAGAGTGGATTTGTCGGTTGATGTAAGTGCACTTGCAAGAGTGCTGTCGGTAGGAGTCCTGTAATATTCATTTCCAACAGAAGCCCAAGCCCTGTAGTGTAATTGTACTTTTCCTGCCTTAAAATCGGCTGCTCTTACTCTTACTTTTGCAGTGTAAGTTCCTTGTGGAGTGGCAATTGTTCCTTCAGTCCACTTGTTTGGTTGTCCTGCGTCACCCTTGTTTGATCTGTCAATTATTTCGTTTCCTGGTGCTGGAGTAGGACTATAGGATGTTGAGTAAGTTGGAGTCGAGCCTTGCAGGCTAAGTTCGTAAAGCGCGAAAGTATCAGATTCAGCGTAATTTACTGTATCGGATCCTGTTCTAAAGTGTACTCCTCCGCTTTGTGCGCTGAGAGGGAAAGCAACAGTGTATTTTGCCCAGTAAAACGCTCCGGGGGTAATTCCATCTACGCTTTCTCCCGCTTCATTCTCCATTCCGACAAATTCTATTACAGGAGCAAGTTCATCAGAACCTTTGTTGTAAACAATAACTTCAACATATTCTTTTCCTTTTACGGTGACATTTTCAGTGAAAACATTTCCGTCTTCGAGTATGACTTGTACTTCTACTACTTCCCTATCTTGTGCGTTAAAGAATATTTCTGAATTTGTTATGTTTCCGTCGTAAAGAAGCGCTCCGTCTATTCCTGATATTCTTGCGGTTCCAAGTATTTCTCCGCCGGTTGGAGTCAAGAACTTCATTTCGATTATCTTGGCTTTCTTTCTCATTGTCAAGTATGCCTTATTGTCCGCCGAACCAACTTTCACTTCTACTGTTGTTTCTCCTTCCAATATTTCGGTCTGGGCTTTTACAAAGTATGATTTTCCTGATTCAACTACAACGTTAGTGTATCCTGCGAGGCTTGTTGTGATTTCATCAAACCCTATTTCTGTCTTGTTTGCGTTTGTGTCAAAATCATATACTTTTACTACTGCGCCGCCAACAGGTTGAGCGAAAACATCTAGGGCGAATATGTCTATTCTTGACGAGTTTGTCGCTGTTGCAGTCTTAAGTATTATAGTTGCGTTTTCAGTGGAGCTAACTTCTATAGTCTGTCTTGCTGGAAGGTATCCTTCGTGCCAAGCAGTGATTGTAAGGGATCCGTTTGAATCAAGTCCGTTAAATTCGACTCCATCCGTAGTGGTGACATCTCTTGCGAGCTCTTTTCCAGTCGTGTCAAATATTTTTACAATTGAATTTTCAAGTGCAAGCGCATTTTCGTTAAGAACATTAATCGTGAGTTTCTGTCCGCCCTTTCTCATTACAATATCGATTTTCTTTTCAGCTTCTCTAAGAGTGGTGCTTGTTCCTTCTATTTCAGAATCATAATTCAAGTAACCTTCCTTTTGAGCCTTGATTTGCAGAGGGATTCCGGTTTGTATGCTTGCGTGAACCGTTCCTTCGGTTGTGAAGTCGCTTAATAGTTCAACGCCTGTGGTCTTATTCACTACAACAACTTTTGCGTCACTAATGATGTTTCCCTCTTCATCTGCTACCGCAAATACAACATTTGCTTTTCCAACAAATCCTGATCCTGAAGGTGTAAGTATGAAAGTTCTTGGAGAATCTTTGAAGAAAGTTACTTCCTGGTCGAGTGTGTTATATCCATCAGCAACAACATGGAGCACTACCGAAGTATTTTCCGGTATTCCCTGTTTTCTATAAGTTCCATTCGAATCCATTGAGAAAGCGATTTCAAGTTCGTTATAATTTATTGTTACTTTTGCGTTCGTGATTTTCGTGTCAGTTTCAGAATCAACAAGTATGAGCGACGCTTCTATCCCTTCGGCTGCGCCGGCAAAACTTAGCGTCCTTGAAAAACTGTCTTTTCCTACAATGAATTCATCCGTAAGTGTTTGGTAGCCTTCTTTTGAAGCCGAGAGTTTTATCGTGCTTCCTTGAGGCAAATTAGGGAGGAGTATTTTTTGTCCGTCATTTACTTGTCCTTCAAAAATAACTTTTCCTGTTTCATCATATATTTTTACATCGACGCCCTGCAGCGCTTTTCCGTTCGAATCTTTTAGATTTAGAATGAGTTCGTTTGATGCCATTGTTTGCGAAGCGAAAAGCAAGAGTAGTAGGACCAACAATAATATGAGGATAGCAAAAGTTACTACCATGCTTGGAATTCCGCGGTTCTCAAAAAAATCGGAATACTTGTAAACCGGAATTCCTTTTGAATCCAAAAAATCGAGCGCGTTAAAATACTTGTCTTCGAGCTTGTTGTAAAATTCGGCTAATTTTTCCGAGATCAAACCCAAAAACCCCCTTTTCACGCAATAACTTATTTACTCTATATAATTGTCTATATATAATTCTTAATCGTCCTGTCCTTAATAAGCCTTTTGGGAAGGGGGCTTTTGTTGGCGGAATCATTAGGTAATTGGTTTTACTGCCCGCTAATGTTCATGTCTTCTATGTAGATGGTGGCGTTGTCGGAGCTATATATTATTAAGTGATTTCCTGTGAAAGGGCTCGTGTCGGTGTAATCGATGGCTTGCGACCATGTCGTTCCATTGGTTGAATGTTCGACAATTATTCTTCCGCCAACGATTCTTATTTTTGAGTAATACCAATTGTTTTTGGCTATCCCGAAGCTGTCGTTGCTGGCCACAGAGCCCCCTCTAAATAGTTGGTAATCAGTATAGCCTGCTCCAATACCCAATGCATAATGGTTGCCGACGCCCTTTTCAGGGCCTCCCCTGAACTGGAACCAGAACCTGTTCTCCGGATTTCCCCCTGTACCCGTCTTGAACTTGACAGTAATATTCATGTCTTGAGGGGTTTGTATGTTAAGCCTCGCTGGCGTGTGATCGGCAGGTCCAAGTTGTAATATGCCTCCGCTAACAAAGCAGTTTGAGCCAACGCCGTTTAAGCATGTCCAGTTTTCTAAATTGTTGAATTGGTCTGAAATGTAATATGGTCCTGTTATTGTTACGGGCGAAGAGTTTCCATCTGTAGTCCAGTTGTTTCCTCCCGCACTATTCGAGCTCACGCCTACCTTCCACTGCTCTCCGATATTTGTTAGGTTTCCTGAGAGTTTGTTTCCATCATATAATCCTCCATAGTAGAGTTGTGATACTTCGGTGGCACTAAGGCCACTTCCTTTGCTTATTGTTATCTCATCTATTGTGCCATTCAAGTAGTTTCCTGGCCAGTTACTTCTTGCGCCAATTTGCAGCTGGCCCGCGACATCAGAATAACTTGAGCTTGGCAGTATGCTTCTGCTATTTCTCATGTTTCCATCCAAGTAAAGCGTCAGGTTATTGTTGTATCTTGTTAGCGCTACGTGATACCATTTTCCTGTTGTTATTCCGAGGTTGAATGATTCCATCCCCAAAAGAGCGTCGTTTGGAGTCCACCAATATAATGATCCTCCGTTTGCAGAATTGGCGAGCATTTCCCAAGAGAAACCGGTGACGCGCTGCCCTATCAAAACCTGCCAACTTGAAAGGGCATCAAATTTGACCCAGAAAGAAATTGCAAAATTGTCCGTCGCTAAGTACCAGTCGTTACTATCTGGCGCTTCGATGTAATTGCTTCCGCTGAGTTTGTAACCTCGGCCTATCTTTCCTGAGGCGAGGACGGGGCTTGATATTAGCGTCCCGTTGTTGGTCTTCCAGTAATCTTTCGCGTCATTATCAAAAGGATAGTAAGTCACAAGTCCGTTTGTTATTAGCGTCGTCGCGTATAACGTTCTTCCTCTTTCGTATAGTTGTTGCACTTCTGCTGTTGAAAGGCCGGCGTTGTAAATCATCACTTCATCTATTTTTCCCGCGTACCATCCTCCCGCTCCTACGTGGTCATAACCCATTCTTAATGTGGCTGTGCTTGTGGTAATTGAGCCAGATACTGCGATAGTGTTTATTAATATTCCATTTGCGTATAGCAATAAGCTGTTTCCCATTCTTACTGCAGTTATATATGTCCATGTGTTCAAGTTCAAGTTTCCAAAATCGGTTCCTGCGTTAAATTGCCATTGATTAAATCCCAGCCAATATATTTTCCCTGCATTTGCTGTTATCGTGAACCCTTCAGCTACCCCGTTGTTTCTTTTGCTGATAATCTCCCCATTTCCTGTTGGATAAACCCACAACCCTATGGTAAAGTTGCTTGTTCCAAAGTTAAAGCTAGACGAATCGCTGACATTAACATAGGTGCCGCTGACTCCGCTTAACTGATACGCGCCGCCCATATTGCCAGTCGTCTGGGTCACGCCGCCATTTGCCGTACCGTTTTTGCCGTTTATTATGTCGTCAAGATTGGAATCAAGTGGCCAGTAGGACAAGAGGTTGCCAGAGTGGGGTATTGAAGAAGCGGTTTTATACCAATCATATTTGTAGCTCTTCGTCGAAGGAGAGTACCCTGTGTTGTTTGCTAGGAGGTATTCGCTGTCGTTGAATGCTCCGGTTCCTGAACTTGAAAGGGTTATGGGTGTAGGGGTTGTTAGAATGATTCTTCTTGTTGCGCTTGTCGTTGAGTTGTTGTTGTAGTCAGTGCATGTTATGTTCCAGTCATATGTTCCTGCTACAAGGTTTCTAGTGTATTTGATGGTAGTGCTGATTGTGTTGATGTTGTCAGTATAGTTTACATCTGCTGTTCCGTTTATTCTGAGGCCACATCTTTTTACTGCGTTGTTGTCGCTGGCAGTGAAGTTGAAGTCGATTGCTCCTGGCGTAGTGGTTAAGTTGTCTAGAGGTGTGTTCAAGGTTATACCGGGTGGTGTGGTGTCGGGTGTGATGCATGTGCTGGTGTTGTATCCTGAGCAGTTTGGTAGGCATTGAAGTGTTCCTGATATGAGTCCTTGGTTTTCGCATGTTTGTCCTGCTAGTGCTGTGCCGTCGCATGTTTCTCCGCCGTTAACTGTGTTGTCTCCGCATTGGAGGGTGCTTGTGCAGGTGGTGTATGCGGTGCAGTCGGTTAGGCATGTTTGGCTTCCGGTGTATCCGTTTGCGTCGCATGGTAGTGTGTCTCCATCACAGAAATCGGTTCCGTCTCTTATTCCGTTTCCGCATCTTGGTCCGCCGCCTCCTGGGGCGCTGTTCATTATTCCTTCGGGTGCGTTGAAGTCGACGCATTTCATTTGCATTGATTCGATTGTTTGTGATTTGTCTAGACCCGATTGTGTTCTGTAATTTATTTTTATTGTTTTGATTACTGTTTCGCCTTCTGTGCAGGGTGTTGGTGGGTCGACTACTATTTTTATTGTTTCTCCGGGGGGTACGGTTTCTTCTAGGCCTGAGAGTTCTTTGTCTTCTGATTCTAGTCCGGTGATGATTATTGTTTCGCCCATGTTGTTGGTGATGCTTACAAATATGTTTCCGTCAAGAGTTGAAGCCGCATCGGTGATAGCAAGGCCGCTGGAAAGAACGCTAATTTGTGAAGTAGTCTGTGCAATGGAACTTCCCTGTTCGGTAAACCCAACAAGCAAAGAAACAACAACAAGCGCTATCACCACAACAACCGCGATGATGACTAAGTATTCTATTGTTCCCTGTGCCTTGCTTGGTGCCTGCGCTCTAAATTCGCTTGTTTTCATTTGCATATAAACCATCTTTCGAGAATAATAATGTTTATCTACCCACAGTAGCTCTTTCCTGCGACGCCTTTCGCGTAAAGTTGCGCGATTTCTGTTGCGTTCATTGCCCTGTTGAAGATTGCGACTTCATCCACTAGGCCATATATTGAGTTAGTCCAAGGCGAACCGCCGATGTGTATGTTAGTAGTTGTTGTTGGCAGAGTTGCTGAAGTGGTTGCGGATGTTCCTGTGAGAACTCCATCATAATATATTTTCATGTTTGTGCCATTGAAAGTTCCTACATAGTGGTGCCATGTGTTCCATATCGGCGTTGCAGTAATGCTTGCTGAAACCCATCCGCTATTGTAATAAGTGAACTGTGTTCCTAGTCCCTGGTTTCTTCCAAGCTCAAAAGTGTCTTTGCCGTTGCCCGCAAGATCTTCTTTAGTCACAATCCCGAAATATCTGTTGTAATAACCCGTGTTCTTCATGTAAACCCACGCGCTCACCGTCAGTGCGCTGTAGTTAAAGCCTGGAACTTGTCCTACATTGATGTCTGTTCCTTGAAGAACTAGTGGAGTTCCTTCTCCATCATCAGGCATATCAAATGCCTGGCCTATAATTCCGGGGGAATAAGTGAATGATCCGCGAGCAAGATTTCCGTGGTTGGTTCCATACGAATCAGCCATGTTTCCGTCAGCCTTCCAATATCCGAGCATTCCTGCAGTCAGCCCGGTTCCGCAAGGAACAGCAGTTATTGTAACTGCGCCAGAGTTTGCATCAGGCGTCCAATTGTTTCCTCCGGTTGAGTTTGAGCTTACTCCTGCTTTCCAAATATCTCCTATTGTAGTCTTTTCGGCGCCAATTTTGTTCCCGTCATATAATCCTCCGTAGTAGAGTTGTGATACTTCGGTTCCAGACAGGGCGCGGTTGAATACCATTACTTCATCTATTGTACCATTTAGATATCCTCCTGTGCCGCCCCAGTCGGAGAGATAAAAACTTGTCACGCCTGTAGTTGTCAATGCTTGAGTACTTGTTCCTGCTTGAGTGCCATCAACATAGAGGACGTTTAAATTCGACGCGTTGTGTGTCGTTACAACATGGTGCCATTTGCCATCATGGAGACTGAAATTAGTGCTCACAATTGGTGAGGCTCGGCAATCGGAAAGTTGCAGGTATCCGCTTGTAGCAAGAGATATTATTCCATAACAGCCGCCTGATGTGTAAACACTTCCATAACTGAAGATATAGTTTGTCCTGTCCGCTAAGAACTTTACCCAAAAAGATATTGTTCTTTCAGCGTTATTTGCTGGGAAGCTAGTTGCTGGTCCGGATAATGTCCCACTCGTTCCGTTGAAGCCATATGAGCCTCCTACTACCCCGGAAGAATTTTGAGTGTAGCCGCCACTGGCGGTTCCGTTGTTAGTGCTCCAGTAGTCCTTCGCGTCGTTGTCGAGCGGCCAATATCCCACAAGTCCGTTTGTTATTAGTGTTGTTGCGTTGAGGTCATTTCCTTTGTACCAATCGTATTTGTATGTTTTTGTTGTTGGGGAATACCCTGTAACATTTGCGATAATGTTTTCGTCGTCTCTGTATGTTCCTGTGCCGGTGCTTGAGAGGGTGACGGTTTCTGATGGTGTTGATATGGTTAGTGTGTTAGTGGTGCTTGTGGTTGTGTTGTTGTTGTAGTCGGTGCATCTGATGTTCCAGTCGTATGTTCCTATTGCGAGTGTGTGGGTGAATGTTATTCTTGTGTTTGAGGAATTTATGTTGTCAAGTGTGTTTCTGTCGGTGTTGTTGTATTTGAGGTAACATGTTTTTATTGCGTTGTTGTCTGTTGTGTTGAAGTCAAATGTTATTGTTGTTTGTGTGGTTGAGTAGGGGCTTGGGAGTGGGTTGTTGAGTGTTATTGTTGGTGGTGTGGTGTCGGGTGTGATGCATTGTGCAGTATCATATCCTGAGCAGTTACCTAAGCATGTGAGTGTTCCTGATATGAGTCCTTGGTTTTCGCATGTTTGTCCTGCTAGTGCTGTGCCGTCGCATGTTTCTCCGCCGTTAACTGTGTTGTCTCCGCATTGGAGGGTGCTTGTGCAGGTGGTGTATGCGGTGCAGTCGGTTAGGCATGTTTGGCTTCCGGTGTATCCGTTTGCGTCGCATGGTAGTGTGTCTCCATCACAGAAATCGGTTCCGTCTCTTATTCCGTTTCCGCATCTTGGTCCGCCGCCTCCTGGGGCGCTGTTCATTATTCCTTCGGGTGCGTTGAAGTCGACGCATTTCATTTGCATTGATTCGATTGTTTGTGATTTGTCTAGACCCGATTGTGTTCTGTAATTTATTTTTATTGTTTTGATTACTGTTTCGCCTTCTGTGCAGGGTGTTGGTGGGTCGACTACTATTTTTATTGTTTCTCCGGGGGGTACGGTTTCTTCTAGGCCTGAGAGTTCTTTGTCTTCTGATTCTAGTCCGGTGATGATTATTGTTTCGCCCATGTTGTTGGTGATGCTTACAAATATGTTTCCGTCAAGAGTTGAAGCCGCATCGGTGATAGCAAGGCCGCTGGAAAGAACGCTAATTTGTGAAGTAGTCTGTGCAATGGAACTTCCCTGTTCGGTAAACCCAACAAGCAAAGAAACAACAACAAGCGCTATCACCACAACAACCGCGATGATGACTAAGTATTCTATTGTCCCTTGCGCGCGAGTTTTCATAACCATTTCCTTTCAATAGTTGATTGTTTTCCTATTATATATTATATATACTATAGTGCCATTTTGTCCTCGTTTGTGCTCCAATAGAACCACAAAACATAAAATATTGTTATGTATACAAAGAGCATGATTTTGAAAAGCAAGTCATGCGCAAGCTCAATAACCGCCACTTCTTGGGTCAGGATTATGTTTGTAGTAATCCAAACTCTTGCGAGGTTAAACAAAAATCCTAGAGGAATTGCAATAGCAATGCCGATGAACTTCTTCCTCCAACTTACCCCAAAACTTGCAAGTATTGCGCAAGAAAGAATTATCAGTTCAAGTACACCCGCACAGAGCCACGAAATTATTATCGTCTTCCCCTCTAGCGCGAGCGCAAAATCTCCGCTATCAACGCTTGTAATGCTTGGGCTTAGCCCTTGAACTTCTAAAAGTGATTTGAGCGAAAGTCCTGTTGCTGATTCGTAAAAATAATCAGGGACCAAGTATGCAACAAAAGTAAAAGTCAGGTAAAATAAAAGAAATCCTATTACAAAGAAAAAAAGCTGTCTCTTTTTGTCCTGCACTATGAGTTTTTCTTGTTTAATTAAATATTCTTTCGCATCGCTAAAGAAACTTTTTTTTTCTTTGCGTGGTTTTTTGTGCGCTTCTTTTTGGTGTTTCATGGGTTGATTATGAAATATGTTGGATATAAGGGTTATTGTTTGCCCTAGTTTTGAAACATTCACTTCAGGTACTTGTCAAAGAAAGTTGTCTCTTCGTCGCGAAAATTATCAAATTCTGCTCCGCCGTGTCCTGCACTAGGTATCTTGATTATGTTAGCATCCACGCCTGCAGCAATTAATGCAGCGTAAAGTCTTTCGCTCTGTGCGATGGGTATCTGATTGTCTATCATTCCGTGAAGTATCAAAAACGGAGGATCGTTTGAGGACACATAATATAGTGCGCTTGCAGTTGTTGCGCCAGTGCAGCTTGACTCGATTATTTCGCATCCGACATATTCGCTTTCAACCGGACTCAAATTATACCCTTTTTCTTCCCTGTCATTTTGAAGTTCTGGGAGATCAATAGGTCCGAACATATCAACAACCGCTTGTACTTTGCTTGACTCTTCAAGGTTTCCTCCGACAGTTCCTTCAAGGCTTGTGTCATCTCCGCTTGTTCCAAGGAGTGCGACTAAGCTTCCGCCTGCTGATCCGCCTATTGCGCCGATGTTTGTTGTATCCATATTATATTGGGTATCATTTGCTCTGAGCCATCTTATCGCGCCTTTGAGATCATATATTGCTGCAGGGAATATTGCTTCTGAGCTTAATCTGTAGTTGAGTGCAGCAACAGCATATCCTTTTGCAGTGAATGCTTTTGCGAGTTGCGAAGGAGTTTTGTCCCCTGCTTTGAATGCTCCTCCATGAACTTCTAATATTAATGGGAAAGGTCCGCTTCCGCTCGTTGGTAAGTAAATGTCAAGTTTTTGTATGGCACTATCTGTTGCGTACGAAATATTGGATATCTTGTTGTAATCCGTGGAAGTTGCAGTAGAGTCTCCGCAATCTTGCGGGCAAATCCCGTTGGATTTTTCTATTTGGCCGCAAGTTCCGTCTCCGCATTTCTGATTCGTTTCTGATTGGGGTTCGTTAGTATCCGTTCCTCCACAATCTTTGGGGCAAGGAACTTTTCCGGATTTTTCAACAGTTCCGCAGATTCCATCTCCGCAATAAGGTTTTGCAGGAGGAATATTAATGTCATTTTCAGTAGGGGTGTTGATGTCAAGAGTTGTGTTGGCATCAGTGTTTGTGTCAGATCCGCCTATTTTGGAATCGCATCCTAAGGTAAGGGCGAATATCATTACTGCAATTACACCAATGCAGATTGATTTTTGCATGTAGTTCAAATGTGTTTTCATATATTTAAATGTCGCTTTTAGCATTTCTCTAAAGCTGACGCCAAAGAATCAATTTGGTTTTAGCAGGTTCTTTTTCATCGGCACAGGGGCTGTGAAAAGCTTAAATTAAGAACTTAAGAGAATTGTTTCAGAACAAAGCTTTTTTTGGTAAGTGATTTGAATGGATGAACATGGCGCATTGGTTGTTTTTCAAGATAAAAAAATAAGGCGCAGCTGGCATGATGAAGAGTGGTTCTTTAGCGTTGTTGATGTTGTTGCGGCACTTACTGAAAGCGATAATCCCCGAAATTATTGGAATATGCTTAAAACGCGTGAAAAAGAGACTGGTGCCGAGTTGTACACATTTTGTGTACAACTGAAATTGACTTCCTCTGACGGAAAATCATACGAAACTGACTGTGCTAACACCAGGAATATGTTCCGAATCATTCAGTCGATTCCTTCACCCAAGGCAGAGCCCTTCAAGCAGTGGCTAGCGCAAGTTGGTTATGAACGAACCCAAGAGATTCAGGATCCTGAGCTTGCTCAAAAAAGGATGAAAGAAATTTACAAAGCGAAAGGATATTCTGACGCCTGGATAGAAAAAAGGGTGCGCGGGATAGCGATACGCCAAGAGCTGACCGACGAATGGAGCAAGCGCGGCGTAAAAGCGGAGAAAGAATATGCTATTCTCATAAATGAAATAAGCAAGGCGACTTTCGGCAAAACAGTTGATGAATATAAGCAACTTAAGCGATTGAAAAGAGAAAATCTTCGCGACCATATGACTGATTTGGAGCTTATTTTCTCAATGCTTGGCGAGAAGGCCACCACCGAAATCGCCAGGACTAAAGACGTGCAGGGGTTCAAAGAAAACACCATTGCGGCGCAAAAGGGCGGAAAGATAGCCGGCGACGCACGCAAAAATCTTGAAACAGAGACACGCCAAAAAGTCGCTACAAGCGAAAACTATTTGGCAGACCCTGAAAAAGAAAAACGAAAAAAAAAGCTAAACTGAAATCTAGTTTTCTGTTCTTTGCGCGCGTGCAGAATAATTTGAGTGCATGATAACTTCAACACTTCCCTTGTATTTAAATAAATCCAGCTAGTTTTTGCGCAAAACCTTTCGCTTAAGGCTTTTATACTCCCTAATCTCATAACATAAATGAAAGTAAGCATCACTTGGTGATTCGTTTTGAAGATTGGCGGATTTAAGGTTGGAGATTACGTAGTAAAGGATGTCGGCGGTAAGAGAGCGCTGATATTTGATTGTAAAAACTGCGTTTATTCCGCTTCCATTTCAGAAGACCATCATTGCCGATTCCACGCCTTAAAGATTCTCCAAGAGGTTGAAGCGGACAGAATAGTTCTCGCGGAAGTTTATGAGCGTGTTTACGAAGAATCTCAAACAAAGATGCTCATGGAGTTTGCGAATCTCTCACAGAGATTTGTTGTCGAGAGTGTTTGGAGCTACAACCACTTGGGCAGACCGATGAAGGAATGCGAAACATTTTTTCCTGAACGCCACCAGATGATAGTAAAAATCGCAAACGATTTGATTAATTTTGATCCATTGCTTTCCTACCTGACGCTCACAAACGAGCTAAGAAAAGAAGAGGAAAAAATCAAACAAGGGGACAGAATATATATAGAGTGCTCAGAGCCATACGTTGCAACCCTTGTTCAGCTAAAGAATCGTTTCGATGCTACTCTTCTAATAATAAGAGCGAAAAAGTTGATGACGGAACTAAGAGAAGTTCCAGACACAACAGTGATATACAAATCCCTTTTCGAAGCGGAAATCAAGCCAAGCTTCATCGGTTCAAAACTTTCATTCAAAGGAATGGAAGAACTTGAACTTTTAGACGAATACCCGGTAAGAGAATCAACGGTGCAGGTGTTCTCCGATCCAAACAAGGTTGAAAAAATTTATTTCATAAATCCTCCTGAGTACTCTCTCGCTCCTGACCAATACTTCGTTTTAAGCAAGACAAGGGAAATAGTTGCATCCTATAGGCCCGGAAAAACTTCGCTAAGCACAGTAGCAACCTCAAGAAGATACTTCGAACGTCTCTACGAATCAACAATAAAAGAAGTTGCCGCGTTCAACAGGATTCCAATAACTCCAGAAGAAATGGGCTCGCTAAGTAAAGTTGTAGCAAGATACACTGTTGGGTATGGAATACTTGAAGTCCTCCTAAACGACAGAAAAGTAACTGATATTTACCTCGACTCTCCAATAGGGGGAAAACCAATTTATTTGGTTCACTCGGAATACGGCCAGTGCCAAACAAACGTAACTTTTACTGAGAATGAATCAAATGCTCTCGTATCAAAATTAAGAGCAATGTCCTCAAGGCCCTTTGATGAAGCTCACCCGATCCTTGACTTTGATTTGGCAGATTTAGAAACAAGAGTAGCAGTAATTGGTCCCCCTCTCTCCGCTAGCGGAACCGCATTTGCTTTCAGACTACACAAAATGACTCCTTGGACGCTCGAACAATTCATCGATGTCAATTACATAAATCCGCTAGGGGCGGGACTAATGAGTTTTCTAATTGATATGCAAACAACAACACTTGTAGCCGGATCAAGAGGTGCAGGAAAAACTTCGCTGCTCTCCGCGTTCCTCCTAGAAATTCCACAGAACTCGAGAATCATTATTCAAGAAGATACCCTTGAACTTCCAATAGCTTACATGAAAGAGATAGGGTTCAACGTTCAGAGCCTAAAGACAAGGAGTGCGATTAGTGTTTCAAAAAGTGAGAGCGAAGTTGCTCCAGAAGACGCGTTAAGAACCGCATTAAGATTAGGTGACTCTGCGCTCGTTGTCGGAGAAGTAAGATCAAAAGAAGCGAAAGTTCTTTACGAAGCGATGAGAGTAGGTGCTGCTGGAAACGTTGTAATGGGAACAATCCACGCCGACTCCGCTTACTCTGTATGGGACAGAGTTGTAAACGATTTAGGGGTTCCAACAACCTCATTCAAAGCAACAGATATTGTTGTAGTTGCAAGACCGATAAGGTTTAAGGGAAGTTTAAAGAGACATAGGAGAATTACCGAAATCACCGAGATAAAGAAGCACTGGAACGATGATCCCTCACGAGAGGGCGGACTATTAGACTTGATGAAATACGATGCGGCAAAAGACAACTTGGAACTTGTCGAAGATAATTTGAAAGAGAGTGATTTGTTCCAGAAAATTCAGAAAACAAGCGGCCTTACAATAAACGATATTTGGGAAGAAATTAGAATGAGGGGAAACGCAAAACTTTACCTTGTGGAACAGAAGAACACTTATGGAATACCGAATCTATTGGAAGCGGAGTACACCACCGCCTGCTCGAGCAAATTATTTTTGATGAAAGAAATAATGATTGAAGAAGAAGGAAAAGTAAATTATCCCCAGCTTCTCGGCCAGTGGAAGAACTGGGTATCAACTACAGTTGTTCCCCGCTTGACAAAGAACAAGCCTTTAGAAAAGAAAGAAGAATGATTTTTGCTCTTTCTAGATATTTTTTCTGAAAAGAAGATTTATTCTTTTATTGTGCGATTATTGAGACGTTATTTGCGTCAGACAAAGCGTATTTTGCAACCCTAAAATAATTAAATGATGTCGTTCCGGTAGAATATGCAGTGCCATCGCTTACATATATGGCCAACATTAGCGAATTGCTCCAGGTGCCGCCAATACCCCCACTCCAGGAATTTCCATATCCTGCGCCACCAATCTGATTCAAATTATATTTTCCATAATTTGAAAATAATCGAGTTTCAAGAATCCAGGATTTGTTCCACTGTGATACTCCCTGATAAGTCAGGTTTGGCGGGTTCATGTTAAAAGACTGGGTGGCGCAGGGAGAAGGATTTCCGCTTCTACAGCTGGTAAAACTTGCTAACATAGTTGGGCCTGGAGGATTGGTTCCGGTCAGAACAGTATATGTGTTAAGGAATGCTATTGCCACATTTTGGGTGGAAGGAATATTGACTTGGGTGTAAACTCTATACCCCATAGTGCTAGTTGGAATCGGAAGTTCTTTTGTTCTTAATTCAGTAGTCCAATTGGGGGAAGTTGCCACATTTTTATTTAGAGTGACGTTGCCATCGCCAAATGTTGCAGTGCCGCAAAATCCCGATCCCGTCATGAGCACCCACTTGTTTGTATCAAGTGTCGTTGCGTTGAATTCATCATAAAAGTAAAATACTCTGTTTTCATCGCCGTTCGAAATAGTGGTTGATGGATTTCCGTAAAACACATTCATGTCAGTGTTCGCGCTTGCGACAAGAGTAGGGACCTTTATCCAGAAGGTGGCGAAACTTGCGTTTGAATCCTGCATCCAATAATTCAAATCTGTGCCGGCAATGTTGAATCGTAAATCATTGTAATCGTTCCTCATTCCGGGCTTTTTTGGAAGGGGGGCAATCACAGGATAATCAGTAAGCGTTGAAGTGTTGCCTGAGAATCTTAGTGTCAAAAGTCCCAAGTAAGATATGTTCCAATCGCTTTCAGGATTGCTTTTTTTGGCAGAGTTGCCTGAAGAATCAACGCAATTTACATCCCAAGCATATTCGCCCATTCCGATGGTGGCCAAGTTGTAATCTATTGAATTCGCGCCGTTTGCAACACTAGTTATTGTGTTTCGATCAGTTCCTCCGACGATAAGAGTGCAATTCTGTATCGCGCTGTTATCGCTTGCGTTGAAAGAAAAAGTCACCTTGCCACCATTTATGTTGTACTGAGTGGTGTCATGGGGTGAAGAAAGAGTGACTGCGGGATTTTGTGAATCTACTGCTGGTGTTGATCCTAATGGTGCCTGAACGCCTTCAGGTGCATTAAAGTCACTGCATTTTATTTGTGCGTCGTTAATTATCTCTGTTTTTTCAAGCCCTGAGGAAGTAGTATATTTTGCAATAATGTCCGAAGTGATTGTTTGTCCTGGCGTGCATACTTTTGCGCTGTCAATCACAATGTTTGAGTTTGATCCCTGCACCACTGTCTCGTTTATGTTTGAAAGAGTTTTTCCCGCGACTGAAATCTCCTTGATAGTCAAAGTTTCGCCGGTATTGTTTCTGAATGATAAGAATATGTTTCCATCTTTGGTTGACTCCGAATCGATAACTGCGATTGCGGAGGTCATTGTCGAAATCTTCGAGCTATTCTGCGAAACACCAATGCTTTGGCCTGTCATCCCCGTAAGCAAAGAAACGACAACAAGTGCGATGACAACAACAACCGCGATGATGACTAAGTATTCAATAGTTCCCTGCGCGCGTGTGGAATAATTTGAGTGCATGATAACTTCAATACTTTTCTTGTATTTAAATGAATGGTGACTTGTTTTTGAGATATTTTTTTAGTTTGTATAAACAATGTTTACATCCCTTAGTGTTGCAAACGCATTAGGATAGTAGTTTCCGTCCGGGAATGGATAGAGCGTTGGCCTTATCGCCCACTGGAAATATTCGTTGCTTGAAAGCCCTGAAGTATCGAAGTAGTTTTGGTGGGAGTAATTGTAATCCGCAGCAGGAGTCCATGCGGGGCCAGTGGAGCATGTTGCATCGGGGCAGGAGCGGTATTTGATTCCGATCCTTGCAGCGCCCTTGTTGAAAAGTTCTTTTACCTCATTCGCATCAAGCGCTCGGGTCCATACTGCAGCTTCCTCTATCTTGCCGTTGAAGCTTCCATACCCGCTTGAAGCGAGCTTTCCCAAGTAGAAAGATTGGTATGCATAGGGGCCTGTGGTGTCAGTGGTTTCTGCGTAGAGCACTCCGTTGGAGTAAAGCTTCAGCTTGTCCGAAACGGTGTCCCTGACCCCGACAAGGTGATACCAAGTATTTTCTTTCATTGGCAGGGAGACATTTGGGGCGTTAACTGTATCGAACATGCCCCACATGACGGTTTTTGAGGATTCGGATATTATGAAGCTTGCGCGGTAATTATCATTTCCGTTGAGATAAAGGGACATTATTGTATTGTTGGCAGCAGGTCCCGCGAATGAAGCCGCGTTCACCCACGCGCTGAAAGTGAAGCTGCCTTCAAAGCCCGTACTGACGCCGGTCTTGTACGCCGCTTTATTCGAGCTTCCGAATATTTGCGCATTAGTGTTCCAAAGCCCTGATGTTGTGGTCGGGCAAGTAGAGCATGAAAGGTTGTTCCCTCTTCCGCTAGAATCAGTGAAAGTAGTTCCGCTAGTCTCATTCAAATGCCATAACCCCCAAAGCCCGCTGTTGAGATCCTTCTCGATTGCAGGTTCTATTTGTGTTCCATAAATGTGTCCGTTCTTGTCGATGCCGTTGTTCGTATTGAGCGTTAAGGAATTGTAAGATGTGCTGATTGCACTCGTGTCAATTATTTTAGAAGTGTATCCTCCACTAAAAAGGCCGCGGTTGTAATCCGCCTGCACTTCAGTTGCCAAGAGTCCGCGTGTGTATATCTTGGCTTCTTCTATTCTTCCATTGAAGCTCAAAGATGATGTCAACCACGTGCTTCCCCCCAGGAGAAGATTGGCCGAAGTGGAGTATATCATGCCCCCCGCTCTTGTTCCTTTCTGGATTCCATTAACATAGAAATATAATTGGCCGGCATTTTGGGTGATTGCTACGTGGTTCCAAGCATTAAGTTTTAGGCCGGCGGTGGAGTCGCTCCAATTTATTGTCCATGAGCAGCAGCTTGGCCCGGAAAGAAATTGAAGGTCGCTTCCGGATTGCAGGAAAAGCCAGCCGGTGCTATTCGCAGGGGACTTGCCCATGATTATGTTCTGTCTAGTGGAGTCAGTGGGAAATATCCACGCATCCAATGTGAAATCGCCTGTTCCAATATCAAATGCGGGGCTATGGGGCACGTTGGCGTAATTGCTGCCATTGAGGTTCAAGGCGTTCGTGTCCCACAATCCCTGAGCACTCGTGTCAGCGCCACTTGTAAGCGTCCCGTTTAACCCGTTGGCGGAATCAAAAATAGTCGTTCCGTTCTTTTCGTTGAACTTGTAATATGCGACAAGGTTTTGATCTTGCCAAGTTCCTTTTTGCTGCAAATAAAGTTGCTGGACTTCGGCAGGTAAAAGTGCGCGGTTGAAGAGCGCCATCTCATCCATTAGCCCGCTATATCCGTAGACATAGCTTCCGCCCAGAGTGTCCGCCCCGAATCCGCATCTGTTAGGGGTCGGACCGTTATAAGTCCCCATTGTTCCTGTTGTTGTGAGTGGCTGGCCATCAAAGTATATTGCGGCTGTTGTAGCATCGCTTCGTGTAGCCACTATGTGGTGCCATTGGCCATCATAATAATTTACATTGGCTATTTTTTGGTAAAGAGTTCCATAATATTCCTGCATAATTATCTGACCGCTCGTAAAGAGTAATCCATGATTCTGGTAGAATCCGTCGCCTCCGAATTGTCCATAAAGGTAACCCGTGGTATTATTTGTTGGTGTCTTTATCCATAATGATATTGTGTAATTGTTGCTTGTGGTGGGTATGAGAGGCTTTGCGATTGAAAACATGCTTGAGCCGTTGAAGCTTGCCGCATTTTCTCCATTAATGCCGGGAGCATATGTTGCGGTTCCGCCAAAAGTCATATTGTTTGTATCCTTGCTGTCGTTCGCATTGCCATTCGCGTGCCAAACCCCTATTGCATCGTTCCAGAAAATGCTGTTTGCGCCAAACTGGTTTCCTCTTGTGCTCGCGTTCCAGTCAAGTTCTCCTATTGGCCTGATTGATCCGAGCATTGTCTGGTTGAATATTCCTAAATTGAAATCAGAGTTTGTTGAAAGATAAACCGAGTGTTCCTGTGGTGGGGGGTTTAGTGTGAGATTGAATGTTTGGGTGATGGAATTATTGTTATAATCAGTGCATGTTACGCTCCAAGTGTGTGCAGTATATCCAACAAATGTTTTTGCGAGAAACGCCCCAGTGTAATTGTTTGAAACTATTGCGAGCGTTTGACCAGGCGTGCTATCTATTGACAGATTGCAATCCTTAACCATGTTATTGTCGGTGACGCCAAAGTTCAGATCCCACGTTGCCTGGATTGTTGTAGTATTGTCAGATGGCGAAGTCAATGTTAGGGCCGGGTTTTGTGTGTCAGTGCTCGAAGGTGAAATAGATTCTTCTTGCGTGTTAGTTTGCACTCCTTCGTTTGCGTTAAAGTCGCTGCATGTGATTTGCACGCCTTCAAGTTTTTGGGTTTTTGTTAGGCCAGTTGCCGTCATATATTTTACAGTAACATTTGCGAGTATAGAACCGCCGGCCTCGCATTCGTTCGAGCTGTTTACTACTATGTTTGTGTTTGCCCCTTGGGTGATTGTTTGGTTTGTTATTGGCAGAGATTCGTCGCCTATTAAGATTTCAGTTAGCGTGATTGTTTCTCCCGTATTGTTCTTGAATGATAAGAAAATATTTCCGTCAAGCGTGGACTCAGAATCAACTATTGCTATAGGTGCGGTCATTGCCGCAATTTGGGAACTTGTCTGAGAGACCCCGCTACTTTGTCCCGTCATCCCAACAAGCAAAGAAACAACAACAAGCGCAATGACAACAACAACCGCGATGATGACTAAGTATTCAATGGTTCCCTGTGCTCCTTGTGCCCTCAAGGGTATGCTGGGTGCCTGCGCGCGTGCGGAAGAATTTGGTTGCATGATAATTTCAACACTTCTCTTGTATTTAAATAAATCTTGCCCGTTTTTGCGCGAAACCTTTCGCTGAAGGCTTTTATACTCCTTATTCACTTTAGATTAATTGGATTTTTTCAAATAAAAGGAGTTTTTAGAAAATGGCTTCAAGATCTTTTGCGCCTAACGGACCGATGGAGAGTGCGATGCCGGGGCAGTTATACAGCGGCATCACCGTTACAAGCGAAGACTTTGAAGGCGAAACAAGGAGCATTGTTCAGCCTGATTTGCCCTATGTGAAGTTCTGCAAGGACATGAAAAAAAGATTTCCTGGGTTTGCAAGAAACGCAGTGTTTGACGAAGCGCACAAAGATGCCATAGAATTTTTGGATTGGAGGATGAATGCCGGCGACTTGATGGCGGCAGTGAAAGGAACAGTTGTCATGATGGCGCTTCCCGCAATATTTCTTTTGATATTATTTTATTTCTTTGAAATTGGAATCCAGCTTGGCCCCTTTGATTCGCTCAAGATTCTTCCAATTCCAAATTTGACAGGCACGCTTGACGGCGGAGCCGAACAGGCTTTTCAGATATTCATGGTTCTTGTTTTATTGGCCGGGGGAGTAATCGGGGGAATAGCATACTATATTTTTAATTACCCAATTACCCAGGCGGAAAATGAAAGAAACCTCGCCCTCACTTACGTTCCAGAAATGGTAGGGTACATGATAATGTCAATGAAACTTGTCCCAAACCTCGAGAAGGCAATAGAATTCTCTTCAAAGCACGGAAGAGGAAAAGTCGCCATTGATTTTAAGAAACTGATTTGGGATTTCGAACTAGGCGTGTTCTCTTCGATTAGCGAAGGACTTGACATTCTTGCTTACAGATGGGGAAAGTATTCTTCAGAACTAAAGGAAGCACTGATGAGAATTAGGGCATCGGTAATGGAACCTTCAACTTCCAGAAGATACCAGGTGCTTGACAAGACAATGCTTGAAGTTCTTGATAGCGTAAAAATGAAGATGGAAGATTATGCAAGAGGGCTCAATCAACCTTCGACAATGTTGTTCTATTTGGGTGTCCTCCTTCCACTGCTCTTAGTAATCATTCTTCCAGTAGGCTCAGCATTCTCCGGCCAGTCACTAGCTCAGCCTGGTCTTCTTTTTGGAATATTTTGCGTTGGAATCCCTTTCATGGCTTACACTTTTGCCAGTGGAATAGTAAGAAAACGCCCTCCAACTTATGAGCCTCCGATTATCCCTGATAATTTCATGGGTCTTCCAAAAAAATGGCACATAAAACTCGGAGCGGGGCCAAGAAGCATTGATGCGAGAATGATAGCTGCAGGAATAGTAGTTATCGGTTTGATTCTTTCAATAGTGTTTTCTATCCAAGGGTTTCCACCAAAAGCCCTAATGCCTGCGGATGAAGATGGAGTTCCTTTGTTTAGCCTTCTCCCCCCCGACAAGGATGTTTATGATTTATCAAAAGAATCTTCTCCTACCAAAAGTCCTTACTATTACGGAAAGAAAACGATTGATCTTTACATCATGGATACAGTTGACATAACGGCCGGCGAATATTACATACAGCTAGTTAATGAAGGAGTGGACAAGGATAAGGCCGAGTCCGCTGCGTTTTTGGAATATCTTAGATTTACAAGCGGAGGGAATGATTCGACAAAATACATTTTTTGGGCAGGATTCTTTTTCTCAATAGTTCTTGCCGGCTGCATACTGATGTATTATAGAACAATATACAAAAGACAGGCCCAGCTTCAGATAATGCAGATGGAAGACGAATTCAAAGAATCAATGTACTTAATCGCTTCAAGGATGGGCGAAAACAAGCCTGTTGAAAGCGCGTTAAAGCATGCGCGTGACTTTGCCCCTAACATGATAATAAGCAAAAGGATTTTTGGGAAAACTGTTGAAAATATCGAGCTAATGGGTCTTCCTCTCGAGGGCGCGGTATTTGATCCGGTTTATGGTGCGATGAAAGGAATTCCTTCAAAGATTCTTACTACCGCAATGCGCTTGTTAGTTGATTCGGTATCGCTCGGAGTGGAAGTTGCTTCAAGAACACTAATGAGCTTATCACTGCAGATGGAGAACATGGACAAAGTAAACAAATCGCTAAAGGACATGGTTTCTGATGTAACAACTACGATGCAAACCATGGCCATATTTATCGCCCCCATAGTCCTAGGGATAACCGTTGCCCTGCAAAAAGTAGTAATGAACACGCTTGCAGTTGTTGTTTCCGATCCTACCGCCGCCGAATCCCAAGGGGATGCAACCGGTGCTGCCGGTGGCGGAGATCTTGCAAACTTAGTAGGAAGCGCAGGCAACATAAATGATTTTTTCGCAATAACTCCTGACACGTTCAAAGACTTTGCGACCCCCCTAGTGTTCCTAATTGTTATCGGAATATACGTTGTAGAAATAGTAATGATACTGATGTTTTTCACAGTAAAAGTGCAGGAAGACAACGACTTGCTTTTCAGAATAAGGCTTGCACAATCGCTCCCAATCGCAGTAGCAATATTTTTGGTAACTGTTTTGATATCAAACGTGTTCATTGCGAATCTCCTGTGATGTGACGGTGCTTTTATGAAAACTATTTTTATGGAAGAAAAAGCCCAATCGGGAGCAGTATTTCGGCTCCTTATTGATTCCATAATCGGCATAGCCATACTAATGATAGTTCTTGGCGCAATGGCAAACTTTTATGACATGCGCCTTAAGACATCTGCTGAAGAATTCAAATCACTTGTAAAAAATGCGGTTGATTCACCAAACGGAGCGGTGGTAGAATCAGGTGCACTTGTATTCAACGAAGGCGGAGGATTTTCGCAGGCAACATTATCTTCTACTACCGGAATAGATGCATCCTGTTTTACATTTCAAAGCGAGCTTTCAAGAGTTGATGTCGGTGGTGGGATCTATTTAAAATTTTCAGGAAACGTGGAAACCAAAGTATATGCAAGATGTATTCCTGAAGAGAATTCCCGTGCTTGCGAAGCAGGCGAAGAGGGGTGCTGCAACATCAAGTGCTTTATATCCTTGGGAAAAAGGTTTACCCAAGACTAATTCAATTAATCAATCAGATTTAAATACTACTTTGGGGCTTTGTGTTGGTACGAAACTATTGTTTCTAACCAAGGTGATTTAATGTTTAATCAGAAAGGACAGGCTTTCAGCGTTTTCGAGCTGATGATCGCTGCCATAGTTGCGGTAGCCATATTATTTGTATTGCTTCCAATACTCGGCGGAATAGGGGGCGGAGGCGGAACTAATGCAAGCTCTGCAATAGCAAACGCGCTCGCAAGCGTCGAAAAAGGCGGAACAATTACAAGCCAGGAATTCACTCTCCAAAAAGGAGACACAATTAACAGCAAGCAATTTGAAAATTTCGATCAGCACTCCGTTAACTTTGATGTTAACCCGGGATTTGAAGGATCCGGATTTGAGCCAGTGGGAGATTCATCTTCCTACTCAGGATTCATATACAACGGATCAACAAAACTTAAGGTTCAGGCAAAAGTAATATGCGAAACAACAGGAACATCTCTTGCAGAAACTCTTGACGATGCCTCAATTGAAGGAGTATTCGGAGTAGATGTAACAGAATTGTGCGAGCCTGACGAACCTGGACAATTTCAGCCATGCTGCCTTGTGCTCATAGAAAGAAAGAAAGCATAAGTAAAACAGCAGTTAATTTATTTTTGACCGGCCGATTTGCCGGTTCAATTATTTTTTTTATATCTTGTATCAATGGCGCCGGTAGTTTTTTTGCCCCATATGGCACATTTATATACAACATTTGCGCTCAAGTATTATTATGATGCGAGAGCTCTACAAGGACGAATCCGCAGCATCGGATTTTGGCGCAGTTTACATGATATTAGTGTTTGCAATCGTCGCCTTGCTTTTGGTTGTCATAGTGAAACCAATGTATCAAAACGCGCAAAAGAACATCGCAAAGCCCCAAACAGCCGCAACAGCTCTGCCAAAATAGGCTTGATTGAATTTATTTTTATTTTTTTTAGGTGACTTTTTGTTCGGTATTGGTAAGGGACAGATGAGCGCTCCTTTCGAGCTTTTTGTCGCAGTAATCATAATGGGTTTTGTTATTCTGATCGGCACCGGAATGCTTGACAAAGTGAATGACCAGGTGTGTCTTAATTCAATCGACAAGCAGATAACCGATTTCAAATTATATCTTGAAGAGACCGCGAATAAGAAGAGCTCGACCAAGTTCGGTTTTTGGCCGGATAATTGCTTCCAAGAATCAAAAGCGGGCATAAACATCCAGAAAAAAACAAGCACCACCACTTGCGCCGCCAAGTGCGGAAAACCGACCGATTCTTGTTTTGTAATACAATTTTACTCTGCGGAACTTGCAGGAGGGTTCAAAGAAAAATGCCTCAATCTTCCGACATATACGAGTTTCTATTCCGACGGAGAGAATTGCTTTTCGAGTATAAGCGCTGAAGACCTTGACGGATATGATGCGATAGATCCGATGTATGGCGGGTCAGGGGATGAGCCGCTAAAGATAAGACGCGGATCTTATGTTATAAGAAATATTTCAGCAGCCGGAGAAGTTTATCCTAAAATATGTGTGTACTATCACGCTGGATAAGATTGTCTTGGCTTTTTGTCTTTCAAGCTTTGTAGATTAATTTATATTATTGTAAATAATGCGGTCTGCTTTCTAATATGGACTCAAGCTCGCCTATTGCTTCTTTTGTTGTTTTATATTTTATTTGATGTACCACTAAAGGATTTCCTAAAGCCATTCTTGAAACGATTAATTCTCCCTGAGGCTCCCGCCCAAAATAATCTTTAAAAAGGACTATGATAGGAATTTTGTTTTGAGACGCAATTTCAATCTCTTGGCCCAAGCCGATTGATGGGAAGCTAATTTCAGCAATCATTAACTTTGATGCTTTAATGTCCTCTACGCATTTTTTATAACAGTCAGCGGCAGTTTTGTGTTTTTCAATATAAGAGAGTCTGGAGTCATCTTTTTTTAGAGAATGCTTGGCTTTGCATAAATATTTGGTTTCGAGTAATTTTGAAAGTTCAACGATTAATTCTTTATACTCTTCAAAGAAAACGTCGGGCACATGCGTTACTGCGCTTCCAATAAAAACCTGCTTTTTGTCCCTTACTTCTTCTTTTTGAGTCATAATAAAATAAGCGGGCATAAATTTAAGTCAGTTTCTAAAAATCCCGTATTAATCTACAACGCCTGTCTCTCAGTAAGGTATTTAAGCAACAAAAATCTTTCTTGCTTTAGAAAGGTGAAAGAATGCTAGGATTCATATTGAGCAAGATGCACATGCTTATTTTTGCAATAGGAATACTTATTGTAGCGGCGATGTTTTACAACTTTATAGTGAACATGGAACTTAATACCGCCGTTTCAAACGCTGTCACCATGAGTTCTAAAGTGATAGAAGAGCAGGCTTCAGGCGACTCTCTTTGTTCATCAAAGATATCAGTCATCCCTGACAGGATTACGTACGGTGTTGGGGATATGCCTTTATTTTACGAAATGACTTTTTCAAAGCAGGTGATTGGCGACGCGAACACCCTGATTCTTTCAATAAATGAAAGAGGCCGAAAATCTATTCTAGGCGCAAGAAAAGTTCCTATGCGTGCGGGCATTGTGTTAATCGATCCCGGATTCATTGCAATGGGTCTCCCAGTTGATAACTATTATGACAAAGACAGCATTGTTCTAAATCCCAGAAAAGCCACAAAAGGAGAATTATCTTATCCGCCTAACGCATTCATTGCGGTGAAAGAAGTTGTGGGGGGTGCGGAAACGCTTTATGTAATTCCCTGCTCAACTTACAAAGATGTTGCGGGAGCGATGTCAAACTGCATTCTAAACCAGCTCGCTGTAGGGTGCTACAAATTAAAGAATACCTCTGGATTGACTTCAGACTCAGTTGTCTCAAGTTGTTTTGATGTCACAAGGCAAGTTACTACTTCAGGAGACTCAGTAAGAAATTATACTTGGAAAGAGTGCCAAGATCAGTTTTACAGTTCAAGTAGCTGACTTAAATGGAGAATGAATAAATGCAAAAAAGAAGATTTGATTTTGCGGGGAAGAAAGGGTTTTTGGGGCCGATAGGCGACGATTTGCCCTCAATGATACCAATAGTTATGTCCTTGGCTCTTTTCTTCATGGTATTTGGGGCGACATTTAGCACTTACAATACAAAAAACGCTACCATAAGACAGCAGTTTGAACTCACTTCAGTTGCAAGGGAACTCAAAGGCGATTCACTGCTTTTAAGCGTAGATCAATTTGAACAGCGCTGTAACGATGTAAAACTCAATACCTACCCCTACAGTTTTATGGCTGGAGTATATCGTGCTGATGCCGATTTGGACAGCATATTTTCTGATTTTGAAAAAGCGGGAAACGGTGAAATGGCGGAAGATAGAATCCTTTCAGACATAGATTCGCCAGATAGCGAAGGAAAATATTATTTTTGCAAATTTAAAAGATCCGGTGCAGCAGAATTTAGTTTGAAGCAAAAAAAGTATACTGTGCGATTTTATCCGATTGCAGTTCAGGTATACCAGGGCGGTAGCGGAACAACCGGCGGAACGTATTTGATTACTCCCGGACTTATGGCGATGGTGGTGTGGGGATGAAAATTTTAGATTCTTTTTCAGTATTGCGCGAAAAGAAAGCCCAGGCAGCATTGACCGATTCGATATTTTTCCTTGCAATAGTTGCGACGCTTTGCACGAGCCTCTTTTATTTTGCGATAAATTACGGCACTCAGATGGAATCACAGCTTAATTCGTTCTATTCCAGTGATTTTGCTAACGACTCGCTGAAAGTCATAAACTATGTGAATGTAATGCGAAACGGAAACAGCATATTTAGCGAGCTTGGAAGAGGCGAAACCGCAGAGTATGATTATTTGCTCGCCCTAATAAAAGAAGATTATTCCGACGATCAAGAGATCAGCCCCGAGACGAGGGATTCAATAGCTTACACGCTCCATTCGGTCTTAAGACCTTTTGATGATTCTGTAGATTACACTTATTATCTGCTCAGCGAGAGCGAAGACAAATTTTTGTTTTTGCTTATGGCTGTTCATGAGTGTGATGGCGATAAGGAAGAATGCCTTAATCCTTCAAACGCCGATAAAAAAATAAATAGAAATTATTATTACTGCGAACCAAGCAACAAGAATGTCTTGACAAAAAAAGTTTACCCCTATATCGGCAAAGTGGATTCCGCAGTAGGAAAAATAACTTTGCTTCAAAGAGTGAGCGCCGAAAAAACCGATTCGAAGATATTCATAATGGGTCTTGATGTCTGGATATCAACCGATCTTGAAGTACTGGGTCAGTTGGATGAAAAAACGCTCACACCTGATTTCAATTGTTCTTATTTGGATATAGATCTTGAATGAAATATACTTTGAATAAAATATGTTTTGAATAAAACATTCTCTAGTGAGCAAATTTCAAATAAAAAGTCTTTATGCTTTTGTCTTTGTTCCGCACTTTGGACAAGTATATTCCCCTAGGGGCGTAGCCGACTTTGCGCATGATTTACAGTAAGCGTTGCCGCACTTTGGGCAGTAAATTATCTTTTCAGCTTCTCTTTTGCACGAAGGACATTTTTGAACAGCTGACTCTTTCGCTTCCCCAAACTCCAAGTTCCCTATGTCTTCAATCTTTTCGGGGCTTGATGATGAGTCCGATCCGAAAGAATCTTCTTCAAGGCTTGCAACTTCCATTTCATCTCCGCCTTCATCGCCCATGCCAAGATCCATTTCGCTATTCTGTGAAGGTTTCTTTTTTACCTCTTCATCAGAAAGCATGTTTTTGATGTTTGCTGCAGAAGTAGCGGGGGTCTGGTTAAACGAAGGCTCTGTTCCAAGCGACAATGATTGTGATGCGATTGAATTAGTCTGGCTCTTTTTTGCTTCTTCTTTAGCTCTTCTTGATCTTCTTGAAGGCTCAAGAGCAGAGCCTGCCGGTTCCCCCTGTTTTGAAGCGAGGGCGGGGTAAAGTTCTTCTGGGCTTGTGTTTTTTAGCTGGCTATAAATGTTTTCTGCGATTTGGGCGGATTCCTGTTTTGTCGGGAGTCGCGTTTTTTGGTTGTGCAATTTTTTGTTCAAGATCCTTTTGTTCAAGCTGTTTTATTTCCTCAAGGTTTCTCTGTTTTATCAGCGCAAGGTCCTCATAATTCATGGTGGGTATTTTTGCCAGGATGTTTCTATCTGGCTGCTGGTCATCCTCTTCGGCTTGCATAAATTGCGAATTGGCACTGTCAAAGGATTGTACTCTTTCTTCTCTGGCTGATTCTGCACTCAAGTTTGGCGCCTTGCCTTCCCTATAGAATCTTTTCAGGCGTCTTGGAACATTTTCTTCTTCCATAAAATTTATCCTTTGTAGTTGGTTTCTTTTTCCGGCATTTCCTTCTCATAAAAATGGGTTTTCTCAATAATAACCTTTCTTTCTTAGTTATCCCTTAATATTACTCTTCAAGTTTCATAAGGTCTTCTTCGCTTATCTCGTCGCTTTCCTCTTCCACTTTCTTTTTTGCAGGCTTGCTCTTGGACTCTTCACCCTTGTTCATCTGCCTTGCAAATGATCTCAACCTGTCAAGGGCTTCCTGTTTCTCTTTTTGCTTGTCTTTCTGCTCAAGTTCGCTTGTGCCTCTCTTTACCTCTTTCATCATTTTCACGTCAAGCTTTAAGTCTTTTTGGGAGATTTGGTCTTTTACTTTCACGCCCCTCATTACGGGTGCGGGAGCCTGCGAAGCAAGAGGAGAATTTCTTTTTTCTTTCTCTTCTTTTGTCAAAATCCTTTCAGGGACATTGTGCCTATAACCTTCATCAGCCAAAAGCGGCGTATTGTCCACTTCGTGTCCGCTGATTCTTTTCACATACATTGTTAGCGCCAAAAAGAAACAAATTATCGGACTAAGGATGAAAAACCCCTGGTCTCCAAAAAGCATTGCGGCGCCTATTGAAGGAACAAATATCATTCCGCCAAAAAGGTATCCCCACCCGATTTTCTGTTCGCCAACGAGAGCTTGTTTATCTGGAAAGCCGAGTCTCATTACGCCGTATCCGATTGAAAAGCTCCCTAAAAGGGCCACCATATAAAGAAATATATTATACACTAAGCACACCTTTTCTCTTGAACCAAACTTCCAAAACCTTTTTTTGATTTTACTAAGTATAAGTCATTGGAAAGAGGGTGTATTTATTCCTGCCGTTATGGCGTTTGTTTTGCTGATTTGGAAAGAGCGGCTTTTTCTTGTGCGCAAAATGATTTTTAGAGGTATTTTTTCACCCAGCAACGCTTTTATATCACTTGAAACCTTTATTTCTTGGTAATAATGGAACCTAATGCTATCGCACTTGCGCTTGTAGATCTTCTCATACTTCTTGTGCCCCTCTCTTTTGTCTGCTTTATTCTTTACAAACTCCTCTCTCCTTTAAGGGAAAAAATAGCCGAGAAGTACGGTCTCTCGTGGATTAAGTCATGCATAGTTTTTAATTTTTCGATTTCTTTTATTGTAATACTTTTGTTTTATCTTTATTTCTTTTTTCTGGGTGCCGCGCTTGCCCAGCCTCAGGATCCGGAACTTGAAACCACATTTATTGAAAACATTTTGCTTATAGTTTATGATTCTGTTCGAATAATTGTTGCATCAATAATAATCGCTCTTTTTTTGCTTTTCTTCGAATTTGTTGCAAGCATGGGAATAGATTTGCAGGAGAAAAAAAAGTATGCCCCTATATTCAAGCAATTCTTGGGCGTGGCAGTTGCATGCGCAGTATTCTTGCTTTTGATGCTGTTTGTATTCGACTGGGTTCCTTTAGGGCTCTTTATATATGTCATGTACGGCTCAATACAGCCAATTCCGCTGTTAATTTGTTAATTAGAAAGGATTATATTTACTGGATTCGTGAGTTATTTAGCAGCTCATGAAAGCAATCAAAGAATGGGAAAAAAGGTTTTTGGGGAAAAAGGGTTTTGTTGATGGATAATTTTTTCAAAGGATTTGTTTTTGGGGTAATTTTCCTTGCTCTTGCTTTGTCCCAGCCCGGCTTTGCCTATGCTGCAGAGAATCCGAACGGGGCATTTTCACTATTTTTCGCCGACACAAATCCCTTAGTAGGCACTGACACTACAAGCACTGCAACTGTCACAACAAAAGACACTAATCCAAAAACCACTACTGATACGCCTGCCCCAAGCCTGTATGATAAACCTCCTGCAGCAAACACTTCAACTCCATCTACGGTTCAGCCAAAAACTTCTTCAAAAGAAGGTTCTCCTTGTTCAGTATCAAAACTTTCTCCCCAGGAAGCAAAGAACGTAATGAACTTGACAAGCGAAGGATTTGACGGAAAATCCATGAGCGACGGAAAGGATACAAACGTTCCTAATCCGGGAAGAAATCTTGACGGAACAGAGCTTAACGCAAAAGATAATGCTTCAAACAAGGCAATCAAAGTTACTCCTCCAACGCAGGCAGGCTTCGCTGACAGATTCGGATTCTTATCGGGAACAAAAATTTCTGGTCCTTTTGGAATTGGGTTAGTGATGGATGACACTCTTAGAGTTGGAAAGTGCCAGCTTTCTCCAGAACAATGCAGAATCAACGAACTCGGACTTACCTATAGGACCAGCGGAACAGGGATAGTTACAGATCTTAAAAATGCTTTAGCTTCAGGAAAAGAAGAATTAACAAAAGGTGCAATCGGCCTCACCGATGCGCAATATGAAGCGGTTAGAAATAATGTTTTTGATGACAATCAGGATTATTTCACTGCTGCAAAAAACACTCCAAACCCAGATACAATAAAAAATTCAATACTTACAAATTCCTATACTGCAAGACAAGCGACAACATGCAACAACAACCAGTGCATCATAAGCACTTACTCCGCTTTTGACAAATACTATAACGCCTGGTTCTCTTCGAACATGGTTTTGACAAACGTCGCTCCAATGTTTGTTCACAGCGCCGCAAAAATGATGGGAATCTTAGGAAGAAGATCGGTGGACGGAACAGTATTCAATAAGCTGAACAAATTGTTTGAATCAAAAAGACAGTCCATTGTTGGAATTCCGGTAGAAGCGCTAGGCCAGTCAAGAGCCGCAAGATACAATGCCAATTTGAAAAAATATGGTATGGATAATCTAATGAAAGACTTGACAATAGGAAAGAAACTCTTTTCTTCAGGAGCCGGAGGAGTTACAGGAAATTTACTTGACCCAAACGGCCCAGTGATGAAACTTTCAAAAGAAGACAAGGGACACTTCTTTGACATCGTTGACGACTTGAGAGCATACACAAGAACAATGAAAGCACAAGGAGATGCATACACTGAAGCTTACAATGATGCAGTACAAGCAGCAACAGGTCTGGGCGGAATAGTTAACGCAGCAGGGGTTAATGCCGCAAAAGTACAGTACGGAAGAGACATGAGCAAATTGTACATCAATTGGGATGACGTTATACCTTTGGATTATCTTGAATGGCTTAAAGACAATGATGTCTTGACAGGATTCAAAGGAATCGCGGTAAAAAGAAACGGAATGCCTGCAGATGCAGGATTTGTAGAGCTCTCAACTTCCCCTCCATTTAACTTCAAAGAAATACTCAAAAAATTCAGCAATAAGGGGGACTGGTCCGATTGGTCAAGAGGCGCAGGTAGCATGGACGCATATGCGTTTGAGTCAAGCGCCGCAGGAAATTTAAAACTTTACGAACTCTCACAGTCAAAGATACTTCAAAGCAACGTTGACGTTAGTGAACTTGCAAAACACGTAAGCCAGTATGGTGAAGGAAAATTAGGTGTAAAGCTTCCAACAGGCGAAATACTCCCTCTTGACAGCGCCTCAATAAAAATGATAGAGACAAACCCCACAATGCCGGGGCACGTTGACATTTTACAGACACAGTGGACTCCAAAAGTATACGATTTGACTCCTGAAGACATGGCAAACAGAGTTACACAAGGAAGAATTGTAAACAGACAGAAAACAGCAGAATTCAATCTTGACGAATTGTATTATGGTTTGAAAGAAAAAGGATTTTCCACCAGAAAAGAATTCGGTTTGCTTGATTCGCAGTTCGCAAAAGAAACGGACATGCTTAAGGATTATTACAAAAAACCACTCACCGCTGGTATCTACACCGGAACACTGCTTCCAATTGCCTTTTGGAATTTCAAGAAAGGATTTGGAAACGAAGAATTTTCAGCATACATGCTTCCTGATTCTTGGAGCACTCTGGAAATGAGCCAAGGATTTGACGATGTGTACAAGGATGCTTACACTGACTTTTTCGCAAACGAAGGATCTGACCAGGGAGATTTATTTGCAAGAATGCTTAATTGGCCGGTGTTTGCATGGAGATTTGTTGGAGATGAAATTGCATCGAAGAACCCAACGATGAACGATTATTACACAAGAATAACAGGAGGAGAAGCCGGAATGCAATCAGGTCTCTTCGGAAAAACAATAATGAGGGACACAGTTGGAGACGTTGCATTTTATTCGCACAATGAGACATGCTCCGATTGCACAGCAATATTAGCTTCAGAAGGAGATTATTTCAAGCTAGCAAATTTCACTTCAAGCGTAGCAATGCAAACATTCCTTGTTGAAGCCGCCGACGCTGAGACAGTTGAGAAAAATGGAGCAACACTAATAGCATTTGCCCACCACAACGACTTGAAAGGAAAAACAGGTGACGTAGAGGGCGACAAGGTAAGTTTAGCCACTGCAAGAAAAGACGGCACCACTTGCGATCAGAAACTAAGAGACCTCGGGCTTGGATGGGCTGGAAAAGGAGTTGGAGGATTATTCAGTACAGTTGAGAGCATAGGTTACATGGTAGGAATCGGACCAGGGATACTTGCAAGCACAATACAGCAGGCAATACTTGCGCCAGAACTACAGGATTGTGTTGATGATGTTGAAGGATATTATGTTCATTTCTATGCCCCCCCGGCAGTAGCCGCTAAGAAAGCAAGCTCAAAAGAAGTTCTTTCAAGCGAATCGGTTTCAACAGCAGTATCAGACATGAGCAGCAAAGTTTCAGAACTTGTGCAAAACAAAGAAAGCCCAGTTGCACAATCGCTTGACAAGATAAAGACACAATTTGACAGCTTCAAAAAACAAGTGGATAACACAAAAATACTCCAAGCAAACGTAGTTCTAACTCCTCCCTCATTTGGAAACGTGATGGGAAAAGAAGTATTCTACGTGTGGTATAAGGGACAAACAATGCCTGCCGAGTACAAAACCGAAGGAAAACTTATTACAAAAGACGGCAACACAACTATTGAAGTAAATTATGAAACCGGCCAACTCCTAAAGAACGGAAAAGTAATAATAGACAGCAACAAGGCGGATCACGTAAGATTAATCACCCCGGTTGATACAAGAATCCCTGCACAAGTAGTTCCAATGACGATAAACAGAATCGGTTCTCCAGATACAAACGACACAGTGTTCGAACTAAACGCTTACGGCGAAGTAAAGATCAAGCAAAGCGAAGTGCTCGCATGCATCAGACAAGCAGTAAAGGACCAGACCGGAATTGAATTCAACGGCGACGACTTGACACAAGCATTTGGGGCACTTACAGGAATAAACACAAAACTCTACTCTAATGTTTTCGCAAAAGACGGAAAGATATACCTTGAAGGGGGAACAAGAACCCAAGGCGGAGTAAATTCAAAATTCATTATTGACGGATACTGGCAGACAAGATTTGACGCTGATGTGAACAAGGGACTTGACACAGGAAAATTCATCGGAATGACATTTGCGCACGGGACAATAGTTCTCAAAGAAGAAACTAATGAATTAATTGTATGGCTAAGACAGCACAAAGACTCTGTGCTAAGTAACAAGGAAGTTGCAGGGCTCAATGCAAAGCTCACAAAAGTAGCTGATCCTGAAACAGGATGCGAACAGCCCGCAATAACACTTGAAGCAAAAGCATTCCCTAACGATGAACTCGGCCAGCAAAAGGTTGGTAACTTCAATACTTCAATGAATCACTTGGGTCCATTCACGCAATTCGTTACCGATGATAAGATATACGAGTTCTATTCAAAGAGAGATGGAAACACTGGCGCTTGCAAAGAATTCTTCAAAGTAATAGATAAGAAGACCGGAAAGGTTTTAGAGGACTCTGAAATAGTCGGCGGAGTAAAGCAGCTCGAGGATGGCACAATACAATTTAAGACCGCTGATGGAAAGGATCATTCTCTCAAATTTGATGCAGAGAACGGAGTTCCGAAATTATCCTATAACGGCGGCCCTCCTGAGACACTCAGATCAGCGCAAGGACCAAACGGATCATTCTGGTACGATCCGGAGACAGGATTATGGTATCCTGAGAACGGCCTACAGATACCGATGAATGAATCATTCAAGGATAACGGAGCATACTTCGGCGCAGACAAGAACGGAAATGTTGCGGGAGTTGCAGGAAACCCAATGACGCTTAACGTTGGCTCGCAAGGAAGCGGCGGATTCAATATTCCTTCGCTCCCAGAGACAACTGCAGGGCTTGTATTATTCATAGCACTATTCTTAGCGGTTGTTTTCTTTGCAACTGGTAGAATAGAGAACATGCGTTCCGTAAGAAAAAGAAAATAAAAAGATATAAAAGAAAACTTTCCAGTCCTCTTTTATACAGTTTATTTATGCCATTTCAAACATACATCGGCGTGCTTGAATCAGGCTTTGCTTCCTTGGTGGTGCTTTCAATTGTTTTTAGGTGCTTTACAATAGCTTCCTCAAGTTTCTTCGCTTCTTCCAGAAGCGGTTTCACATCAAGGGTTGTTTTGGTAATCAAACAAATCGTTTTCACAACTTCAGCCGCTGCGTTATAGTCGGCATTGTTTTTTGCATTACCCAAAAGACAAAAAGCCTCGATGTTGTTGTCCTTGAGTTTTAGCATCAATAGAGCCGTTACTCCTGAAGTGATTCCTTCATTTATGATATCAATATTATTTTTCTTTATTATTTTCTTGGAACTTTCGTTGCTCGCAAAAGCATAAACGCTTTTTCCGTCAAGTATCCTTACTCCTGAAGTGGATATTACCCTGCTTATTCCTTTCTTTTTTATCCATAGGACAAGCTCATCCGCCATAGGTGCCGCTAGGATATTTTCGATTATCTGCTCTGCAATGACAATCGCCATCTTGTGCTTTTTGCTCGCATAAATCCTTATCGGGTGAACAGGCATCCCGTCATTTATTCTAATTATCGGGAGCAAAACTCTTGAGTGAACATATCCTATTTGCTCAAACTTCAATTTCTCAACGAGGTAGCGCGAGCCAATCGTTCCTGCAAGACCAATATCAGGAAAACCTTCTATAAGCGTGTAGCCTTTAAGGGGAGTGTTTTTTGTTTCAATGAATTGTATTAACTTCTCTTTTTCGCTTTCGCCTTTTTTTTCTGCCATTTTTACACACCCTCTAAGGTTTCAAATTTGCTTATTGAAGATAATTGGGAAAGGTAGTTAATAAGGGTTACTGACTGCGCGCCTGCGCGGACATTTCAATGCGCTTTACCAAAGGGTTTGGGCTAAATAAAATGCTGTGAGGGCTATTGGCAAAAGCACCATTGCAAATACCCAGAAATTCTTTTTGTTCCCTTCTTGCAGCGCCAAGAAAAAGGAGCTTAAGAGGGCATACTCTATTACATACAGATTTGCCCCAAGCACTGCGAAAGAAAATAGTTCTTTTCTTTCGGCGGGACTAAGGCCTAGCGAAAGTTCACCCATTGAATCAAAGTTCATTCCTCCGATAAGTCCAATTAGGACTCCGATTATTGCCGGCACAATAAGCGCCGAAGCTAGTAGAAGCGTGTATCTTGTTACAAGCATTGCCGCTTGCCTTTCTCTAAATATTCCTTGGGCTTCAAGAAAATCTTCGGCGGTTTCCTTCATCGATTCGGACATCGGAGCACCGCTTTTATATCCTTGCATGATAACATCGATCATTCTTGATATGTCGCGACTCTTGTTGAGCTCTTTCATTCTCAAGAGCGCTTCTTCAACCCCGCTTCCTTTTGATATTTCATTATTCAACCTCTCAAAATCTTTTTTTAACAATCCAAAATCTTCTTCAGAAAAGCGTTTGATCATCTTCAGTACCGATGTTTCATCGCAAAACACGCTGGCTTCAAGAAGCAGATCTGGAAGAAGCTCTTCTTTTTTTCGTTTTCTTTGCTCAAACATGATGTCCTGAAAAAGATAGTTCAAAAATACCGGTGCAAAAAATCCTGCGATTCCTAGCGCTACAAACTTATCTGTGCTAAGATTGAGATAATACCCTGCAATCATTAGCACTATTGCAAAAACAGCGCCGGCTATTATTCCTCTTTTTAAGAAGCCGTTTAGGCTTTTGGATTTTGATTCGTTCAAAAGAAGCTTTTCTTCAAATGACCTTATTTTCTTTAAGTCAAATATGTTTCTTGAAAATCTCTCAATTATTTTAACAGTGTTTATCATCAGCTAGCCTTCCTCATTTGTCAGAGTTGTCTCAAAAACACCGGCGTTTTTGAGTTGATCATCATAAGCACCGCGCCGTCAAGAATGGGGAATAGCCCGGCGCTTATGAGGAGTATTTGTGTTGGAGTAAAGGAGAGTTTCATGAAGTAGCTTCCGATAAGTATGAAGCTTAGAAACATCGCCGGAACTATTGCCGAGATTGCGATGAACACAAGCGCATACACAACCATCTTGCTCGAGAATTCCTTTATCTCTATTTTTTGCCTAGAAAGGATTTCCTTTGCGAGCCTCTTTAGCCCATAAGCTCCATTGGCGCCTGAAGAGTAAATGTTTGCGAGATTACTGTTCGCCCTTTTCACAGTCAAGGAGTTTAACCTTTCATTCATGTTTTTCAGTGCTTCATGAATTGAGGCTCCCTTATTTATGTCATCTACAACTATTCGAAATTCTTTTGAAGCATAATCCTCTTCTTTTGCGCAGTCTTCTAGCGCCCTAAAAAACCCCTTTCCAACTCTTATCTCAGAAGCCATTCTTGTAAGAAAAAACGGCATATCCGCCTCAACTTTCTTTGAAAGTGCTTTTTGTTTTGCAAGGGGTATTTGAAGCAGGAGAACAAATACGATTGCCATTAGTGCGAGGCTTATTGCGGCCGCGAGAAGCAGGTTTTTTACCACTAGCCCTATTCCAAGCCAGGCAAAGAGCGAGATAAATACGCTAAGCTTAAATGAGTTAAATTTGTGCTTTTCAAATTCTTTTTCTCTTATCGCCGAACCCTTAATTATCGCTTTTTTAGCGAAAGAAATTTTTGAGAAGTGCGAAAGCTTTTCTTTGACGGCTTGCTTTTCACTTGTTCCATTCATCGCATCATCTCAAAAGAGTTTTTTTTATTCGCCCAGTTCCTGCTCGGCAAATTCAAAGAAATCCCTAAAAGAAATATCTCCTTTTAGTTTTCCGAGCAGTTTTTCTTTTTCTTTCATTAATTTTCCAATTCCTTTGCCATTTTCGCAGAATGTCCTTTTCATTTTCTCAAGGATCCTTTCGGATTGTTCCGCTTTTGAAAGAGAGCTTGTGTCATAATCAAAATCAAAAAGTTTTCTTAGGCCTATGCCTTTGCCATCCTCGTTTTTTATTACTTCGCTTATCTCCGTTATTTTTCTCTCTTCCTTTCTGTATCCTTTTTCATGATTCACTCTTGTTAGGCGCTTTTGCACGACTATCAAATCAAGCGATCCGATTGATTTCTCGTCTATTCCGAAAGAAATCATTCTTTGCAGGGCTTCGCTAGCACTCTCGGCGTGAAACGTCGCATAGCTCCCTTTTGCTTGCCCTGCAAGCATCGTGTTGATGAACGCCTTTGCTTCTGTGGGTGAACGTATCTCTCCTACAATTACTCTATCTGGCCTCATTCTGAAAGTATTTTCAATTAATTTGTCGAGCCCTATGTTGAGTTGTTCCGCAGTATTCATTTTTACTGTGTGGCTCTGGGGTAAAACAAGTTCTGGAGTTTCTTCGGCTGCAATAATTCTTTCGTCCCTTGGGAGGAAACAGAAAAGCGCGTTAAGCGTTGTTGTTTTTCCGCTTCCGGTGTTTCCGCAAACAAGAATTGAGCAGGAGGTTTGCATCGCGAGCCACAAAAAGCTCATGGCTTCCTTATTCACCACTCCTGAGTTAATAATGTCAAGCGGCGTGAGAGGATTTTCCTTGAATCTTCTTATTGTTGCGTTGATTCCGGAGAATGCGACCGGATTCATGCTGGCGTTTATCCTTGACCCGTCCTTGAGAACCGCATTGAGTAGGGGTGTGTGGAAGGTTAGTTGTCTTCCTAGGGGCGCAGCCATTTTGTTTATCACATTTTTTGCCTTTTCTTCAGAAGTAAACTCAATATTTGTTTCAAGCCAACCAAAAGTTCTGTGATAAACCATTATGGGTCTATTTGTCCCGTTCAATACTATTTCTTCAAAATCAGGGTCTTTCAAAAGAGTTGTCAGGGCGCTCTCACCTATCGTTTCCCATTCAAGGAGAAGAAGAAGGTTTTCCCGTTGTTCTTTAGTGAGCAGGGTGAGGTTTTCGAGGCAATAGTTCTTCAAGAAGAAGTAAATGTCCGCCCGCTTATCTATTTTTGATTTTGAGTGCTTTAAATCTTCAAGTATTGATCCAAAAAGTCGCCAGTCTTTCTCACTCATTTGAGGGAAATTGAGCAAAAGGAATCGCTTCTCTTTCTTGGCTACTATTTGCCCTGAAGCGCAATCGCTTAGTTTCTTTGAGAAATCTAGGTTTGATACTGAATATCCTACTCTGTCCATCTTAGGATTCATCGTGTTTTTTCACTTAAAAACATTCTCAAAATTAAGTCAAATGACGAAGCATTTTGGGTCTTATTTTTGCCTATTTTTCTATTTAGGGGGCTATTTTCACTTAAAAGCGGTTATGTAGTAGTTGGTTGATTATCAGCCTGTTTTTTATATTAGTTAAGCACCAATAGTAATCGGGTTATCACCCCGATTTCTATAGGTAAAGGCAAGAAGGCAAAGGAGGAAAAGAAAGCGTCTGATTTAATGGCTTTCTTTTCTCCTTTTAATTATCCCATCCTGCTTCTGCTCTGCTTTATGCCTTAGGGGTACCAAAAGCTTAAATTGTTTTGAACACTTAATCTATCAGACCCAAAAAGTCGAAGTGATTATATGCCAGTACCAAGGCCTTCCCCTGAAAGAAGAACAGTTGCAAGAATTTACCGCGCACGCGAGATGGCAAGAGCTAGAACTGTTAAGGAAAATTCTACGAAAGATGCTCTTTCTTCATTCATCAAGCTTACAAGAAGAATTCACAAACAGATACTAAATAAGAAAGACTAAGTTCTTGCACAATCTTTTTGAATTAATTTATGCGCCCTTTTTTTGCGCCCTTGCTTGGCCCAATCTCAGTCATGAGCGCTCTTAAGCTTCCCGCATCTGCGGCAAAAATCCTTGCAGCATCAAAATCCCTCTTTGTTTCAGCCTCTTTTGCTGCCTTCTCAAAAAGCATAACCGCCCTTCGCAAGTCATTATAGCTTCTCGTCCGAAATCCTTTCTTTTTAGCGGCGATTGCAAGCTTTGCTAAATGCAAATCTCTTGGGAGTGTAACCCTTCTTTTTGGAGGAACCCTTGCAGACATAATATTACTCTTGCGAATCAGAGGCATATAAGCTTACCTTCCGTATCCGCTGAGATCATACTCTGTCTCAAGCCCTTTTCCAAAATCTCCAAGCTCGGAAGAACCTGCAGCAGAATATTTTGAAGCGTCAATCCTTTCGCCAACAGCAGTCGTTCTAAGCTTTTGTGTTCCGCCCTCGGTCACCATCTCAAGTTTTAAGTGGTAATCATAGCTTGTCTGCACAAACATTTCGTTAGGGTTCGCCGACTTGTACGCCTTAAACATTCCTGAGCTCGTGTTCTCTCTTACTACTGCCATGAATTCGTCTCCGTCAAACCTCAATATCTTGTCGTAATATTTCCTGTCACCCATCATTGATTTTCTGTACGTGCCGTCCAGATTCCTTATTGGTAAGATACCATCTTCAATATTTACTACCATGAAATCCATCTCCTGCGCTCCAGGAACTTTTCTGAAATAAAATTCTTTTTTGCCCTCATAGCCTCCATAACTTGTACTAAAAGTGGGTTTGCTTGCAGCATCTTTAATGGCCTGATCAAATCCTTCCGTGCCTCCAAACTTTGACGCATATTTTACAGTTTCACCATATCCTAACATATTTCCTGTCGGCGACCCTGCAGTGACCTGGATGAAAGTGTCGAGACCAAGATCTTCAAATCCCTTCACGGGAACATATTCTGGGAGAGCCAAGCTAAGCGGGTTTAAGGCACCATCAGCAGTTTCAATATTTATCTTATCTATTGAAACACCTTTGTCCCACGCGTAAGTCAGCGACTGGTCTTTTAGCTGGGTCCGCCTAATGGCTGCAGAAGCTTCTTCAAAAGTAGGTGCTGTTACGTGCGAAAGTAGTTCATCAGCCAATTGAACTTGGATCGCATTTCCCTGGCCAGCATCCATCGGAGTGGTAAAGAGCACAGGCGAGGAAGATTGCACAGTGGAAACAAATTCTGGAATTATTTCTGACATTGGAACCGATGAGCCGTCCGAGAGCGAGAAAACAATTTTTCCTAGAGTCGTTGAATCAGTAATCTTCAAATCGCTTACCAGTGCATCGACTATATCTTGTTTGAGGGCCGGCTGATCCGCAAGAAGAGTCGCTACCATTTCTCTACTCTCCGGCATGTGGTTCGACCCAGTGGCAGGATCAACGTATTGGATTGTCAGTTCGGGAGAATTATATCTTCCTCTCTTATACATTGCGAGGAATTCTGTTTCAAGTTTTGCTTTGTATACGCTCGTATCAATCGGGGAGTGGTATACTTCAAGCGTGGCTTCTCCATCAATATTTCTTATCAGATAAAACGCGTCGTTGTCAAACATTGCTTGGAGATTGCTCTTAATCTTTGGCATCACTGCTGCAACATCTACCTGAACAAGACTGCCGCCAGCATCTTTGACCATTAAGCCGTTTAGATTCACGACTTTCAAGGGATCGGTTCTTAGCAGACTCAAATAGTTTCTTGGAAGCGAAATAGGGTCCATAACTTTTGACATCCCGCTAAGATCCCCGCTAATTGCAGTATCTTTTTTGCCCGTCATGAAAGGCATTCCGCTCTCAAATACGCAGCCTCCAAGGACTGTCATGAAATGAGCCACAGTCGCCTTCTCATTTGCTTCTTTCTTTGCGGCAACTTTTAGTTTTCCGCAATCTACTCTTACCTTGCCGCCGCTTAATAGAGTTTTTGCATCACTAAACTTTCCGCCGCTTCTTTTCAGGTCGACAAGTTTTCCTAGATTTGCGGCAACATTTTCCGCGCCGTATTCTCCGACCAATATTGATGCGGCTTCTGGCCTGTAAAGATAAATGAAATCTCCTGCTGAATAAGGGTCCGCCTTTATTATTTTGCTTGCATCGATAATCTTTCTTGTCATATTTTTTTGCCTGATTCCTTTTATGAAATAATATAGGTCGGCAGGTCCGGCATTATGGAGCACGATTCCCGTGTTCTTCGTTCCTGCTTGATATGCGAGCGTAGTAGTATTTTGTACTCCCAAAAGATCCGCGAGGCCCTCAGCGTTACCATAACCCGACGCATCGTTTCCTGCTGAAAGTACAAGATCAGCAGGTATTCTTGCTTCCCCATAACCCGAAGCTGAAATAGCCCTTTCTTTTGCAATATCGGCAGAGGATATGAACTCTATCGATTCGACTCTTGTAAAGTCCGCTTCCGCTCCGTTGGAAGTTGTCTTCGCTAGGCCGTCACTTGATCCAATCTTTGAAATAGCTCCGCGTTCAGGCAACGCCGCTTCGAGCACGCACCCTTCTTTGCAAGAACCGGTCTCTAGCGTTCCAGCGGTGAATTTAACTTCTATTTGCTCTTTGGCTATCGCTACTGTTGCAGTTTTTGTAGTGGCAGAGATTGTGGCTGGATCGGTAATCATAATTCCAATCGCTTCAGCTATGTCAACTATTGGCTGCGCTTCGCTTACTAGCGCGATTGCACGCCCTTCAGACAGGAGCAATACCTCGCCTGCTTTTGCAGAATCAATGAGCGCTTCTTCAACAGAATTTGAGAAAGACAATTCGGAAGTAACATTTTTCGGCTGGAGCGCGTCAACAATCTTTGCAAGACTCTTATTGTCAAGCGCGGTCGGTCCGATATCAAACGCCACTGCCTTGTTTGGATAAACGTCTCTCACTGCATCAAATGCTCTGCTTTCAACATCAATTTCAAGTTCAGTGCCGGGCTCAAGAGTCGTCCACCCAGTCTTACGCTTAAGCACCAAAACTTTTGAGGACCCAGTATCAATTATTGCGGCTTCTCCATTGAATGAACCAGTGTCAATCGGTATGAGTAATTTGTCATCGCTCGCCACTTCGTATGCAAGCTTCGCATAATCGCCACCCAGCGGAGCTATCATAGTTTTTGAAAGAAGGCTGTAACGGAAAACTTCGCTCTCAAGCGGAAGATCTAGGAATGCTTTTTTGGAAGCTCTAGTCCATGCGAGTTTTGCGAGATATTTGGATGCGGCTCCTGGTTTTGCTGAGGTAAGTGCACGCATAACTCCTGAAGATCCTGGATAGTTTTGCACAACTTTTTCAGCCAATGTTCTTTCCCAATAATATATTGCGCCTTCTCTTTGCATTGAATTGTAAGTGGTTTCTCCAAGCGCTCTTGTCGCAAGGTAAGCCATTCTTCCTCTCAAGTATCCTCCTGTCGAAGCGAGCGAGCGGCTAATCGCTTTTGCCATCATTTTGTAAGTGCTTTTTCCAAGGACGTTAAGCGTCGCAAGTTGTGTCGTTCGCAGTAACCCTCTTCCTGCTGCGTTAAGCCCCGCGGTAATGGGGATGGCTTCTTCGACGAGCACAAATACTGCCCACCATTTGAGGTCGCCAATAGTGACAAAGAAATCGCTTGCATTCTCCTTGAATGTAGTATAATCCTTTAACGGATTATTTGCGAGCTCGCTCACCTGCTCATTCATTATCGCATCCATATCCGAATCGCTTACGATTCCAGACTTGTTCTTGATGTCCTGGTATGTTCCATAAGTGAGGTTCATTGCCCACTTTACCGGAGGAAGCATAGTGTAAATATATTCTGTTCCCGCGTCATCGGGGTATATTGGCCCGAAGTTTACTCCAAGTTCTTTTAACAGCGCTCTTGAATCATCGTATGTCTTTGTGCTCCTAAATTCGACGGCAGTGCCGTTAATCTCTGTCATGAGTCCAGCAAGCTTCACTCTTGCAATCGCCTTCATGTCGTTATCGGAATATCTTTTTGCAGCACTATACCCTTCGGTCTGCACCTTCATTGCAAAGTCTTTTATTTCCTGCGAATAGTCCTTATCAAATTCTCCGAAAGATTTTAGTGAATCTTCAAGGGTCGCATATTTTTTGAAAGCAAGGTTCGCCGCTTTTGATTTGTCATACAAAGAGGAGCCGCTTGTTGATTGTGTGTAATAATCTTTTATGAGTCCGAAGTCCTTTGACTTGATGTTGCTCTGCAAGTAAGTGTCAAATCCTTTTATTAAAATTTTTCTTGCGCTTATCAGAGATGCGAGGTCGCTTGAGAAAGTCAGTTCATCAAAGTCTTCGTTCCTATACGCTGAGCCCAGGGTTATCCAATTGTAAACATTAAGGTAAGTTCTTGTGTAAAAATCAAATTTTTGCCACCCGCTTGTAAGATTATCTCCTGTCTTGTCATCAGCGAGCTTTTGCGCCTGTTCAGCCAAGTTTGAATGGAAAAGTATTAGAAGCTGTGTATCCCCATCGATTTCGCTTGAAAGATCCTTTAGCAAAGAGGATTCGATGAATTGGTCTTTTGCTCTTTTTGCAAGAGCACTAAGTTCGCTTGCTTTGCTAGTTGCAAATCCAGGGTACTTTGACTGATAAAAAAGATAATCATACATTGCTTTTGCATAGCTGAGTCTATTAGGCCAAGATTCGTAATCCGAAAGTTCGATTGACGCGGCTTTGAAATTTTTTCTTTTTGATAGGAGTTCCTTGTAGAAAGTGCACATACTGCTTTGGCATGAAAATATTTGCGAAAGCGAATCGTGCTCTGCAAGAATCGATTTATTTTCAGCATCTACTAGTGTCGTGCCAGAAAATAGTGAGGTGTTAGCGTCGGCGAACGATTTGTATATTCTAAGAGTCAGTTCAGAATATGCGTGCCCCTGCTTGAAGTTCAATAATGCGCTTGAAGTAGTTCCGGTAGCATCAAGATCAGTGGAACTTGCATCAGAGTAAAGTCCACTATAAGTTAATCCGCTGCTTGACATGTACTGGTCAAATAGTTTCTCTTCGCAATCGTATTTGTTTGCAACGTAAGGGCAAAGGGTTTCCCAGTTGTCTGAAAGGATTTTGTCCATCGCCGAGGAATATAATTGTGATGAGATAAAATCAAGCCCGTTTTTAAAAGACTGGTAGGCAATTTCGTTGTCTGAAATGAGAAGCTTGTTTTCTATTACTTGGTTGACAATATCCGTAAGCGCGCTATTATCGGCAAGCGTTGCAAGTCTTGGTCTTATAATTGAAAAATAATTTGCTGCTGAGGAAAGTTCTTTTTCAAACTGACACTGGCGGTACTTGTATTCGCCTATTTTATAACTAAGGTCGCTGTTTAGGAAATAGTTGCTGTCTTCAATTATGCTCTTGATTCCGGTGTTAAGGTAAGCGTTAAGGCTGTCTTTGTCCATTGCGTCGAAAGCATCCATGTCTGATTTGTTCACAACAGTTCCGCCAGCGGTCACAATCTTTGTCGGGACTGCAGTTCTTGACTCGGGGCTTATCAGTATTGATGAGGGATTAGAATAATCTATTCCTGCGGACGGTTCAAGGTACCCATTTGGTAGATAGGTGTTGCAGTCAAGCGTGTTTACTACGCTGTTTTTCATTTTTCTTATTGCTTCAAGCTGCGCCGCTTCTCCAGAAATTTTCAGGTTCATTACTTTCATTTCATAGTATTTTTCGGTTCCATATGAGGGGTCGTTGTTATCAATTCCATATTCGGTAATCAGTGTTGTGGTTACAGCCATCTGCATGCCTGCAAGCGCTGTCTTGAGGTTCTCGTTCTTCTTCCTAAAAAATGATTCGTAGCATGTAGTTTCTATTTGCGCTTTCTGTTCATTGTTCAAGTCCGCAGTTTTTGATGCATCATTCGCTTCTTTGAGGCAGGGGTCCTTTCTTATGTGCGCCGTTACAACTCTTCTGTCCGCTAGGCTCAACCGCACTTCTATGTTCGCTGTTATTTCAGTAAAATAATCCATTGTGTCAAAAACATTTTGTTGAAGATTGAGGTCAACGTGTATTGCATACTCGCCGGTTCCTAGATCTTCTGTGTTTGTTACAAGGCTTCCTGAAAGGTTGTCCTGCACGCTTACTTCGGGCAGCGTTTCATTTGTCAAGTAAAGTATCTCCGAATCAGTTCTCGCCCGGTCCGACACGTACAAGTTTATGTCTTCTTGGAAGCTTTTTGGTTCGGGTGTGAATGTTATGGTTGCGATGTATGCTGCCACAAAAAGTCCGCTTGAGAGAGATGGCCTTCTGTCGATCACTCCCTGCATCGCGTTCATTACATTATCAAAAGACCATTTATCGTTTGTAGCAGTTTCTGCTGATGCAAAAGAAACCTTTTTCCCAGATTCTGATTTCAAACCCGCTGAATTTATACTATCAGCGAATTCCTGCATCATTTTTAAGGATTCTTCTTTTGTAAAATAATTTTCGTCAAGCGATTGGAATTCTTTTATCTTTTCAGATAATTGTGTTTTCTCGGCTTCAGTGAATGAGGAGTATTGCGTAAGGGGCATTGCAAGGGCTATTGAAGTTATCGAATAATTTCCCGCCGCCGATTCTATCCTGATTGATTTCTTTCCTGGCGAGTATTCCCTTGATTGGATGAGAAATATCGGGTCATCTGATAATACTGAAATGTTGAAGTCTCCCGCCACTTTTACATTTGTTGCGCTCATTGAGATTGATTTTGGAATGATGATGAATGCAACAATAGGATTTTTTAGATTAAAAGAATAGTTTTCAGTTCTTGCGTTTGTTAGCGTGCTAGTAGAAACGCTCTTTTCGATTGAAAAATCAGTGTAATTGATGGTTTGTGAAAAGGAAGTTTGGGTGGATGGCAAAGAAGTGAAAAGAATCAGTGCAATTATTACTATAATTGCCGCCAAAACAAGCCGCTTGTCCATTACAATATTGCGCTTGGAGAGTTTATTAACCTTTTTTGGAGAGAAAATGCCTGAATTTGCTTTATATTTTCCAATCCGCCTTATCTCCGACTTTTATTTTAGCGGCTTTGCCTTTAGGCATTTCAATTACATACTTTGCTGCTTTCTTTGGGGTATAATTTGGCATAAAAGGGGTAAGGGTTACCTTGTCTACAACAGTTTTTTTTGAATCCAAAAACAGCACATCAATTGGGAAAAAAACAAAAATCATGTGGATCGAGGATCCTATTGAACTTTCATAGGGCATGTCAAATACTAGTGCGTAGTTGAAGTTCTTTTCTTCTTCAAACATCAGTCCTTTTGTTCGTTGCCACGTATCATTAGCAAGCTTTACATTGTTCATTAACTTTTTTCCGTTGATTAGCAGCATAACATTCACATCGAATAAAAAGAAACTTTACTTCAAAAGTTCAAGGCTTGGGACCTTTATCTCTTCAAGTATCTTTTCGGTTTTCTTTGGGGAAGATTTTTCCATTTCCCTTCTTCTTTGGTCAAGTTCATCGGTGATTTTATCAATTTCAGCCATCTTTTTTTTCAAATCAGTGAGAATTCTTACCATTTCTTCCTTTTGAGAATTTGCTGCATTCTGCTGCTGGACTCCACTTTCAGAACCAGTGTTTTGGCGGCTTGCATTATTCTCTTCCATGCTCACTATAGGCTTTAGGATGTATTAAAACCTTTTGAAGCGCTTTTTTTTGAAATAGATTTACTTGAAAACTTCGCCCGTTTCATTCGACCAAAATATCAAGTCAAGCTCTTCTATCTTGATGCTGTGCTTCTTGCAAAATTGCCTCATTTTTTCTTCAATCTCAAGATATGTTTTTTTTGAAAAGTGCTTTGGCACCTCCCTTATCACGCCGCATAATGCCAGATTCTTGAGTATGTGCCGGTCAAGAATCGCTATGTCCTCGTAAAATCCTATATTTCTTAGAAAATGGCTTGCTTCCTTCATCCCGTATCCATTCACATTTTCTATTAAGTATTCTCTGCATTTTATTGTGTTTTTAGTTGCGCCTTCTTTTAGGAGAATTTCTTTTATTCTTGTTGCAGGAAATTTTTCCTGAACTTCAGCCAATCTTTTTGCTTTTGTCCTAAAAAATCTTATGCTTTTTATGTGGGGTTCTTTTTGTGCCGCACTTCCATTGTCCAATAATTTGTGTTCTTTTAAATTGGTGATGCTTTTCGCCGCCTGTTTTGCAGAACTTTGGGGAGTAAGAATGCAGAAACACATTTCTTCGTATATTGCCCTTCCGCCTTTCTTCCAAATGCCTTTGTAATCCCTAAGCGCCTTTTGTATTTTTGGCTCAAGGTGCTTTTGTGGAGTGCATATTTTAGGCTTCTTAGTCATTTTCTCAAGCCCTAAAATTTGGATTATCCCATTATGAGTTCGTTAGTGTTTTGCGAGTCTTCTACAATCGTTTCAAGAAGTAACACGTGCCCTTTCTCAAAATCGGCTAGTTCTCCAAAGAATTTGCTAACAGAGTTTGTAGTTTTCTCGGCAGCTTCAGAATAGAATTCAACCGCTTTTTTCTCTCTCCAAAGTGCGTAGAGTACCGCCGTCATTTCTTGCATCCCTGCGGGAATTGCATGGATTGCTGGGGGTTTATTTATAGTAAACTTTATTTCATGATTAATGGGTCCTGCATTTTTCTCAAGCATTTTTTTTAATTCAAGTATTTTTGTCAGGTGCATGTTTTCTTCTTTTACCAAAAATACGAAAAACGGATTGAGTTCAGATCCCTTTGTTTTCTCGACTTCCTTTTCATAAAATCCTTTCGAGGCTTCTTCTATATGTTGCGCGATATTAAGTGCATGCATGATAGATTCCTTTGAATCGTGATCGAGCTTCTTTATGGTCTCAAGAATCTCTTTGGCTTTTACAAAATCCATTTTTCCATCTCCGCTTGGTGTTCTATGTCAAAATGTGTTGTCAAGTCGTTAAAAAAGTATTGCTGGGTGCTTTTTTGGGCTATTTTTTCGTATAAGAATCACTTTTGGTACAATCATCAAATGGCTCCCTCGCATCTACTCTTTTAAACAAAACAATACCACTCAGTATATATCAAAAACTCAAGTATTGGTCATTATGATAAACTCAATAGCATTCATCCCTGACGGGAATAGAAGATACGCGAAAGTTGCAAACATATCTCTCGCTGAAAGTTATATGATTGGGACACAAAAAGCATGGGATGTAGTGAACTGGCTCTCAAAATATCCTTCCATTAGCGCGGCAACATTTTACACATTTTCAATAAAAAATTTCGAGCGAAGCAAACTAGAACTTAGCATTCTTATGACTATATTTGAGAAACAGCTAGATAATGCCCTGGAAAGCCCGCTGTTTGATGAAAACTCAATTTCGCTTAAATTCATCGGCCGAAAGGAAATGTTCCCCCAAAAGCTTCAGGGGAAAATGGCTTTGGTTGAAGAGAAGACTGCAAAGTACAAATCAAAACAGATTAATTTGGCTCTAGGTTATGACGGCCAGACTGAGATAGTTGACGCTGCGCAGAAATTCGCCCTTGATGTGCAACTGGGAAAAGCAAAGCCGGAAGATCTTTCAACATCGAATTTTGGCAAATATTTGTACTCTGATTTTTTGGCTCCGGATTTAATCGTGCGAACTTCAAGCGAAAAAAGACTTTCTGGTTTTTTGACATACCAGTCGTCATATTCTGAACTGGCTTTCCTTGACAAGTACTGGCCTGAACTTACCCAAACCGATGTTGAGAAATTGATTGATGATTTTAACTTGCGCGACAGAAGATACGGGAAATGAGCTTAGCCCGTTTTCAAATTTTTAGCGACTCGCCAATATTCAATAGTTCGCACCTGATTCCTTGTTTTTCAATTTCTTCTTTTGCTTTTTTCATGTCCACCGGATACTTTGGGTTGTCTAAGTGAATTGGGATGATAGCCTTTGCCCCTGCTTCTTTTGCAAATAATGCTGCTTCAAATGGGCCCATTACAAGACCATGGCCTGAAATGGGCGCTAGCAGAATATCGCACTTGTAATCATTCTCAAAGCAAATCGTGTCGCTTGTTAGGTATGCTTTATTTTTCCCGTCATCAATGATAAAGCCTAAGTTTTCTTTGACTTCATTGCCCCCTTTTAGCGAAGGGATGTATCCGTGGACTGCTTTCGTAACTGTAATTTTTATGTCGCCTAATCTTACAATGTCTTTCTCCTTCACTACAACAGTATTTTTTATTTCAGGGTAAGCTGTTGCGACTTCCTGTGATGCATAGAACATAGTCTTAGGATTTTTTAGGATTGCTAGTATTGCCGGTATGTGACAGTGGTCTTTGTGCTTATGCGTGACCAAAAGGATGTCAATTTTGTTCCATTTCTCAAGCAAAGACTCGTCATAATTCAGATAGCCGGGGTCCGTTAGGATGCGTTTTCCATTTGTCTCGATTAGAACGCATGACTGGGCATATCTTGTGATTATCATAGTTTCACTTTTGAGTTGATAAAAATAAATAGCCCTGCCTGCAGCGCCTTTTTCGCCAGGCGGCAACGATTGACTCATGTCCCTTTTGCAAAGGGACTTAGTGGCTTTAGTTGATAAAAATAAATAGCCCTACCCAGATTCGAACTGGGGTCCCGAGCTCCAGAGGCTCGTATCCTTGGCCGCTGGACGATAGGGCTATCAAATAAAATTGGGGAGCACAACCTTTTTAAGCGATTCTTGGAAGGTTTCAAGCTCTAGCAATATCAATTAGAGTTTTTGCCATAAACCAGTACTTGGGATTCGTTGCAAGCTTTCCAATAAAAGTAGAAGGGCTGTCCATATCTCCTTCCTTGTTCAAAAATTCTTCAATTCCTTTTTCTTTAAGCTTCATGAATAATTTGTCCATCTCCTCATTGGAGATTGAGTTGGCATATCTTCTAAGCTTCCAGTGCATTCGTAGTTCCTTGTATAGCGGTGCGAGCCTTTTCTCATAATCATTTAGACCTGCCTTTCCGTTGAAAACATCCGCAAGAGTTTCTGCCAAAATATTTCCAGATTTTATTCCAAATATTACTCCGCCCCCAGTAGTAGCTTTTGTGTGGAACGCTGAATCCCCTACAAGAGTGACATTGTTTTTTGTTATTCCGCTCAGCGGTGCTCCGCAAGGAATGAGGGCCGATTGCACAGTTCCATGAGTCACTCCGGGAAATTTATCTTTTAAGAATCTGTCAAAAGAATCAGCTATGTTATCCCCAAGAGAACTTCCTAGACCGATTTTTGCCTTGTCTTCTCCGATAGGAATCATCCAAGCAAAGAACCCTTTTGAGTAGTCCCCAAAATAAATATGCACAAAGTGCTTGTCAAATTTTCCTGTGCAAGTCGCCTGCATCGTGTGAACAAATTGGTCCTTATTTGTTTTCACTCCCATTAAATGCCTAACCATTGACATGGCTCCATCGGCGCCGATGATGTGCTCGGCTTTTCTAAGCTCCCCTCTTCCTTCAACTTGCACAAATAAAGTGCTTTCAGGAAGTTTAGGGTTTTTTCTGATATCAATTAGTTTTGTGTGGGTTGCAACATGGATGTTCATGAGCCTCGCCCTTCTTAGAAGCATTAGATCAAATTTTTTCCTGTCAACTACGTAAGCAACAGTTTCAGGTCTTTCAACTTTTACCATTGTTCCGTTAGGCGAAAATATTTTTGCGCCTTTTACTTCGTTTTGTAATGAATCTCCTAAATGAAGCCCAAGTTCCACAACCCCTTTTTTTGATATGAGCCCGGAGCAATGTTCTGGCAAACCTACTTTTTCGTGCTCTTCAAGAACGCTAGAATCAAAACCTTCTTCTTTAAGTCGCATGGCGGTGGCAAGACCTGCGGGGCCTGCTCCTATGATTGCGATGCTGTGCATTGTGTTCATGTTTATGACCTAACTTCTAATTAATACTTCCTCCTTCCAGTAGGAAGGAGTAAATTTGTGACTAAAAAAGTGTCACTTCTTTGCCCATTTGGTTTTCTTTTCAGGCGCTGGTCCCTGCGAAAATAATTGCTCAAATATTGTTTTATTTTCTCCAAATCCGCCTTTGCCTGATAGATTTATCTTTGCGAAGAAAACTATCAGAACTGCGGCAAGTGCGAACATTGCCATAACGAAAAGCAACATTCCTGCCGCTATTGCTCCGCCAAGTATTGGTGAAAGCGCCGAATCTGATGTTGTGCCCTCAGGTAATATTACCGGGGGTGCGGCAAATTTGGCTATCAAATTGCCCTGCACTATCATATCTGCTTGTTCTTTTGTTATTTCTCCAACACCATAAGTTACAGTGCCTTTTGCTCCTTTTTCTACAGGTACGACAAACTCAATCACAGGATCTTCTTGGACAACAGTGAATGCTGTTGCGGAGTATATCTGCGATGCCGAAGCAGCCAGTTCTTTTGGTATTACTTCAAGTATTCTTATTTCGTCAGAATTTGTGTCGTTAGTGAAAGTTATCTCGATGTTCGCCTGGTATTTTCCAGACCCAACTTCGAAAACACTTATCTTCCTCTCTATTCCTGAAGACTCAATCAACGCCTTTGCTGCATTTGCGGTTGCAGGAGTAAGTCCAATTGCAGCCAACTGATTTAGCAAATTGTCCGAGTTGTAATCATATGTTTTTGTTCCATCAGGGAACGGAGTTATTGTTGCAACGATTTTTATCTCATCATAAAGGCTTTTTGCTTGGCTTGCTTTCTCATATGCAAGTGTCGCATTAGTTGCCACAGTACTTTCAGCTTCTGAAAGCAACTTATCTGCGTTATCTTTTTTTGTTGTAAGCTCGTCAGCAAATATTAATCCTTTTTCGGAGTAGATGCTCATTATGTCTACAACTTCCTGTTTTTTCGCTTTCGCATCAGCAATTGCTTTTGTGGCTTTTTGCGATATTGAAAGAATATTTTCTATTGTGATATTCATGTCGATTGATTTCTGGTTTCCTGCTTTATCGTAAGCTATCGCCTTTAGTGCGTAACTTCCGTTCTCGTAAAGCATGGTGTTCAAATCATAGTAGTAAAGGTTCCCATTGTTGGTGTCCTTTGTTGTTTGCATGTATGTTCCTTTGAATAATATTTCCACTTTGTCTAGGAATGGTTCAGTTACTATTGCGCCGATTCTTTTCTTTCCGACAAATTTCGTGTTGGTATCATTCCAAGTCAATGTAGGGGCTACATTGTCAATAGTCACAGTTACTGTTCCTGAAGTGATTGTTTCGGTTGTTGTTCCTTCGCACCAAAACTCTATTCTTTCGTAATTTCCTGAAATAACTGTGTGGTTTTCTGAAAGGCTTGTCACGGCATTAGTTGGTCCTCTAAGTGTTTGCGAGTCCACGTCAGGCGAACGGTATCGATACTTTATTCTTGCAGCATCAGCAGTCGCTGAATAGGAACATTCGATTGCTAGTGAATCGCCTGTTTTTACATAGTATGCGATTGATCCTGCTTTCTTTACTGATACTGAAGTAGTCGCTCCGCTAGGAGTGGCCGAAACGTTGCTTGTAGCTGAGCCTTCGTTTCCTGCATTATCTACAGTAGCTACCTTGAATGTGTAAGAAGTTCCGTTTGTGAGTCCGGTTACTGTTAGGGAAGTGCTTGTTGTTGTAGAATAAACAGATCCGTCTTTGTAAACTTTGTACTCTTTGTTTCCTGATAAATTATCTGCGCTTGGAGCGGTCCAAGCTAGAGCAACTTGTCTGTCTCCTGCAGTTGCAGTTAATCCGCTAGGTACTGAAGGGGAATTGTTATCATAAAGAACATTGACGTTCTTTACAGAACTCCAGTTTCCTGCCCTGTCTCTAACTTTAACATAAACGATTTTGTTTCCGTCGGCTGTGTTGCAGTCGTATCCTGTTGAAGTTATGTTGAATGTGCTAAATATCTGCGAGTAAGTTGCAGTGTAATATGTTCCGCTGCTAGCGCAGGAGAAAGCAATTATTCCGCTAGTCATTCCCCAATTAATGTCGCTTGCAGTTGCGTTAAAATCAGGCTCTTCATCATTAGTGTATGAAGATGAATAACTCGAAGTTAGAGTTGAGAAAGTTGGAGTGTTTGTGTCTACAACAAACCAAAATGCGCCGAGAGTTCTATTGCCGGCAACATCATTTAGGTCAACTGTAACGACATGATTTCCATCAGTAAGAGTTCCTGTGCTTATGGGGCTTGTTACTGTTGATCCGTTAAGAGTGTACGCGCTTGAAGCAATACCCGAGTTGTCTACGGGGGTGATTGTTATTGTAAATGAAGTAGTGTTGTAATAGTTTCCATCTGTTACTCCGCTTATTGAGTAGGTTGGAAAGTTGTTGTCAAGAGTTATTGTATCGCTGTCTGAAGTTGTCAGAATTGCATTGTCTTTTACAAAAAGATAGACGGTTTTTGTTCCTGCTGTTGAAGAAAGGGTAAATACTTGGCTAGTGCTTGCGCAAGTGATGTATGTTGCACACACGTTTGAGTCAGAGTTTTCTGAAAAGCACATAGTACAGTTAGCATCAGCTGTTATTGCTGGGTAAAGTGTTGCTGAAGTGCTTGAGATATAGGTCGCATCATTATTAATGTTAAAATCAATTATTGATGAGGCAGCAAAAGCGCTCGTTGCAAAAAAAGCCATTAAAACTAAGATTACTCCTAAAACTCTGAAATTATACATCCTACCAACACCCCTTATTGTTGGATTGATTAGAAAGAAAGTATTTATATATCCTTTTACTTTGCGCTCGAGAAAAGAGTCATTTTTTTGATGCGAGATAGCTTTTGAGGAATTCTAAAAACACTGTTGCGTATGATCCGCGCGCAAGCTCAAAAACCAAAGTTACTTTGTTTCCTGAGATTTTCTTCGCCTTAAACTTTGACGCACCAAAGAAGGTCTTTCTTTCAACTCTTCTTACCCCTAAACTTTTTTCAAATTCTGTTCCTTCAATAGATAGGGATCTAGGGAAGGCCTTTGATGCGCTCATCCTTAGTTTTGCTTTGTTTATTTCAGCGAAAAAGTTGTTAGGACGCTTCTTTTCTGCCAAATCATTGAGTGCAGCGTTAAACCTAATGCTTTGGCATGCTTTGATGAACTCTTTTAGGCTCTTTCTCTCAACATAAAAAAATGCTTTCTCAAAGCAATCAGAATCCTTTGAATGCGCTGCAAGGAAATCAAATAATTCTTCTTTCTTTGTCCCTTTCACGTGCTCGCTTTCCTTAATCGTCTTCCAATCGCCCCAATTATTTATTGTAGTTTTCTTTATTGCACTGCTTCGCTCCGAGTCATAATCGCTCTTCTCTGTCAAAAATATCTTCAGTGCCTTTTCGTAGTTTTTCTCGTTCAATGAGGTGGCAAAATCATTCACTCTCTTATCAAATCTTTGTTCTCCAAAATAATTGCACACAAGCTCGTTCTTTGGCTTGAACTTGGTCAAATTATCCCACTCGCCTTCATCAAGAAATACATCCACTTCAAACGCATTCGCCTTATGCGCACCGACAAAGAGTCTTTCTTTACCCATTCCCTTGAATGTGACAGTCAAATCCTTTTCTTTCCTTTCATCAATCGGATAATTAGAGCAGAACCACTGCTTTGTAGTCGCATTCCTATCCTTGACACCTGAAAAGAAACCTTTCGCTCCAAGCCTCTTCACGAGCTGCTTATGGCTAAGGCCTTTTTTCTCTATCAAATAGTAAAAATACTGGCCGGCGGTTCCAAGAGTAGGGTTATGAAGTTCATTAACAAAAAAGGAAGTTGGGGAAAGGATGTAGTTCATGAAAAACACTGTTTCTTGTCTTCTTGCTTAATTTATATTTGTACTATTGCCTATTAAAAAAGGAGTTGCTCTATGTTTTTTTATGGTTCAAAAGAAAGCTATAATCACCGGGATTACTGGGCAAGACGGCTCATATTTGGCTGAACTCCTTCTTTCAAAAGGTTATGAAGTTTACGGAATCATTAGACGCTCGAGCTCATTTAACACTGGCCGAATTGATCACATTTACAAGGATCCTCACGAAAAACCAAAGCTTCATTTGATTTATGGTGACCTTTCAGATTCTTCGAGTATAGGAAAAGTTGTGAGAGATGTTCAACCAGATGAGTTCTATAACTTGGGTGCACAGAGTCATGTAAGAGTAAGCTTTGACGAACCAGAATACACTTGCGATATTACTGGTTTAGGAGTTCTTCGTTGTCTTGAAGCAATAAGATCATTTTCGCCTCAAACAAAATTTTATCAGGCTTCAAGCTCCGAAATGTTCGGCAAGGTTCAAGAGCCTATACAATCTGAAACTACTCCTTTCTATCCAAGAAGTCCCTACGGGTGCTCAAAAGTATTTGGTTACTGGATAACAAGAAACTATCGCGAAAGTTACAACATATTTGCGTGCAATGGAATACTCTTCAATCACGAATCGCCAAGAAGAGGAGAAACATTTGTTACAAGAAAGATTACAAAAGCGATTGCAAAAATTAAGCTCGGTTTGCAAGACAAATTATATTTAGGAAACCTTGATGCAAAAAGAGATTGGGGTTACGCAAAGGAATATGTTGAAGCAATGTGGCTGATGCTTCAGCAAAAAGAGCCTGAGGATTATGTTGTCGCTACAGGCGAAACTCACAGTGTTAAAGAATTTCTTGAAGAAGCGTTCTCTTACGCAGGTCTTGATTGGAAAAAGTATGTTAAGATTGATCAGCGTTACATGCGCCCTGCAGAAGTTGACTTGCTAATTGGCGATCCTTCAAAAGCCAAGAAAAAAATGGGGTGGGCTCCAAAAACCACTTTCAAACAACTTGTGAAATTAATGGTTGATTCTGATATGGCTGAAGTGGAGCGCGAGGTTAATGGCACAAAAGGAAAAAAATAAATTCAAAGAACGCTCACTTGAAAACAAGCGAATAACTGTCACTGGCGGAGCAGGGTTCTTAGGAAAGCATTTAATTGAAGAGCTCAAACAAAGTGGCGCCAATAATATTTTTGTTCCGACTTATCCTGATTATGACTTGGTTCAGCTAGATTCATGCAAAAAGATAGCAAAAGAATCAGACATTATAATTCACTTGGCTGCAAAGGTTGGCGGAATCGGGGCGAACATGGAAAAGCCCGGCGAATTCTTTTATGACAACCTAATGATGGGTGTTCAGCTCATTGAGCAGGCTAGGTTAGCAAAAATAGAGAAGTTTATTGCAATAGGCACCATTTGCGCGTATCCAAAATTCACTCCAGTTCCATTCAAGGAATCTGATATTTGGAATGGCTACCCCGAGGAAACTAATGCTCCTTATGGGTTAGCAAAGAAAATGCTTCTAGTTCAACTTCAAGCATACAAACAGCAGTACAATTTCAACGGAATCTTTCTGTTGCCAGTGAATATGTATGGCTCGGGTGACAACTTTGATCCAAAATCAAGCCATGTGATTCCAGCGCTCATAAGAAAGATAGCAACCGCTAAGAAAGATAACTTGCCTTCTATTTCGGTTTGGGGTGATGGTTCCGCTTCAAGAGAATTCTTGTATGTAAAGGATGCTGCTCGCGGGATAAGTCTTGCTACTCAGCGTTATGAAAAGACAGATCCCGTAAACCTCGGGTCAGGAATGGAAATATCAATTAAAGATTTAGTTGAGCTCCTTTGCGAAGAGATGAAATACAAAGGCGAAATAGTTTGGGACAAATCAAAGCCAAATGGCCAGCCCAGAAGATGCCTTGATGTATCTTTAGCTGAAAAAGAATTTGGGTTCAAGGCGAAAGTGCCGTTTAAAGAAGGGTTGAAAGAGACGATTGAGTGGTTTGAGAAAAATTGCAAGTATTAATTGTTTAGTTTAAATATCCCTGTGAGGTTTGTTTTTCCAACAAACTTGTATCCTTGATTTTTTAAATAATCATAAATCTTCTTTGATTCTTTTGAATATTCCGGCATTTCCATCATCTCGACAAGAACATAAGTCGGCTTGTATTTTTTCCAGTTGTTTGATTTCAGAACAGTTAGGTCATTACCCTCGGTATCCGTGCTCAAGAAATCAATTTTGGTACCTTTCGGCAAATATTGGTCGAGGATTTTTGACAGAGGCATTGATTTTACCCTACTTGTCTTGATTCCCTTGAAGTCTTTTGCAACACTAGGTAGTATGGTGCTGTATGCATTATCTGGCGCCTCGAAGAATGTAACTTCTCCTTCTTTGTCAGAAACCGCAAGGTTGAGGTTTGTGTCCTGCGGTCTTTTTTTCTCAAACAATCTTATTGCTTCTTTTTGAGGTTCTATGTTTATTCCCCTCCAACCCATAGAGTAGAAAATGAACGTATTTGAGTACCTTGTTGGATGATGTGCGCCTACATCCACATAGAATCCTTTCTTCTTTTCTAAGTAAACTTCTCTGAGAAAAGCATCTTCCCCCGTCTGGGAAAAGAGAATCTTTGCATGCCTTATTTCGGGGAGTAGTTTTAGTTTCTTAAGCGCCTTTCCAATATAATCAATTTCCATGAAGTCGTACCTCTTGCCCGAATTGTAGCTATCAAGAGTATGTTGCATATTTTAATACTTGTGCTTGTTTTATTTATGTGTTCAGTATGGACTTCAAATATTTCAGATCTGTGGTAGTTAGTCAGCTATTTGCTGTTGCAAGAAGGCCTTGGCTTTTTCCGGAATTATTGATGAACAAGAAGGATGATTTTTGGATTAATCACTCCGCAAAAAAGTGGTTTTTGAGTAATGCTAAGGGAAAGCGCGTATTCGAATATGGTTCGGGGTATTCTACGGATTTTCTTGCTGGTGTTTGCAAAGAAATAATAAGCGTTGAGGGTAATCCCTTATGGTTCAAATCTTCGTCAAAGAAAAAGATGAAAAACAAGAAAGTCGTTTTAAGAACAAGCAAAAATGCTTATGTAAACGAGATAGCCAAGCATGGAATGTTTGACCTAGTTTTTGTGGATGCGGAATATAGGTCTGAATGCGCAAAAAAAGCCTGGCAGCATTTGAAGAGGGGGGGCGTGCTTGTGCTTGATGACGCAAATTCCATAGCTCACGCAAAAGCAATTTATGATTCTTTTTCAGGCAAAAAATTCAAGCTCGGCGGCCTTAAGAGTAATACTGGCGGATATTGGGAAACAGGTTTTGTAATAAAGAACTAATTCTTGCGCAGGCAATGTGGAATTATATCATTTCCCAATGCAGATGTAGTTGAATCCAAGTGCCCTCATTTTCTCCGGGTTAAAAATATTTCTGCCATCAAAGAGATTCTTTGATTTCATTAAGGTTGCAGTCTTCTTTAGGTCTGCTTTCAAAAATTCATCCCACTCGGTTGCGATTATCAGGAGGTCTGATCCTAATGCGGCGCTATATGGGTCTCTGCAGTATTCGACGCTGTTTCCAAGAACCTTCTTTGCGTTATCCATCCCTTTCGGGTCGTAAACCCTTAGCTTCGCTTTGCGCCTCAGAAGCTCCGAAGAAATCCTTATTGCGGGAGACTCTCTCACATCATCTGTGTTTGGCTTGAATGAAAGCCCCCAGATTGCTACTGTCTTGCCGTCAAGCTTTCCTACAAGTGCTTCTGCGCGTTTGGCGTTCTTCATGAGTTGCCTCTCGTTAACAAGTTCAATATTCTCGATTATGTCGGCCCTGCAGCCGTTATCCTTAAGCGTCTTCTCAAACGCCCTGATGTCTTTTGGAAAGCAACTCCCCCCATACCCTATTCCTGCTTTAAGAAATTTTGGGCCTATCCTGTCGTCAAGACCCATTCCATATGACACATCGTCTATGTTTGCGCCTGCCTTTTCGCACAGCTCTGAGACCTCGTTGATGAAAGACACCCTCAGCGCAAGCATGCAATTACTCGCGTATTTTATTATTTCGGCTGTCTTGTTATCGGTAAGCAATATCTTCTTGTTCTTGTCAAAGCCTGTTGAATAGAGTTTCGCCATTTTTTCACCGACTTCTTGAGAGTCGCTGCCTATTACTACCCTTTCTGTCTCAAAGTCCCTTATGGCGCTTCCCTCCGCCAGAAACTCAGGGTTTGATACGACCCAAAATGGAAATTCTACTTTCCTCTTTCTAAGCTCTTCTGCAATGGTTTTTTTGACTATGTTCGCGGTTCCGACAGGAACTGTGCTCTTGTTTACAATTATCTTTTCTGAGTTCATTTCTGCGCCAATTCTTTTTGCAGTATTTAATATCTGCGACAGATCAGCTGAGCCATCGTTTCCTTGCGGAGTGCCTACTGCAATGAATATTATTTCTGATTCGCTGACTGCTTTTTTGTAATTAGTAGTGAATGTTATCGATTTATTATCAAGGCTTTCCTTTAGGAGTTCCTCAACTCCTGGCTCGTATATCGGGCTTTCAGCATTGTTTAGCTTTGCTATTTTTTTCTCATCAAGATCCAGGCAAATAACTTTGTTTCCTTTTTTAGCTAGACAAACTCCAGTTATAAGTCCGACATAGCCTGTTCCGATTACTGTTATCTTCATGTTAAGTAGTTCATTCTTTTCTTTCTTTTAAGCATTCTAGTACAAGAATGAATTTGTGTTGAGGGTTCATTTTTTTAGGGGTGCTTTTGTAACATAACCAATTTAAATACCGCCTTGCTATCTTATTTGTTAGGTTATTTTTATTGGGTGTTAGGGAAAGTGCATTTTATGGATAGGATGAAGATAAGTGATACTCCTTTTGATTCGAACGCATCTGACCAGGTGCTAAAGTTTCTTCTTTCTCACAGAATAATAAACAAAAAAGGAAACTTGAAGGACTTTGTCGTAAGGCAGATGGCGGGCAAAGATGTTTTGGATATTGGCGCTTGTGAGCATGACTTGGAGCATATGAATGAAAGGTCCGATTGGCTGCATGGAAAGATATGCGCTGTTGCAAAGTCTTGTAAGGGTGTTGACATACTCCCCAAGCTCGTGGATAAGCTGAATGCGGAAGGCTACGATTTTGTATTGACTGATGCCACTTCAGATACTTATTTGGGTAAGAAATTTGACGTAGTGAACATTGGTGATGTTATAGAACATGTGGATGACCCTGTTCGGTTGCTGAAGTTTGCCAAGCGCCATTTGAAGAAGGGTGGTGAAATATTTGTTGCTACGCCAAATCCATTTTTCATCAAAACAATAATGCTTTTGTTTACCCAAGGGACTGTTGTGGCGAATCTTGAGCATGTGTCCTGGGTAACGCCTTCGTTAGCGCTTGAAATATCAAGGCGTGCAGGCGTAAAATTAGACAGATACTATGTTTCTCACCCCAATTCCCCTCTAAAGAAATATTTGCTTTGGTTCCTTCCAATGGAACTTAAAGGAGCAGTATTTTTGTATGTTTTTAAGTGAAACTCAAAAAAATAATTTGCCGTGGTGACGGTATGACTGATTTATATAGTAAGCTTAAACAAAAAGTTGTAGGTAGGCCCTATGTGAAAAAAGTGATAAAGAACATTGGCTGGCTTTCGTTTGATAGGATATTTCAGATAGTTGTGTCTCTGTTTGTGGGCGTATGGATAGCGCGCTATTTGGGGCCGTCAGATTTCGGACTAATGAGTTTTGTAATCGCTATCGGGGCTATATTAAGTCCGTTTATAGGTCTTGGAATCTCTAATCTGCTAATAAGGGAGATAATCAGCCACCCTAAACTGAAATATTCCCTTATTGGGACGACATTTTGGGTTAATTTGCTTACAAGTCTGCTTGCAGCATTAGTAATGAACCTGTCTGTTTGGATAATCAAACCCGGAAACATTGAAGTATCCTTAGTGATGCTTGTTCACTCTGTCGGCTATGTGGTATCTTCTTTGGGCATTCTGAGCTGTTGGTTTGAGGCTAAGGTAGAATCAAGAAAAGTGGTGGTCTCCAGAAACGTCGCATTATTCCTCTCAAGCGTTGTGAGAGTATGGCTCCTTGTTGCTGGCTTTCCAGTCCTTTTTTTTGTTGCGGCTAGTGTATTCGAGATATTGTTTAATTCAACCCTATTAGTCTATTATTATGTAAAGGAAAAACAAGATATTCTAAAGTGGAAGTTCAGTTTTGGTTTAGCAAAGAAACTGTTCTATTCGAGCTGGCCTTTGATGCTTTCAGGAGCAATGGTCCTAGTGTATCTTAGAATAGACCAAGTTATGATTGGAATGATGCTTGATGAAACGCAGGTCGGGATATATTCTGTTGCGATAAAGATTGCGGAGCTTTTTGTGTTCATTCCGGGGGCGATATGTATCTCTCTGTTTCCTGCTCTGATGCTGGCAAAAAAAGAATCGTTGGAACGGTATTCATCTAGGCTTCAACGATTTTTTGATTTGATGACTTGGCTTCCAATGTCATATATAATTCCCGTGTCGTTGTTCTCAAGTTTCATAGTCGTGTTCCTTTATGGCGCCGAATATGCCGCTGCCGGGCCGGTGCTTATGGTTTCGGTTTGGAGCGCGCTAGGTGTATCAATAAAGTTTGCCCTTGAAAGATATCTAATAATAGAGAATAAAACAAGAATAATGTTCTTTAATGCGTTGGCGGGGGCAGTTACAAATATCTGCCTAAATCTTGTATTGATACCTTCTTTTGGAATAATGGGGGCATCATTTGCTACGTTAATTTCCTACGTCGCTTCAGCTTATTTGTCACTACTGGTGTTCCCAAAGACGAGGCCGGTTTTTTTCATGTTGTTGAAATCTTTCTGGCTTCCAAGAATAGTATCAGGTCTGTTTCGTCAGATAAAATAGTTATGGCCAATCGTTGGGTCGGCCGCCTTGGATGTATCTTATCCTAAGGGATCCTTGTAATGAATAGTGGAAATTATGCCTGTACCCGAAATCCGTTTTCTCAATTATCACAGGATCAAAGAGCCCTAGCAGCATCGCTTGTATAGTCGCATCATCCCATTTTAGTTTCAGGATGCCATCCATCTTCTCTATCTCATTAAGATACTTTCTAACATCTTTTCTTTTCCAAAAGTCAAGCTTTGCCATGTGGAAATTCGTGTACGGACACAACCCGTTGTAGTTGCCGTTTTTGTCAAGCAAGCCAAGTTGCTTGAATCTGTCAAGCGATATGCTGTTATCTTTTGCGAATTTTTTGGTGAACTTCCAAAGTGACTCTATCTCTACAGGATCTCTGAATATGCTTCGGTACATATAATCAAAATTGTTTTTCTCAATTAGTTTTTCCGCTTCCCATTTCTTCGGCTCAATGAAAAATGAGTCGTGGTCTAGCCGGATATAATAGTCATATGGCGCAAGCTGCTTGCTTGACTGCATGACACCGCAGAAGAATCGGCACATCATCTGGTATCCTGCAGGTCTGCCGCTTTTGGCTCCGGATTCTTTCAGCCACTGATTAAGGTTTCTTCTCCTTTTGTACAAGTCAAAATCCACCTTTGCAAAAGTAATTTTTTTATCTTCCACTGCCCCTCTTATCTTTGCAAAGTCATCCTTTGTATAATCTTCATGGAAAATTATCACCGGATATTCTGGCAGGAATTTTCTTGCCGACTTAAGGCTCTCCGTGAACACATCAAGTTTTGAAATGCCCTCTTTTTTCATGGCTGATCCAGTGTGAGTCTCTTTTCTGGGGGATACTAGATAAACAATGCAAATTTTCGGTTTTTTTCCTTTTGGCCAAATGGATTTAGATTTTCCCCCAATTTTTGTGCCAAGAAAACCCGCTTCTGTTGCAATCCTAAGTATTGGTGCGCATAATTTCAATGCAATTTCTGCAGGGCTCTTGTTGAGAATCTTCATGCTAATCGCTTGAATTTATTATAATCCTTGCATTTATAACGATTGCTGGTTCAAAAGTGTGCGGCAAGTTTCTAATGTGCTCAAACTTGTACTATAAGCTATTTAAATGCAAAAATCCTTTCTTATGTATGGGTAAGATTCCTATAGTCATCTTGCATAAGAGCGATAGCTTTTATCTCAATTATTGTATTGCTAGCATAAAAAAGTACAATCCCGGCGGAAAGATTTTCCTTCTTTGCGAGGGCACGAAGGAAAACTTCGACTTGGTGGATAAGCTTCCAATTTCAAATTTTAACAGATACTCGGGTAAACTGAGGAAGATATACGTCCACAAGAACACCTCAAACCCGTTGATTGAACTCTTTTGTATAGAACGCTGGCTCATCCTAAAGGACTTTATGGAGAAGCGCAAATTCAAGCGCATTTTCACGATGGATTCCGATGTCCTGCTTTTTGAAGACATTAACAAAGACTCTAAGAACTATTCGCGTTTTGATGTCATCCTCGCGAAGGGTGCAAGTGCCGGTCTTACATTTATCAATAACAAGAAAGTCCTTGACAAATATTGTGAAATAGTTTTAGATTTCTACCGTCATAAGGTGGGAAAGGTCGAGTATGAATCAAATAATACTATTACTGATATGAGCTTTTGGAAAGAGTTGAAGCGAAGGGAAGTCTTGAATATCGGTGAATTGACTGATGCGTTGGCAGGCGCGGTTTATGATGCTGGACTACTCATAGAGCAAAACGGCATAATGATGGACAATGGGATGAAGAGGATTCTCTTCAAAGACTCTCTGCCTTATGGGGAGACAAAAGGGAGTACAATAAGGTTGAAATGTCTTCATTGCCAGGGGCCGACAAAATTTTATATGAAACACTTTTCAAAAGGGCGTCTGACCCTAATCAACAAGTTGAATGTGAAGCTCATGATGACGTTTAGAGACAGGCTCAGTCCGCTCATGCCTGTGGGCTTGAGGGATTTTTTTAAGAAGCTTCTAAAGAGGTTGAAATTCTAATGCTTTCATACTGCTACAAAGACAGTGCGTATTTCTCGGCGGAATCTCTACGGGTGGTGAAAAGATTATGATTGGCGCAGACAGTTTAATTTCAGTAAAAAGGATTGTTTGGAACACGCCTCCTTTTAGGGTGCTTTTCGGCAGATTCCCTTCTGGACAAGCGAGCATAAACAAAGTGATTTCATCTGAACCTGGCGTGGCAAAAGTAATAAAGAGGTTCACTGGGGGAAAGTTGCGCCGCAAGCTTCCTCTTACGATAGAGCCGAGCATACATCAAAAGTTTCATGACCTTTTGGACTTTTCTTACGAGCCAAGCTTTGTGTTGCAAATAAAAAAAGGCAGGTGCCTCTTTAAGGAATGCTTCGTCGTCACGCCTGCAGGCAATCTTATTGACGAAATAAATCCTTTACTTGGAAGGCGAAATAGTAGGGCATTCTACAGGCTATCGGTGCCGCACGAGAAATCGGTAAAAGGCAAGGTCGCTGTCCTTCCTGATACTGACAACTATTACCACTGGCTTTTTGAGACACTGCCGCGAACAATGTTGATTCAAAAATCAGGCATCAAACCCCAGCTTTATGTGACAGGAGCAGATAGGAAGTTCAAGAAAGAGACACTCTTGCAAGTTGGGGTTCCTAAAAAACTCATCATCGCATCGTCGGATTCTTTGAACCTCGTTGCCGAGGAGCTTATCGCCCCGTCGATGCCGATACATACGGGCAATCCTACTTCGGAAGTAGTTGATTTTTTGCGGATAAAACTTTCCTCGAGGCCGAGCAAAGAAAAGAAAATCAAATATGAGAAAATATATGTTATGAGAGGGTCAGTGCTGCAGAGACGCGTATCAAACGAGAGTGACGTGATTAAGTTCCTCTCAAACCTGGGCTTCACGCCTGTTTCGCTTGAAGGTCTGTCCGTAACGGAGCAGTCGGAGCTATTCGCTTCTGCAAAAGTTGTGGTTGCATTCCATGGTGCAGCTCTAGCCAACCTTGTGTTTTGCAATAAGGGCACGAAAGTCATTGAATTCTTTCATCCTGATTATGTAAATGTGTGCTATTGGGCGCTCTCTAATATTGTTGGTATTGATTATTGTTACTTTATGGCGGATCCTGAAAGGCGTATTATTAATACGAATGACGCATCAGTGGATATCGCGAAACTGGAATCCGCGTTTAGGCTACTAGGGTGTTGACAGATGAAACTTGCTCCTATATTGCTTTTCATTTATAATCGACCGGATCATGCGGCAAGGACTATTGAAGCGCTCAAGAAAAATATTCTTGCCAAACAGTCGGACCTTATAATATTCTCCGATGCACCAAAGGATGAAAAAGCATCAAATGGGGTTGCAGCCGTTAGAAAATATGCTCGCACAGTTTCTGGATTCAAGTCGATCAAGATAATAGAGCGCAAATCAAATTATGGGCTCGCAAAATCGATTATTGATGGAGTTACGAAAATCGTAAATAGCCACGGGAGAGTTATTGTCGTAGAGGATGATCTTGTGACCTCAAAGTATTTTCTGCAGTACATGAATGATGCTTTAAATAAGTATGTGTCAAATAACGACGTTGCGAGCATTTCGGCTTACTCATACCCTGCGCCGGGTCTTCCTGAAACTTTCTTTATCAAAGGTGCGGATTGTTGGGGTTGGGCCACATGGAAAAGGGCCTGGAAGTACTTTGAAAAGGATGGAAAGAAGCTCCTTAAGCGTCTTGAAGAGAAGAAGCTCACGAACGAATTCGATTTCTGGGGAACATACCCTTATACCAAAATGCTCAGGCAGCAGATTCAGGGAAAGAACAGCTCTTGGGCAATAAGGTGGTATGCATCTGCATTCCTTGCTGGTATGCTCACGCTCTATCCTGGAAAATCGCTTGTCACTAACATTGGTACGGCTTCAGGCGGCACTCACAGCGGGCGCATCAACAAGTATTTCGGTAAAGTGTCGGATTCGCATGTAGATCTGAAACAAATTTCTGTGACTGAGGATATGCAAGCAAAGAAGCTGTTTTCACTTTTCTTTTTGTACAACCAATCAATAATTGGTAGGATATTATTTGATGTAGTATACGCCATAAAAGGGATTCTCAGATGAGCCTTAATCTTAAGCCAGTGATACTCTTGATTCCAAGACCCATTCTTAGCGCGTACCGCAGGCACTTCTCAAAATCCACTAAATGGGTGGGAAATTACATGTCATGGGACGAAGCGTTGAAACACTCAAAGGGTTATGATTCGGGAGAGATATTGTCGAAAGTAATCTCTGCGATGCACAAGGTGAAAAAAGGCGAGGCTGCGTTTGAGAGGGATTCTGTTGTTTTCCATTTCCCCGAATATGATTGGGATTTGCTTTCAGTTATCTTCGCCGTCGCAGAAAATTCAAAGAAAGTCGTTGTCCTTGATTTTGGCGGTGCTTTGGGAAATCTCTATTATAAGAATAAGCATTTTTTGAAACAGATAAAGGGTCTATTTTGGGGTGTTGTGGAACAGCCTGAATTTGTCAAAGCTGGAAAAAAAGAATTCGAATCCAAGTCACTGAAATTTTATGACTCAATCGGCGACTTTTCTGCCGGACACAAGCCTTCGGTGGCTGTTTTTTCAAGTGTATTGCAGTATATCGAAGACCCTTTTGCAGTTCTTAGAACCACAATGAACCTCGCGCCCCAGTTCATGATAATATCGCGGACGCCGATGATAAAGGGCAAAAGCAGGATTTGCGTGCAAAAAGTAAATCCTAAGATATACGACTCAAGCTACCCCTGCCGCATATTCGACGAAGATGAACTTTATAATCTCATTTCCAAGAAATATTTGCTAATGTCTGAGGAAGTGTCGAACGATTATTATGGTGGGGATTTTGTGTTCAAGACACTTATCTTTAAGAGGAAATGATATGTTTGGAATGATTCGCAGAGTAGCTGCAAAGAACAGGTATGATCCTGGTTTCGCAGGAATTTTCCTCAATCCGTTTTATCTCGCAAGGAAAGGGCTTTATTTGAACATTTTCAAACTTTCGCCCAGGCTTAAAGGTAAGCTACTTGATGTTGGCTGCGGAGAAAGACCCTATGAATCCCTTTTCAAAGGCTCAAAATATGTCGGCTTGGAATATGAGAACACTGAGAACAGGGCTGCCAAAAAGGCAGATTGTTTTTATAACGGCAAGAAATTTCCTTTTAAGTCAGCAAGTTTTGATTCTGTCCTTTGCAACCAGGTGTTGGAGCATGTTTTTTGGCCAGATGAATTTGTCTCTGAGATTTGGGAGGTTCTAAAACCTCAAGGAGTGCTTCTGATAACCGTCCCCTTTGTTTGGGATGAGCATGAACAGCCGGTTGATTATGCAAGGTATTCTTCCTATGGCCTAGTAGATCTTTTAAAAAGAAACGGCTTTGCAATAATTGAGCAGCACAAGTCAGTGCAAGGTTTACCTGCAATATTTCAACTGTTAAATGCGTACATTTTCAAGCTTGTATCTTGGAATCCTTTTTTGAAATACTTTGCTATGATATTTGTGATGAGTATTATAACCTTGTTAGGGGTTATATCGGGAATTCTTCCTAAAGGCAGGGACTTATACCTTGACAATGTAATTCTTGCCAGAAAGGTGTCTAAATGAGGGTCTTTTGTACGCTCTTTGATTCATATTACGCCGACAGAGGATTATTGCTGTATGAATCCATTAAGGAGAATTGCAAGAATTTTAGACTGTATATATTTGCGTTCGACGACCTTGTCTATTCTACGTTCTTAAAGATGAAGCTCAAAGGGGTTACTGTAGTGCCGCTTAAGGATTTCGAAGATAAGCAATTGCTTTCGGCGAAAAAGTCGAGATCAAAAGTTGAATACATGTGGACCTGTTCATCATCAACGATTCTTTATGTTCTTGAAAAGTTTAAGGAAAAGGAATGCACATATCTCGATGCAGATACATTTTTTTATTCTGATCCTTCAAAGCTTGTTTCTGAGATGGGCAAATCCTCAATACTACTTACAACACATAATTACGCGTCACAGTATGATCAATCCGCCGTTAGTGGTAAGTACTGTGTTCAGTTTATGACATTCAAAAACGAGGTCAAGGGCATGAAAGCTTTAAGGTGGTGGAGAAACGCTTGCCTTGACTGGTGCTTCGCAAAGCCCGAAGAGGGGAAGTTTGGTGACCAGAAATATCTTGACGACTGGACTGAAAGATTTGAGGGAGTTTATGTGTCGCAAAATATTGGGGCAGGGGTTGCGCCATGGAATATGCAAAAGTTTGAGGCGATTGGCGACAACGAAATAGTCGAGCCCACAACAGGAAAGAAAACAAAAATAGTGTTCTTCCATTTTCATGCTTTGAAGATACAAGGTAGTAATGCAAACCTTTGCCCTTATAGGCTTCCTAAATCATTCAAATCCTTCATTTACTTGCCCTATCTAAAGCAGGTGCTTGCGGCAAGAAAGAGGCTAAATATGGTGGATTCGAGGTTTTTCGGGGAAAACTTTGTACCAAAAATGACCTTAAAGACACTAATCATAGATTTGATTAGGTATGCAAAGGGAGAGCTCAATATTATTGATATTGGTAAACTAAAGGTGTGATTGATGGCTGAAATAATATTTGTCAAGACGTTTGCGGACAAGGACGGCAAGCTTACTGTGATTGACAAGGTGTTGCCTTTTGAGATAAAGAGGGTATTTTATATTCATGATGTAAAAGGGCTGCGCGGAGGGCATAGACACAAGAAGACGATGATGGCTCTAATCAGCGTGAGTGGTAGTTGCGAGATCTTTGTCAACGATGGCTCGTCAAAAAAGACTTTCTTGCTTGATTCGCTTGAAAAAGTTCTTCTCCTCAATCCGAAGGATTGGCACACAATGCAGAAGTTTTCAAAGGGCGCTGTGCTGATGGTGCTTGCGTCCACTCACTATGATAAGGACGATTACATTGATGAGGGATATGATGATTGAATACGAAAATTTAAGGAAATCAAACGCCCCGTTTTTCGATGATTATAGGAAAGCGTTCGCATCATTTCTTGAAAGTGAAAGATACGTTCTCGGGCAGTCAGTGCAGGACTTTGAGAAGCAGTTTGCTGCTTATTGCGGAGTTAAACATTGTGTCGGAGTGGCTTCTGGACTTGACGCACTTACCCTATCTCTCAAGGCGCTCAATCTGAAAGAGAATTCAGAAGTGCTTGTGCCCTCAAACACCTACATTGCTTCAATAATATCCATCTTGCAAGCAGGTCTTAAGCCCGTTCTTGTTGAGCCGGACATTAAGACATACAATATTGATCCTTGTCTTATAGAAAAGAAGATTACTAAAAAAACATCTGCAATAATGCCTGTACATCTCTACGGCAAACTTTGCGACATGGAACAAATAATGGAATTAGCCAAAAAACATTCTCTTGCAGTTGTAGAAGATTGTGCACAGGCTCACGGCGCAATGCAAGGAAAAAAAAGAGCCGGTTCTTTTGGAACCATTAACGCATTTAGCTTTTATCCAACAAAGAACCTTGGTGCGCTTGGAGAAGCAGGCGCTATAATGACAAACGATGATGTTTTGGCTGAGAAAGCAAGGATGCTTAGAAATTATGGCTCGAAGGTAAAGTACTACAACGAGCTTGTTGGATATAATTCGAGGCTTGATGAATTGCAGGCTGCGTTCCTATTGCAGAAGCTGAAAAAGCTTGATGATATAAATGCGCACAAGAGGATGCTTGCAAAAATTTATCTTGAAAAGCTTTCTAATGATTATGCTAAACCGATTGTCGAACAAGGATTCTTTGATGTTTACCACATATTCAATATCAGACACAAGAACAGAGATGAGTTGAGGGCGCACATGCTCCAAGATGGCGTGAAGACTGAGGTTCATTATCCTGTTTCACCAAACAAGCAGGTCGCTATGAAGGGGATAATAGATAAGTGCAAGTGCCCTATATCTGAAGAGATTCATGCAACCACTCTGAGTATACCTATATCGTACTTCCACAAAAAGGAAGATATAATGAAAGTTATTGAATCTGCTAACAGGTTTTTGGGGTGAAATGGTATGAAGGGAATAATACTTGCCGGCGGTGCCGGAACGAGGCTTTATCCTATAACAAAGGTATGCTGCAAACAGTTAATACCGGTTTACGATAAGCCGATGATATACTATCCTCTTTCGGTGCTTATGCTTGCGGGCATAAAGGATGTGCTAATAATATCCACTCCTAAGGATACGCCTCAATTCGAAAACTTACTTGGGGATGGTTCGTCCCTTGGGATGAAGTTGACTTATGCTGTTCAAAATGAACCTAAAGGAATTCCTCAGGCTTTTACTATTGGGGAAAAATTCATTGGCAAAGACTCAGTTTGTCTCATACTTGGGGACAACATATTCTGCGGCGAGGGCTTTGTGCAAACTCTATCTAAAGCGGTGAAATCTACTAATGGTGCAACCGTATTTGCATATTCTGTACCGGATCCGCAAAGATTTGGTGTTGTGGAAATTGATGCCAAAGGCGCTCCCGTGGCACTTGTTGAGAAGCCCAAGGAGCCGAAATCCAATTATGCTGTCACAGGGCTTTATTTCTATGATAATGATGTTGTGACAATAGCGCACAATCTCAAGCCTTCTCCTCGCGGTGAGACCGAGATAACGGACATCAATAAGGAATATCTCAAGCGCGGAAAGCTTAAAGTCGAAATACTTGGAAGGGGCTTTGCATGGCTTGACACGGGCACCCCAGCATCGTTGATGGAAGCCTCAAACTATATTGAAATTCTCGAGAGACGTCAGGGTCTTAAGATAGCGTGTCTTGAGGAGATAGCTTACATGAAAAGGTTCATAACAAAAGAGCAGCTTACAAAACTTGCAGATTTGATGAAGAACAGCGAGTATGGAAAATATCTGCTTAGAATAGCAAAGGAGGCTTGAATATGAAACTGTTGGTAACCGGCGGAATGGGGTTCATCGGATCGAATTTTGTTAGGCTTGCACTTGAAACTACTGACTATGAAATAGTGAATCTTGACAAACTTACCTATGCTGCAAATCCAGCAAGCCTTAATGACATTAAGGTAAATAAAAGATACAAGCTTGTGAAAGGGGACATCTGCGATAGGAGTGTAGTAAAGAAAGCTATGGAAGGCGTTGATGTGGTACTCAATTTTGCTGCAGAGAGCCATGTGGACAGAAGTTTAAACGATCTCAACCCATTCATTGAGTCCAACATAAAAGGGACAACGACATTACTTGACGCAGCCCTAAATTCAAAGGCTTCATTGTTCATTCAAATCTCAACTGATGAAGTATACGGCCAGATAATGTCTGGATCGTTTACTGAGAAAGATTTGCTTCACCCAAGAAATCCTTATAGCGCTTCAAAGGCTTCTGCTGAAATGTTTGTTAATGCATTCAAAGAGACTTATGGTCTGCCGACGATGATAACACGTTCGTCGAACAACTACGGCCCATATCAATTTCCTGAAAAGGTGCTTCCTTTGTTTATAACAAACCTAATAGAAAACAAGAAAGTTCCTCTTTATGGGGAAGGAAAGCAAGTGAGGGAGTGGACCCATGTTGAGGATAATTGTCGAGGTATACTTACTGCAATAAAGAAAGGAAAGAAAGGTGAAATATACAACATCGCTTCTGGCGAGGAGCTTACAAATCTTGAGATGACTAAAAGAGTGCTTAAGGAATTTGGTAAAGGCGAAGAGATGATACAGCGCGTCGAGGATAGAAAAGGCCATGATTTTAGGTACTCACTTGATGGCTCGAAGCTTCGCGAGCTTGGATGGAAGCCAAAATACTGCTTTGAGGAAGGATTGAAGAAGACAATAGACTGGTACAAACAAAACGAGACTTGGTGGAAATCTCTGAAAAAATAAAGGTGTTTATTTGAAAGTATCAATAGTTACCGTCTGCTTCAACGCAGCTTCAACGATTGAAGAAACAATCAAATCAGTTCTTTCTCAGGACTGTCCTAATATAGAATATTTGATAAAAGACGGTGGATCAAAGGATTCTACATTGAAAATAGTTAAAAAATATGGAAAGCGAATTGATGTTGTTATCGAAGGGAAGGATGCTGGCCTTTATGATGCAATGAACATCGCTGTAAAGAAGGCTTCTGGCGATGTTGTGTTTTTTCTAAATGCAGATGATGTTTTTTACAGCAAACATGTGGTTTCAGACGCTGTCAAAGCATTTGAGAAAGGAATTGATTTTGTTTATGGTGACGTGAATTTTTATTATCCTGAAGAAAAAATATCTAAGCGAATAACAAGGATTGCGTCAATGGCTGAAATAAAAAAAGGCAGTATGCCTCCCCACCAAGCCACTTTCGTTAGAAGAAAGCTTCTTCTTGAGAATCTTTTTGATAATTCATATCGTTCTTCGGCGGATTTTGATTGGTTTTGCAGAATAATTAAGAAAGGCGCTGTTGGTAAGAAAATTGACAGGATTATTGCAACCGTTCAGATTGGCGGTGTTAGTTCGGGGTCAGTATCTTATAGAGAAACCGAGGCAGTAATAAAGAAACATTTTGGATTTGTTCCATTTGCCGTGCTCTTTGTCAAACATAGGGTTTTTGGATTGCTGAAAAAAATATTTTCAATTCTTGGGCTTAAGGTTCACAAGGGCTAGCGTATAAGGCTCTTGATTTCTTTTAAAAGTGCCTCGTTTTGATTGCCTCTTTTTATTGCCTTGGCTTTTTTTAATGCAGGAACAATTTCAGATTCATTTGTGAGATATGTCGCGTCAAATTCTTTATGCAAATATTTGCAAAGCTCCAGCTGGTGGTCGTCTATCGCTTCCTTGTATTTTGAAAGCCTCGGCACCAAAATGAAGGGCTTCTTGCTTGACATTATGTCAATCACCGTACCCACTCCCGCATGGCTGATTATGACATCGGCTTGCTTCATTTTTGAAATATTCTCTGAGTAATCCAAAAAAGGTTTGTATTTGCAGTTCTTCGGCAAATAAGTGCTTTCCCCTGTTTGAGCAAATATCTCGTGCTTCCCTTCTTTGGCGACCTTGTCAATCTCTTTGATGAGCCTGTCGAACGGGAACATGCTTCCGACCGTGACAAAGATTTTCATTAGAACACGCTCCCGATGTATTTTGCTTTTGGGAACCATTTTTTCCCTTGTGGCCATTGAACATAAAAGTCCTTGACATAAGGATAGACGAGTTTGCCGCAAAGACTTGGGGAACTTATTCTCGCAAAGCTTTCGATGTAAACGACTCTTTTCCCCAGTATAACCCCGAGTATTATTGCGGGAAAGGCGCTTTCGGCACCGGTTGAGATGATAGTTGAGGGGTTTTCTCTTAGAAATATGCCTGAGGTCTGAAGAAATCCATAAGCGAGCCTTAAAGGATTCCTTCTTGCCGGCATTATATAATACATTTTCTCGGTTCGTGCAAGAGCTTTTGCATTTACCCTTTCATCACTAATAAAGAAATGTTTCTTTCCAGCCCAAGATTCTTTGAGCTGGAGAGCTTCATTGAGGTGTCCGCCTGCGCTTGCTGCAATGCAGATGTTTTCTTTTACCATAAATATCACTGCTTCCTTGATTTTTGTTGTAGTATCTTTTCAAGTTGGGTAATTATTCTTTTTTTTCCGCACCACTTGTTCGGTCTGTTTTTGTTGAACCATGGTTTGTTTAGAGTTTTTTCATATTTTTTTGTATTTGTATCAAGATCGATTACTTTGTCGGCCATTTTCCTAAAATCATTATAATCATAGTAATTTACAAAGCTCTTTGTATTGAAGTCCCTTTGTATCTCAGGATTTCCCCAATACAAAGGAATACTGTTAGCAAGCATTGGGTGGTATATTTTTTCAGTGGTGTACCCCTCGCCTTCTGAATTTTCAAAAGCAATCGTAAACTTGTAATTTCTAAGGAAATCTATTTTGTCTTCTTTCCAATTCTGCGAGTGCCTTGAGATGAGCGAGGAAATAGGGTATTTGCCAGCCATAGATTCAATAATCTGTATTGGTTTGGTTAAAAGATAAAGGTTCTTTGGCACAATTGGGGGGCAATTGTTTTGTGATTTTCCTGGTGCGTCTATTTTTTTGTATTTTGAGAGTTCTTTGAAAAAAAGAACCCTTTCTTTTGCATCTTTTGAGTAAGTGTAATTGCAAAACTTTCTATCGCTTTTTAGGGCTTCATTCACTTTTGATTTTGTTTTTACCAGATCATTTCCTGCGCCATAATATGCGTAAAGCGGCACTCGCATATATTTTGGATTCTTTATTTTATCTTCATAATCAAATCCAAAAGCCCAATCAGTATTTTTCATGTTTATTTTGATATTTTCTCCTGTGCAAAATATCTTTGTGAAGTTTCCGGTGATTTTTTCCATTTTGTGAGTGTTCTTTCCGTCAGCGAATGAGGAATAAAAGACAAAATCCGGGTTTTCGCTTTCTTCTAAATCAAAATTTTCGGTTAATAAGCGTTTGTAAAGATTGTCGCTATCTTTTGCTTCCCTCCAGAAATTCTTGAAGGCAACTTTTGCTTTAGGCATAAGAAAAACCTTTGTTTAAATCTTTAAGAAGAAAATTGCTAGCGTTATGATGCATATTGATAACTGAAAAATACTTATTATTATGGTTACTTGGGGTTCTGTTAGATTATTTTTTCCCATTCTGAGAACAAGGTGGGTCAATGACCCCCCTTTAGGATTGTAGCTTAGCTTTCCACTCTTTTGGGGCAAACCGAAGCATTCGCTTTGGAATTTATGCTTTGCTTTGATTATGAATTCGATGAAGTATAATGAAATTAAAATTACGCCTGCTATTTCCATATTTCCAATTATGCTCATTACAGCAATATTTGCTCCAACCATTAGAGTTAGCGAATCTCCTCCGAATATTTTTGCGGGAAACCAGTTGAACCGTAAGAAAGCTATTAAGGCTCCAATCATTGCAAGACCTAATATTGCTGCAGTCATGTTTCCTGTAATTAGTGCAATTATTGTGAGCGTTGCTGTTATGAGTATCCCTTGCGTTGCTTCAAGTCCATTAAATCCCGCAAGCATGTTAAATGCATTGCTTGCGCCGGTTATGCCTAAAGGAATTATTACTAACGGAAAAATTATCCCGAGATTTACGAGTCCTACAAATGGTAAAGTCATTGTTGTGTCCCCGGCGCTTATTGCCATCAATGGAAGCGCTGCAAGGATTGGGAAAAGTGCATGTTGCCATTGTCTTATTCCTTTTTTCCATCCTATTATGTCATCAATGAATCCGACAAACGCAATCATCGCGATTGTGGCGAATCCTGCAAAGAGAAGGGTGAAATCAAGTGAAAATGATTGAAGGTAGGTGCTGAGGAACATCGAGGAAAATATTCCGAGCGCAAATCCCAAAAAAACTACTACTCCTCCAAGTTCGGCAATCGCTGGCTTTGAGTATTTGTTCATGTCTTTGCCCACAAAATCTTGTTTGTGCATTCTTCTTATGAAAGGAGGCATTATCAAAAGGACGGCAATAGCAGCTATCGCTGCTGATATGTAGTATAGCATATATATTAGTAGATTTTTCTTATTTTTAAAAGGGTTGGTACGATTTTGGCCTTATTTGAGAATCTTGAATATCTTCATTCCTTTTGCCGCAAATACTTCTTCGTAGAAGCCGTTTGTGTCAGCGCTGTGGAACCATACCTTTGCGAGATTTGAGTTGTTTATTGCAGTGTTCAATAAGTAAACTTCATCTGTCGTGTGGTAGTAGTATAATGGTGATTGTCCATTGTAGAAGTCATCCGGCGTGGATTTCCATTCGGTTGACAGCGAGTTGAATTGTTCGAAGGATATTTGCGATCCATCGCACATCTTTGAGGTTCCTGTATCGTAGCAGCTGAGTATCCTGTATGTCCCTTCATAGTACTTTTGAACGGCCTTGTAATCAACTTTATCCTGAACATAGAACTCATAAGTCGGCATCGCCAAAAACATGTCTTCTTCGAGTATTATGTAATCTGCCCCAATTTCATCTTTCGCAACGCTGTATGCTTTATTAACGTCATTTAATGTTACAAATTCAGCCATTGCTTGATTCGCTCTGGGCGAGTAATTTCTGTTATCGGTTGAAAAATATCTTTCGGTAACATACGAAAACATGTGTCCATTGTTCCACCAGTTGAAAAACTTTGCATCTGCCGGTGTGCTAGATTTGATCCAATCCATTGTTTGTATGAGTGCTGGATCAGAGTTTGCAAAAGGAGTATAATCTGGCATGAATATTGCTGCTGATCCGACTCCAAGAACCATTAAGAAAAATAATGCTACAACTGTTGTTTTTGTCTCGATCCCCTTGCCTAAATCAAATCTTTTTATCATTTCAAATGCAAGGTATGCAAATATTGCTGCGCCAGCAACTAATCCTAATCCAAAAACAAAAGTGAATTTTAGTTTGTACCATGCCATGAATAGAGTAACTATTGTCCAAAACCAAAATATGATTTGGGTGTGAGAATCTTCCCTTCTGTTGAAATAAAGCATTATGGGCAAAAATATCAATGCTAAAACGGGCAGTATAATAAGTGCGTTGTATTTTGTTCCGAAAAATTTGCTTCCTACGCTTTCTTCTCCTACCATTGAGCCTATTGAATCTCTCCCTCCCCCTCTATAAAACATATCGGGCTCGGTTATGAACAAGAATGTCATCGCCAAAAGCCCTACATATAGACCGGCTACCACGAGTGATGAGAATATCTTCTTGTTGTCCTCTGAAAGTTTTCCTACAAATAGGCTCGTCGTAATGAAAACCAAGGCCCCTGCACTTATTGCCATCAGCATAATTGTGGAGTCTACGTCAAGCGTTCTTGCAAGATTGTCTATTCCTTCTCCGATAGGGTTGTTTCCTGTCGCATATGCAATTACCGAGAATATTGTTAGTGTGATAATTATCTTTGCTAAAAAAGAAGCTACTGGGCTTTTCAAAAAGGATTTCTCTTCATTCTTAATTTCGCTTGCAATCTTTATTGCTGCAAAAATCGTGTAGAGCACAAGCACTATGGGCACAAGCAAGTACATTCTCCAAGTCCAAGCCATTATTCCGAACATTAATGCAGCTACGATCGAATAGATGATTTCTTTTTTACCTAGATGTTTTGTCTTAACCGACATTACTAAAAAGTAAAGTCCAATTGCCATCCACAAAAACCCTAGAGAGTTATCTCCTTGCGCTCCAGCCATGGTTCTATAAGCGAATGCGGGAGTTACTGCGGCGAGGAACGCTGCAACAAGTCCAACTTTCTTGCTATTGAACACTTCTTTTGATAAAAAATACATTGCGATGCTTATTAGTGCACCAAATATAGTTGGCGCGAATTTGATGCTCCATGTGAAGAGCCCTTTGTTAAAGGCTCCAAATAAAGCTAGTAAATTATATATCACTCCGCTAAACCACCAGTATCCTGAAAAAGGCTGCGGGGGGATTCCGCCTAATTGGTAATAAGTGTGTGAGTCAATTGCAGGTACGGATCCTTCTGTCACGTAATACATTATCATTCTTGCGTGGTAATAAGCATCAGGCTCAAAAAGGTAGTCACCTTCGTATCTCATTAGGTGAGCCCTTATGCCCATTGCGAGCAAGAAGATTACAATTAGAAGTATGATTATTTTTCTATTTTCCCACAATTTTGTTTTAGCATTTGCGAAAAAGTCACTTGAATTTGTGTGAGTGTGATGTGATTGATGTGCTTCGGGGCTTTGTTCCAAAATAATCACTTTTATTGAATTGATTTGATTGATTGATTTAGGGAAGCAATGATTTAAAAAGAAAAGTTTTTCCTTGTTCCAACACTCTTTTATTCCCCCTAACTCATATCTTGTCATGTCATTTGACAAATTATATTTCGGAACGGCAGGTATCCCTCTTTCTACAAAGGATCCAACTACTATTGAGGGGATAAAGCGCGTAGCGGAGCTTGGTTTAGGCGGGATGGAACTGGAATTTGTTCATAATGTTAATTTGAGCGAGAGAAGCGCTCCCCTTGTAAAGAAAGCTGCTTTAGATGTAGGCGTAAACCTGACTTGTCACGGCCAGTATTATATCAACCTTAATGCAGAAGAAAAAGAAAAAATGGATGCTTCAAGGGAACGAGTGATACATGCAGCAAGAATCGCCGCGCTAGCGGGGGCAAAATCAATGACATTCCACGCTGGGTTTTATGTGGGGGAAACTCCAAAGAAAACTTTTGATGATATTAAGGAACAATTTGAAATAATCCTTGGCGAGATGAAGAAACAAAAGATTGCAATTACAATTCGCCCTGAAACGACAGGTAAAGGAACGCAGTTCGGTTCGCTTGAGGAGCTACTAAAACTTTGTTCAGAGCTTGACAATGTTTTGCCTTGCATTGATTTTTCACACCTGCACGCAAGGAGCAACGGAAAGTACAACACTTACAAAGAGTTTTGCAACGTATTGGAGCAATCAAAAAGTGCTCTTGGAAAAGATTTTTTGAACAATCTCCACTGTCACGTATCAGGAATTGAATACACTGCTAAAGGTGAGCGAAGACACTTGCCGCTTGAAAAATCAGATTTCAATTATAAGGATCTGATGAAAGCGCTCGCGGGGTTTGACTGCAAAGGGGTAATTGTTTGTGAGTCGCCGATTATTGAAGAAGATGCGCTACTGATGAAGAAAACGTTTGAGTCTTTCAAATAATTTGCTTATTTTTTTCGATTCTCTTTCAGCCATTCAAAAGTTTCTTTAATTCCATCTATTAATTTGGTTTTTGGGGTCCATCCAAGCTCTTTTTTTGCCAGAGTGGTGTCAAGTTGTATTTCTCTTACTTCGCCTTTTATTGCATTTATATGTTCGGCGTCTTTGGCAAAGCCCGAGACTTCCTTAAGCATTGAATAGATTTGGTTAACTGTGACTTTCTCCCCGTTTGCAAGATTGAATAATTTGTGTTCGGGTTTTTTATCAATGCAACTTGCAATAAAGTCCGCGATATCTTTGACAAAAATAAAATCTCTCACTTGCTCTCCATCTCCAAATATTTTAGGCGTTTCTCCATTCAATATTTGCATCGCAAAAAGGCAAATAACTCTTTTGAATGCGGGGTCATCTCTTGGTCCGTAAACATTTCCAAATCCGACAATTAAGTATTCAATTCCGTAAAGGTTGCTGTAAGATTCGATATAATGCTCGGCAGTGTGCTTTGAGATTCCATACGGGGAAAGTGGGTGGATAGGGTGATTTTCATCTACCGGCAAATACTTTGGTTCGCCGTATCTTGCTCCGCCGGTGGAAGTGTAAATAATTTTTCTTACTTTACTTTTTTTGCAAGCTTCAAGAACATTAATTGTCCCAAATATGTTGATTTTTGCGTCCTCAATCGGCTCTTCAATGGATTTTCGAAGCATTACCTGCGCCGCAGTATGGATTACAATTTCTGGCTTTTCTTTAAGGAAAATGTCCGAAATGTCCTCGCGAATATCAGCTTCATAGAATTTTGCTTTTGGGTTTAGATATTTTTTGCTTCCAGTGCTAAGGTTGTCTAAGACAACGACGTCATGCTTGTTTTTTACCAGTTCATCTATGATGTGGCTTCCAATGAATCCGCATCCGCCGGTTACAAGAATTTTCATAGAAAAGGATTGGTTGTTTTTTAATTTAAATGAATTGGTTCAATTTACTATTGCGTGCCTGCGCTCTTTGTTCCTTCATAGTTTCTTCGAAGAAGATCATAGAATCTTTTCATTTCGTTTTGTCCGGCAACTTTGAGTACATCAAGTTCGGGGCCGAAGATTTCAGTGTAACGGTCTCTTCGTCTGATAAGCCTTATTTCGCCTTTTGCATTTATCATTGTGATAGGGGCGAGCTTTAGATTATTGAAGTTTGAGCCCATGACAAAACTGTATGCTCCGCAATCCATTACTGCAATCAGATCGCCCTTTGTAAGTTTTGGCATCTTTTGGCAAGTAGCAATAACATCAATGCAATCACAAGTGCTTCCGGAAATATCGTATTTGTAAGTGCTTTTTGTCCTCATTTTTGTCGCTGGGAGCATTTCATAATCGCAGTGCGATACTAAAACATCAGGAAACATAGAATAGCAGGAACCATCAGTCACAACTATTTCTTTTTTTTCGCGCTTTTTGTTGCTAACAACGCTAATAATTCCAATTCCTGAATTTGCAACAATGGATTTACCCGGCTCAAAAATTAAAATTGGTAGGGGTATTTCGTTTCTTTCGCAGAGTCTTTTAAAGTAAGGGATAAATTTGTCTCCGAATTCTTTAGGGGTAAAATATTTTCCCGGGCGATAAACTTCAGGTGCTTCTACAGGGAACCCTCCTCCAAGATCTATTGTATCAGGGTGGAGCCCTTCTTCTCTTGCAAAGACCATGAGTCTCATGAGTTTTTCTGCTGCCAAAAAGTATCCTCTGAAATTATGCGCATATGATCCGTGGAAGTGAAATCCCTTTAGCTTTATGAGCGGCTCGCTTTTCACTTTGAGTACTGCTTTTTTTGCGTCATTATAGTGTATTCCGTATTGCTGTTTTTTTGTAGTAAACTTTCCTTCGCTTATCATTGGGTTTACTCTGAGTAAAATTGGGCATTCTTTTTTTGCGCGGTGGGCGGCATTAATCGCTTCATCAAGTTCTTCCATAGAATCGATGGTGATTGATTTCACTCCGACAGTGAGAGCGAATAGAATATCCTTTTCTGTTTTGTAAAGGTTTGTGAAAGTCACTTGGCTTGGCTCAAAATCTGCAAGGAGACCTAAGATTATCTCCCCGACGCTGCTCGCATCAAAGTCAAATCCTTCTTCTCGAATTATCCTCAATACTTCGAGATTTGAATTGCACTTGCAAGCATATTGTGGTCGAAGTAGCGGATAGTCAAATCCATTGAGAAACTTTCTGCATTTTTCGCGTATTTCTTCTTCAATTATCACATAAAGAGGAGAACTGTATTTTTTTACAATTTGGGTGATTGGTATTCCCTCGATCAAAAGTTCGCCTTTGCTGTCCTGGCTCAAAAAATGTTTCCATCTTGCTCGCAAATATTTTCGCGTGATATTTTGCCTTTGCCTTTTTTTCTTTGGCTCAAGTTTTACTTTCTTGTTTTCAGAATTCTCCGAGGAGATTTCCTGCTGCGCCTGCGCTGTCCCACTTGGAAGTTCATAGATTTTCTTTTCAGAAATAGGATCTAACTGTTTCATTTCTATTCAACTTTATTGTTTGAAGTGCTTTTAAATTTGCGTTTTGATTTTTTTAGAAAAAGATTTTGCCGGAGAAGGATTTTAGACCTTCTCAACTTTGATGCACCTAACAGGGCAAGCGCTTTCCGCGTCCTTGTTCGATCCAACTTCATTAACTATTTTTACTAAGAGCCCGCCTTCTTTTTTTGAGCCTATTAGTGTTGCTTTGTCGCCATCCATCTTCCAATCAACCGGTGCAATGGCCACGCATGCTCCGCAACCGATGCAATCTTCATGTTTTTGTATTATCTTAAACGGCATGTTATCACCTTCTTAGAATATATTTGTCAAGTTTAAATAGCTTTGCAGCGCGGGATAGATGAATATCACTTCATTTCAAACATTTTTTTTGATAAAATAATTTTTTAAAACACATTTTAAGATTTTTTTGTAGAAAAAGACTTTTTGACAATCGATAAAATTCAGTGAAGGCAGCTTCTGGTAGGCTCCACTTAACAAAGCAGTGCCAAGCCAATCCCTATGAGTCTTAACTTCCGGGTTCGGAATGGGTCCGGGTGTTTCCCTCACGGTTTGGCCGCCTTCAAATATATTGCGCCATGCTAGGTTTATAAAGCTTGTGCCGACGCCCTTGTTTTTGGCTTAAATAGGGGCTACAAGCCCGAATGTTGAATAAAAAATACTAAAAATGGTTGATTTATTCAACCATTTTCTTTTTTTTCTTGTTTTTCTTCGAAACCATTTCTTCAACGATTTTGAGTCCCTGCTTTAAGTGAGCTTCTTTTTTTGCTCCTGCGCAGATCATCTTTCCATTCTTGAATAGGAGGAAAGTGAGCTTTGGCTCATCAAGTCTTAGTATTGCTCCGGGAAATTGTTCCGGTTCGTATTCAACGTTGTCTAGGTTCATCGCAACATCGAACAAATCGAGGTTCATGTCAAGCGATGCTGTAGCAACGAAATTAACTATTTCAAAATCAACTTTTCTCTTAATCTTAACTTCTTTTTGCACGTCGTGGATGAGCTTGTTTGCCTTCCTTATTCCTTGTGCTATCTGTTCTTCGGAGTTTGCTCCTGAGCAGATTATTTTGCCGTTCTTGAAAAGAAGCATTGATACTTTTGGTTCCTTTATTTTAAGTATCGCTCCGGGAAATTGTTCAGGTTCATACTCGATATTTGGTATGCCTACTGCCAAAGAATAGAGGTCAAGCATCTGATCCAAAGATGCGGCAGCAACCATGTTCACGATAGTGTATTTCATCCTTTAACACCCCAAAAGGCCTTTTTGAAAGACCGATTTTACTAAATTATTAAGTATTTTCACGTCCAAAGCCTTTATAAACCCCCTTTTAAAGGTATAAATATCCCTGCTTTTTTCTTCAAAAAAGATTTTGGGGGCGCTTGGGGCGGACTTCTCAAAAAACAACCCTTAAATACTACTTTATATCTACTTAAGGCAAAAAGAACAGTTTGATTGATTATTGGGAAATGGTTGTTTTGGAACAAAAAAAGGGATTATTGGGCAATAGGCCTCTATTAGTAGTCATAGTTCTTGGTGCGATGGCAATACTTGGGCCGTGGTTTAGTACTTATGTAGCAACTGTGAGTGGGGTAACAAGCATTTCAATGTTCAACGCAACCATGCTGATGATTTTTTCAGTTCTTTTAGAGATACTTTTATTCTTGAGAACTATTTTCGCGTTACATTCGGGGAATCAAAAGGCTCTTTTTGTCGGCGTAGTACTTGCAATCATAGCAATGATATCTTTTTTGATGCAACTATTGGTATTCGTCACGCTTTCATGATGCCAAGTTCAAACTCCTGCATTGCCCCAATTTCCTTTTTGCTCGTTAACTTGGACGCTTTTAACTGCAAGAACCTGTAATTACCTTTAAATAGGTTTGGGGGTGGAATTGTTTTAACTGAATTTTTTTACGGGTGGATGAAATGGATCATATTGTTAGAAATGCAATCGCAAGAGCACAGTCTGAATTAAAAACAATGAAGCCAAAAATAGGTTTTGGCGGAATAAAATCAAAATCGACAAAACATGTCGCAGTAAAAGCTGAAAAAAACAAGAAGCAAACATCGAACAGAAAAGTAACTCATTCTGATAATGACTTAATCGAAATGCTTGAAAATAATCAGGCAAAAATAATGGTTGTAGGCTGCGGAGGAGGCGGATGCAACACAATAGAAAGAATGGCCGAAATAGGAATACAAGGCGCGGCAACTTTCGCAGTAAACACTGATGCACAAGATTTGCTTACAACAAGATCCGACAAGAAACTCTTGATAGGAAAAAAACTTACAAGAGGACTTGGAGCAGGAAGCGACCCGCAGATAGGAGAATCAGCTGCAAGAGAAAGTGGCGAAGAATTAACCGAAGTTCTAAAACAATCTGATTTAGTTTTCATCACTTGCGGACTTGGGGGCGGAACAGGAACAGGTTCGGCTCCGGTAGTTGCAGAAATGGCTAAGGGACTAAAAGCACTCACAGTTGCCGTAGTAACTTTGCCTTTCACAGTTGAAGGAAAGAAAAGAATGGAGAACGCTCTCTACGGTCTTGAAAGACTTCAAGAGCACACTGATACAATAATTGTAATACCAAACGACAAGATACTTGAAATCGCTCCTGACTTGCCAATTAATGCGGCATTCAAAGTAGCTGATGAAGTATTGACTAATGCAGTAAAAGGAATAACTGAAATGGTTACAAAGCCAGGTCTGATTAACCTTGATTTCGCGGATTTACGAACAATTCTTTCAAGAGGCGGAGCAGCAATGATTGGCCTTGGAGAATCATCAAGAGGCGAAAGCTCAGAAGCGAGGGCCCTTGAAGCAGTAGAAAATGCTTTGACTTCACCGCTCCTTGACGTTGACATTTCAAACGCAAACAAAGCATTAGTAAATGTTGTCGGCGGAACTGACATGACACTAAGAGAAGCAGAAATGATTGTTGAAACAGTTTCAACAAAAATCCACAGCGCAAGCCACATCATTTGGGGTGCGATGGTAGACGAAAAGATGGCGAAGAACCACATCCAAGCAATGGTAGTAATTGCTGGTGGGAGATTCCCTTACCTTGAAAAAGGAGCTAAAGGCGGCGACAGTGTTGACCTTGGCGTAGAATTCGCATAGAGCCTTGTTAAGGCTCGCGAAAGGTCTATCTTCGCTAATGCTCGATAGACCAATTTTTTTATCTGTTCCAATTGGAACAGAATTATTTTTTTTATTTTCTTCCTGGCGTGGCCCAGTCAATTTTTTCAGCGCAATTGTAAGAAAAATAGTTTTTTATACTTCGCAAGCAGGTAATCAATTATGCCTCTCCCGCAAGCATTTTGGAAAAAAAGAACAGCAGATTTTGGCAAGCGCTTGCCTCAGAAGAGAAAGATTGTGCGAAGAATAGTAAGTGCTGGAATAGTTGCTGGGATTCTTGCGGGTGTGTTTGGTCATAACTATGCAAGAGCGCATGATAAGCTCACTATGGAGCGATCAATTCCCCAATCAGAAATAAGGACAATTCACGAAAACGGAAAAGTAAGAATACTAGGGAAGGGACTTGAGCCAATCAAGCCAAAACTTAGCAAGGCAGAAGTCGCAAAAGAAGCCGCCAAAGTAATGTTTGCCAGAAAGTGACGATTTAAGCCCGTTTCTTGGTAGCCAATAACACGACCTTTTTAAATGTTTTCCTGGCTGTTTTGTTTATTCTTGGTGAGTTAATGAACCCGGTTGAAAACGTAAGCAAGTTTTTGGATGACGCAAGAAGAATATTCTACGTGTCAAAAAAACCCAACAAGGAAGAATTCAAGAGAATCGCAATCATAACAGCACTAGGAATAGTAATAATCGGCATGATGGGTTACATAATATACCTAATATTTGCAATTTCAGGAATCGGAGCATAACTAGAAAATTTTTTATTTTTATTAGGACGAAAAGAGGTTGATGAAGATGATATTCCCTGTAAGAACAACAGTTGGGCAAGAACAATTGGTTGTCGACATACTCAGCGCAAAAATCTCAAAAGAAGAACTTAACATTTACGCAATTTCAGTTGTTCCCGGACTAAAAGGATATATCCTAATAGAAGCCGACAACGAAGTAACAGTAAGAAGAGGAATAACAGACACTCCTCACATCAAAGGATCAGGAATAGTAAAAGGCGCAGTAAATATCGAAGAGCTTTCAAGCTTACTAGAATCAAAGCCTCTCATGAAGAGCATACAAGAAGGACAGAAAGTTGAAATTGTTTCAGGACCATTCAAGGGAGAAAAAGCAAAAGTTACAAGAGTCAATGCTCCTAAGGAAGAAGTCACTGTTGAGCTTTTAGAAGCGGCAGTGAAAATACCTGTGACAATAAAAGCGGAGAATATCAAAGTCCTCGCTTAAAGGAAAAATGATTTTTAGGAGAAACTTAAGGGTGTTATTATGGGTGAACTAAAAGTAATGGTTGATGCAGGAAGAGCAAGCGCAGGAGCTCCATTAGGGCCGGCACTTGGACCGACAGGAGTAAACATAGGCGAAGTAGTTGCAAAAATAAACGAAAAAACAGCTTCACTTGTAGGAATGAAAGTTCCAGTTACAATAATAACAAACAAAGACAAATCATTTGAGATAACAGTTGGAATGCCTCCAATGAGCGCACTCATAAAAAAAGAATGCAAGGCAGAAAAAGGCGCAGCAAATCCTAAAGCTGACAAAGTTGGAAACTTAACAATGAAACAAGTAATAAGCATCGCAAAGATGAAGTACGACAACATCACTGCAAAAAGCATGAAAGCCGCTGCAAAAGAAGTAATGGGCACATGCGACTCAATGGGAGTAAGCATTGACGGTTTGAGAGCAAAAGACGCTATCAAAGAATTTAACACAGGAAAATACGACGCAGAGTTCAAGTAAATAGTTATTTTTAGCAAGAAAATTTTTGGAAAAGGTTTTTGGAACATTTAAAAACCTTTCACAAGAGTTTTTCTGTTAGACAAGTGCCTAATTAGGCCGACGTCCTTGCGTTGCAGGGGCAATACCGCTTCGGCGGAAGGTGTACTAGAATGAAGCAGACAGAAGCAGTTACAGCATTGAAAAAAATGCGCGAAACTTCAAAGAAAAGGAATTTCTCCCAATCAGTAGAACTAATGATTAATTTTACAGGCTTAGACATGAAGAAACCTGTTAACCAGGTGAACATCAAGGTTGAACTTCCAAACCCTACAGGAAAAGGAACAGGAAAAGTTATTGTTTTCACAAAGAACGAAGATTTCGCAAAGAAAATTGCGGGAAAAGTTGACAGAGTAGTTCTTGATTCTGAAATAGAGACAATCGCAAAAGACAAGGCAAAAGTTGCAGAAATAGCAAACTTTGATGCTCTTTTCGCTGAAGGCGCATCAATGCTAACAGTTGCAAGATTCTTTGGACAACAGCTTGCTCCAAAAGGAAAAATGCCAAAGCCAATACTTAACATGAATACTTTTGACGACACACTTGCAAAAGCAAGAACTCAAATCACTGTTTCAAACAAGAAAGGAAAATTCATGCCGGTAGTTCACACAGTTGTTGGAACAGAAAAAATGGACGATAATAAGATCGCAGAAAACATGGTTGCAATATTTGACAACGTACTTAACTCACTTCCACAGAAGAAACAAAACATAAAGAATGCTTACGTAAAGCTCAGCATGGGCCCTTCAGTAAAAGTAGGTGAAGCACAATGACATCACACACAAGAAAATGGAAAGAAGTTAAGCTCAAAGAAATTGCCAAGCTTTCAAAGGAATATCCGGTTATCGCTGTAGCTACGCTTGAGAAGCTTCCTGCAAACATACTTGCAATACTTAGAAAGAAACTCCAGGGCGAAGCAGTAATAGTTGTTGCAAAGACAAGGGTTGTACAAAAAGCTCTCAAAGAATCAGGAATTGACACTTCAAAGATCGACGCTCACATAACAAACAGCGTTGCAGTAATATTTTCAAAGAAAAACCCATTCGAACTATGGGGCTTTGTAAAGAAGAACAAAGGAGAAGCAGCAGCAAAAGGCGGAGACATAGCAGAATTTGACATACTTGTTACTGCACAGGACACTGGACTTCCTCCAGGACCAGCACTATCCACTCTCAAAGCCGCAGGCTTAAAGATAAAGATGGGTGCTACAATACAAATCGCCGAAGACAAAGTAGTTACAAAGAAAGGCGAACCGATAACAAAAGAAGTTGCTGATGTTTTAGGAAAATTAAATATCAAGCCGATAAGAATCGGAATGAAAATAATCGGAGTTTTAGACAAGACCGAGAATCAGTTCTACTCGGCAAGTGCGCTTGACGTTGACGAAGAAGAATTGTTCAACAATTTCGTTCTCGCATACCAGCAGGCATTCAACCTCGCTGTTAACGCAGAGTACCACACAGACGCAACAATCGAAGCCATAGTAATGAAGGCAGCAAGAGAAGCTAAGGCTCTCAAGACAGCAATTGATGCGGCTGCCCCTCAGGCAGAGCCTTCCGTAACAGCGGCACAGTAAAATGAAAAGGAGTTATGCGTAAATAATTTTATAGCAACGAGAGGTGAAAAAATGGAATACGTATATGCAGCAATGTTGCTTCACTCAAGCAAGCAGGAAGTTAACGAAAGCAACGTTTCGTCAGTAATGAAATCGGCACACGCCCAGTTCGATGAATCAAGAGTAAAAGCTCTTGTAGCAGCGATCAAGAACGTCAACATAGACGAAGCGATAGCAAAGGCAGCAGTAGCACCAGTAGCAGCTGGAGCAGCCGCAGCACCTGTAGCTGAGAAGAAAGAAGAAGACAACAAGAAAACTGAAGAAGAAGCAGCAGCAGGCCTCGGGTCTTTGTTCGGATAAAATCTATTTTGAAACTGAAGTGCTCGCCCTTACGGGCGACCTTCATTCTATTTTAATCTCTTAATCAACTCGTAAGAACCGGCTCTTTTTATCGCTATTATTATATATCTTAGAAGCGTAGTTTGTTCATGCAAATTTCGTCATTTGAGAGACCTGTAGCGCAGGGTACGATTGAGTATTTGGTTATTGTTGCAGTTGTAGTAGTTATTGGTTTGATTGTAGTATTTTTTGCCAGTTCTTTTTTGGGCGCGCCTTCCGAGCAGATTGGTAATGCTGCGGGCAGTATTAGTGCGATGTCTGGTCCGATAGGATTTGTAGAGGCTGTTGCCGATGCGGATGGAGGCGCTTTTTTTGGCTTGAGGAATAATACGGGTGATGGTCTTGAGATTACTGGTATTGAGACTTGTTCCACTCTTGTGCCTTACGAAGAGCAGCTTTTGTCGGGCGATGATAAGTTGTTTTATTTGGACGGGCTTGATGCGACGTGTATTTGCACCGCAGTGGGTCAAAAAAAGAGTTTAACAGTTAAAGTTTATGCGACTTCTTCTAGTACTCTTGAGAAGAATTGGGAGATCACGCTACTTGTCGAGTGTGTTTTGAATGTTGATACTGACGATTGGGATTTGGTTGTTCTTTCAAGCGGAAAGGAACATGTTCCCCCTGTTGTCACCCTTACTTCTCCAGCGAGCGGCTATGCTTTTGTTTCTCTTCCTGTTGATTTGAATTTTACTGTATCCGATGTTAACAGTACTATTGAGTGGTGCAAACTCTACATTGACGATTCTATTACTGATAATGTGTATGCTCCGATTTTGGAAGGGGTTAACTTGGCTTTCAGAGTTTCTTCGCTTTCTTCAGGGATTCATCAATGGAAAGTTAGATGCATGGACGGAAACAACAATATTGGTTGGGGCGGACCAAGGGATTTGAATTATGCGACGACTGTTGTTGACACCACTCCGCCTGTTATCAATTTAACTTCGCCAGCGAATCACAAGGTTGACACTGATGGAAATGTTGATTTCAATTATACGGTGAGTGATGTATCAGGAATACAATCATGTGAACTTATCCTTAATGGTTTGTCAGTCGTTACAAATTCGAGCGCTCCATTTACTGGCTTCCACCGAACTCTTCCAAGCTCGGGAGTATATATTTGGGATGTAAATTGCATTGATAACAGTTCGAGCCACAATGAAGAAACAGACATAAACTCTGCAATAGATGTGAATTACTTTGTTACTGCATTGCCCCCGATTGAATTTGCAGGAGGTAACGGTTCTTTGGCGAATCCTTACCAAATCTCTGATTGCAATCAGATGCAAAACATGAATCTATATCTTGATGCGAATTATGTTTTGATAAACGATATTAATTGTGATATCACTCCATTCAATACGGGCTCTGGATTTGAGCCGATAGGTTATTGTGGAGATGACAATTTTTGTTCGGGTTTTTTTGATAATAACTCTTTTTCAGGAACTTTTGACGGAGCTGGGTTTGAAATAAATGGGCTTTACATTAATAGACCTGCAGAGTATGGGGGGAGCTTGT
>ERZ1292640.39-Hain-H43-02um-R1-39-length-97132-cov-21_pt1 | contig 86271 bp, 79 predicted proteins | sample MGYA00564404_ERZ1292640 | MGnify/ENA primary metagenome ERZ1292640 (study PRJEB36523, sample SAMEA6512636) | groundwater metagenome | collected 2019-01-08 | study: AquaDiva: Metagenomics assemblies of 32 groundwater samples
GACCCCCACGAGAGGATGCGGTACCACCGCGAGCACTCGAAGCCGCAGATGCTGCGGCTCCGAAAGATGTGCCAGGACCAGGTCGACGGCCACCTCGTCGAGCCCCACTCGCCCCTCTGGGAGCCCGTCTCCTTCGTCATCCACCAGTGGCCTCGTCTCACCAAGTTCTACCAGGTGCCCGGCGTCCCGCTCGACTCGAACCTGGTCGAGCAAGCCCTGATCATCCCCGTGCGCTATCTGGCCGGCTCCTTCGCCTACCAGACCCAGACCGGCGCCGAGGTCGGGGACCGCCACATGTCCTTGATCGCCACCGCCAACGCCAACGGCGTCGAGCCCGTCGCCTACCTCACCGCGTGCCTGCGACACCCCGAGGATCTCGCCCAGCGGCCCGAGTACTACCTGCCCTGGGTCTATCGGGACCGAGGCGAGGAGCTCGACGGGGACCCCGGGGGCCCCCAGGCCCATACCCCCGCCCCGTCGGGGCCGAGCCCGCCGCCGGGCTGCCCAGCCTCTGGTTCGCCGGCCTTGCGGGGGCCGCCGCGTCCGCGGCGGGCTCCGGGGGCTGGTGGGTGGGCGCGGCGGTGCTCGCGTCCCCGCAGCTCGCGGTGGTCGCGTGCTCGGCCAAGAACGACTCGCTCGCGATCGCGCTCGTTTCGGCCGGCCTCGTCAGCGCTCGCGCCAATGGCGGCGCCGGGGGCGCGGCGGCCGCCGCGGTGGCGGGGGTTCTGGCGGGCGCGGCGGTCGCCGCGAAGTCCACGGCCGCCATCGCCGTGCCGGCCTTCCTCGCCGTCCTGCTCGCCGCCCGCGGTCCATCCGGCCGCCGTAGCCGGGCCGGCTGGTTCCTCGCCGCCGCCGCGGGCGTCTCCCTGCCCTGGGCCGTCCGGAACTGGCTCGACCTCGGCAACCCGGCCGCGCCGCTCCTCTCGGGGATGATTCCGACGCTCGGATGGGACCCGGTCCGCGCGGAGCTCGCGGCCCGGTATGTCCGCACGTGGAGCGATCTGGACCCTGAGTCGGTTCTCGGCGGGGTGGCGGCCCTCGTCCGGATCCTGGGCGGGTTCAACCTCCTCTGCGGGGCCGCCGTTCTCGTGCTCCCGTTCTCGGTGTCTTCGCTGTCCCGGACCGGGCGCGCCGGCCTTTTCGCGGCTGCCGGCGTCCTGCTCTGGCTCTCGTCCCTGGCCTGGGTCTCCCGGTACCTCCTGCTCTTCCTGCCCGCCCTGACCGCGGCGGCGGCGGCCCTGCTCGTGGCGCGGGCCGGCGCGGCGGTGGTCAACCGGTGGGCGGCCGCGTCGGCCGTTCTCGGGCTCGTGGTCGCGCTGGGCGCGGGAGGGGGCGCGCGGCCGGTGCCGTGCGCCTTGGGGCTGGAGAGCCGGGCGCACTTCGCCGCCCGGGCGCAGGGCGTCTTCGGGGAGATGGCCCGCGAGGTCGCGGCGCGCGTCGCTCCTGGCGCGCGCGCCCTCACGGTCGGCGAGTGGCGGGCGGATCCCGCGGGCCGGCTCCTGCCCTGCGCGCCCGTGGACCGGCCCGCCATCTGGGCGCTCGCCCGCGAGGCGGATTCCGGGGGGCGGATGCGCATCCGGTTGCGGCAGCAGCGGGTGTCGCACCTCCTCTTCAACCTGCCGCAGGCCGGGTTCTGGGCCGACTACGCGGCGCGGTCGCCGTGGACGCCGGGGGCGGTCGCGCGCTGGGGCGGGTTCTGGGATGCTTCGGCCACGCTCGTCTGGCGGTCGGCGGCCCAGGATCCCGTCCTGGGATTCTTCCTCCTCTACCGGCTCTCGCGGGGGCCGGGGGAGGAGCCGGCCCGGGGCTGGTTGCCGGGCACCGAGGGCGAGTTCCTTGAGGTTCGCCGGTTGGCGGCGCGATCGGCCGGCGATCCCGCGGTCGACCGCGAGTTCACCCGGCTGGACGCGCTCTTCGGCCCGCGCGCGGACGTGCTGGCGCGGCGCGGGTGCCTGCTGGCCGCTCAAGGCCGCTATCCCGAGGCGCTGGCCGCGTTCCGCCTTGCGACCCGGGCGGCGCCGGAGGCGCGGCCGGTCTGGTCGTCCTATGGAGCGGTCCCGATCCGGACCGCGGCGGAGCTTCTCCGGTACGCGCGCGCGCGACCGGACGTGGTGAACGCGGGCTTCATGCTGGGTATCCCGGTCGCATTGGCGGCCGTATACTGAGACCGCGATGAAGTGCCTCGCGCTGATGTCCGGCGGACTCGACTCGTTCCTCGCGATCAAGGTGATCCAGGAACAGGGGATCGAGGTGCTCGCGCTCAACTTCCAGACGCCGTTCTGTTCGGCCGCGGGACGTTCGGCCTCCTGCGGCGACGCGGTGGCCCTCGCGGGGGCGCAGCAGATCGACCTGCGCGTCCAGTTCCTCGGTGCTGAGTTCCTCGACCTCGTGGCCCACCCCCCGCACGGGTGGGGGCGGAACATGAATCCGTGCATCGACTGCCGCATCCTCATGCTCCGGCGGGCGAAGGCGCTCCTCGAGCCCTCGGGCGCCTCGTTCGTGATCACGGGGGAAGTGGTCGGCCAGCGTCCGATGTCCCAGCACCTGGCCGCGATGCGCACCGTCGAGGCGGAAAGCGGGCTCGAGGGACTGCTGGTGCGGCCGCTCTCCGCGAAGCTGCTGCCACCCACGATTCCGGAAACGAAGGGGTGGGTGGACCGCGAGCGCCTGCTGGATCTCCGGGGACGGAGCCGGAAGGTCCAGCTCGCGATGGCGAAGGCGCTCGGGCTCGAGTATCCGCCGACCCCGGCCGGCGGCTGCCTGCTCACGGACCCCGCGTACGCGGCGCGGCTGCGGGACGTGCTCGGGCACGCCGGGGGCCTGACCGCGCACCTCGCGCAGGCGGTCCGGTTCGGCCGGTACGTCCGGCTCTTGCCCGCGTCGTTCCTGATGGTGGGACGCAACGAGCGCGACAACGCCGCGCTCGAGGGGCTGCAGGCCGCGGACGAGTGGATCCTGCGGCCCGTGAACTGCGTGGGGCCCGTGGTCCTCGGCGTCGGTCCGCTCGACGAGGGGTCGCGCGCGCACGCGGCTGGTCTCCTCGCCCGGTACGCGGACGCGCCCGCCGATGGCCGGGTCGAGATCGAAGCCAGGCTTGGGCCCGCGGGCGAGGCGGTCCGGCTCGAAGGCCGCAAGCCGTGATTCCCGCGCCCGGGCTCTCCCGGGTCCCGGGTGCGGCGGGCTGGTTCGCGCTCGGAATCGCGGCGACGTTCCCCCTCTGGTCCACCTGGGTCGCGGCGTGGCACCTGACCCTGATGTCGCTCGGGGGCGCCATGCCGGCGGATGCCGCGGTCCTGGGGCGGGCGGCCGCCGGCCATCTCGCGGCGGCGGCGGGGCTCGCGGCCATGCTCGCGGCGGCTTTTGCCGCGGGGACGCCGGTCGTCCGCGTCATCCGTCTTCGGGGCGACGCCCTGGACCGGGCCGGCTGGGGATGGCTCCTGGGCGCCGCCCTGGCCTCGGGGCTCGGCCTCGCCCTCGGCCTCGCGGGTCTCCTGCGCCCTACCGTGCTCGCGACCGTCTCGCTCGTCGGCGCCGCCCTGGGGGCGCCCGGCCTTCTCCGCCTCGGGTGGAGCCCGGCCAGGGGATCGCGGGTCCCGGTCGCGCTCCTCGCCGCCGTACTCGCCGGGTACGCGCTCCTCACGCGGCTCCCGGGCACCCTGCAGGATCCCATGGCCTACACCTTCGCGGCGGCGGAGGAGTACCTGCGGGCCGGCCGGCTGCACGCGGAACTCGCGCACTTCCAGTGGACGATGCCGCTCGGGCTCGAGATGCTCTACCTCGTGCCGTGGTGGCTCGGAGGAATCACGGCGGCCAAGCTCGTGAACCTCGCGCTGCTCGTCGCGGGCTGCGTCGCGATCCGCGGGCTCGCCCGGGCGCTGGGTGGGCGAGGCGCCCCGGCCGCGATTCTCTTCGGGTCGGCGGGCGTCGTCGCCAACATCGTCTGGCAGGGGAAGGACGATCTGGCGGCCGCCGTCTTCGCCGCCGGCGCCGGCTGGGGCGTCGCGCTCGGGCTGGGCGGATCGTCCGCGGCCTGGCTGGCCGGCGGAGCGTGCGCGGGGGCCGCGGTCGCGTGCCGGCTGACGGCCGGGCTCGCGGTCGTCCCGCTGGCCCTGGCCGCGCTCGCCGTGGCCCCGCGCCGGTCCCGGGTCGCGGGGGCCGTCGCGGCGGGGCTCTTCGTATGCGGACCGTGGCTCGTCCGGAGCTGGCTCGAGTGCGGTAATCCCTGCACGCCGTTCGCCACGCGCCTGTTCCCGGACCTCGGTTGGTCGCCGGCCCTGCAGGAGTCCCTGCGGGGGTTCGCCCTCGGGCTGTCGTCTTCCGGCCCGTGGCGCCCCTCCGAGGTCATGGCCGGCGTCTGGCGCGTCCTCGGCGACCCCGAGGTGGGATCGGCGGCCCTCGTCATCCTGGTCCCACTCGGCTGGATCCTGTCGCGCGGCGCGGCGCCGGGCGCACTCAGGCTCGCGGCGGTCGCCGCGTACGCGTGCTGGCTGTCGACGGAGCGCAACCCCCGGTTCCTGCTGCCCGTGGTGCCCTGGCTCGCGGCCCTGGCGTCGGTCGTTTCGACCGCAGGGGCGGGCGGCGCCTCGCCCCTCCGGCCCCGGCTGGCTCGAGTCGCCTCGTCCGCGCTTGGGCCGATGACGGCCACGGCGGCGCTGGCGGCCCTGCTGGCGGCGGGCCGGATCGCCTCGCCCGACGGCCCCGCGGTCTGGCTGGGCTCGGCCGGCCGCGACGAGGTCTGGAAGCGCCGGTTCACGACGTACGAGACGACCCGGCGGTGGGCCTGCCGCGCCCTGCCCGCGGACGCCCGGATCCTGCTCACGGGCGGGGACCGGCGCCTCGGGTTCGGTCGCCGGGTGTTCAGCACGGCGCTCATCTTTACGCCGCCCTTCTGGGCGCTGACCCGGGACGCGTCGACGCCCGGGGAGGTTCGCAAGCGCCTCCGTCAGCGCGGGATCACGCACTGGCTGAACAACTTCGTCGAGGGCGAGTACCGGGGGCTGGGCTGGTACCAGGGGCCCGCGTGGGACGACCGCCAGCTTGCGCTCGGCGTGACGTTGATGCGCCGGTACGCGCGGCCGGTCCGGGGGCCCGACACCGTGGACCACGAGGGCGGCGGATACTGGGCGTTCGAGCTGACGCGCGCGCCCGGCGATTTCCCCGCGATGTTCCTCCCCGGGACCGAGGGCCGGCTAAAAGACGCGTTCGGCCGGTACCTGACCGGCGATGCGACGGGCGCCTTCGCCGACGCCCGGCGGCTGGCGGGGCCGGCCGCGGAGCTGCTCGAGGTGCAGGCCCTGCTGGCCTTCCTCGCGCTCGAGGCGGGCGAGCCGGAGACGGCGTCCCGGTGGCTGAAGGCGGCCCGGCGGGCCGGGTACGTCGGGGACGGCACGCTCATCCACGAAGCGATGGCCGACCTCGCGACGGGGCGCACCGACGAGGCGGTTCGGGCTGCCGCCCGCGCCGCCCTCATGCACGGCCCCGATCACCGCCTGCTGGGGTCGGTGCTTTCGGCGCGCGCCCGCGTGCGCGCCGCGCGCGGCGACCGCTCGGGGGCGGCCCGGGACCTGGCCGAGGCCGCGTGGTGGCGAACGGGCACCCGGCGCGGGGGGAAGCCGTGACGGCGGCGCGGCGCGGCGCGGTCTTCCTCGCGTGGCTGGCGGCCGGCGCCTGGGCGACCCGCGACGTCTGGGCCCGGTGGCAGGCCGCGTTCCGGGGCCTGCTGGCGGGGCTCGCGGACTCTCCGCCGGAGAGCGCCGGCATACTGGGTCACGCGCTCGCGGGCCACGCGGCCGCCGCCGGCGGGCTGGTGGCGCTCCTCGCCGCGGCGGTCGCCGCCGGGGGGCTCCCGGCCCGGTGGGCGGGGATGTACCGCGGCGGCCCTTCGGGCGGCGGCGCCCCGGGCGGCGGGGCCGCGGACCGGCTCGCGTGGCAATGGCTGGCGGGGTGGGGCGTGCTGTCGCTCGCCGGGTTCGCCTTGGGGCTGACGGGCCTCCTGCGCGGCCCCGTGCTGGCCGCGGCCGCCATCGCGGTCCCCGCGGCGGGACTGCGCGGCCTGTGCCGGGGAGCTCGTGCCGTCGGCCGGCCCTCCCCCGGACTCCCCGTGATCCTCCTCGGTCTGGTCCTCCTCGCGGGCTTCCTCCTCACCCGGCTGCCGAGCACGCACGAGGACCCCATGGTCTACCATTTCGCGGCGCCGGAGGAGTACCTGCGCGCGGGACGGATCCACGCGGAAGTCACGCACATCCAGTGGACGATGCCGCTCGGACTCGAGATGCTCTACCTCGTGCCGTGGTGGGTCGCCGGGATCACGGCGGCCAAGCTCGTGAACCTCGGGATGATCCTGACCGCGTGTCTCGCGATCCGCGGGATCGCGGCGGCGCTTGGCGGTCCGGGCGTCTGGGCAGCCTTCCTCTTCGCCTCGGCGGGGCTCGTCGGGAACCTGCTCTGGCAGGGCAAGAACGACCTCGCCTGCGCCGCGTTCGCGGCCGGAGCGGGGCTGGGCGTCGCCCGGGCGCTCGCCGGCCGGTCCGGGGGATGGCTGGCGGCAGGCTGGTGCGCGGGTTGTGCGGTCGCGTGCCGGCTGACCGCGGGCGTGACCATGGTCCCGCTCGCCGTGGCGGCCCTCGTCGTCGCCGGTCACCGGGTACGCCCGATCGCCGCCGTGTCCGGCGTCATTGCGGGTCTCGCGGCATGCGGGCCATGGCTCGTCCGGAGCTGGCTCGATGCCGGGAACCCGTTCACGCTCTTCGCCTCCGGGATCTTCCCGGATCTCGCGTGGTCGCCGTTCCTCCAGGCCGCGCTGCGCCACTACACGCTCCTGCTCTCGAGCGCGGGTCCGTTCCATCCGTCCGACCTGGTCATGGGCGCCTGGCATGTCCTGGGGGTGGCCGAGATCGGGTCCCTGGCGCTCCTCGTGCTGGGCGGCCTGGGGCTGGTGGCGGTCCGGGGAACCACGGGTACGGCTCTCCGGATCGCGATGGCGTCCGCCTACGTGATCTGGCTGCCGACCGAGCGCAACCCGCGGTTCCTCCTGCCGCTCGTCCCGTGGGTCGCGGCGTTCGCGGCCTGCGCCGCGTTCGCCGGCGGGGACGCGCGGTCCAGGACCGGCAGGATCGCGGCTGCCGCCCTCGTGCCCCTGGGCGTCGCCGCCGCGGGAGCCGCGCTCGTGCACGCCGGCGCGCTCGCCTCGCCGGACGGCCCCGCCGTCTGGACCGGCATGGCCGGTCCCGACGCGGTGCGCCGGCGGCAGAACACGACGGCCGAGACGACGCGCCGGTGGGTGAACGCCGCGCTGCCGGGGGACGCCCGCCTGCTGCTCACGGGCGGGGCGAAGCGCCTCGGGTTCGCGCGCCGGGTGATGAGCACCGGCCCGATCGGGATGCCGCCGTTCTGGGTCCTGACGCACGAGACCTCGACCCCTGCGGAGATGCGCAAGCGGCTCCGACAGCGCGGCGCGACCCACTGGATGCACAACTTCATCGAGGGGGAGTTCCGGGGGCTCGGCTGGTACCCCGGCCCCAAGTGGGACGAGCGCCAGCTCGCGCTCGGCGTCGAGTTCATGCGGCGGTATGCCCGGCCGGTCCGGGCGCCCGAAGCCGTCGACCACGAGGGCGGGGGCTACTGGGTGTTCGAGCTAACGAGAGCGCCGGGCGGGTTCCCGCCGATGTTCCTGCCCGGGACCGAGGGGCGGCTCAAGGCCGCGTTCGACCTCCGGGATGCCGGCGACGCCGGGGGCGCGTTCGGGGAGGCGGGACGGCTGGCGGGGCCGGCCGTCGAACTGCTCGAGGTGCAGGCGATCATGGCCACCTTCGCCCTGCAGGCGCGGCAGGCGGCGACCTCCTACAAGTGGTTCGCGCCCGGCGTGCGCGCGGGCTACATCGGCGACGGGAACCTGGACTACTTCGCCGCGACCGAGGTCATGCTGGGGCGGCCCGATGCGGCGGTGCGCGACGCCGCCCGGGCCGCGCGGGTCTTGGGGCCGGATCGCCGGCTACTGGCCCGCGCGCTCCAGGACCGCGCCCGGGCCCGCGCCGGCCGCGGGGACCGCGCGGGGGCGGCTCGCGACTCGGCGGAGGCCGCCCGGTGGTGGCGCGGGGCACGCCTGGCGGGCGGCGGCTGAAGCCGCCGCGCACCGCGTCTGCGGTGCGAAGGCGGCGAAGCCGCCCAAGGCCGCTCCTGCGGCCCGGGCACCAGTGGCCCCTGACGGTTGTTATAGTGGCGTGAGCCCCATGACGCCCCGTTCCGATACACCCCACGACCGCCTTCGCGCCATCCTCCGGGAGATGGGCAGCGTCCTCGTCGCCTACTCCGGCGGCGTCGACTCCGCCCTGCTCCTCAAGGTGGCCACGGACGTGCTCGGGGACCGCTCACTCGGGGCGCTCGGGGTCTCGCCGAGCCTTTCGGCCGAGGAACTCGCGTGCGCGCGCCGGGTTGCGGCTTCGATTGGCGCGCGTATGCGCGAGATCCCGACGCGCGAGTACGAGGACGAACGGTACGCGGCCAACCCCCCCGAGCGGTGCTACTTCTGCCGCGGCGGCCTCTACGACCTGCTCGCCCCGATCGCGAAGGCCGAAGGATTCGCGGGGATAGCGAACGGGTTCCAGCTCGACGACGAGGGCGACTTCCGGCCGGGCCAGCGCGCGGGCCGCGAGCGCGGGGTGAGGTCGCCGCTCGCCGAGGCGGGGTTCCACAAGACGGACGTCCGCGTGCTCGCCCGCGAGCTCGGGGTCCCGGTATGGGACAAGCCCGCGGCCCCGTGCCTGGCGTCGCGCGTCGCGTACGGCGTCCGCGTGACCCCGGAGGTCGTCGAACGGGTGGCCGAGGCCGAGCGCCGGGTTCGGGCGCTGGTCCCGGGGCTCCAGGATCTCCGGGTCCGGCACCTGGGCGGCGGCGAGGCCCGCGTCGAGGTGGAGCCCGGCCGGCTCGCTGCGGTCGAGGCCGCGCGCCCGGGCGTCGAGGCCGCGCTCCGCGATCTCGGGTATGCGACCGTCTCGGTCGCCGGCTACCGGCGGGGCGCCCTGCTCCCCGCCCGGGAGTAGCGGATGGCCGGCACCCCCCGCATCTACCTCGACTCCGCCGCGACCACGCCGCCCGCCCCCGCAGTGGTCGAGGCTGTCCGCGAGGCGCTCACCGACTCCTGGGGCAACGCGTCGAGCGCGCACGCGGCCGGGTCGCGCGCCCGCCGGATCGTGGAGGAGGCCCGCGTCAAGGTGGCGGCCCTGCTCGGGGGCCGGCCCGACGAGATCGTCTTCACCTCCGGCGCGACCGAGGCGAACAACACCGTGTTCGTGGGCCTCGCGGGGCCGCGAGGCCGCCCCGGCCGGATTGTGATCTCGGCGATCGAGCATCCGTGCGTCATCGAGTCGGCCGCCGCGTTGGAGCGCTCGGGCTGGACCGTGGTCCGCGCCGGCGTGGACGAAACGGGGATCGTGGATCCCGACGCGGTGGGTGCTGCGCTGGGGAAGCGGACGGCCCTGGTTTCGGTCATGCTCGCGAACAACGAGGTCGGGACGATCGAGCCCGTGGCGGAGATCGCGAAGATCGCGAAGGCGGCCGGCGCCTTCGTCCACACGGACGCGACGCAGGCGGTGGGGCGGATCCCCGTGGACGTCGGCGCCCTCGGCGTCGACTACCTCTCGCTCTCGGCCCACAAGTTCAACGGTCCCAAGGGCGTCGGCGCGCTCTGGGTGCGCCGGGGCGCCGCCATCGCGCCGCTCTTCCGCGGGGGAAGCCAGGAGGGCGGCCGGCGGGCGGGCACGTTGAACGTCCCCGGGATCGCGGGGCTCGGGGTCGCGGCGGAACTCGCGAAGAAGAACCTGGCGGAGACCGCGGACCTGGTCCGCGGGCTCCGGGACCGGCTGGAAGCCGGGATCCGGTCCGGCGTCCAGGGTCTGCGGCTCAACGGCCATCCGGTTCTGCGCCTGCCCAGCCACCTGAACATGTCTTTCGATCTCATCGAGGGCGAGGCGCTCATGATGCGGCTCGACCTCGCCGGGATCGCGGTCTCGACGGGATCGGCGTGCAGTTCGGGGTCGCGCGAGCCGTCGTACGTCCTGACGGCGATGGGCTGTGACGCCGTCCGGGCCGCGGGGGCGGTCCGGTTCTCGGTGGGGTCGACGACGACCGAGGCCGAGATCGACCGCGTGATCGGCGTCCTCCCCGGGATCGTGGCCGACCTGCGCAAGGCGCCCCCCGCCTTCCTGAAGGGTTAGGAACCGTGGGAGACCGGGTCGTCGCCGCGATGTCCGGCGGCGTCGACTCCTCCGTCGCCGCCGCCCTCCTCGTCGAGGCCGGCCACGAGGTCGTCGGGATCACGATGCGGGTCCTGGCCTGCGAGGCGGACGGAAGCCGCGCTCCGGAGGCCCTCCAGAGCCAGCCGTGCTGCACGGCGGCCGACGTCGAGGATGCGCGCGCGGTGGCCGCGCGACTCGGCATCAAGCACTACGTCATGGACCTCCGGGACGAGTTCCGCCATGCCGTGCTCGAGCCGTTCCTGGCCGCGTACGCGGCGGGCCGGACGCCCCTGCCCTGCGCGGCCTGCAACCACGTGCTCAAGTTCGGGGCGCTCGTGCGGAGGGCGGACGAACTGGGCGCCGCCGCCGTCGCCACCGGCCACTATGCCCGGATCGAGCCGGGCGAGAGCGGCCGGTTCCGGCTCCTGCGAGCGCACGAGTGCGCCAGGGACCAGAGCTACTTCCTCTACGGGCTGACGCAGCCACAACTGGCGCAGACGCGGTTTCCGTTGGGGGACATGACCAAGGACGCCGTCCGCGGGAAAGCCCGGTCGCTCGGCCTTTCCGTCGCCGACAAGCCGGACAGCCAGGAAATATGCTTCATCCCCGGCGGCGACACCGCGGGATACCTCAAGGCCAACCTCGGGGAGAAGCCTGGCCCCATCGTGGATACGGCCGGGCACCGGCTGGGGGAGCACCTGGGCGTGCACTTCTACACCATTGGCCAGCGGCGGGGGCTCGGGCTCTCCGGCGAGGGGCCGTGGCACGTGGTCTCGCTCGACGCCGCGGCAAAGACGGTCGTCGTGGGACGGGCCCCCGACCTCCTCTCGGCCGGATGCGAGGTCGAGGCCGTGACGTGGACGGGGGAGCCGGCGACGGGCGAGATCGGGGTCAAGATCCGGTCCCGGCATGGGCCCGTCCCCGCGACCGTCGCGGCCACTTCCTGTGGCCCGGTCACGATCCGGTTCGCCGAGCCCCAGCGGTCGGTGACCCCGGGCCAGGCCGCCGTCTGCTACCGCGCCGACGAGTGCCTCGGCGGGGGGACGATTGCGGGTAAGATGGGGCAGGTATGAACACGCCGATGTCCCGGGACCTTCTCGCCGATCCGAAGCCCCGGTTGAACCGTAGAATCCAGACCGAGGTTCTGGCCCGGATGGCGCCTGGCGAGCGCCTTCGTCAGGCCCTCGAGCTGTCCGAGTTCACCCGCGGGCTCTTCCGTCACGGCCTGCGCGCCCGGTTCCCGGCCCTCCCGGAGGCCGACCTCCACCGGCTCTACCTCGACCGGCTCGCGAAGTGTCACAACAGGAACTACTGACCGCGCTGGCGGCCTTCCTCGAATCGGAGGGCATTCCACACTTCGTCACCGGATCCATCGCTTCGAGCCTGCAGGGGGAACCACGCGCGACCCATGACATCGATCTCGTCGTCGCGTTGCCGGAAGCGGCCATCGCGAAGATGGCGGCTGCCTTTGACCCGGATTGACCTCATCAGATCAGCTCGAGGAATTGCTCGCGGGTAATCCCGGCTTGCCGGAGGATTTCGCCGAATGTGCCGGGCGGAACAGGCCGGTTCCCCTTGTGACTGAGGCGAACCTGGAGGATCGCCCCGTTCGGGGCAATGCGTTCCCAGGTCTCGTGTTTGCGGCTGCGGATCAGGCGGAATTCCAGGCGCCGAAGCGCCCGGCGAACCTGGTCATACGTGTACGCGGCCAAACCGCACCTCGATCAGCTCGCGCACGGCCCACTCGTTTTCGCATGCCGCGATCCGGTCGACGTACGGACGGTGGTGGGCGCGGTTGGGGCTCGTCGCGAACTCCTTGATCCTGCGGGTGTAATCCTCGGCGTATTCCCGGATCATCTCGATCATGGCCTGGATCGTCTCTTCCTGACGGTCCATCTCGGTCACGAGGTCCAGCTCGGGGCACCGGGCCATGAATCGGCCGTTGTCCTTCGCCACGAGGAGCGTGAGCAGGGGGACCTTGGTCTGGATGAGGGGCGGGGAAGCCGTGCGGGACTTCACCCCGTGATTATACCCCGGTGAGACGGATCGGGAATGCGGGTGAAGGAGCGACCGGATGCCTCGGAGCGTCGCATCAGCACCAGAGCCAGTGTCTGGCGTCGATCAGCCGCCTGAGCATCCGGTCCTCGCGGCGGGCGAAGGCGCGCTCCAGCCGGTTCAGCATCTGCCAGGCTTTCCGGTCCGTCCGTAGGACCTCGAGTCGGCTCCCGGTCCCGTCCGGCAGGGGGACCAGCCTGGTCTTGTGGCGGGCCGACCACCGGCGCAGGGCGCGATCGATCGCCTGCTCATCCCGGGGGCGCTCGATCTTCCAGTAGCGATAGAGGGCCCGGAGTTCCCGCCATTGGCGCCGCTGTGTCGCATCGTGTTCGTAGTCGACGATGGTCTGGGGCTTCTCCTGCTCCATGAAGTCCACGAGGAGCTGGAAGCAGGCGTAGACGAGCACCCGGTCCTTGTCGCACCACCGGCTTCCCGGCTTCAGCCCGCGGATGACGAGGACGTTCCCCTTCACGGAAGCGACGCGCTCCTATCCGACGAACACCGCGGGCGACACGCCGAACCGCCGGGCCAGCGCCCTGATCTGTCTCACGTTCAGCTCGCGCTTGCCGGCCAGAATCTCCGACACGATGCCCTGCGATCCGACCTCCTCCAGTTCCGCCTGCTTCAGGCCGTGCTCCTCCATGAGGAAGGCCAGGACATGGCGCGGCGCGGCCGCAGGAACCGGATGATGCCGCTCCTCCCATGCATGTACAAGCGTCGCCAGCGTATCCAGGAGCGCCGCCCGGGGATGACCCTCGTCGGAACCGACCTCGTCCACGAGCGCCTCCAGGATGCCCCTGGCACGCCGGTAGTCCGTCTCGGAGTCGATGGCCAGTAGACCCTCGAGTCGCTGCCACGCCATGTCCGTGCTGCGATCCAGGACCGGATTCATCGCTTCCAACCTCCCCGGTCGTATTCCGCGTGTGTCAGGATCTCGCGGATGTAGACCTTCTCCCGGTTGAAGTGAACGGCCGCGATCAACCGGTACTTGTTGCCCCCGATGTTGAACACCACCTTGTTCCCCACCTGATCGGCGCTCGGGAACGTCCGTCGCACCTCGGCGAACGATCCGAACCTCGTCCTGCTCACGATGGCATACCACGCCACGAGGGCGCTCCTCGCGTCGCCATGCACCGCCACGAACTCGTTGATCCGCTTGCGCGAGATGACGTGCATCGCCATTGCCAGCGTATCTCACGGTGAGATGTCTTGTCAACCACGTGTCCGGGACCCTGGAGGAGATGTGGGCGTGACCCCACGTCCCGTGGCCGGGTGACGATCCGGTTCGCCGAGCCCCGGCGGTCGGTCACCCCGGGCCAGGCCGCCGTCTGCTACCGCGCCGACGAGCTCCCCGGCGGCGGCATGATCACTCGCACGTTGCGGTAGGAGGCTTTAGTCGGCGAGCTCCGGTCAAGCCTGCCTTGGAGTACGCCTGCGCTGGGCGAGGGTTCTGACCATCTGCCGGACCGTATCCCGCTCCGCGACGGACAGGTGTCCCACGGGGATCACGTACTGGGCGTGCTTGGATGTGGGACCCCCGGTCACGTCCTGAAACAGGACGGATAACGGGATGCCAAGGGCGTCCGCGAGCCGGCCATAGGTCTCCAGCGAGCCCTTCCTGCGTGCGATTTCGAGAAACGAGAGGAACGATGCCGAGATACCCGCCCGTTCCGCCAATTCGCCCTGCGTGAGCCCTCGGCGATCCCGGAGCTCGCGCAGTCGTTTCGCGACTCTCGCGTACACGTCTTCCATCGGTCAATCACCATAGGGGGCTTGACTTATGGATGGAACGGACCATAGGATGTGCTTGGCCATGACGTATGGATATGCCTTCGGCCCGGCCTCGCCGCTCTTGACAGGCCGTGTACGTCCCAACCGTCGATGCGCGTGTCTGGCCCTGATGTTCTTCGTCCCGTTCTTGGCGCTCATTCCAGCATGGCCCGCAGGGGCCGAGGAACAGGTCACGATCGCGGTTCTCGATTTCCAGGCCACCAACGCTCCGGCTTCGGATGCCGCGGCGATCACGCAGTTTGTCCGTGCCGCAGTCGTCCGCGCGCATCGATACCTGGTCGTAGACAAGTCCAACATGGACAAGATCCTCGGTGAGCAGGCGTTTCAGCAGACCGGATGCACTAGCCAGGAGTGTGCGGTCAAGCTCGGTAAGATCCTAAACGTGCGGAAGATGGTCGTGGGCGACTACACCATTGTCGGGGGCATCAGGTACCTGACGGCTTCGCTGGTCGATGTTGAGACGGGCCAGATTGAGAACGCGGCCAAGGAGAAGGGTTTCAGCGTATCCAAGATCGACGAGACTGTCGACCGGCTCGTTTCAAGTCTGATCGCGGCCCGGCGGGTGGGAGAGGACGAGGCGCGCGCGCGGGCGGGCGGCGGGCGGACGGCTCGGGGCCGGGTCGGGTTGGGGCTCAACATCCCCGGGCTGGGCATTCGGTACTTCGTGATCGACAATCTGGCGCTGGAAGCCCGGGGGCAGATGGAGAAGGACGCGCGGGCCGAGGGACTCCGGGTCTACGGGTACATTGGCATGGCGCCGTCCGTGCTCGTCTATCTCGGCGGAGAAGGAGATCTCATTCAATTCAGCGGGGACGCGGGCAAGTACTCGGGCCTCGCGGCGGGAGGGTTCGCGGGAGTCGAGGTCTTCGTGTGGCGTAAGCTCTCCGTGCAGTGCGACTTTGGGCCGGCATACCTGAGGCTTACTGACAAGAACGGCATGGTGGGGCAGGACGGGCTGTCCTACATCGTCAACTTCGGGATCAACCTCTACTTCGGCGGGGGCGGGGCGGGCCAGGAAATCGAGAAGTTGTACCAGGAGGCGGCCGAGCTCTACAAGGCCAAGGACTATGACGGGGCCCAGACGAAGGTGGAGGGGATCTTGAGGCAGGATCCCGAGAACTGGAAAGCGTGGGCCTTGCTCGGCAACTGCCAGTACGCGAAGGGGGATCGGACGGGTGCGCTCGCGTCTTTCGACAGATCCCTGCAAATCAATCCGGACAATCCGCGGCTCAAGGCGTGGGTCGACAACCTCCGGAAGCGATGAGAGGCCGTACGTGATCGAGGTCAACCGGACGAGGTGGGGACTGGGCGCGGTCGCGGTGGCCGGCATGGTGGCCGGCGCGGTCTGGGCGGCCGGGATCTATGTCGGCGTGACGGGGGCCGTCCGGCCGGTAAAGCCCAAGGGGCCGGGGTCCGGCGCGGCCGAGACCGTGAGTGCGGCGTCCGCGCCGGCCGGCCCGGCAAGCGGACTCTCGGGACAGACGTACGTCTACAGCACGGGCGGGGCGACCAGCAGTTTCGGGCATACGGTCGAGTACCGGTTCAACTGGGGCGACGGCACGTATTCGCCATGGTCCGTTTCGACGAGCGCGTCGCACGCGTGGGCGGCCGACGGGGCCTACACGGTGACCGCGGAGGCCCGCTGCCAGGCGGACACGGCTGTCGTGGCGCCGGCGTCGGGAGGGTTGGCTGTCGGCATGGCCACCGAGACGATCGGCGCCCCGACGGCGCCGACGGGTACGATCACGGGAGGAGCCAACAGCACCTACGCCTACAGCACCGGCGGTGCGACGAGCAACCTCGGTCACGCCGTCGAGTACCGGTTCAACTGGGGCGACGGCACGTACTCGTCGTGGTCGGCGGCCGGGAGCGATTCCTACGCCTGGACTTCGACGGGATCCTACACGGTGACGGCGGAGGCCCGGTGTCAGGAGCACACCTGGGTCACCTCCGCCGCGTCGAGCGGCCTGGCGGTGTCGATCATCACCGAGTCCGTGAGCGCGCCGGACACGCCGACGGGGACGAAGTCCGGCGTACCGGGGACGAGCTACCTGTACACCACGGGCAACGCGACCAGCAACCTAGGCCACACGGTCGAGTACCGATTATACTGGGGAGACAGCCAGTACTCGACCTGGTCCGCGGGCACGAGCGCGTCTCATGCGTGGAGTTCAGGGGGTAGCTACTCGGTGATGGCGGAAGCCCGGTGTCAGGCGGACACGGGGGTGACCTCGGCGTCCGCGGGTTCGATGGCCGTGAGCATGGAGACGGTGACGCCCCCGCCGACTCCGACGGGGCCGACGGACGGCGTGGCGGGGGCAACCTACACCTACACGACGACCGGATCGACGACCAGCCTGGGGCACACCGTCGAGTACAAGTTCGACTGGGGGGACGGGACCTACTCGAGCTGGTCCACGAGCATGGACGCGTCGCACTCGTGGAGTGCGGCCTCCACCTACGTGGTGAAGGTTCAGGCGCGGTGCCAGTCGGACACGGGGGTCTTGTCGTCATGGTCCGGAGGGGTGACGATGGTTCTCGAGACCGTGAGCATCCCGACCCCGCCGACGGGCACGGCGAGCGGGAGTTACGGAACGAGCTACGGCTACACCACAGGCGGTTCGACGAGCAACCTGGGCCACACGGTCGAATACCGGTTCGACTGGGGGACCGGCACGAATTCGACGTGGTCGACGTCCACGACCGTGTCCTATACCTTTACCGCCGCGGGCAGCTACACGGTGAAAGCGCAGGCGCGGTGCCAGGCAGACACGACCGTGGTGTCGTCCTGGTCCGGCGGGATGGGCGTGGTCATGGGCGTACCCAGCGGGACGATCACGACGATCGCGGGGGACGGATCGCCGGGAACCGGGTGCGAGAGTTGCGCGGCCGAGACCGCCCAGTTCAACGGTCCGTGCGGGGTGGCCGTGGACACGGCGGGCAACATCTACGTCGCGGACACCAACAACCACCGCATTCGGAAGATCACGTCGGGCGGCGTCGTGACCACCATTGCCGGAGTCAGCGGCTCCTCCGGGTTCGGCGGGGACAGCGGAGCCGGGACCTCGGCGTACCTGAACCAGCCCTGGGCGGTCACGTGGAACTCGTCCGCCAATGTTCTCTATATCGCCGACACGGGGAACCACCGGATCCGGATGCTCAACCTGGGCAACGGGATCATCAATACGGTCGTGAACGGCACTCCCGGCACCGCGGGCTATAACGGGGACGGCGGCAACGCCTACTCGGCACAGCTGTTCCAGCCGATGGGTGTGTGGTACGACGCAGGCGCCAGCAACCTCTACATCGGGGACACCATGAACTCCCGGCTCCGCATGGTGAACAACTCGAACATCATCAGTACGGTGGGGGGGAACGGTACGTATGGTTGCAGCACCTCTGCCCTGGGAGGGCCCGCAGGCGTGACTCTCAAGTCCGGCAACCTGTACGTCGCCGACGAGGCCTACAACGTCGTGCGGCTCGTGTCGGGGGGGACGGGCAATCTGTTCGCGGGCAGTTGCGTCAGTGCCGGGTACAACGGCGACGGTATCGCGGCCACCTCGGCGTGGCTGAACATGCCCATCGGCGTGGCGGTCAACGGCTCCGGTGCCGTGTTCATCGGGGACATGCTCAACCATCGTGTCCGCAAAGTGGCGGGCGGCACCATCACCACCGTTGCCGGGACGGGTACGGCGGGGTACAACGGTGACAACCAACTCGGAACGGCGGCTCAAGTGTACGATCCCGCGGGAGTGGCCGTCGCCACGGACGGAACGCTCTACATCGCGGACCGGTACAACCACCGGATCCGGAAGGTGACGCCGTAGGCCGGTCATGATGCGGCCCGGCCTGACGAAGTGGGCAGTCTGTGCCGCAGCCGGCGGTCTGCTCGCTGCCAGCGCGGTCTGGTCCGCCGGGTTCAGTATCGGCATGACCGGGGCCGTGCGGCCGAAGCCGAAGGGGGCCGGCAACGGCGCGGAGACGGTCAGCACGCCGGGCAGGCCCAGCGGGACGGCGAGCGGTCTGTCGGGACACGACTACGGCTACAGCACCGGCGGATCCGCGAGCAGCAAGGGGCACCCGGTCGAATACCGGTTCAACTGGGGCGACGGCGTGTACTCATCCTGGTCGGTCTCGACGGGCGCGTCGCACACGTGGGCGGCGGACGGGGCATACGCGGTGACGGTCGAGGCCCGGTGCCAGGCCCACCCCGATGTCACGGCGGCGCCGTCGGACAGCCTGGGCGTCACCATGGCCACCGAGACGATCGGCGTGCCGAACATGCCGGCCGGGGCGACGACCGGGGGAGCGAACAGCAACTATTCCTATAACGTGGGCGGTGCTATCAGCAACCTGGGGCATCCGTTGGACTACCGGTTGAGCTGGGGAGATGGGACGTATTCCTCCTGGACGGGAGCCGGCAGCGCCTCGCACTCCTGGACCTCCACGGGTTCCTACGCGGTGACGGCGGAGGCCCGGTGCCGGACGGATACATGGGTCGCGTCGGCGGCATCCGGCGCCCTCGCCGTGTCGATCATCGACGAGACCGTGAGCGTGCCGAACAACCCGACCGGGCCGGCGTCGGGCGTGCCCGGGACCAGCTACTCCTACAACACTGGGGGGGCAACCAGCAACCTGGGTCACACGGTCCAGTACCGGTTCAACTGGGCGGACGGCAGCTACTCGACCTGGTCCACGGGCACGAGCGCGGCTCACACGTGGAGTTCGGGGGGGAGCTACGCGGTGACGGCGGAGGCCCGGTGCCAGACGCACACGAGTGTGGCGTCGGTGTCCGGGGGATCGCTGGCTGTGACCGTGGAGACCGTGAGCACGCCGGACACGCCCACGGGGACGACGGGAGGGGTGGCCGGGACGAGCTACACCTACAACACGGGTGGTTCGACCAGTACCATCGGGCACAGTGTGGAGTACCGGTTCGATTGGGGGGACGGGACCTATTCGAGCTGGTCCACGGGAACCAGCGCGTCGCACTCCTGGAGCCCGGCTTCAACGTACACGGTGAAGGCGCAGGCGAGGTGCCAGGCGGACACGGGGGTGGTGTCGTCCTGGTCAACCGGGCTGACCGTTGTCCTCGAAATCGTGGGGACGCCCGGCACGCCGACGGGAACCACGAGCGGGAACGGCGGGACCAGCTACGCTTACAACACGAGCGGTTCGACCAGCAATCTGGGCCACACGCTCGAGTACCGGTTCGACTGGGGGGATGGTGCCTACACGGGCTGGTCCACGGGAGCCACCGCCTCGCACTCGTGGATCTCCGCATCGACGTTCACGGTGATGGTGCAGGCGCGGTGCCAGGCGGATACGGCGGTGGTGTCGTCCTGGTCGGGCGGGCTGGGCGTGGTCATCACGATCCCGAGCGGGACAAACGTGCCGGTCGCCGGGGATGGGACGTCCGGCAGCGGCGGGGATGGGGGCGCGGCGACGGCCGCGCAGCTCAACCATCCGCGCGGCGTCGCCGTGGATTCCTCCGGCAACGTCTACATCGCGGATACGGACAACAACCGCATCCGGAAGGTGACACCCGGCGGGATCATCAGCACCGTTGCCGGGACGGGGGCGGCCGGTGGTACCGGGGACGGGGGCCTTGCCACGCTGGCGACGCTGAGCGGGCCGTGGGGAGTGTCGTGGAACGCGACGGGACCGGTCCTCTACGTCGCGGACACGGGCAACAACAGGGTGCGGAAGATCGACCTCTCGTCGGGCTACATCTACGCCTTCGCGGGAACCGGGACGGCCGGCGGCGGCGGGGACGGGGGTTCGGCCACCACTGCGCAATTGAACAGCCCCATGGCTGTCCTCTGGGAGGCGGGAGGCAGCAATCTCTATATCGCGGACATCAACAACTTCCGTGTTCGCAAAGTGAACAACTCGAACGTCATCAGCACGGTGGCTGGCAGCGGGACCATCGGCGATACCGGGGACGGCGGTTCGGCGATCGTGGCGCAGTTGATGGGCCCGGCTGGGCTGGCTTGGTCGGGGACCAGCCTCTACGTCGTCGACGCGGCGAACCGGGTGCGGAGAGTGTCCGGTGGGAACATCTATGCCGTTGCGGGAGTCAGTGTCACGAACGGGTACAACGGCGATGGGATCACGGCGACGACGGCTTGGCTCAACTCGCCGGTCGGGGTGGCGGTCGACGGCTCGGGCGTCGTCTACATAGGGGACCAGATCAACCACCGGGTCCGTAAGGTGGATGCGGGGACCATCTACACGCGGGCCGGCACGGGGACGTCCGGGTACAACGGCGATTTCCTGGCGGCGACATCCACGAACCTCTACAATCCGTCCGGCCTTGCCCTGGACGGCGCGGGGAATCTGTACATCGCGGACACGAACAACAACCGTATCAGGAAGGTCACGCCGTGATGCTCGCGGTCGCGGAAGTGGTGGACCGGACCGGGGAACCGAAAGGAGAATGAAGGTGAGGAGAATGCACATTCCGCTATTGGCCGGGGTGGTTGTTCTGTCCGGGTGCGGGTCGACGATGGACTACATGCTCATGCGGCCCAGCGCGGAGCTTCCGGGCCCGATGCAGACGACGGTCCAACTGACGACTTCGGGGAAGGCGGACTTGCAGTACGAGGTCCTGGGAATGGGAACGGGGAGCTCGTCGGGGTTCGTCTTCCTGATGGGGATAATCGGTAACGATGCCGATGTCAGCAAGGCCTACGACGACGCGGTGCGGAGCCTCAACGGGGACTTCCTGATCAACGCCAACAAGCAGGTCAAGAAGTCGGGATTCTTCGCCCCTCTCCTGTTCGGCTCCTACACCGTGAAGGTCACGGGATTGGTGGCGAAGATCAGGAGGTAGGCTGGATGCGCAAAGGAAGCAGCCGAGACGTCGATGAACGGCGGTTGAGCAGTCGGCAAGCTCGGGGTTCCTCAGGCGGCCATCAGGGCGACCTTGGGGGAGAGCTTGAGCCGGCGGCGCTTGAGGTCCACCGACGCCCCCAGGAGCTCCAGGGTTGCGGCTCCGAGGAGGATGTCGCCTCCCGGCGCAATCAGCACCGTGCTGGGCGTCTCGCGTCCATCGAGCCGGATGAAGGCGGTGGATACCGGCATCCGGGTCGTGCGGCCGCCGGCGAGGCGGACCGGCACCGTCCTGCCGGGCGTGATCCCGACGTGGCGCGCAAGGTCGCGCGGGATGACCGTGAGCGACGCCCCGGTATCCACCCGCGCGTTCCGCTTCTCCACCCGGCGCCCGCGGCTTGAGCGGATGGCGACCATGACTCGAATCAAGCCCATGACGAGTTCAGTATAGCGGTCCCGGCGGGGTTGACGGCCGCGGGGTCCGGGGCGTAGCCTCAAAGCTCGATGACACCACAACACTGGAGCATCAAGAAGACCCGGGGCGTCCACTGGCTGGTCTCGCCGGAAGGCCGCCGCATGATCTACACCTCGGTCCAGTGCGTGGGGCCGAAGCACGGGAGCAAGGTCGCGGGCGCGCCCGCGTACGACGGGATCGCCTCTGCGGGCGGCACGCTCCTCGGCTGGGTCGAGAAGACCGAATCCCGGCTCAAGGCGTGGGGCCTCAAGGGCCTCGGCGCGTGGAACCACCGACTCTGGCGCTACCGCGACGTCCCCTACACCGAGTGCCTCAATATCTGGAAGTCGCTCAACGACTCGCACGGGCTCAAGGGCATCTTCGACGCCGACTGGGCGACCCAGGCCGAGAATCTCATCCGGCCGCAGATCGAGGAGCTCCGCGACGCGCCGTCGCTCGTGGGCTGGTTCCTCGACAACGAGATCCCGTGGGGGCTCTGGTGGTTCGACGCGTACTTCAACGACCGCAAGCCCGGGGACCTAAACCGCCGCGCCGTCCTCGCGTTCCTGCATCGCCGGTACCGGACGATCGGGCGGCTCAACGCCGCGTGGGGGACGTCGATCCGGAGCTGGGCCGATCTCGCGTCCCGGCGCAAGCTCCCGGCGCCGCAGGACGAGGCGCGCCGCGACCGCGTCGCCTTCCTCTCGATCGTCGCCCGGAAGTTCTTCTCGACCACGTGCCGGATCGTGCGATCGTGCGACGCCCACCGGCCGATCCTCGGGGTCCGGTACGCCGGGTTCCCGCTTCCCGTCGTCGTGGCGGCCCAGAAGGGACACACGGACGTGGTCTCGGTCAACCTCTACATCGCCGAAGGCGTCTTCCCGGTGGAGGAGGCGACCCGCGCCCACCGGCTCTCGGGCGGCCAGCCCGTCTGGGTGACCGAGTTCTCGTGGCACGCCCCGTGGGACAACCGGAGCGGCGACCGGAACACGATCGGGTTCGGCTCCCGCGTCCGCCTCCAGTCGTCGCGCGGCCGCGCCTACGAGCGGTTCGTGACCGGCGGAGCGTCGCTCCCGTTCGTGATCGGGTTCGACTGGTTCCAGTGGTGCGACGAGTCGCCCAAGGGGCGCGGCGGGGACGGCGAGGACGTGAACTTCGGTCTCGTGGACATCCACGACCGCCCCTACGAGGGCCTGGTGGCCCGGATCGCCAGGGCGAACCGGGCCCTCGAGCGCGTGCACGCGCGGTCGGGGAGCTGGAAGCTCCGGGTTCCGAAGACGGACCCGCTCCCGTTCTTCGCGGCTCCGCCGCTACACGCACTTCCGGCGTCCGCCGGAAGGGCGGCGGTCCCTCTGGGGACCGGGGGGGCCGAGCTGCGGGGCCTCCGGTTCCGGCCGAGCCCGGATCCCGCGCCGAAGACGATCCCGGTCCGGGCTTCCGTGGGCTGGTCGCCGCGCGAGCTCCGGGTCGTCGTCGATGTCCGGGACGCGGTCCGGACGGTCGAGACCGCGAAGCCCAGGCGCTCGATCGAGTGGTTCTGGATGACGGATGCCGTCGAGCTCCTCCTGCGCACGGGGACCGAGGACGCCGAGGCCCTCGACGCGAAGTCGGTCAAGATCTGGGCCGTGCCCGACGGCGAAGGCCGAGGCCGGCCGTACGTGGGCGCGATCCGGAACCACGTCCGGGTGGCCGGGGCGGCGTCGGGCGCGCGCGTCCGGCAGTCGCGGATTCCGGGCGGGTACCGGATGGAGTTCCGGGTGGCCGCGGCGACGCTCCAGCCGGGGCCGTTCCGGCCGTTCCAGGTCCTGCGGTTCAACCTCCTCGTCGAGGACTGCGAGAAGGTGCTCGAGGTCTGCTGGAGCTCGCACCAGGGCGAGTGGACGACCGAGAAGCCGAAGACGTGGGGACGGCTCGCGCTCGTCCCTTGAGCCTCCGGTCCACCGCATGAACTTCATCGCCGCCAGCATGGGCAGCTATCCCCGCATCGGGGACGCGCCCGGGCAGCAGAGGCTGCTGGAGGTAGCCGCCTCTCCCGGGCGGCTCGAGCTGGAGGCGGGCCGGCTCGACGAGATCCAGCAGGAGGTCATCCGCGACGTCCTGGCCGAACAGGCGAAGGCCGGGCTCGACGCGTTGTCGGACGGCCAGGTCCGGTGGGCCGATCCGGTTTCGCACCTGATGGGAAAACTCGCCAACGTGACGCCCGGGGCCCTGCTCCGGTACTTCGACACCCCCCTCCACTTCCGCCGGCCGGTCGTGTCGGGGCCGATCGCGATGCGCGATTCTTCGCTGGCCGCCGACGAGGTCAAGTGGACCGTGGCCGTGAGCGCTCGTCCGGTCGCGGTCACGCTCCCCGGGCCCCTGACGCTCTCGCGCCTCGCGATCCTGCGGGGCCCTTCGTACGCGTCGCCGGACGCGCTCATGGACGCGCTCGTGCCGCTCCTGGCCGACGAGGTCGCGCGGCTCGCAGCCGCCGGGGCGTGGGCCATCGTGATCGAGGAGCCGTGGCTGCTCCGCGAGCCCGACGCATTCCCGCGGCTCAACGACGCGCTCGAGGTGATCGCGGCCCGCCGGGGCGCCTCCCGCCTCTGGGTGTTCCCATCGTTCGGCGACGCCGGGGCGCTGTACGACCGGCTGCAGGCCCTGCCCGTGGACGGTATCGTGCTCGACCTGACCCGGGGGACCGGCGCGGCGGAGGCGGTGACGTCCGCCGGCAGCCGGCTCGCGATCCTGCTCGGGATCGCGGATGTCCGGACGACGGAACTCGAGACGCCGGGCCAACTGGCGAAGACGGCCGCCGCCCTGCTGCGGAACGTCCGGGCGCCGCTGGCCGGCCTCGTGCCCTCGGGCGGGCTCGAGGCCCTGCCCCGCGACCGGGCCTTCGCCAAGTGCCGGGTGCTCGCGAAAGCCCGGGATCTCCTTTCCGGGAAGGGCCGGGGCCGCAAGCGGCCGGGGCCGCGCGGGGCGGGGCGGTAGGCGCCGTGTCGCGCCCGAAGCTCCAGCAACTCGGGGTCGACGTGCCCATCCTGCCGGCCACGACGGTCGGGAGCGCGCCGGAGACGCCCGAGCTCGCCGCCACGAGAACGGCCGCCGCGCGCGGAGAGCTTGACGCCGGGCAGTTGGCCGCGAAGCGGCAGGAGGCGGTCGCCGGCTGGATCGCGACGCAGGAATCACTTGGCCTCGACATCCTCACCGACGGCGAGCCGGGCCGCGGCGACGGCGTCGGCTGGTTCACCGCGCACCTGAAGGGGTTCAAGCCCGGCGGCCTCGTCCGCACGCGGGGGAACCGGTTCGTCCTGCGGCCCGTGCTCGCGGGCGAGGTGCGGTGGACGGCGCCGGTCACGGTGGCGCTGTGGTCCCACGCGCAGGGCCTGACGCAGAAGCCGGTCAAGGCCACGCTCCCGGGGCCGTACTCGCTCCTGGCGGCGTCCTGCAACGAGCGGTACCCGACGCGGCAGGTCGCGTGCCGGGCGCTGGCGCGCGAGATCCGCCGGGAGGCCGACGCGCTCGTCAAGGCCGGGTGTCGCATCCTCCAGCTCGACGAGCCCGCGCTCGGGAGCCGTGCCGATGAGCTCGAGCTCGCGAGCGACGCGATCCGGATCGTGACGCGGGATCTCGCGGCCTACGTCGTCGTGCACGTCTGCTACGCCGACCTCGGGACCCTGTGGCCCGCCCTGCTCGACCTGCCCGCGGACAACCTGGACCTCGAGATGGTGAACGGCGACTTCGCCGTGCCCCGATCTCCGGCGAAAGCCGCGTGCCCGAAGGATGTCTCGATCGGCGTCATCGACGTCCTCAGTGCGAAGGCGGACACACCCGAGACCATGCTGCGGCGGGTGAAGAAGGCGCTTGCGGTGCTCAAGCCCGAGCAAGTCTGGATCGATCCCGACTGCGGGCTTAGGAGCCGGACCCCGGACGAAGCAGTCACCCAGCTCACGGCGATGGTGGCCGCCGCCCGGGAAGCGAGGAGAGGGCGCGGTGGCTGACGGGGCCTGTCCCGGGTGCTCGGCGCCCTGGACGAAGGGGAAACCCGAGTTCCGGACGACCTGCCCGGCCTGCGGGGCCTGGATGCACGTGTGCATAAACTGCAGGCACTACGATCCGCATATTCATCACGAATGCCGGGCCGCGGCGACCGCGGAATACGTGGCCGACAAGGAGAAGTTCAACTACTGCGAGGAGTTCGTGCTGGCCGCGCGGCCGGCGACCAAGGGGGGCTCGACCAGCCGGGCGGACGCCGAGAAGAAGCTCTTCGGGTAGGGGCCGCATCGAAGGCCCCCTTCGATAACGCTCGTCTTCGAGCCCCACGGCGAACCTCCATATACCCGCCCCGTTCGGCGACGGTCCCGTCTGCGGGACCGCCTTGACGTCGCGCTGGCTATGGTGCTAAACTCCTGCAACCTCAAACGATGCGTATCCGCGACATCCTAAAGGATTCGGCCGTCATCGTCGGGCTCAAAGCCGACACGAAGAAGGCTGTGCTCGAGGAGATGGTCTCCAGCCTGTTCGAGCAAGGCGTCATTGCGGACAAGCAGAAAATGCTCGAAGTCCTGCTCGCCCGCGAAAGCCTGGGGTCCACGGGGATCGGCCAGGGCATCGCGATTCCCCACGGCAAGTCCTCGGTGGCCAAGGAGTTGTCGGCCGCCTGCGGAATCTCGCGGGGCGGCGTCGACTTCGACGCCCTCGACGACGAGAAGGTCTTCGTGATATTCCTCCTGGTCGCCCCCGAGGACCAGGCCTCCCAGCACCTGAAAGCCCTCGCCAGGGTCTCCGCCCTCCTCAAGGACAAGTACTTCCGCAAGGCCCTGATCGCGTCCGAAAAGTCCGAGGACGTCACCCGCGTCCTGGATCAGGAAGAGCAGGCCCGGAAGGCGTAACCCAAGCCGTACGGCCGGAACGGCGGGCGGCGGTACAATAGGATTTCGACATGCCCCTGACCCTCGGCACGCTCCTGGAGGATCTCGAAGAGCCGCTCTCGCTGCGCCTCGTCAGCGGCGGTGCCGGCCTGGAGCGGGTCATCAAGACCCCGGACCTCAACCGGCCCGGCCTCGCCTTCTCGGGGTTCCTCGACTGGTTCCCCCCGGACCGCCTCCAGGTCGTGGGGAAGACCGAGGTGACGTTCTGGAAGACGCTTCCCGCCAAGGTGCGCCAGGCGCGGATCCAGGAGGTCCTCAAGCTCAAGCCGGTGGGGTTCATCGTCTGCCACGACCAGGAGCCGCCCCGGGACATCTGTGCCGCGGCCGACGCGGCCGGGATATCCGTGCTCGCGAGCCCGGTGCCCACGATGAAGTGCATGAGCGAGCTCATGCTGCACCTCGAGGAGAAGCTCGCGCCGAGCATGACCGTGCACGGAAGCCTCATGGACACTTACGGCGTCGGGGTCCTCATCCTCGGCGACTCGGGGATCGGGAAGAGCGAGTGCGCGCTCGCGCTCCTGAACGTGGGCCACCGGCTGGTGGCGGACGACGTCGTCGAGATCCGGCGGACGCCGGAGAAGACCCTGCTCGGCGCCGGGATCAAGGCCCTGCGCTACCACATGGAAATCCGCGGGCTGGGCATCGTGGACATCCAGCGGCTGTTCGGGGCGCGGGCCGTCCGCGAGCACAAGCTGGTCGACCTCGTCGTCCAGCTCGTGCCGTGGGAGCCGGGCAAGCTCTACGACCGCACGGGACTCGAGCAGCAGACGCACACGATCCTGGACGTGGCGCTCCCCATCCACGTGGTGCCCGTCAAGACGGGGCGGAACCTGGCCGTGCTCGTCGAGGTCGCGGCCATGAACTTCCGGCTGAAGCAGATGGGCGTGAACCCCGCCGAGAGCCTCGACGAGGCCGTGCTGCGGGAGGTCGCCCGGGACAACGCGCCGCCGCCGCGGCCGGCGGCCGGGCCGTCGCGCCACAAGCGGCACGAAGAGCGGTAGCCGGAGCTCCCCGCATGAACCTCAAGGATCGCCTGCCGGGGCCCCTGTACCGCTTCCTGTATCCGGGCATCGCGCTCAAGCGCTGGAGCTTCCTTCTCATCGTGAGTTCCGTCGTCCTGATCGCCGGCGCTACCGGGATCACGGGCGAGGCCCTCACCGGGCGCACGTTCCACGTCCGCTCGCTCCAGCGGATGGAGCGCAACGTGCGCCGCCACTGGACCGGGCTGCGCGCGCTCGACCGGTGGCTCATCGCGCTGGGGGCGATCGGCATGGTCTTCGCCGTACGGCGCGGCTACTACGCGATCCTGACCGTCGTCCTGCCGCGCGGCGAGCGGGACCTCGTCCGGCTCGCGTACCAGCGGGCGCGGCGCAAGCGGGGCCCCAGGATCGTGGCCATCGGCGGCGGGACCGGGCTGCCGAACCTGCTCACCGGGCTGAAGGAGTACACGGACAACCTCACCGCGATCGTGACCGTGGCCGACGACGGGGGGTCGTCCGGCCGCCTGCGCAAGCAGTTCGGCATCCTGCCGCCCGGCGACCTCCGGAACTGCCTCGTCGCGCTGGCGGACGAGGAGCCGCTCATGAGCAGGCTATTCCAGCACCGGTTCTCGAAGAAGGGCGACCTCGAGGGGCACACCTTCGGCAACCTCTACCTGACGGCGCTGGCCGAGATCTCCGGGGACTTCACGACCGCCCTCGCCGAGTCCCACCGTATCCTGGCAGTCCGCGGCCGGGTCGTGCCCGTGACCCCGCACCTGGTCCAGCTCGCGGCGAAGCTCAGGAACGGCCGCACCGTGCGCGGGGAGAGCCGGATCGCGAAGGCGGGCTCGCCGATCACGGGCGTCCACCTCATCCCGGCCCGGCCGCGCGCAAATCCCGAGGCCGTCCGCGCGATCGCGAAGGCGGACATCATCGTGTTCGGCCCCGGGAGCCTGTATACGAGCATCGTGCCCAACCTGCTCGTGCCAGAGATCCGGGAGGCCATCGTGGATTCCCGGAACCTCAAGCTATACGTCTGCAACATCATGACCGAGCCGGGGGAAACCGACGGGTTCACGGCCGGGGACCACGTCGAGGTGCTCGTCCGGTACCTCAAGGGCAAAGCCCCCGACGCGGTCGTGGTGAACGTCGAGATGCCCGATGACGGGCTCCTGATCCGGTACCGGACCGAGCACGCGGAGCTCGTGCTCAACGACGAGATCCGCATCCGTCAGCTTGGGAGCCGCGTGGTCCGGGGCCGGGTCCTGAGCGAGCGCGCGGACTTCATCCGCCACGACTCCGCCAAGCTCTCCCGCGTCATCATGAAGTACGCGGTGATCTGAGGTCGGCGCTCCCAATCCCCTTCCCCGGCATGATCTATCCGTCCAGCCCCGCCCGTGGGGTGGGGTATCATGGGGTAGCCATGGGCATGCCCAGTGCCACACGCGAGGTCACACATGCCGTCCCGCATCGCGCCGGCCTATCGTTGGCCCGGTCCTCTCGCGCGTCGGCTGCAAGAGCTGGGAATCGAGTGAGGCACCCGGTGATCGAGAGCATTCTTCTTCTCTCTTGCTTCGTTTCCGTTGCATCAACCGCTATGCCCGGTGCCGAAGGATTGTCGGTCACCACGGCTGGGAAGGCGGTTTCCCGTGAAGTCTGGAGGTGGGGAATCACCCTCGCACGCCTAGACGAAGCGGCGATGCTCGATGCTGATGGTAACACGAGGCTCTTCGATGAGCTCGTCGGCAGATGGAACTTCGACGGGACGGACATCGCTCGGCTTGTTGAGCTGGCACTACTGCAAAGGCGGATCGAGGGACTCGAGAAGAGCATATCCTACGAGGAGAGCCTCCCGGGCCGCATGGCAGCGTCCGGTTACGCGACTCTCTATACGGAGGATGTGGCCGCAAGGCGCGAGAGTGGGCTGGGCACCAGTCAGTCTGAGCTCGCCCCGCTGCTGGAAAGGAGGCAATTACTGCTCACAGATCTCCGGAAGAAGATGGGGGTTCGATACGAGAAAGACTTTCAGGAGTGGATCTGGGAGCAATCGATCATTACGGCCTACTACGATACTTGGCACTACAACCAGTGGAGCAAAGAGAAGGATCCGTTGCCTCCGATCGAGCATTACAAGATGCTCAAGAAGATCTCCTCTCGGCTGAGTGAGGCTGAACTGGCGTTGAAGCGGCATGAGTGGCATGGCCGGTTCGAACGGGTCAAGGAGCAGGCCCGCCGGAATGACGAGCTGTGGCGCAAGAAGAAGAGCTAGGACCGGAGAGGAACGCAGCCTTCGCGGGACCCTCAAGCCAGGATGATCATGCGTCCCCACGAGGAGAAGTGCCGGTCGAAGGCGATGGCGTGCCGGATGCCGAGGCGCTCGGCGATCACGAAACTGAGGGCGTCACAGAACGAGTAGGACTTGTCCTGCCGCGTCCTCACCCGCGGCCCTTGACGTACCCCAAGTGCTTGTACTTGTCGCTGGACACGTCGGGGAAGCGGGAGTGCGCAATGCCGGCCAGGGCGATGAAGGACTGAAGGGCCTTCTCCTGGCGGACCTTCTCACCATTCGGTGCCTGCGGGGCGCTTGCGAGCGCCCGCAATAGCCGCTGGCGGTCGCGGCCCGAGAGCTTGTCGGCCTGTTTGACGAGTTGGGTGACCGTCATGCGTGTCCTCCGGGTTCAGTATAGCAGTCCGCGATTCGAGCGCCGGGGAGAGCTGAACATTCGTGAACGGAAGCGCCCTCGCCTGTTAGACTCAATTCGTGCCGAACAAGGTCGGGTTCGTCTTCGGGGTCCACGACCACCAGCCGGTCGGGAACTTCGACCACGTCGTCGAGGAGGCCTACCAGAAGTCGTACCGGCTCTTCTTCGAGGTGGTGGCCGCTCACCCGAAGGTCAAGCTCTCGTGCCACATCAGCGGCTGCCTCTGGGACTGGATCCTGGCGCACCATCCCGAGTTCGTGAAGATTCTCAGGCCTCTCGTGGACCGGGGACAGGTCGAGATGCTCTCGGGCGCGTACCAGGAGCCGATCTTTCCGATCATCCCCGAGGACGACCTCGTGGGCCAGATAGGGAAGCTCAACGAGTTCCTCCACAAGACCTTCGGGAAGATGCCCGAGGGCGCGTGGCTGACCGAGCGGGTCTGGGAGCCGCATCTCCCCGCGCTCCTCGCGCGGGCGGGGATCAAGTACACGCTCGTCGACGACTGGCACCTCAAGGGGGCGGGGGTGCCGGAGGCCGACTTGCACGGACCGTTCGTGACCGAGCACCTGGGGTCGTCGGTCAAGATCCTGCCGATCGACGAGCGGCTGCGGTACGTGGTGCCGTTCAAGGAGCCGGAGGAGACACTGGCCCATCTCCGACACATCGCCGACGCTGGCGCCCATCAGGGCTGGCTGCCCGCGGGCATCCTCGTCGACGACGGCGAGAAGTTCGGGGTCTGGCCCGAGACCCACGACTGGGTGTACGTGCGCGGCTGGATGGACCGGTTCCTCGCCGCGATGGAGGGGGCCGCGGACTGGGTCGAGTTCCTGACGTGCGGCGAGTACCTGGCCCGGGTGCCGGCGCGCGGGCCGTTGGCCATGGGCACCGCGTCCTACTCCGAGATGATGGAGTGGGCCCTGCCGCCGGAGCCCCAGCGCGTGATCGCCCGGGCGCACGAGGCGCTGAAGGCGGCGGGGCGGCTGGAAGAAGCCGCCCCGTACCTCAAGGGCGGCACCTGGCGCGGGTTCCAGTGGAAGTACCCGGAGGCGAACTGGCTCCACAAGAAGATGCTCCGGGTGAGCGGAAAAGTTCGCGCCGCTTCGGCTGCGCATCCCAAGTCCAAGGTGGTCGTGCAGGCCCGGGAGGCCCTCTGGCGGGGGCAGTGCAACTGCCCGTACTGGCACGGCGTCTTCGGCGGGCTCTACCTCAACTACCTGCGCCACGCGGTCTGGCGGAACCTGATCGAGGCCGAGCGGCTCGCGGACGGCGTCCTCCACGGCAAGACGCCGTGGCTGGACGTCGTCGAGGGGGACGTGGACGCTGATGGCCATGCCGAAATCATCATGGAACACGAGTCGTTGTCCATCCTCCTGCGGCCGGCCGAGGGCGCGTGCGCGTCGTCGTGGGAGGTCCGGGCCCGGGGGTGGAACGTCCTCGACACGCTCGCGCGGCGGCCGGAGGCGTACCACGACAAGCTCCGGGCTGCCGTGTCGTCCGGCACCGCCGCGGACCCCGGGGCGGCCGCCAAGAGCATCCACGACTTGGTCAGGGTCAAGGAGCCGGGGCTGGAGCGGTACCTGACGTACGATCCCGACCGGCGGCGCGCGGCGTTCCAGGACCACCTGCTCGTGCCCGGCACGGCGCGCGAGGCCTTTCGCGACGGCACCGCGGCGCGGGCGGCGGACCTCCTGGGCCTGCGCCATGCGCGGGCGGACGGCGGGGAGAGGGCGGGCCGGGTCGTGCTCCGGGGGACGGCGCAGGCCATGAACGGGGAGCTCGAGATCGAAAAGACCTTCGAGCTCGCGAAGGGGGCCCCCACCGTGCATGCCGGGTATACGCTCCTGCGAAAGCATGGCGGAGCTTTGCGAGCCATGCTCGCGATCGAGTGGAATCTCGGGCTGCTGGCCGGTGACGCGCCGGACCGGTTCATCCTGTTCGACGGCCGTAGCCCCAAGGACGCGCGGGCCGCCGCCGACGGCGAGGAGACCGCGGCCGTCATCGAGGCCGTGGACGGCTGGCAGCGCGTCCGGGTGCGGTTCCGGTTCGCGGAGCCGGTCACCGTGTGGCGGCATCCTGTCTGGACGGTCTCGCTGTCCGAAGGCGGGTTCGAACGCACCTACCAGTCGACCTCGCTGTTCTTCCTCCGGACGATCGACCTGGCGCCGGGCCGGACCGACCGGTTCGGGTTCGCAGTCGAGGTTGAGACGGCCTGACCTTCGCCTTACCTTGCCGCCGAAGCGGCGGTACAATGCGTGACATGAACACACACCTCCGTTGGCTCGGGTTGGTCCTCATGCTTTGCTCCGCCGGCGTCTCGACGGCGGGCACGATCCGCACCGTGGCAGGGAACGGCGAAAACTGCGTCACCGGAGACCGGATGCCGCCTCTGACGACCATGCTCTGCTTCCCGGCCGGCGTCTGGGTCGACGCGGCCGGCAACATCTACATCGCGGACAACCGGAACAACCGCATCGCGAAGGTACGGCCGAAGGCCGCGGCGATCACGACCTTCGCGGGGAGCGTAAACGGGAGCTCGGGACTTACCGGGGACGGCGGACCGGCCGCGAAGGCCGCCGTCGACTCGCCCAAGGGCGTCTGCGTCGACAAGGACGGCAACGTGTACATCGCGGATTCGTCCAACCATCGCGTCCGCAAGGTCGCGGCCAAGACCGGCGTGATGAGCACGGTCGCGGGGATGACGGGGAACGGCTACAACGGCGACGGGATCGCGGCCACGGCGGCCAAGCTGTACTACCCGTCCGGCGTCTGCGTCGACGCGGCGGGGAACCTCTACATCGCCGACAAGGGCAACTACCGCGTCCGTAAGGTCGACGCGGCGACCGGCCTGATCAGCACCGTGGCGGGCGGCCATGCGGGGTACAACGGGGACGGCATCGCGGCGGCGAAGGCGAACCTCAACATGCCCCAGGGAGTCGCCGTGGATGCGGCCGGGAACGTGTACATCGCGGACACCAAGAACGCGCGCATCCGGAGGGTGGATGCGGGGACCGGGCTGATCAGCACCGTGGCCGGGAGTGGGACCGAAGGGTTCAGCGGCGACGGGGCCGCCGCGACGGCCGCGCAGCTCAGCTCGCCGGCCGGCGTTTTCGTCGATGCGGCGGGCAGCCTCTACGTCGCCGACAGCGGCAACCACCGCGTCCGGAAGGTGGACGCGGGCACCGGCGTGATCAGCACCGTGGCCGGGACGGGGGTCGCGGGGTACAACGCGGACGGGATCGATGCCGCGACGGCGCAGCTCAACTCGCCGGCCGGGGTGTTCGTCGACGCCTCCGGGAACGTGTACATCGCCGACAACTCCAACCATCGCATCCGGAAGATCGAGAACGCGCCGGCCGCCGCGCCGGCCCGCAAGGCGAAGTGATATCCGGGCGGGGGTGCCCGGGACGCCCCCGCCCGTTTGGGTTCCCCCGGAGGGTGGTGGTAGAGTCGAAGCGGAGGGCCCCTGCGAATGCCGGCACGTGACGTGGAAATCGTGAACAAGCTCGGCCTGCACCTGCGTGCCGCCGCGGCATTCGTGCAGCTCGCCGAGAAGTACCAGTGCCGGATCACGGTAGCCAAGGACAACCACCGGGCGAACGGCAAGTCCATCCTGTCGGTGCTGGCGTTGGGCACGCCCAAGGGCGAGAAGGTGCGGATCGAGACCGACGGCAAGGGCGCCGAGGAGGCGCTGGCCGCGCTGGTGGCCTTCGTGGAGGGACGGTTCGGCGAGCCCGAATAACCTACAATAGCCCTTGATGCAGATCCTCAAGGGCATCCCCGTCGCGGCCGGCATCGCCATCGCGCGCCCGTTCCTGCTCGAGCGCGAGGGCCTCTACTGCCCCCTGCGCCGTTCCCTGTCCGACGCCGAGGTCGAGCGCGACGTCACGGCCTTCAAGGAGGCCATCGCGAAGACCGCGGCGGGCATCCGGCGCACGAAGGAGAAGCTCGAGCGGCGGGTGGGCAAGGGCCACGGGGCCATCCTCGACGCGCACCTCATGATCCTCAAGGACCCGCTGTTCGTGGGCGAGACCATCGCGCAGTCCCGGCGGGAGCACGTGAACGTGGGCTGGGCGTTCTACCAGACCATGCAGAAGTTCGCCCAGCTCGTGGCCTCCGTGGGTGACGCGTACCTCCGGGAGCGCACGAACGACGTCGAGGACGTGGGCTGGCAGGTGCTCAAGAACCTGACCGGGAGCGACAAGCGGACGCTGGACAACCTCAAGGAGCCCGTCGTCGTCATCGCCGACGACCTGACGCCGTCCGAGACCTCGGACATCCCGCGCGACCGGGTGGTCGGGTTCGCGACGCTGACCGGGTCCCGGACCTCGCACACGGCCATCATCGCGCAGGCCCTGGAGATTCCCGCGCTCGTGGGCGTGGCCGCGCTCCGGGATGTCGCCGTGGGCGAGGGGCTCGTGATCCTCGACGGCACCGGGGGCGTCCTGATCCTGGATCCCGACGAGGCCACGCTCGAGGAGTACCGCCGCCGCCAGCGGATGTCGGTCCAGCGGCGGAAGGACCTGCGCAAGCTCGCGGTCCTCAAGACCGAGACGTCGGACGGCCACGTCGTCTCCCTCTTTGCCAACCTCGAGCTGCCCATCGAGGTGCCCGCCGCCCTCAAGGGCGGAGCCGAGGGGATCGGGCTCTTCCGCACCGAGTTCCTCTTCCTCAACCGCGACACGATTCCCGACGAGGACGAGCAGTACCAGTGGTACCGGAAGGTGGTGGAGCAGATGGCGCCGCGGCCCGTCGTGATCCGGACGCTCGACGTCGGGGGCGACAAGTTCCTGAAGTCGGCGGGGGAGGCGCGCGAGATGAACCCGTTCCTGGGTCTGCGGGGCATCCGCCTGTCGCTGGCGCACCGCGACCTGTTCCGGGCGCAGCTCCGCGCCATCCTGCGGGCGAGCGTGTACGGCAAGGTCGAGGTCATGTTCCCGCTGATCTCCTCGGTCGAGGAGTTCCGGCAGGCCCGGGGGGCGTTCGAGGACGCCATGGTCGAGCTCCGGAGCGAGCGGGCGAAGTTCGACGAGACGATCCCCGTGGGGGCCATGATCGAGACCCCCTCCGCGGCCATCGTCGCGGACCTCCTGGCGAAGGAGGCGAAGTTCTTCTCGATCGGGTCGAACGACCTCATCCAGTACGCGATCGCGGTCGACCGGGGAAACCAGGGCGCGAGCTACCTGTACCAGCCGCTCCATCCGGCCATCCTCCGGCTGATGCGGATGGTGATCGACATGGCGCACGCGGCGGGCATCGAGGTCACGGTGTGCGGCGAGATCGCGGCCGACCCGCTGGCCGGCGCGCTGCTGCTCGGGCTCGGCGTGGACGCGCTGTCGGTGAGCCCCGTCTCCCTGATCGAGGCCAAGCGACTGATCCGGTCCACCTCGTACGTCGAGGCCCGGACGGTCGCTCAGGAGGCGCTCACCCTCCCCACGGCCCAGACGGTGCGCGAAGTCGTGCTCAGCCGGCTGGGCTCCCGGGTCGCCGCCGCCTCCTGACATGGGAGACCGCGGCCGAAGCCGGCCGCGGAGTTTCGACGGACGTCGAAGCTCCTCTCCCTCAAGAAGGCCGCCCCGGTCGGCCTCGTCCCTGGTCACGCGATCCGTCCGCGGGACCGAGGCGGCCGGGGCCCGCCTGGCGCGCACGCTGGTCGCCGGCGACTGCGTCTGCCTGATCGGCCCATTGGGTGCGGGGAAGACGGCGTTTGTCCGGGGGGCGCTCCGCGCCCTGGGAGTCCGCCGCCCGGCGGCCTCCCCGACCTTCGTCCTGGCGCGGGAAGGTTCCGGCCGCGTACCGGTCGCCCACCTCGACTTCTACCGCCTGCGGGTCCGGGCCGAGGAGCGCGGCCTGCTCGACTACCTCGACGGGCGTCACGTCGTCTTCGTGGAATGGGCGGACCGGGATCCGTCCTTCTGGCCCGGGAACGCGATCGTGGTCGTGATCGAGCCGGTCGGCCCGGCGCGGCGGCGCCTCCGGATCTGGTCATGACGCGGCGGATCCTCGGACTCGAAACCTCGAGCCCCGACTGCCGGGTGGCGGTGCTGACCGTCACCGGCCGTCCCCGTTCGCTGGCCGAGGCGTTGCGGTCGGGGTCCGTCGTGGAACGGTCGGGCGCGAGCGAGTTCGCGCGCCACTCCGACGTCGTATACGGCCTGCTCGAGGGCGCGTTGCGCGGCGCCCGGATCAGGCTGGCGGACCTCGACGGAATCGCGGTATCGATCGGGCCGGGATCGTTCACCGGGCTGCGCGTCGGGCTCACGGTCGCCAAGGTGCTGGCCCGGTTCGGCGGGATCGGGCTCGCGGCGGTGCCCACCCTCGAGGCGATGGCGGCCGAGGGAATGGCCGGGTCGACGGAGACGGTGTGCGTGCCGTCCGTCGACGCGCGGCGGGGCGAGGTCTACGCGGCGGTCTACCGCCGCGCCGGGACGCGGGTCCGGAAGACCGGGGGCCCCTGGGTGGCCGGGCCCGGGCGGCTCGCGGCGCTCGCGCCCGCCGGGGCCCGCTCCGTGACCGGGGCTCCGCGCGCGGCGACGGTGGCCGCGCTGGGACTGCTCCGGCTGCAGGCGGGCCGCGGGGTCGATGCCGCGCGGCTGGTGCCCCTGTACCTGCGGCGCCCCCAGGCGGTGGAGCAACGCCTCGCGGGCCGGCGCACGTCGATCCGTCGGGATCGACGAGGGTCGGACCGTCCGGGCCGACCCGGATGATGGAATTCGTTCCCTTCGGGCCTCAGCACCTCGACGCCGTGACCGCGCTCGAGGCCGAGGTGTTCCAGGGCCGGGAACCGTGGAGCCGGCAGGCGTTCGAAGGCGAGCTGATCAATTCCCAGGCGGTCTGGATCGTGGCCCGGGCCGGGACCGCCGTGATCGGGTACGCGGGCGGCTGGGCGGGCGGCGCGGAGTTCCACCTCCTGAACCTCGGGGTCGCGGTCCCGTTCCGGCGGCGGGGGGCCGGCCGCGGGCTCGTCCGGGCCGTGCTGGGCGCGGCTGCCGCGCGCGGGTGCCGCCGGGCGACGCTCGAGGTGCGGAGTTCGAACGAGGGGGCCCGGGCTCTCTACGAATCGTTCGGGTTCCGCTCCGCGGGCGTGCGCCCGCGGCACTACGGGAACGGCGAGGACGCCGTGATCTACTGGCTCGACGCCGTAGAGGCGGTCAAGATGGCCCTGTAGTAGTTTCGGCGTCCGCCGAAACTACGCGGGACGTTCCGTCCCGCGAGGTCCGCTTAGAAGCCCTCACCAAACCATGGATTCATCCGCTGCTTCCAGAGGCCGTTGGGGCTTCGCAACGGCCTCTACGGACCTGCAATAACCTGGAGGCCGACTAGGCCGCAGGCCCGCTCGCCGAACGTCCCCGGATCGGGCGCTGCCGGCCTCCTCGGCGTCGCGGCATCCCAGGACGCCGCGCTCAGGTACACGCGCACGACCTCGCCCACGGCGTCGAGCTCGGCCACGCGGCAGTCGGCGGGGTAGGCGTCGAGCACGAGCAGGTGGTCGCCGGGCAGGATCGCGGCCGCCCGGGTGTAGGTCGCGCACCGCTGCGCGCCGTACTCCTCGACCCGGATGGCGCGGGTCGATCCCCAGGACCACAGGAAACGCCCCTGCGCGTCGGTGTCGACGACTTCCATGGTCTTTCGGGGCATGAGCGTTCCCGGCGACGCCTGTTCCGGGACGCAGAAACAGCCGTAGAACCGCCAGCGATCGGGCGTGACTTCCTCGGCCCGGGAAGCCTCCCAGAGGTGGCAGAGCGCGTCGAGCGGGACGCCCGTCAGCGAGCGCGTGGCCGGGTCGTAGACGGCGAACCGCTCGGGATCGCGGAACGCGGCCAGCCAGCGGCCGTCCGCCAGCGGGGCGGCGGAGCGCAGAGACCGGTGCAGCATCTCGCGCTCGACGCGCCACCGGCGGGAGAGGCAGGCGGCCCACCCCGCGGTCGAGACGAAGACGCCGCCGCCGGCCAGGCCGCGCAGTCCCGTCGGCTGCGGGGGCGAGGCGGCATCGGCGACGGCGAGCTGGGCCGCGCTGCGGATCTCGCCCGCGGGGTCCACGACGAGCAGGCGGCTGAACCGGCCGGGCGACCACTGGGCCACCAGCGTCGTGCCGTCGGCCGCGCGCGAGAACCCGGCGAGCGTGCCGCCGGGGCGCAGCCGGCATTCCCATACCGTGGCGCCCGCGGCGGTCAGCTCGACCAGCCCGTCGTCACCCCGTTCGTCCGAGGACCATCCGATGAGCAGGTTGCCCGCGGCGTTGAACGCCCCGGGGCGCACCTGCACCGCGGCGCAGGTGCGCGAGGGGACCTTCGCCGGCCGTACGACTACGGCGGCGGCCTCCGCGGGGTCCTGGGCCACGAGGAGCGAGGCGGCCGCGAGGCCGGGCACGAACAGCCGCCGGAAGCTCATGGCTTCCATGTTAGCGCGTCGGCCTTGCGCCGGTCCGCGCGGCTTGCCGCCCGTCAGATGTCGGCGTGCTGAAGGATCTCCTCGAGGGTGGTGGCTCCCGCGAGGAGCTTCTCGAGGCCGTCCTCGTAGATCGACTGCATGCCCGCCTTCAGCGCGGCCGCCCGGATCACGGGGGCGGGCCGGCGCTGGGTGATCAGCTCCCGGATGTCGTCGTTGATCTCGCAGACCTCGGCGATGACGCTCCGGCCGCGGTAGCCCGTGTTGTTGCAGTACCGGCACCCGGCACCCTGCGCGCCCTTGACGGTCTTGCCCTGGAGTTCCGGCGGCAGGCCCGGCACGTCCGTCAGGGGCACCGGGACCTCGCGTTTGCAGCGGGTGCAGACGGTGCGCACGAGCCGCTGGGCGACCACGCACCGCAGCGAGCTGGCGATGAGCGCCGGGTCCGCGCCGAGGTCTAGGAGGCGCGAGACGGCCGAGGGCGCGTCGTTCGTGTGCAGGGTCGAGAACACGAGGTGGCCGGTGAGCGAGGCGCGGATCGCGATCTGGGCCGTCTCGAGGTCCCGGATCTCGCCCACCATGATGATGTCGGGGTCCTGGCGCATGATGGAGCGCAGGACCGCGGCGAACGTCAGCTCGATGTCGGGGTTCACCTGGTGCTGGGTGATGCCGTCGATCTGGTACTCGATCGGGTCCTCGACGGTGACGATGTTCTTCTCGGCGAAGTTGAGCGACGCCACGACGCTGTAGAGCGTCGTGCTCTTTCCTGATCCCGTGGGGCCCGTGAGGATGACGATGCCGTGGGGGCGCGTGATGTGCCGGCGCAGGGTCGTGAGGTCCCGCTGGGAAAACCCGAGCTGGTTGAGGTCGAGCACGACCGCGCTCTTGTCCAGGATCCGCATGACGATCTTCTCGCCGAAGTAGGCGGGGTTCACGCCGACGCGAAAGTCGATCTCGCGTCCCTCGACGAAGATGTGGAACGCGCCGTCCTGCGGCAGGCGGTGCTCGGTGATGTCCAGCTTGCACATGATCTTCACCCGCGAGATCACGGCGGGCGCGAGGCTCTGCGGGATCCGCTGATACTCCTTGAGGACGCCGTCCACGCGGTACCGGACGGTCATCTGGGTCTTGGTCATTTCCATGTGGATGTCGGATGCCCGGCGCTGGAGCGCCTGGAGGATGATCCCGTTGATGGCCTTGACCGCGGGCGCCTGCTCGAGCAGGTCCTCGATGCTTTCGATGTCGAGCCCGAGCTTGCGCGTGAGCTGGACGCCCTGGTCCGTGACGCCCTCGAGAAGCCGCTGGATCATCTGCTCGCGCCAGTATTCGTGGTACTCGGCGAGCGTCTTCCGGATCGCTCCGCGGGCGGCGAGCACGGGGATGATGGGCATTTTGACCGCCCGCTGGATCTCCTCCAGGAGGAGGAAGTCCTCGGGGGTCGCCATGGCCACGGTCATCTTGCCGTCGGCGACTGAGACCGGCATGACGGCCCGCTGCTGCGCGAGGTCCTCGGGCAGCATCGTGACGAGCCGGGGCTCCGGGAGGATCTGGTCGGCGTGCATGAACGAGACGTTCAGGTGCTCGGCGCGGACCTTGAGGGCGTCCTCCTCTTTGAGGTAGCCGAGGTCGACGAGGATCTCGTCGACGAGGGCGGACCGGTGCTCCTGCTCGCGCTTGGCGATCACGAGTTGTTCCTCGGTCACCAGGTTGCGCGCCCGGAGCGTCTTCTCGATATCGGCCTGCAGGGGCATCGTGGACCTCTAGAGCATCATAGTACGGGCAGGCTCACATCGCGAGGATGAGCCGGCCGGCGTAGACGAGGTCGCGCCCGCCCTGGAGGCTGCCGGGCACGGTCCAGCCGGGGGTGTTGGCGACGAAGACGTCGAACGCCTGTTCGCCGGCGGGCAGGCGGAGTCCCGCGGCCCAGGGCGTCTTCCACTTCCGCGGATTGGCGAGAAAGACGCCGACCTCGGCCAGGATCGAGGCCCGGTTCCACGCCGGGGATTCCAGCCCGAAGACGGTCGCGTGGACGGAAGTCCGCGTCCCGGTGTCGCGCACGTAGCGCTCCGCGACCGTGCCCCGGCCGCCGGCCAGGCGTCCCGCTCCGGCCGCGAACTCGCCCCAGACCGCCCTATCCCGCGCGAAGGCGTAGCGCCCGTCGTCGAGCCGTACCCTGGCGTAGCCGCGCGTGAGTCCGGCGGAGAGCGTTACTCCGCCCGAGACCGATCCGCCCGGGACGGGCGCGCCCCAGCGCAGGGCGGCCTGGAAGTCGTCGGCGTCGTACCGTCCGCCGGCCCCCGGCCAGTCGACGCGGGCGTGCGCGAAGCGTCCGGCGCCCGCGACCTCGAGGCCGCCGGGCATGCCTTCGGCGAAGGCCGCACCGAGCGCGGGGTAGTTGCCGCGGAACGACGCCCCGAGGGCGAGGGCCTGCACGCCCGGGCCCAGGGGCGAGGGGGCGGACAGGTTGAGCCCCGGCCGGGGAGCGGCCCCGCCGCCGGGCCCCGCCGCCCGCGCGGCCGCGGCGACGCACAGGAGGGCGAGGAGCGTCACCGGCGTGATGGCGCCAGGCGCCCGCGCACCAAGCGCGTTGGCGCAGCGAGCCCGAGGGCGACCATGAGGGCCAGCATCGGTCCGGCCGCGAGGAGGGGGCTGGCATACAGGCCCCAGACGAGCCAGCCGGCAATGGCGGCCAGCCCGACGCGGGCCGCGGGGTCCGCCCGTCGACCGAAGGCCGGCGGCAGGAGGGTGACGAAGGCGGCCGCCACGAGGAGGACGAGCGCCGCCGCCACTACGAGGCCGCCGTCCGTGAGGTGATGCCGGTAGAGGTCCGGCGGGTCGAGGGTGACGCTCCCGCGGGCCGTCACGGCCCCCGGGATCTCCGCGGACGCCGACACTCCTCGTGCGGCGGGAAGCCACCGGCTCGTGAACCGGCCGAATTGGCCCGGGCCCCAGCCGAAGACCGGATGCTGGGTGAACGCGAGCCGGGCCGCGGCGGCTAGATCGCTCCGGGGGATCCGGATCGCGGGCGGGACGGCGAGGACGACGGCCAGCGCCCCGGCGACGAGCGCGGCGGCGGCGAGCCGGGCCCGGAGCCGGTCCGCGCCGTCTCGCGGCGGGAAGGCGGCGCGGAGACAGATGCAGAGTAGCGGCCCGCCGACGAGGGGAATCGCCGCGCGCAGAGCCGCAGGGAAGTCCCAGGGCGCGGCGAGGCCGGCGACCTGCCATGCGGCGGCGTACGCGAGCAGGGCCCAATCGAGGACGTCGAACGGCGCGTTGCGCTTCCACGCGAAGCAGCCGGTGATAATGAGCGCGGCGGCCAGGGCAGGCAACATCGGGTTCAGGATACCATGGGACATCATGGCGGGAAACCTGCAGGCGGTCTGCTTCGATCTCGACGGACTCCTCGCGGACACGGAGCCCTTCTACTTCGAGGCGCACCGGCAGGTCTTCGCGAAGTACGGAGTCGCCCTCACGATGGAGGAATACGCGCGCCGGTGGATCATCCTCGGCCAGCGCACGTCCGGGGCGGCCCCCGCCATGGGGATCACGGAGGACCCCGCGGTCCTGACGTTGGAGGCGAAGGCCCTGTACCGCGAGATGGTGCGTGCGGGGGTCACGGCGATGCCGCATGCGGTCGAGACGATGCGGGCGGTCTCGGCCAGGTTCCCGACGATCCTGGTAACGAACACGCCGGAAGCCGAGACCCGCCTCATCCTCGAGAAGACCGGCCTCGCGCCGTACCTGCACCACCTGGCGCCGCGCGAGTCGTACGAGAATCCCAAGCCCGCGCCCGACTCCTACCTGGCGGCGGCGCGGATCCTGGGCCGGGCCCCGGGCGGGTGCCTGGCCATCGAGGACTCGCCGCGCGGGGTGCGCGCCGCGCTCGCGGCCGGCATGCGGTGCGTGTGGATCCCCAACGAGTACACGCGCGTCGCCGAGCCTCCGCGGGGCATCCTGGCAACGCTCGGTAGCCTCGCGGAACTGGACGTGGACTCTATCGCCGCGAGGTGGACCTCGCTCTAAGGTCGCGGACGACCTTTCGTCGAAGGTGGCGGGAATATCCGGATTCGACGCGCGAGCTGGGCCGGACTCTAGGGTCGGGGACGACCTCAGAGCCCGGCGAGGAACTCCGCGAGCCGGATCGTGTCGTCCCGGAGCATGACGGCGGGCACTTCGACCTCGGCGATCGCGGCAGGAGCTAGCCCCTTGAGGTGCGCCTTCTCGCGCTTGACCGCGAGGTTAACGATTTCGCCCGTGGACAGCGTGATCGGGATGCGGCGGACGGGGATGTCGTGCTCGATGAGCTGGGCGGCAAAGGCCACGGTCTCGATGCCGCGGAGCTGGAGGTACTCGGCGGGCGTCCGGCCCTCGAGCGGCGTGGGATAGTGGAGGTTCGCCTCCGACTTGTGGCAAAAGACCTCGAAGGCCACCGCCTGTCCCGCCTGCCAGTACCGTTCGAACTTCGGTCCGGCCCCCACAGTCTGCAGCAACTCGGCGAACACCGCCGACTCCATCCGCTCGACGAAGTACGAGACGGAGCCGGCGACGTGGCCCTCCATCATCACCGGGAACTTCCAGAGGAAGGGGACGCCCGGCGGAGCCGAGTCGAGCGAGCCACCTCCCAGCTCGCGCAGGGCCTTCTCGTCGATGGCGATGCCCGCATTGTAGAGCCGGCCCCACTTCACGTGTACGCGGTGGGGGTGCTTGGCGTACCGCGCCCTCATGTAATCCGCGATCGCGTCGTCGCGGGCGTTAAGCCGCGCAGCCCGGTTCGTGACCTCGTTCAGGAAGTCGCCCGTCGTGACGTCCCGGTAGATTTCGCCGACCGAGAGCCCGATGCCGATCCCGAGGCCGACCTTCTGGTGGGCGGCGCCCTGGACCGACAGAATCGCGCGCTTGAAGGCATCCATGGCGGGATGACAGTAGATTCGGCCGTCGCCGACCTCCTTGCGCCACAGCGGCTCGATGCCGGTCTCGTTCGCGACCTTGAGCATCCGTCCGTAGATTTCGAGGGCGTTCGACAGCGTCTGCTGGGTTGACATCTCGGTGGAGCCGACGACGTCGATGAAGTAGACGGCGGCGCGGTTGGCCGTGCCGAGGATGAGGGAGGGGTAGACGTCGTCGTAGCAGACCGCGGCGTTCTGGCCCCACTTGTCCCGGAGTTCCCACTCGGCGTACATCTCCGAGTTGTCCAGCGGCGGCAGGGGCAGGTGCGCGAGCGTGTGGTAGTCGAGGCAGTCGGACTTGAACTTCCGGTAGGTCTCGAGGAGTTTCGGGACGCCCGGACGCCAGGCCCGTCCCGGCAGGTGGCGGGCCACCTCCCGGCGCTTCTTGAGGGCGCGGGAGGTGCGCCGCCAGCGGCGGCAGACGGCGGACATGAGGCGCCGCCAGTACATCCAGCCCGCACCGAGAAGGCCGACGGTGGTCGCGGCCGCTCCGCCGATGCCGATGGCGAGAAAGGCGCGGGCGAGGAAATCGGGATCGGCGAGCTTGTGCCGGATCTCGGGCCAGGCGGCCGGGCTGAGCAGCCAGGGGAGGATGCTGCCGACGGCCACCAGCACGAACAGCCCGCTCAGGATCAGGAACGCCTTCCGCCGTGCCGCGGCTTCGAGCTCATCGTAGATCGCGCGGTCGTGCCAGACGCCGAGCACGTCGTTCACGCGGTCGTGCAGGCCTTCCGCCGTCTCGGGCTCCTCGAGGAGCCCCGCGAGCTGGCCGGCGAAGTGTTCGTCGAGGTCGCGAACGAGAGCGGGGGTCAGCCGATAGGGGTTGGAGGTTTCCAGGACTTGCTGGACCAGGTCGCCGACATCGGGGGGCGGCGAGGCGCGCCGGAGCGCGAACGGGGCCAACGGGTTCGCGAGGAGGCGGAGGGCCGTCCGGTTGCGGCGAACGCCGGACAGCAGGCGGGCGGTCCACGTGACGAGCTGGTCGTTCAGGTCGTCGAACGCTTCCCGGATCTTGGCCGGCGCGACCATGCGCCGGTAGATCTCGTCCGCGAGCACCCGCATCGCCTGGAGCAGGGTGGCGAGGAAGAACGGATGCGTCGTGTCGCTCGTGCGTTCCTCGACCTGGGCCCGGCCGAGCAGGCCAAGTTTGGCCATGGGGCCGCCGTCCCCCGTGCCGACCATGTACCCCTTGAGCACGCCGAAGCCTCCCTTCGTGAACAGCTCCTTCGTGACCGAGACGTAGAAGGCGGACGGGAAGACGAACCGCATGCTACGGAGGGCGGGCGGCAGGTCGAACGAGTCCTCGTCCCCGGCTGGCGCGGCCTCCAGGGCCTTCCCCGTATCCGGGGCGGCGGCGCGCCGTTCCATGGGCAGTTTCTCGTCGCTCTTCCGGACGGCGTCGATCACGTCGCCGAGGTTGATCCGCGAGGCGAGGTCCTCGATCGTGTGCACGTCGCCGGGGAGCACGAGGGAAACGAAGACAGCGCGGTCGAGGACGGCGTCCTCCCAGGCGAGCAGTTTGACCCGTTCGGTCACCTTGAGGGTGCCTGTGACCGCGTCCATTAATCTACATTCTAGGTCCGATGCGTTCACGCCTGCCACGGCTTTCCCATCCATGGCGGGATGGTCAGGTCCCCCGTCAGGGCATCCGGACCAGGTGGAACCGCCCGTCCGCGCTGGATTCGCGCGCCTTGAGGCACGTGAGCGCGCTTTCGAGGCCGGCGGCGATAGGCGTGCGTGGGGCGCAGCGCCCTTCCAGGACATCGACGAAGTTGCGGCACAGGACGGCGTCGCCGCCGAAGTGGGCGTCCTGGCCCGGCAGCGGTACCCGCTCGGTTTTCGCACGGTGGTGCCAGTGGATGAACAGGGTCCCGGCGTACCAGTCGAACTCGAGCGTGCCCCGGTAGCCGTACAGCCTGGCGCCGCGGCGCGCGGCGTTGCGGCGCGCGAAAAAGTTCTGGTGGTAGACGGTCTGGGCGCCGTTCTCGTACTCGATAAGGCAGGCGCCCATATCCTCGTTCCGGATGCCCTTCGCGTAGACGCACAGCCGCCAGTCCCGCCAGCCCGGCCGGGCGCCGGGAGCGATCATGGACCGCGAATTGAAAGGGCTCTCGGGGCAGGTCTTCCGCTTGCGGCAGTCCCGGCACCGGAGCCCGAAGGGCATCGTCCCGCCCCATACGCGCTGCGCGTTCATGGCCGCGACCCGTTTCGGCTTCGACCCCGCCAGGTACGCGAGGTAGTCGAGGTCGTGCGTGGCCTTCTGGAGCCACAGCCCGCCGACCTCGTCCCAGTTCCGGTACCAGCCGCCGAAGTAGACGTCACCATATGGAACGTCGTTGAATGCCACCAACTGCTCGATCGTGCCCAGCCGCCCAGAGTCCACGATCACCTTCGCCTTCTCGACCAGGGGGGAGACGCGCAGCGGAAAGGACACGACGACCGGCGGAGCGCCACGGCGCCGGAACGCGTTTCGAAGCGCGCGGAGCTGAGGCATCGAGATCGCGACCGGCTTCTCGAGGAAGAGCGGGAGGCCGCGCTTCGCCGCCTTGACCGCCATCGGCGCGTGCAGGAGGCACCGGGTTCCGATCATGATCCCGTCGAGATCCTTCCGCGCGAGCAGGCCGTCCTCCCCGGCGTGGAAGACGGCGTCCTTAAGCAGCTCCGGATGCTTCGCCCGCAGCGCCTCGCCCTGCGGGTCCGCGACCGCGACGACCCGGAACCCGCGATCCATCCGCGCGCACTCGCGGGCCACGCCCGAGATCCGGTTCCCGCACCCGATGATCCCGATGTTGATGGTGGTCACGGTCCCGTCGACTCGCAGAGGTGCATGACCCAGCGGACGCGCTCGAGCATGACCTCGGACGCGCCCTGCGGGAACTCGTCCGAGATCCCGAGGACGAGCCGCGGGTGGAAGAGCTTGATCACCTGCCTCACGCACGCCTCGAACTCCTCCTCGGAGTGGTACGGCATGAAGAGGAGGGCCGGGATGCCGTCGAGCAGGACCTTGTCCCCGATCGCGGCCTTCATCTCCTCGAGCGTGACGTCGCCCTGCGGCGTCGGCGTGAGCGCCTCGAGGCCGTCGAAGGGCAGGTCCTTGAGGTACGGGAGGAGGGGCTTGAAGTAGCCGTCGATGTGGACGTGAGTGTAGATCCCGTCGCGCCGCAAGCCTCCCGAGCGCTTCTCGTAGTAGGGGAGGTAGTATTTCTCGAAGTACTTCGGCGACAGCAGGGCCGAGTGCACGTTCTCGCCGAAGTTCACGATGTGGACGACGTCCGCGTTCGCCCTGAGCTCGTCGTACAGCGGGTCGTAGGAGGCGTCGACGGCCTTCATCGCGTCCTCAACGACGTTGGGAATCTCGTGAAGCGCGACGACGAGGTCGTCGAGCGTGGACCAGCTCTGCGCGAGCGCCTGGTAGGGCATCTTGGGGACCCAGAACTGCGGCTCGCCGCGGTCCCCGAGGTTCGCGGCGCCCTTGAGGAAGGCCTCGCGGTTGAAGTGGTGGGTCGTGCGGGCGCACAGCCACCCGAGCGCTTTGAGGTCGGCTTCGGTCGCGACCGGGAACCTGACCGTCCGCCACGCCTTGTCCGAGGTGAGCTGGCTTTCCTCGACCAGGTTCCCGAACGGCGTCTCGACGACCTTGCACGCGTGCTCGCCGTCGCCCGTGTACCGGATCTTGACCTCCGGCGCGTGCCGGGTCTCGATGGGGTAGGGCATACCCGTGTAGTAGTGCGTGTATCGCATCGAGACCCGGAGGTCGTCGTAGAACTCGAGCAGGGACATGCCCCGGAGCCGCGGCGAGATGTCGCCCAGCCGCTGGTGCATGTCGTACCAGGGCTCGATGCGGGGCTGGAAGAAGACGCGCGGGTTCGGGCGCCCAGCAAAGATATTCAGGTTCATCTCACGCTTGGTCAATCCCTCAACCTCCGCTCCGTTTGTGGCTCCCAGCCATCTCCGCTATGATAGCGCCGGTTTGACTCGGATGACGTCCTGGACAGGCAATCACAGGTAAGGCAAGGAGCGCCCCATGGAACACGTAGGCCCTTCCCTCTTCATGCTCGGCGGGTTCGGCACGATCCTCGTGGCCCTCGCCGTGCTCATCTTCCTCTACAACTCCATCGCCATCGTGGGCGGCGACCAGATCGCCGTCCTCGAGCGCCGGTGGCTGGGCCGGGGCATGCCCGAGGGGCGCGTGGTGGCCATGCGCAACGAGGTCGGCGTCCAGGGCCGGATCCTGGGCCCGGGCCTCCACCTCCTGATCCCGTTTCTCTACACGGTCGAGAAGGTGCCCATGATCAAGATCGGCGAGGACGAGGTGGGGCTCGTGGACGCCATCGACGGCAAGCCGATCCCGCCGGGCCGGATCTTTGCCAAGGTCGTGCAGGGCCACAACCTCTATCAGGACGGCGAGGCGTTCCTGACCAACGGCGGCGAGAAGGGGCCCCAGCTCCAGATCCTGCCCCCGGGGCTCTACCGCGTGAATCCGTACCTCTTCAAGATGACGAAGGTCTCGTCGATCGAGATTCCGAGCTCGCGCATCGGGCTCGTGATGGCGCGCGACGGGGAGCCGATGCCGTCGGGCCGCCTCCTCGCGCGGCGCGCCGAGGGCCACGACAATTACCAGAACGGCCAGGGATTTCTCGAGAAGGGCGGGCAGAAGGGCCCCCAGATCGACATCCTCCTGCCGGGCACCTACCGGATCAACACCCGGCTCTTCCAGATCGAAATCCGGGACGCCACCGTGATCCCGACGAAGAAGGTCGGTCTCGTCACGGCGCGGGACGGCGAGCCGCTCCCGACCAACGAGTACGTGGCCAAGATCGTGGTCGGGCATCGGGAGTTCCAGGACGCGGCCGGGTTCCTCGCGGCCGGCGGCCAGCGAGGGCCGCAGCTCGGGTTCCTGCGTCCGGGCACCTACTACATCAACCCGCTCATGTTCGACGTGGCGCCCGACTCGGTGGCCGACGTCGAGCGCGGGTTCGTGGCCGTCATCGTCTCCAACGTCGGGCTCGATCCCGCGGAGTCGCCGAAGGTCAAGGCGGCCGCCGTCGCCGGGACGGACCCGCTGCGGGCCGGCGTCGAACGGTACGTCGTGGACGCCGGGTACCGGGGCATCCAGCGCGAGGTGGCCGGGCCCGGCACCTACTACCTCAACAAGCTTGCGTACATTCCGCACATCATCCCGACTACGAACATCACGATCGACTGGGCGGACGAGGCGAGCAGCGGCGGACGGGGCCCGAGGATCTTCAACCCGCTCGCGATCGTGTCCAAGGACGGGTTCGAGATGACGATCTCGGTCAAGGTCATCATCCGCGTCCTCCCCGAGCAGGCGCCGCTGATGGTCGCCCGCATCGGGACTATCGAGAACCTGATCGAGCACGTCATCCACCCGCTCATCGACTCCTCGTTCCGCAACCAGGCCTCCTCGTCGGAAGCCATGAAGTTCATGCAGGACCGGCACGAGGAGCAGCGGAAGGCCGAGACGCACATCCGCGAGGAGCTCGAGCGGTACCATGTCCAGTGCGTGAGCGTGCTCATCTGCCAGATCGGGCTTCCCGAGCGGCTCATGGAGACGCTGACAAACAAGGTCGTGGCCGCCCAGCAGATGTCCATGTTCGACTCCCAGAAGCAGGCCGAGGACCGGCGCCGCGACATGGAGAACACGAAGGCGCAGGCGAACCTCCAGCCCTCGCTGGTGAAGGCCGAGATCGACGTCGCGATCGCGAACCAGAAGAAGCAGGAGGCGGTCATCCTCGCCGAGGGCCGGGGCACCTCGACCCGGCTCGAGCAGGAGGGAATCGCGGCCGGTATCTCCGCCGTCGGCAAGGCCGAAGGCGAGAAGATCCGGGCGATCGGGCAGGCCACGGCCGAGGCCTACGCCAAGCAGGCGGCCGCGGTCGGCCAGACCCCGCTGGCGCTCATCGAGATCATGAAGCGGGTCTCGGAGGGCAACGTCAAGATCACGCCGGACATCATGGTGTCCGGCGGCGACGGCAGCGGGGGCGGGGCGTCGTCGAACATGCTCGCGGCGTTCATGGGGTCGATGATGGCGGGGACGCTGAAACCGCCCGCCGTGGTGGAGCCTCCCAAGAAGGTCTGACATGATCCGCTGGGTCTGGGCCGCCCTCGCCGTGCTCGCGGCGGGCGTGGGGGCGGCCTGGTACCTCTCCTCCCGGCCGGTCATGGAGGAGGATTGGCGGATGGACGACTCCGCCGGGGCGCCGGCCGGGATGTGCGCCTCGCCGGCCGAGGTGGCGGCGCTCGTGGACCGGATCGCGGGGACGGACGCCATGGACGCGTCGAAGGCCTGGCTCGAGCTGGGCGCCCGGTATCGTGATTCCCGGAGCTACATCGGCGGCGTGTGCGCCGGGTTCTGGGACACGCGCCCGGTCGCGTTCGAGATCGTGAAGGAGCGGATGTCGGGCGGGGGCGCCACCTTCATCTACTACACGGTGAAGACGCCGGGGACGAAGGGCGTTCCGGCGTTCGTCCACACCGTAGGCCAGGCGCTGGCGTATCACCTCTGGCAGTACGAGGACGCCTCCAACAGCGGGTTCAAGGGGACGTTCCGGGCGTGGTGGTCCGGGTACGCGGGGCCGCACGGTCTCCCGGGACCCAGATGATGTCTGGGTCGGGGGCGAGAACCTCAATCAGTCCGTGATCGCAACCACCCGGATTCCTTGCGGACGGTGGATGGGCTTCGAGGGTTTCTCGAGGGTCACGAGCTCTTCGGCCCCCACCATGAGCGCGGCAGCCACGTGGAGCGCGTCGCTGGCCCCGAGTCCGTACCGGTTTGCCTCCTCCAACGCCCGTCGGACAAGCTTCCCGTCGACTTCCGCCCACCTGGAAACTGCCCCGAAGAACGCGTTGTAGAACTGAACCTCGGGTTCCTTGCGATGGTACGTGGCCTTGGGCAGGACTTCGAGCTTCACGATGTCGCTGGACGCGAAAGTCCGTGCCGGGTCATCCAGAATCTGGATCGCCCGCCGTTGGAGTGGATGACTGCCTCTGGCGGCCGCGATCAGCACGCCCGAATCAAGGAACGTGAGCTTCACCGGTCTGTCAGCTACCCCAACGCGTAGAGATTTCGCGCCGGATCGCCGCGGCGCTCAGGAGCGGTTCGCCCGAACGCACGATCCGCCCGCGCAACCGGAGCAGTTTCCTGCCCAGGGGCGTCCGCGCATCGGTAGCGCCGCCGTTGGAGGAACCGTTGCGGTGGCGTCCGCTGGAAGGACGCACTGCTGTCTTGACCGTTGCCTTGTCAATCACTTTGGGCATTGCTTCTTCCCAATCGACATCATACAGCTTCCGTTGGGGATAGGAATGCCGGTCAGCAGCACAGCCACATCTCCATGAGGGCGACTGGTCCGTAGCGTCCTATCAGGAGACCAGCCAAACCAGCCAATACCACGCGAGCTACAAAGCTCCAGATCCCGGATGATGAAGGACCTCGAGAACGCATGGACATGTGGTCATTGTATAGGGTGGATCCCGAACTTGGCGGGGGGGGGGGTAGCTTGGCGACTCCTGGCGACAAGACGCCATTACTGGCTGCTTGCGGGTGGTGGTACAGTGGGGGTGAGGCACGCGAAGGGTGCCGCCCGTCCGCGGGAAGGGCTTAGCCTACCTTCATGGTCGGTACAACCGAGGAGAAACTCCTTTTCCGCCCTGGATCGCGGACAGACGGGCACACCGAAGAGGAGGAGCCATGTCGACGCCACTGCCTGCCCGCCCGAATCTCGAACACCTTCGCAACGAAGCCCACGCGATGCTCAAAGCCCACACGTCCGGCGACCGGTCGGTCTGCGCCGTCCTCAAGGGCCTGCGCCGGTTCTCGGGGGAAACTGACGACGCGATCATGCGCGCCGAGGTGGGCCTACAGGAGGTCCAGCTTGCCCTCGCAATCAAGTACGGGTTCAAGGATTGGGCCGAGCTCAAGGCTCGGGTGGAAGGGACCGTCCCGCCCAGTGGAATTCCGCCCCGGTTCGGGGATGTCGAGGAACTGGCCGGCCTGGGGAACTCGCCCCTGCAGAGGTTGTTCATGGATCTCGACGACCTGGACCAGGCACTGGTCGCCTCGACGGGGTCGTCGCATCTTCGCCAGCGCCTGTTCGACAACATGACGGTGCGGCACCGCGAACGGCTGGAACGGCTTCCCGAAGTCCGGACGGCCGGCGCCGCGAGGATCGCGGAAGCCCGGAGCCGGGCGCTCTGGGTCGCGAACAAGCTCTCGGAACTGGGTCTGGTGCCCCTGGAGCCGCCGGCCGCCGGCGATGCCGCGGTGTCGGCGCGGACCTCCGACGCGCTCAGGAAGCTGGAGGAGTGTCTGAGGTCCGGACCGTCGTCCCGCTGGTCCGCGGCGCAGCTGGCCGGGTTTTTCGGGGCCGCCGCGGGGGCCTGGATGGAGCCGATGACGCTCGCGCCCCTGGTGCCGCGGCTCGATGATCCGTTCCTGCGCGACGGCATCGAGCTCTTCGTCGACGGTTGGGCCCCCGACTACGTCCGGTCGGTCATGACCGAGCGCAAGCGAACCCTGCTGGCCGAACACGAGCGCCGGTGCGATATCGGCACCACGGCCCTTGTCTCCATCGGCTGGGCGGAGCATCCCAAGGTGCTCGAGGAGCGGTGCCGGGCCCTGCTCGGACCGGACGCGGCCCCGGGCCATCCGGTGGCCGGAGAGGGGAAGAGCCGGATCGAGGAACTCGAGGTCCTGCTGGCCGCGAAGCCGGCGAGCGCCTGGACACCGCTCGAGCTGATCGAGGTCATGAAGACCGCGCTCGGCGTGGCCCGGGCCGGGGGCCTGTTGGCCCTCGACGGCATCCCGGACCGGCTGGACGACCCGTTCCTGAAGGCGCCCATGCAGCTGCTCGTGGACGGCTGTGACGTCGAGCTCGTCCGGTCGATTCTCCTCGATCGCAAGCGCACGCTGCTCGGCGATCAGGAGCGACGGCTCGACATGGTGGTCACGGCGCTCTGCGGGATGGCGGCGGGGGACAGCCCGCGCGTGATCGAGGCGAAGTGCCGGGCGTTCCTCCCGGCCGAGTCGGGTCCAGGCTCCGTCTGACGCCGGCGATCCGCCGTCAGAGGAGTTGGCGGAACTCCTCAATACTCAGCCCGGCATCCTTGATGATCCTGCGCAGGGTGCCGGGCTTGAGGTCACGACGGTGCGTCGGGACCGAGACCGGATTCGGATGACCGGACCGATAGAGGATCGCATGGCTTCCGGTGTGATGATCAACATCGAAGCCGGCTCGCCTGAGCGCCGCGATTGCCTCGTGAGGCCGGCAAACCGGAAGTTTCGGCACGGTTCAGACGCGGAGGGCCAGGGCTTTCCCGTGCTTCTTGCGGGCGATGTCGAGTGAATGCTTGTTGGCGACCAGCAGGTAGCCCTCAAGGGCGTCGAGGATGTTCCGCTTCGCCTCATCCAAGGTATCGCCTTCGGAGATGCAGCCGGGCAGTGCCGGAATGTAGGCGGTATACCCGCCGTCCGCCTGGGGCTCGAAGACGGCGTTGATCTTCATGCTTCTAGGATACCATCCGGTCAGTACCCGCTGAGTTTGACCGGAACCAGCTTGCCGCCCTTGCGGGCGAGCTCGCCGAGGTTGCTCTCGATCCAGGTGGCGACCGCGACCTCGATCGCGCGGTCGGGGCCGTCGCGGACCACGACGCGCTCGATCCCGGCGTTAATGATCATGCGCTTGCACAGCCGGCAGCACATGGCGCCGTCGATCGGCTCCTTCGTCTTCGCGTCGATGCCGGCGACGTAGATCGTGCCGCCCATCATGTCGAACCGGGCGGCGTGGATGATCGCGTTCTGCTCGGCGTGGACGCCGCGGCAGAGCTCGTAGCGCTCGCCGCGCGGGATCCCCATCGCCTCGCGGTAGCAGACGCCGAGGTCGAGGCAGTTCACGGTGCCGCGCGGCGCCCCGTTGTACCCGGTGGCGATGATCTGGTCGTTGTTGACGATGACGGCCCCGAAGTTGCGTCGCAGGCACGTGCTCCGCGCCGCGACCTCGCGGGCGAGGTTGAGGTAGTAGTCGGTCTTGGAAACTCTGCGGCTGGGGGCTTTGGACTTCTTCATCCGTGCCTATTGAACCACGCGCGGTGGCCGAAAGGTTTCTTCTCCGGCCGGCGCACCTTCTCCGCGGGGACGCCGATGGGAAGCATGACCCGCACTGTCCGGTTCCGGGGCACGCGGAGCAGCCGGTTGAGCCTCGAAGCCCGGCCGCGCTCGCGCAGGTATCCGTCGATCCAGACCGAGCCGTACCCGAGCGCCGTGATCGCCAGGAGCATGTTCTCGATGGCGGCGGCGCAGTCCTCGACCTCGAAGGAGTCCCGGCCATGGAACGTCGGCGGCGCCTTCTTGTGCACGACGCACGCGATTATCGCGTGGGCCTGCCGGATCGCGGTCATGGGGTGGAGGGTCCGGATGACGGCCATCTTCCGGGGGTCGTCCACGATGACGAAGGTCGTGGTCTGGGCGTTGCACCCGGACGGGGCCTTGAGCCCCGCCGCGACGATCCGGCGGAGGGCCGAACGGGGGACCCGGGCCTTGGTGTAGGCGCCACGGTAGCTATGACGCTTCTCGATCGCGGTAAAGAGGTTCATGGTGCCCCATAGGTTGCCGGTTTTCGTTGCCCTTTGCAAGGGGCCACGGGAAGGTTTGACTCACGCACTCCCGGGGCGATACAACAACGTGACTCCACTTTCGAAAGGACGGTACCTCCATGGCGCGGATCACGTTCATCGGTGCAGGCAGTCTCGGGTTCACGCGGGGCCTCGTGCGCGACATCCTCACCTTCCCGTCCCTCCGGGACGCGACGCTCGTCCTCATGGACGTGAACGCCGAGCGGCTGGGCTGGGTCGAGAAGGCCGTCCGCCGCATCGTGGCCGAGGGCCGGTACCCGGCCACGGTCGAGGTGACGACCGATCGCAAGAAGGCGCTCAAGGGCGCGGACGCGGTGCTGTGCACCATCCTGGCCGGCAACGTCGACATCTGGAAGTGGGACGTCCTGATCCCGAACAAGTACGGGGTCTCGACGAACGTGGGAGACACCCGCGGTCCTTCGGGCATCTTCCGCGCCCTGCGGACGATCCCGGTCATGGTCTCCATCTGCCGGGACATGGAGAAGCTCTGCCCGAACGCGATCCTGCTCAACTACACGAATCCGATGGCCATGCTCTGCCGCGCCATGCAGAAGACCTCGCCGATCCAGGTCTCGGGGCTCTGCCACTCGGTGCAGGGTACGGCCATGATGCTCGCGCACTGGGCCCGCGTGCCGTACGAGGAGGTCCACTACGTCTCCGCCGGCATCAACCACATGTCCTGGTACGTCAAGTTCGAGCACCGGGGCCGCGACCTCTACCCGGACCTCCGCAAGCGCGTGCTCACCGACAGACAAGTCCGCAACGAGGAGCAGGTCCGCAACGAGATGTTCCTCCAGCTCGGGTACTACGTCACCGAGTCGAGCGGCCACAACTCCGAGTACAACCCCTGGTTCCGGAAGCGGAAGGACCTGATCAAGAAGTACTGCACGACCGGAACCGGCTGGAACCCCGGCCACGAGAGCTACATCCTCCAGGAATACGAGCGGGCGAAGCGGCACTGGCGCAAGTGGATCAAGGCGTCGCTTGCGGACCCCAAGCCCCTGGACCTCAAGCGCGGCCACGAGTACGCGGCGTCGATCATCAACGCGCGGTTGGGTGGCGACATGTTCGAGTTCAACGGCAACGTGCCGAACAAGCATTACATCGACAACCTGCCGTACGACGCCTGCGTCGAGATCCCGGTCATCGCCAGCACCAAGGGCTTCAACGCGGTCCGGGTCGGGAGCCTCCCGCCCCAGTGCGCGGCGCTGAACAACCTCACGATCGCGGTCGAGGAGATGGCCGTCGAGGGCGCGCTCACGGGGAACGCGGAGATGGTGTACCACGCCTGCGCGTACGACCCCCTGTCGTCCGCCGTGCTCTCGCTCGCCGAGATCCGGTCGATGGTGAAGGAGATGTTCGCCAAGAGCCGGGCGTACCTCCCGCAGTTCAGGCGGACGTCGTTGTAGGTGGGGCTTCGCCGGCCGTCCCCGGGGTTTCGGCGGACGCCGAAACCCCGCACGTCAGGCTGTAGCGGATCCGGGTCGATCGTGAGGACGGCCGCGGGAGGCGCGTCGTGATCATCGACGCGCACGCGCACCTGGGGCTCGACGAGGTATTCGACGAGGACTTCACCGAGGCCGACCTGCTCGAATCGCAGGCGCGCAACGGGATCGACCTCACGCTCGTCCAGCCCGCGATCACGCACGAGCTCGGGACCGTGCGGCGGTACCACGACGCGATCGCGGACCTGGCGGCGCGCCACCCGGGCCGGTTCCGCGGGATCGCGAACCCGAACCCGCACCTGGGCGGCGGTGCTTGGGAGGCCGAGGTCCGGCGGTGCCTGACCGAGCTGGGGTTCGTGGGGGTGAAGCTCCACCCCGCCGCGCACGCGGTGAACCCGGCCGGCCGCGCGGGGCGGAGGGTCTTCGACCTGTGCGCGGCCCTCCAGGTGCCCGTCATCGTCCACACCGGCACGGGCATTCCATGGTCGGCGCCCTCGCTCCTGGCGCCGGCGGCGAAGGCGAATCCGGGCCTCCCGATCGTGGTGGCGCATGCGGGGATGATGGTGCTCGCGGGCGAGGCCGCCCGGCTGGCGTCCGATTTCCCGAATGTCTACCTCGAGGTGAGCTGGACCGGCGGTTTCGCGGTGCGGAGGTGGGCGCGCAAGCACGGCGCCCGGCGGCTCCTGTTCGGGTCCGACTACCCGGACAACGCGGCGACCGAGCTGGCCAAGGTCCGGACGGCGGGACTGACGGACGAGGAGATTGAATGGATCCTGGGCGGGACCGCGGCTTCCGTGTTCGGGGTCGGGCCGGGGAGAGGCAGTCCATGACGGAGTGTCATGGCGGGGAAGTAATGGATTGGTGGAGGGTAGCGGGCCGGGCGGCGGCCCTGATCGCGGTGGGATTCGTGATGGCGGGAGGAGGCATGAGCATGACGACCTGGCACGTGGACGCGGTCAAGGGGAACGACACGAACGACGGACGGACGCCCGCGACGGCATGGAAGACCACCGGCCGGGCGGCGAAGGGTCCGTTCGCGGCGGGTGACCGGCTGGTCTTCGCCGGCGGCCAGGTCTTTGCGGGCACCCTCACGCTCAAGGGAAGCGCCGGCGGCGCCCCCGACCGGCTCACGATCTCCTCATATGGAGAGGGGCGCGCGACGATCGACGGCGGCACGGGTGACGGCCTCGTCGCCGAGGGGCTCCAGGGGCTTCACGTCGAGCGGCTGATCGTCGTCGGCGCCGGCCGGCTGGCGGGCAACCGGGGCGGCCGCGGCGTCGCGCTGGTCAAGTGCCGGGACGCCGTCGTGGACGAGGTCGAGGCTTGTCGGTTCCAGAAGGCCGGGATCGTGACCTGGGACAGCGCGAACGTCCGGATCACCCGGTGCCACGCCCACGACAACGGGTTCGTCGGGATCTGGATGTGGGGGACGGCCAAGGGCTACGTCGGGCATTGCCGCTCGATCAACAATCCCGGGGACCCCACGATCCGGGACAACCATAGCGGCAACGGGATCCTGCTGAGTGGGTGCACGGACGCCACGGTCGAGCGGTGCGAGTCCGCGGGCAACGGCTGGGACCAGCCCCGGGGCGGTCAGGGGAACGGCCCGGTCGGGATCTGGTGCCACGACTCGGAGCGGGTCACGATTCAGTATTGCATCGCCCACCACAACAAGAGCACGTCCGGCGACGGCGGGGGATTCGACTTCGACGGCGGCACCCGCGACTCCGTGCTCCAGTACAACTACTCGTACGAGAACCACTCCAGCGGGTTTCTGATCTGGGAGTACGGGTCGAAGTACCCGATCAGGCACAACACGATCCGGCACAACGTCTCGGTCAACGACCGCGAGGGCGGCATCCGGATGGGCAAGAGCGGCGGCGCGGACATCACCGGGCTCTTCATCCATCACAACACGGTCATCAACGCCCACGACCCGTGCGTCGCGCTCCAGGGCGCGTACATCGACGGCAAATGGCTCGCGGACGGCGGCCTCGACGGCGTCTTCATCCGGAACAACATCCTCATCGGCCCCAAGAGCGGCGAGATCGTGAAGGGCCAGGGGGGCGCCCGGTTCGAGGGCAACCTGTACTGGTCCCAGGGCGGCACGTTCAAGATCGCGGGCCATTCAAGCCTCGAGGCCTGGGCCCAGGCGACCGGGCAGGAGACCGTGGGCGGCAAGGTCGCCGGGCTCTTCGCCGACCCGAAGCTGGCCGACTTCCGGCTCGTCCCCCAGCTCACCGATCCCGACCGGCTGGGCGACCTTATCGCGTTCATGCTGACCGCGGACTCCCCGGCGATCGACCGCGGGCTCGATCTCAAGAAGCTCTTCGGCCTCGACGCGGGCGGCAAGGATTTCTTCGGCCATCCCGCGCCGCGCGGCGCCGCGCCGGACCTCGGGGCTCACGAGTTGCGCTAGGCCCGCACGCCCGCCCCGAACCCGGTATATTGCAGGGCAGCACACGGCGGGGAGGGACGACATGGCGACGGAACGCGAGAAGCTCGGCTCGTATGGCAAGTCGCTGGAGGATGCCTTCTTCCTCCAGCAGGATTCGGCCCTGATCCAGCGGCATCGGGAGGACCTTCGCAGGCAGCGATCGGCGAAGGAGCTGTCGGACGCGTCGGGGATCACGAACGCGGCCGTGCTGGCGAAGCTGGTGGAGATGGGCATCACGGCCGAGCTGGCCACGTCGCTCTCGATCATCCCGCTGGTGGAGGTCGCGTGGGCCGACGGGAACGTGGACGAGAAGGAGAAGGCGGCCGTGCTCGCCGGGGCGGCCAAGTGCGGGCTGGCCAAGGGGCGCCTGGACTACGAGATGCTGGAGTCGTGGCTTTCCCGCCGGCCCCCGGCCGCCCTGCTGGAAGCGTGGGCCCACTACGTCAAAGGACTGTGTGAGCTGTTGGGCGACGGCGAACGCGCCGGCCTGAGGAAGGACCTCCTGCAACGGGCGAGGACGGTCGCGGAGGCGAGCGGCGGATTCCTGGGCCTCACGTCGGGCATCTCGGAGTCCGAGAAGAAGGTCCTGGCGTCCCTGGAGTCGTCCTTCTGCTGATCCCGGCGTCCCGGTAGAGACCGACCATGATGCCCCGGCTCGCGGTCTTCCCGAAGGGGTTCTTCACGGATCTCGTCGAGCACCGGATGACCCTGACCCGGTGGCTGGACATCGCCGCCGGGCTGGGCGTGGACGGGGTCGAGATGTACCCGAAGTTCCTATTCTCGCTCAATGGCGGGCCGCTGCGAGCCGTCCGCGGCGAAGCAGCGGCACGGGGGCTCGCGATTCCGATGATGTGCCACTCGCCGGACTTCACGATTCCCGACGCTGCGGGCCGCGCGGCCGAGGTGGCGCGGACGGAGGAGGTCATCGCCGCGACCGCGGACCTCGGCGGCACGTTCTGCCGCGTGCTCTCGGGCCAGAACCGGCCCAGGCTCGATGCCGTCAAGGCGCTGGGCTGGGTCATGGCCTCGATCGAGGCCCTCCTCCCGGTGGCCGCCCGGCACGGGGTCACCCTCGTGATCGAGAACCACTACAAGGACGGGCTCTGGGAGTACCCGGAGTTCGCCCAGAGCCGGGACCGGTTCCTGGCCATCCTCAAGGCGGTGCCCGAGCTCAAGGTCCAGTACGATCCCTCGAACGCCGTGGTCGCGGGCGAGGACCCGTATGCCCTCCTGGATGAGGTCCTGCCGCGCGTCGCGACCATGCACGCGTCCGACCGGTACCTGGAGGGCGGGACCGTCGCCGATCTTCGTGCCCAGGCCGCGGACCCCGTCCACGGGTACGCTAGAATCCTCAAGCACGGCGTGATCGGCCGCGGGTTCAACGACTACGACCGGATCTTCCAGGCGCTGGCCGGGGCCGGATTCGCGGGCTGGGTCTCGATCGAGGACGGGGAAGCCCCGACGGAGGAGGAAGGCGTGGCGAATCTCAAGACGAGTGCGGTGTTCCTGCGCGCCAGGCTCGCGGCGCACTTCGGCGCGTCCGGGGGGGCGGCATGAGCGCCAAGGGCCGGCTCGCGGGCAAGCGGGCGCTGGTCACGGGCTCCACGCAGGGGCTCGGCGCCGGGATTGCGCGACGGTTCGTAGCCGAGGGCGCGCGGGTCGTCGTCACGGGCCGGAACCGGGATCGCGGGAAGGCGATGGCCAAGCGCATCGGCCGCGGGACGGTCTTCATCCCGGCCGACCTCGTGAATCCCGAAGAAGTGCGGCGGCTCGCCACGGAGGCGCTGAAGGCGCTCGGCGGGCTGGACATCCTCGTGAACAGCGCGGCCATGCCCGAGCGGTCGAATCTCGACACGTTCACGGCCGACCAGTTCGACCGGCTCTTCCACTGCGACGTCCTCGCGCCCCTGCTCCTGGCGCAGGCGGCCCGGAAGGCGCTGGCCGCGCGGACGGGGACGATCATCAACATCGGGAGCGTGAACGCCTACGTGGGCGACGGCAACCTCCTCGTCTACTCCGCCACCAAGGGCGCGCTCATGACCGCGACCCGGAACCTGGCGGCCCAGCTCCAGTACGACCGGATCCGGGTGCACGTCCTCAACTGCGGGTGGATGGACACCGAGGGCGAGCGCGCGATCATGTCCGGCGAGGGGCACCCTATCAACTTCCTCGACGAGGCCGGCAAGTTCCGGCCCATGGGCCGGCTCATCACGCCCGCCGACGTCGGGGCCGCCTGCGTCTGGCTGGCGTCCGACGAGGCGGCCGTGTTTTCGGGAACCGTGATCGACCTCGAACAGCACCCGGTCGGCGGCTGGGGCCGGCGGCGCAGGAAAGAGGAGAAGAAGTGAACCTGCTCGACGGCCGCCCGAAGGTCCAGGTCTCGCTCGACCTCACGAATCTCGACGAGGCGCTGGCGACGGCCCGGATCGCGGTTCGGGCGGGCGTGGACTGGCTCGAGGCCGGGACGCCCCTGATCCTGGCCGAGGGGCTCCACGCGGTGAAGGCGCTCCGGAAGGAGTTCCCGGACCACCCCGTGGTCGCCGACCTCAAGACCATGGACGCCGGTTTCCTCGAGGCCGAGATGATGTTCAAGGCGGGCGCCGCGTTCGTGGTCGTCATGGCCGTCGCGCACGAGCGCACGGTCCGCGAGGCCGTGCGGGCGGGCAAGCAGTACTCGGGGCTCGTGATGGCCGATGTCATGCTGCACGCGGACAAGCCGGGCATCGCGAAGAAGCTGGAGTCGTGGGGCGTAGACGCGATCATCGTCCACACCGGGTACGACGAGCGGCACCACACCCCGGGGCTCTCGCCTCTCGACGACCTGGTCGCGGTGCGCGCCGCGGTCAAGATCCCGCTCCAGGCCGTGGGCGGGCTCTCGATCGAGCAGGCGGCCGGGATGCCCGGCAGGGGCGCGCCACTGGTCGTCATCGGCGCCCCGCTCGCGATCGCGGACGCGGAGCTCAAGCCCGGCGCCGACGAGGCCAAGCTCGAGGCCGTGATCCGCGAGTTCGTGACCCGGGTCAAGGCGGGTGGCTGAAATGGCCGCCACGATGCGGGCGGTGGTCCAGTTCGATCTCAAGCCGAAGTCCGTCGAGCTCCGCGACGTTCCGGTGCCGGAGCCGGGGGAGGGCGAGGCCCTCTTGCAGGTCAGCGCCGTCGCCATCTGCGGGAGCGACGTGCACCAGTATCACGCCACCCAGTCGTGGAAGGTGGCGGTGCCCGTGATCCTGGGCCACGAGTTCTGCGGGAGGGTGGCCCGGATCGGCCGCAACGCCGCCGGATTCGCCGAGGGCGACCGGGTCGTGAGCGAGACCGCGGCCGTGATCGACGAGACCTCGCCGCTCACACGGCAGGGGAAGTACAACCTCGATCCGGCGCGCAAAGGCTTCGGGTACGGCGTGGACGGCGCGATGGCGTCGTTCGTGAAGGTGCCCGTCCGGTGCCTGCACCGTATACCCGGGAACGTGCCCGACGAGATCGCGGCTATGGCCGAGCCGTGCTGTGTCGCCTACCAGGCTACGGTCGTGAACTCGCCCATCAAGCCCGGCGACGTCGTCGCCGTGCTCGGTCCCGGGCCGATCGGCCTGCTCTGTGCCGCCATAGCGCGCCTGCGTGGGGCCGGCGTCGTCCTGCTCGCGGGCGTGACCAAGGACCGGGCCCGGCTCGCCGCGGGCCTCACGCTCGGCGCGACGCACACGGTGGACGTCCAGACCGAGGACGGCAAGGAGCGTCTGGCGACACTGGGCGACGGGCTGGGTGCCGACGTCGTCATCGACGCCGCCGGCGTCTCGGCCGCGCTCCGGACCGCGCTCGACTGGGTCCGCCCCGGCGGCCACATCACCAAGGTCGGCTGGGGCCGCGAGCCCCTCGCCTGCTCGCTCGATCCGCTGGTCCAGAAGGCGGTGACGCTCCAGGGCTCGTTCAGCCACACGTGGCCGGTCTGGGAATCCGTCCTCCGCCTGCTCTCGTCCGGCCAGCTCAACCCCAAGCCGCTCCTCGGTCGCGTCGCCCCTCTTGCCGATTGGCAGTCCTGCTTCGACGGCATGTCCGACGGCGCCCTCATCAAGGCGGTCCTGAAGCCGTAGCTCCGAAAGCAGGAGGGGCCCTTTCGGGCCCCCAATGGCGTTCGCCATCCGCCAGGAGATCGATAGCCAGGCTTAACGGTCATTTCAGCCTAACAGCGGGGAAATACCTGAACGATATCTCCAGAAGCTGACGCGAAGTCCTGGTAGGCACGGGGTTAGCCTCCGGATTCCCGGGATCCCGACTCCAGCGGCCGAAGAGCGCCAGCACGAATCCGAAGATACGGAGGATGCCCCCACTTCCTGTACAATCATGTTGTCAATACTGGAGACGATGCGCCACGGTTGGCGTCGGGGCGATTGATCGTGGGGAAGTTGACCGGAGACAGGGGTCTCCAAGATAAGACTATGCGGCTGGCGGGTAGCGATATTAGAGTCGAGACTCTTGATGACGTGTTGGTGAAGGCCGAGCGAATCTACGGCGAGGTTGAGAAGACGCTGAAGAAAGTGGCACCCGAGTACTCGAGGCAGGCCCGCCGAGGGCGAAAGAAGGAGAAGAAATAGTGTCCTTCTCCGTCTCTTCACCCGCGACCGTGATCGACCTCTTCTGTGGGGCGGGAGGGCTTTCGCTAGGACTGCGACATGCCGGTTGGAGAATTGTCCAGGCGATCGACAGCGATCGCTCTGCCGTTGAAACCTACCGGAACAACCTTGGTGATGACGTTGTCCAAGCGGAGATTAGCGCTAAAACCGTGCTGTGCGATTCCCTCCTGATTGCTGGTGGACCGCCGTGTCAGGGCTTTTCATCTGCGGGCCTGCGGAAGAACGGTGACGGCAGAAACAGCCTGGTCAAGGTATTCGCCACTCTGATCGCTCGATATCAACCGAGGGCGTTTCTGTTCGAGAACGTGGAGGGGTTCTTGACCGCCGAGGGAGGGGCGCGCATCGTTGATCTACTTGGAACGCTCTTGTCCGCTGGCTACAACATACATCTCCGGAAGATTAATGCGGCCAATTACGGAGTTCCCCAACATAGAAAGCGTGTGATTGCAATCGGTGGCCTCGGCTGGCAGCCGACATTTCCGGAACCGATCTGCCACGCTCGGGGCATGCCTGGGGCGTCGCGATCGTTCCGCCACCTCCCCCCGGGCCCGTCATTGGCCGAGGCGCTCAGGGGGTTACCAAAGCCAAGCAAAGAACCCCCAGGCGTACCACAAGGCCATTTCGAAACTCCGCTGAGTAGCGTTGACGCCGACAGGATTTCACGCCTAGAGATTGGCCAGACAATGCGCGACTTGCCGGGCGCGCTACGACATAAGAGCTACCAAAGGCGGGCGTACCGACGCGTCATGGACGGGACGCCGACGGACAAGCGCGGCGGTGCTCCGGCTGGACTTCGAAGGCTCCGTCCCGATGAACCGTGCAAAGCCATCACGGGAGCCGCCCGGAACGAATTCGTGCATCCTTTGAAAGACCGCTTCCTCACAATCCGCGAGTGTGCGCGGCTGCAAACCTTCCCAGACGATTTTGAGTTCTTCGGCTCATCAACCGAGCAATCCACTCTGATCGGGAATGCCGTTCCTTCATTGTTGGCCGAGGTTGTTGGCGCTCATCTACTGAAGGAATTGTTGGCGGAACCAGCAAGAGCCGACGGGGGAAAGCTCCTGAGTTTCATTCCAACAATGGCTGAAGGCATGAGTCCCATTCTGGCCAGGGTAACGCAGCAGGTTCATACCCTCTTTGGAGGCGCGTCCCCGAGTGACGTGCAGCTACCCCTGTGGGTCTGACGCTAACGGAACGGTCGGTGGTTGAGAAGGCCCGTTCTGGGGGTGGGGCTGACTTGGCCACCACGCTCGATGACGAGGTCTGTGCCTATCTGGTGTCCGTGATTGTCCATGACCTTGGTCTTGCCGCCAGGATTCCGGAGATGCGGGCCAAGCCAGGGCCCTTCTTCGCCTCGGATTCACCCGAGAAGCTACGACTAAAGGGAGTGGAGTTCTGGGCTGTTCTGGAACGGCTTGTTGCGGCCAAACGTGACGCGGTCACGTACTTCTCTTGCTTGGCAGCGCTCCATAAGAGCCGTCTGAAGTACGCCAGGATATTGCGGAGCCAGCCCATACCAACTATGGATCAAGTCGGCCCGAGGGGGCTTCTCCAATACGGCTCGATGAGCCCGCAGGCCTTGACAGGATTGCTGCTGTGGAGGAAGTGGTTGTACGACATCGACAACCGGGCTGCACAGGAAACCGGCTATCTTTTCGAACCGATCATCGCGCATTCAATAGGCGGTGCCCCGTTCAGTTCGAGTCAGAGTCCGATAAGGCGGCATGACGATCGCGGGAAGAGAAGGCAAGTGGACTGTGTCAGGGATAAGAGAGCCTATGAATTCAAGATGCGCGTAACGATCGCGGCATCAGGACAAGGACGTTGGCGTGAGGAGATGGACTTTCCACTTGACTGCCGCAAGAGCGGCTTCAAACCCGTTCTGCTCGTTTTCGATGGAACGCGCAATCCCAAGCTCACCGAGCTCACGAAAGCCTTCCTCAAGTGCGGGGGCGAAACACACGTGGGCGACCATGCATGGCAACACCTGGAGGATGAGGCGGGGGATGTGATGGCCAGGTTCCTCGACATCTATGTTCGAGGACCGATCCAAGCCCTCCTGAAGGAGGTGCCCGGAGATGTTCTTCCCGAACTTCGGTTGAAGATGAACAAACACCGTCTTGTCGTTGCTGTTGGCGGTGAGAGTATGCAGGTCAAGAGGGCCTCGAGGAGATCAGTTGACACGGAGGACCCGATGCCCGTTGACGTTGGCGACGAATCCCCGGGAGTCTGAGGAAGTCCTGTCCTGCGGAAGTCTGATTGATACCATTGGGGTGAACCATGAAGAAGCCGAAAACTCTGGAGCCGATCCATCCCGGGGAGATACTCCTGGAGGAGTTCATGAAGCCGATGGGGATCAGCATCAACCGGCTGGCCCGTGACCTTGCCGTCCCGCCGAACCGGGTGAGCGGTATCGTCAACGGGGCCCGGGCGATCACGGCGGACACCGCCCTGCGGCTCGGTAAGTACTTCGGAGTGTCGCCGGAGATGTGGCTCAGGCTTCAGGCGCAATATGAACTGCGAGTTGCGCGGCACACACACCCTCGGTTCAAAGAAGCCCATCGAGCTGCTTCGCGAGATGGGAGGGATCCTCAGGTCTTCGGGCATCACGAAGCGGGCGGCGCTCAAGATGCTCGAAGCGGCCCGCGCCGACGTCTATCGGTAGGGTTGTCCTCGACGCGGTTGTTCTTGTCTCCGTTGCTTTCGGCGGCATTCCCGAACGAGCTGTCAGAAACTGACGCGAATCCCTAACCCGGCGTCGGCGACGGGGGCGGGGATATCCAGGGCCGGGATGGGGATGCCGTTGATCGTCCGGGGGCCGGACTTCAGCCCGAACCGGAACTCGCCGCCGGGGGCGCCGTAGCGGCCCGAGGATCATCCCGCCACTGAGCAGTTCGAACCGGGCGCGTGCCATCGCCATGCCGCCGGTTGACTCGTGCAGGCGCCGCCGTTAGAATCCCCGATCATGAACGGGGGGCGCGAGGGGCTTTTGTGAGGGTGATTTCCGTGTGCTGCGTGGCCATCGTGGCCGTCACGGCGGGCGCCAAGGCGGCCCAGCCGGACGCCGCCGCCGGGAATCCGTGTGCGTCTTTCTCCCGCCGGTGCGCGGAAGCCGGGGAGCTGGTGCGACGGGGCAGGCGGGAGGAGGCCAGGCAGGCCTACCGCGAGGCGATGGCACAGGCGCGGGAGCACGCCTGTCCTCCGGGAGAGGGGGGATTCGACGGCATGGCGGTGGTGACCCTCTTCGCGGGCCCCGCCGATCCGCGTTCCGCCGCCGCCGCGTGCGACTTCGTGCTGCAAGCCCATCCCACCGGCCAGATCCGGCTGGAGGCCCTCCTGACCAAGGCCGGGGCGCACCTGGCGCTCGGCGAGCGGGCGACCGCGGACGGGATATGCCGGGGTATCATCCGGGACCTCCCGGACGACGCGACCGCCGGACCGGTGTTGTGCCGCATCGGCACGGTGGTCGGTTTCAAGGAGGAGATCGCGAGCAAGTGCGAAGCGATCATCGGGGAGTCCACCGACCACGTCGCCACGTATCGCGAACGCAACATGGTCGAGCTGATCCGGCGGTACGGCGACGGGGGGCGTGCGCCCATCAACCTCTACATTCCGACGGAATGGAGATCCATGACCCCGGCGGCCAGGCTGGCCGTCTACAACCGGATTCTGGCGCGTTATCCGGCCTGCCGGCTCGCGCCCTACATCCGGTTCCTGCGGGCGAGCCTGTACCACGCGAGCGCGAACGCCGTGAGCCCGGGTACGCAAGCCGGCGGAGCCGTCCGACGCGCGGCCCGTATGCGCCAGGCGGCGGTCAGGGACTACGAATGGCTGATGGGCGGGGGGGGGAGCGGGGCGAGGTTCCCGGCTTCCTGGCCGGGGGAGGATGGCCTGGTCGGTTACCGGATCGGCGGGTCGATCCAGGCGGTTGCCGTCTGCCGGATGGGCCAGCTTCACGCCGCCGTGGATCCCCTCAGGGCCCAGTCATACTTCGGGTGGGCCATGACGAAGGCCGTCGAGGGGGTCGACTGCCACGGGGATCCTTACGGCCTGCTGGCCAGGCTGGACTGTCTCGCGATGTGGCTTGGCGGCCCCGTGTCCCTGCTGCCTCCGCGGGCGGTCGAAACCATCGCGGTCGAAGTGCTCGAATGGAAGGGCTCCGGCGGCCGGTGGGAGGGCAAGACCCGGGCGATCGGGCTCAGGCGGCTGGCGGAGTTCCACTCCCGGACCGGCGAACGGCAGAGGGCGATGGACGAGTGGCGCGGCTTCTTCGGGCAGCCCGGGACGGGAACGCCGGACACGGTCAGGGAGTTCCTGGGCGACGCCGTGGGCGCGCGCGCGGCATGGGGGGAAAGCGCGAAGCTGACGGGGAAGACGTTCCCGGTGGAAACCCGGATGGCGGCTCACGCGGTGCGGTCGGACTACCTGATCGCCTCCGGGGCGGGCGTCAAGGCGGCCCTGCTGGAACTGAGGAGGATGGAGGCGATCGGCGGGGACGGCGGGCAGGCGCCAAAGGGGGGAGACGGGGCGTTCGTGGCGCGGGCCCGCCGACGGGCGCTCGTACTGGCTGCCTACCTGAGGCTGATCGGGGACCGGCCGGACCGGGGGCGGATCCAGCAGGCGTGTGCCGGGGGCAGGAACACCGCTCTCCTGGGCGTCCTGTTCGAACAGGCCAGGTGGTGCAGGTCCAACCTCGACTGGTGGAAGCGGAGCCTGGCCCGGGGCGGTCCTTTGCGCAAGCCGGGCGGTCCGGGACTGGTGACCCTGGTCGCGTGGCACTATCTGTCCGGCGGCGACTGCGACGACTTCCTGCTATTCCTGCTCGAGGCCTACCCGCAGCAGGTCGCGCCCGAGGTGGTGCGCCTTGTCCGTGCGGCGCGCGGCGACGCCGGGGTGCTGGCGGGCCGGCAGCTCGGACGGATGCTCCGGCACCGGCATCCCGATCTGCTGGACGAGCTGTTGGCGGGCGAACCGGGCGGCGGCAAGAGGCCCGGTCGCAAGGAGCCCGGGACCCGAATCCGGGCAGCGAAGAAGGGATGAAGGGGAAACGCCTGAAGTAATCGACGTCGGGGCTCGACAACGGGAAGGCCCAGGAACCCCTGGACACCACGCCTTGCGCCCTTTCCACGAAGCGGACCCGGGAGAGGAGGCGCCGGTCGAAGTATCTGCCTCCCGCCTCCGGATAGAAGCGCAGGATGGCACCGTCGTCGGTCTTGAGGAGAAAGCCTTCGGGAATCGCCTCAATCGCCAGCGTCTGCGGGTATGGCGGGGGGTTGTTCTCGAAACGGTAGTTCCCGACGGCTGTCGTGATCTCGTCCGTGTTGAGCGGCCCGTCAATGCAAACGATGCCGTCTTCGGCGAGGCTCGAGAGCAGAAGGCGGGTGAAGGCCTTGGTCACCGACCCGATCTCGAAGATCGGTCTTTCCCCAAGGGGAACCGGCGCCGATCCATACGTCCGGAAGAGTGTCGTGTCCCGCTGCTGAACCGCCACCACCAGCGCCGGGCACCAACCGTCCCGAACGTACGGTTGCGCGATCGAGTCGAGTTCCGCGGCAGTCAGTTGGGCCATCCTGCCTCCTCCGCGGAACGCTTCCGATTGGGACGCATCATATTCCTACGGTCCGGTGTCGAGGCCGCGGCGGGAATCATCGCCAGGGACCTCCTGCGGGCCAGGTGACATCGAAGGCGTTCCGGCTCGAGGCAGCCTCAAGCACGGGAGGGAGGAAGAGCCGGAGGCTCTTGCCGACGGAAGCGAAGTCGGTCGGCACATCCGTGAGATCGCCCTTGGTGAGGTATGCCTTCCACTGCTGGACCTTCCCGGGCTCCTCATAGAACGCCGGGGTCAGCGAGTCCGGCACGGCGGAGGGGATCTGCGTCTGCCGGCTCTTGAACGTTGCGGCGACTGCCAGGACCAGACGTTGGCCCTCGAAGGAGAAGCTTCTTGACAGCGTCAGGAGATCGTAGAAGTCCTTCATGCGGCTGTTCGCCAGCCCCAGCGACACCATGGCATGAAACTTCTCCGCCACGACGGACTCCCGTGAGTAAGCCAGGATTCGCGGCTCCGGACCGTCCAGCAGGACCGGGAACACGATCTCGGCGGCGGGAGGCACGAGTGAGTCCCCGAATCCCACGTCCACTTGAAGCGTAACGCGGGCGGTTCCGAGCCGCGCGACGAGGAGCAACCGCACCCCGCCTTCATCGGTGGCGCCACGGATGCTGTTCACCCGGATCGTATCCGGCTGAAACTCGAGGCCGTCGTCCGGAACCTGCACCGCGCAGATCTCGCGCACGACTCCGGCCACGTCAGCAGGATTGCCGGATCCCTGTCCGAGAAGGTCCAAGTCCCGGGTCGCCCGATAGGCCTGCCCGCTCCAGAACGCGAACAGCATCGCCCCCTTGAGGGTGAAGGCGTTCCTGAACCGGGATTCCCCGAGACGATACAGGAAGCGCTCGGCGGCGTACCGCTGGAGGAGCAGATTGAAGTCCATGTCCCGGTCGCGGGACAGTTGCAGGAGCCGGTCGTGAACGGAAGCGGGCAGATTGCGGGGGGTCATGCGACCAGCGATTGCAGGTACGGCATGACGACGGTTCTCGCCCGGCAGACGCCGGCGATCCGCGTGATCTCATCCACCGTCGCTTGCCGTGAGCGGATCGAGTCGCGCAGCGCCTCCAGCGCGACGTCGAGACCTATCTTCCGCCGATAGCGGAAGCAGTCCACGACCGTCCTGGCTGGCGAGGTGATTAGGATGGTGACGCCGAGCACCTCCTGCGTAACGACGGCGTGAGTGAGCATTCGGCCGGAGAACCGGACGATCCGGACGGGCAGACCGGACAGCCGCGGCTTGCGAGCCTTGCGGTCCAGCGCGATCCAAACTGCCTTCGGTGCCTGAGTCCCGATGCCGTGCATGTGGAGGGCGGTGAGGAGGCATACGACGGCGTGGGGGACGCGCTTGCTGACCATGACTATTGTCACATGCTCGTTCTGGGCTGCTGATGTGAGGCGGTACAGTCCTCGAGCGACCCGGCTCGCTTCGCCCCGGCGGAGCATGGATTGGATGCGATGGCGGGTACTTCCCGGTTTCTCCAGGTCGGAGGGACGGAATATCCCCGGGAGGGTCGCGCCCTTGGACGACAGATGAGCACGTCGGTCAGTTCCCATGCTTGTACTATGCCGCATATGGTCGGCACCTGCAAGTATGTGCCTACACTATGATGTATGCCTTCAGGGAGTGCTAGAAACTCACCCGGAGGCCCAGGCCGGCGTCGGCGACGGGGGCGGGGATGTCGAGGGCCGGGATCGGGATGCCATTGATCGTCCGGGGGCCGGACTTCAGCCCGAACCGGAACTCGCCGCCGGGGGCGCCGTACCGGCCCGCCACGTACGCCTCGATGCGCAGATGCGTGAGCAGGACCGCGCCCCAGTCGAGCCGGGCGATGGCCGTGTGGTCCGAGAGGTTGGCGATGTTGGAGAGCGACAAGGACTGGTTCCCGTTCGTGCCGGGAATCGGGGAGAACGCGTACACGGCGGCGTAATCGCGGGCGAGGTAGAAGGGGGAGAAGCCGCCCTGGAAGATGAGCCAGGGGTATATGACCTTCTTCGTGTACCCGGCGGATTGGTAGAAGTACTCGGCGCCGATCGTCATCGCTTCCTTGTCCGTGATGTTGAACGACCAGTTGAGCCCGCCCGAGACCGCGGGCGTGAGCTTGTCGGGGATGTAGGATTCGAGCAACATGCCGCCGCCAGGGATCGGGTTCGCGATCTCGCGCCAGCGCGGATGATCGGTTCCCTTCATGATCACGCCTTCGGCATAGACATCGATGGGACCCACGCCGGCGGAGAGGTCGGCGCCCGCCCGCGGGCGGTATCCGCGCTGGGCGATGGCGTCGATCCCGAACTCGCCGGTGCCGAAGACGGCCTCGGCGCGGGCGGCTCCGCCGATGCGCCCTATGGTGCCGGCGTGGTCGAGGCTCTCGAAGAGCTCCATGGCGTACAGGTTCCAGCCGCGCTTCTCCCACGGGATATGGACCTTGAGCATGGTTTGGCCGACCCGGGCGTCGAACTGGGCCAGCACGTCGCGGCGGGCGGAGTGGAGCAGGTCGTTGGGGTTCCAGAACCGGGCCGAGCCCCAGGTCACGTGCTGGCGGCCCGCCGTGACGAATACCGATCTTCCAAGGTCGAAGTTCACCCAGGCCTGGTCGAGCGCGACCGTGGGGCCGCCGCCGGGCGAGGCGCCGAGGAAGGAGGTCGTGGAGGTGACCGTAGGGTCAAATGACATGCGCGCGCGGAGCATGCCGCGGACGCGGTCGTTGGGCCGGGCGTCGAACCAGCCGTCGGCCAGGATCGGAACCGAGTTCGTCCAGGCGTCGGGCGGCTGGTGGGTGCCGGCGGTGACTGATTGACGGAGGTAGAACTGGCCACCGATGGAGAGCGGATTCTCGGGGGCTAACTCCTGGACACCCGAAGCGGGCGTCCGCGGAGTTTCGGCGGACGCCGAAACTCCGAGCGCGGTGGCGCTTTCGGCGGGGGAGCCGAACATGTCGGCTTCGGCGGCGCGGTTGTCGCCAGGTTCAGCCGCATGGACCGAACCAGAGAAGAGGATGAGCAGGGCAAAGAGGGCGCGGGTCCTGGTACGTCCGAGGACGGACGACCTGGAGTTTCCGCGGACGCGGAAACTCCTCGTGGGGACCTCGTCGGCGTGGGCCGTACGGATTCGGGCTTCGGCGGACCGCTCGGCGGTCTGGCCAAAGCTCGCCTCGCTGCGCACCGACCTCGCCCAGCGGGGCGTCCTCCATCGCTCGTGCGCCCCGAAGAACGCCGCCTCCGGTGTAGCCGCGTCGGCTCCGCCGCCGCTATACACCTCCGGCGGCCGGTCCGCACGGCGATGTCGGATCGGTCGGTGAGCTCCACCGAAGCCCGAATCCGTCCGGCCTGAGATCACCGGCTCTTGGACTCGAGCCAGGCCTTGGTGAAGATGTTGGCCTCGAGGGGCTTGAGGTCGACGGCTTTCATGAGCAGGATGGTGGAGTTGGCCTTGTCGACCTCGTCGTAGAAGCGCATCTCCATCGGGTACCAGACGTCGGACCCCTTGGATTCGGAGAAGATCTTCTGCCATTTGGGGTAGTAGGCGGTGCGCATGAGGCGGCCCGAGAGGGCGAAGTCCTGGCGCTTGAGCGTGTTGCCGGAGGCGACGTCGATCCAGAGCTCGATCACGGGGTAGGCGACGTCGATGCCGGGTTTCGCGGTGAGGGCGAGGTGCCGGACGGTGAAGACGCCGAGCTTTTCCTCGCCCTTGTCGGCGGGCTCGTACTCGACGGCGAGCCGGGACTCGTCGAGGTCCTCGCGGCGCGAGTCGGTGCCGCCGATGCGCTCCCGCTCGGTCCGCCGCTCCCACTTGCCCACGGTGGGGTCGTACATCCACAGGTTCTTGTCCATGCGGAGGTACCCCTTGCCCGACTCGGCCTTGGGTTTCGTGAACAGGATCATGAACTTCTCGTCCTTATCACGCCGGAAGACCAGGCACTCGTAGGCGACGTCGGCCTTGTCGCGTTCCTTCTGCTCCATATAGATGAGCGCCTTCCAGTCGCCCTGGTTGCGCTGGCGCTCGTCGAGCGTCTTGAGCATCGCCACCATGGCTTCCTTCGTGATTGGCGCGCCAGCCGGGATGGCCGGCGTGGCGGCCAGGCAGGCGAGCAGAGCGGCGACGAGCCTCATCCGGCGTGGCCCATGGCGGTCACGGGCTTGAGCTTCGCGGCCCGGAGCGCGGGATACAGGGCGGCCACTCCGGTCACGGCCGTGATGCCGAGGACGGCGAGGAGGAACGTCCCCGGCTTCACGATCAGGATGAGGTGGTCGGAGAGCAGGAAGAGCTGGACGACGAGGGGGACCGGGATCCGGACCGCGGTGACGACGACGGCGAGGAGCGTGGCGGCGACGCCGCCCGCGAGCGCTCCCGCGAACCCGAGGAGGATCGACTCGATCATGAACATGCGCAGGATCTGGCGCCGCTGGACGCCCAGGGCACGAAGCGTGCCTATCTCGCGGGTGCGTTCCCGGATCGCGATCCACATGACGTTCATGATACCCGCCACCGCGATGCCGAGGAGGACGACGACGAGGATGAGCGTGATGGCGTCGAGCGCGGTGAAGACCCAGCTCATGAACGTGAGCTCGTCCTTCCAGGTCGTGAGGTCCAGTTTCTGGCCGGTCCAGGCTTCGCGGTTCACCTTGTCGAATTTCATGAAGAACGGGTTGGGGTCGGGGTCCATGAGCTTCCAGCCCCCCTTCAGGAAGGCGGCGCGCAGGCGCTCGATCACGGCCGGGGCCTTCCCGATGTCCTTGAGGTAGACGAGGATGACGCCCGTCGAGTCGTCCGTCATCCGGTACATGCGGGTCAGGGCCGGCATGGACACGAAGGAGGAGAACGCGCTCATGAGGCCGAGGTCGTGCGCGATCGCGACGACGGTCAGGTCGATGACGTTGTTGATCCCCCCCGCGGTCGGAGCGGAGAGGGTCACGGTGTCGCCGACCTTGACGCCCAGCTTCTCCGCCTGGGTGTGGAACAGGAGCAGGGCGTCGGGCTTGGCCATCCCGTCGAGCGATCCCGACTCGATGCGCACGGCGGCGCGGAACCCGGGCTCCTTCGTCACGTCGAGGCTGGTCACAGGAGACCAGACGGAGCCGCCGGGGCCGATCATCTTGGCGAAGCCCCGGCCGCGGGGCACGGCGTACGCGAGCTCCGGGACCTCGCGGCGAATGACCTCCAGGACCGCCGGGTATTTCGTCACGAGCGGTGCCGCCTGGCCCGACGTGATCTTGAAGAACCCGCCGACGTTCACGTGGCCGCAGTCGAGCGCGGTCGAGTTGCGGACCATGGTGTCGCGCACGCCCGCGGTCAGCGCCGAGAGCAGGACGAAGAGCCCGGTGACGGCGGCCAGCGCGCCCCCGAGGAGCAGGCTGCGCCGCCGGTGCTGGGCCAGGTTCAGCGCCGCGATCCGGAGGTCGACGCCGAAGGCGCCGGGCACGGCTATTCGTCCGTCGCCATGGCCTGCCGCGGCGTGATGCGGGCGGCGAGCCAGGCGGGGTAGCCGGCCGAGAGGGCGTTCACGATGAGGACGAGGATGGCCGCGATCACGACGCTCGAGATCCGCAGGAAGGGTTTGAGCCGCGGGCCCGAGAAGAAGAAGAACATGACATCGGACTTGGCGGGAATGCCGATCCAGCCGATCAGCTCGACCACGGCGCCTCCGGCCACCGCGCCGGCCCCGCCGAAGATGATCCCGACCACGGCGGCCTCGACCACGATCATGGCGAAGATGAACCCGCGGCGCGCGCCGACGGCGCGCAGGGTGCCGATGTCACGGACCCGCTCCAGCGTCGCCATGACGAAGGCGTTGGAGAGGACGACGAGGGCGACGAGGAAGATGATGCCGACGGCGACGAACAGGACCAGGCGCATGAGGAGGACAAGCTGGCCCAGGAGCCCCGCGGCCGTCTGCCAGGAGATGACCTTGAGCCCGAGCCCCTCCTTCTTCGACAGCGCCTCGATTTCGCGCATCGTCCGCGACATCCGGCGGGGGTCCTTGAGGATGACGGCGGCATTCAGCACCGACGCCCGGTCGAGGTCGGCGGGGGTGAACGCCGATCCGGCCCGCCGGGAGGACGCACCGGAGAGGCGGTCGGGGATCCTCACGTCCCCGGTATGGCCCGTCTGGACGGTGGTGGTCCCGCCGCCGAAGAGGTCCGCTTCCGCCGTCTCGCGGCTGACGGCCTTCGCCCCGGCGGCCTTGCGCATCCCCGCGATCTCGGCCGTGCTCTCGGTGGTGGGGAAGCCCGAGAGCTCGTTGAACGAGACCAGGTCGATCAGGCACATGGACCCCGCGAGCGCGGACTTCTCCAGGCCCCGGAACTGGAAGGCGCCGTACACCTTCACGACCACGGACTGCGGGTAGCCGCTCCGGGTCACGGCCTTGATCGTGAGGTCGTCGCCGATCCGGACCTTGTAGAGGTCGATCGAGGGGGCCACGTCGGCGTAGAAGAGGCGGTAGCGCTCGGCGAAGTTCGTGTCGTTGATGTCCAGCAGCTTCGCGAGGAGCGCGTCGAGCTTGAGGCCCGGCAGTTTGAGGTCGCGCTGGAGCGCGCGTTCGACCGCCTCGGCGCCGAGCTGGTCGAGCTGGTACAGGATCTCGTGCGTCTGCGCGACGTTCTCGCCCGCCCACCGCTTGAGCTCGGGGTCGCGCGCGATCGTCCGGCCGCCGATCTCCTTCGCCTCCTTGATCCGGTCGAGCCGGCGCGCGATCTTGACCTTGAACATCTCCTCGTAGTTGAACTTGGCGAAGAGGAACCCGCGCTTCCCCGGGGGCACGAAGGTTCCGTCCGTGATCTCGAGGCGGTCGAAGGACTTCCGGAACGCGTCGAGGTCGGTCCCGATGTAGCTCACGAAGAGCATGTCGGCCTCCGCCGCGGCCGGGGCCACCTTGTTCTCGAGGTACTCGAGCGACGCCAGGGGATCGTCGTCGAATCGCGCCCAGTACGCGGGCTGGGCCGCCCGGTGCACGTTCGCGATCGTGACCGCGTTCTCGGCCTTCTCGCTCGAGATCGAGGCGGCGCTCAGGAGGTCCTGCTCGAGGAGCTCGACCATGCGGCGGACCAGCGCTTTACGCGCTCCGATCTCGGCGCGCAGGGCCTTCGTGGGCCGCTTCCCCGCCCGCCGGACCGAGTCCCGGAGCTTTTCGAGGGCGTTGTCGACCACGTTGCCCGAGGTCGCGACCGCGCCGTTGATGCCCATGGGCACGACGGCCTTCACGTTGGGGAGGGTCAGGAGCCGGTCGCGAACCAGCGGGAACCGGGGGATGGGCGCCAGGTCGGGGAATCCCCCCATGCCGCCGAAGATCTCGAGCTTGTCCTTCGAGGCGGCGGCGTGGACCTGGATGTGGCCGGCCAGGCTGTCCACGATGGACCGGCTCATGCCGTCGTTCACGCTCTCGAGGAGCGAGAGGCCGAGCACGACGAGGAAGGCGCCGGCGAAGACGATCGATCCCACGATCAGGGTCTTGAGCCGCGCCGCGAAGAGGTTGCGGAAGGCCATCCGGACGAGGAGGACGAACGTGTCGGGGTTCACGGTCTCCCGCTAACGGGCCGGCGCGATCCCGGCCTCCGCGGGCGAGACGCGGTCGACGACCGCGCCGTCCGCGAGCCGGATGATGGCCTCGGCGTTCGCCATCACGCGCGCGTCGTGGGTGGAGAACAGGAACGTCGTCCCCTTCTCCCTGTTCAGGTGCTTCATGAGGTCCAGGATCATCTGCCCGTTGACCGAATCGAGGTTCGCGGTCGGCTCGTCCGCGAGCACGAGCTTGGGGCCGGTCACGAGCGCGCGCGCGATCGCGACCCGCTGGCGCTGCCCGCCCGAGAGCTCGTTGGGCCGCTGGTCCGCGTACGGAGCGATCCCGACCCGCTCCAGGAGGTCGAGGACCCGGCGGCGGCGCTCGGCCGCGGGTCCCACGCGCTGGAGCAGGAGCGGGAGCTCGACGTTCTGGAAGACCGTGAGCACCGTGATCAGGTTGAAGCTCTGGAAGATGAACCCGATCTTGTGAAGGCGGAGGTCCGTGAGCGCGCGCTCGGGGAGCAGCGTGGTCTGCTCGCCGTCCACCTCGACGGTCCCGCCGGTCGGCGTGTCCACGCATCCGATCATGTTCAGGAGCGTCGTCTTGCCCGAGCCCGATGGGCCGGCGACGGCGAGGAACTCGCCGACGCCGAAGTCGAGCGAAACCCGTTTGAGGGCCGGCACGATCACGTTCCCGAGCCGGTACTCCTTCGTCAGGTCGCGGACGGAGACGATGGAAGCCATGGAACCCGCCGTACTATACGGAGCTACTTGCCGAAATTCTGGAGCAGTTCCAACGCGACGGCGAGCTGGGGCTCGGACTCGAAGTACGCGTACCGGCCGCCGGTGTAGTCGCCTTTCTGGACGAGCTTGATCCCGTGCTCGCCGAGCGTCTTCTCCTCGACCTCGGTGTCGGGGACGACGAACGCGATGTGGTGGACGCCTTCGCCCTTCTTGTCGAGGAACTCGCGCCACGTGGATGGCCCGCCGACGGGCTCGATGAGCTCGAGCTGGAGCGATTCCATGTTGAGGAACGCGAGCTTGGCCTGCGCCGTCGTGGGGCCTCCCCGGTACTGGATGTGGGACTTGTCGGCGGCGTCGGTCAGGCTGACCTTCGGCACCGGCAGGCCGAAGATGGCCGCGTACTTCTTCGCGGATTCCTCCGCATTGCGGACGATGATGCCGACCTGGACCATGCGATGCGAGCTCAGCACGGGCTTGTTCATGGCGCCTCCTCGAATATGGTGAGCAGGATTTTACCCTGTTCGGGGAGTCGAGGAGTATGATGGGGGACCTGATCAAACTCCAAGGAGGGCCTGAAGATGGCCACGAAGCCGGTCCGGGTCACGGTCTGGAACGAGTTCCGCCACGAGAAGTCGCACGACTACGTCCGCAAGGTCTACCCGAAGGGGATCCACGAGGCCATCGCCGAGGGGTTGCGCCAGGCCGGCGGGTTCAAGGTGCGCACGGCGACCCTGGACGAGCCGGAGCACGGGCTGACCGACGCCGTCCTCAAGGACACGGACGTCATCACGTGGTGGGGTCATATGGCGCACGGCGACGTGCGCGACGAGATCGTGGCCAAGGTCGCGCGCCGGGTGCGCGAGGGGATGGGGCTCATCGTCCTGCACTCGGGCCACTACTCCAAGATCTTCCGCACGCTGATGGGGACCACGTGCTCGCTCAAGTGGCGCGAGGCCGACGAGCGCGAGCTCGTGTGGAACGTCGCGCCCGGCCATCCGATCACGGAGGGCGTGGGCGAGTGCATCGACCTCGAGAAGCAGGAGATGTACGGCGAGCCGTTCAGGATTCCGGAGCCCGACCAGCAGATCTTCATCTCCTGGTTCGAGGGAGGGAACGTGTTCCGCAGCGGCTGCTGCTACAACCGCGGCGCGGGACGCGTCTTCTACTTCTCCCCGGGCCACGAGTCGTACCCGATCTTCAAGAACCTCCAGATCCGCCGCGTGATCGCGAACGCGTGCCGCTGGGCGGGGACCGGGGTGAACGTGCCCGACGAGTGCCCGAACGAGGTGAAGCCCCGGGCGGTCGTCAAGCCGAAGAAGTGATCGTGACAGCCGGGAAACGGACCGCCGCCCCGGCGGTCCTCGTCGCTTGCGCGGTGGCGGTCGTCTGCGCGGCCGGCCGCGCGGCGGCCGCCGACGCCGCGCCGGTCCTCAAGGTCGTCCGCACGATCGCCCTCAAGGGAGACGTGCCGCGGGACCTCGCGCTCAGCCGCGACGGCGCGACCCTGCTTGTCGGGTGCTCGGCGGAGGGCGGGACCGGGGGCAAGGTGAAGCTCCTCGTTGCCGCCACGGGCAAGGCGCTGTGCAAGGACATCGCGGTCGGCGGTTCTCCCGTCGCCGTTGCGCTGTCGCCGGCCGGCAAGTACGCGTACGTCACCGGGGGCGGCGACGGGACAATGCTGACGCGGATCAATCTCGGCAAGTGCGAGTCGACGGGTGAGACCTCCATCACGCCGGGCGCGGGCGCGCTCGTGTTTTCCGAGGACGGCAAGTTCGTCTACGTGGGCGGCGAGTCGGCGCCCCGCATCGACATCGTGGACATCCAGTGGAACCAGGTGGACGGCACCGTGTCGGGCCTGCCCCGGGGGCCGCGCCGGGCGGTACTGGTCCCCGGCGGCCGGTTCCTGTACGCGACAGTGGCTGGCGGGAAACTGCTCAAGATCGACCTGGTGTCGTCGGCGGTGGCGAAGACAATACCCCTGGACGGCACCGAGCTCGCGGTCTCGGCCGATGGGTCGCAGGTGTACGTGAGCGCGGGCGAATGGGACGCGGACGTGAAGGTGGTGTCGACATCGTCGGATACCGTGATCCGCACGATCGACGTCGAGCTCGTTCCCGGCGCGCTGGCCGCCGACCCGCTGGGCCGGTGGCTCTGGGTGGCTCTGCCCCGCAACGGCAAGGTCGCGGTAGTCGATCTCGAGACCGGCCGGGTCGCGGCCACGGTCAAGGCGGGCCGGCGGCCCGCCCGGCTCGCGGCTGCGCCGGACGGCCGCACGGCCTACTGTGCCGACGCCGGCGACGCGGCGATCACGGTCATTGACGCCGCGCCCCCCGAGCCGGCGACCCCCTCCCCTGAGACCCCGGTCGTGGCGGCCGCCCCGGCGCCCGCGGCAGTTCCGGTGCTTCCGCCGGTCCAGGGCCGGTCAGAACCTGCCGTCACGGCGGCAGTTCAAGTGCTGCCGCCGGCCCCAGGCCGGTCGGAACCTGCCGTCTCCGTTGCCCCGGTCCAGATCGCGACGCCGTCCGCGACCGCGCTGGCCGTCGCGGTCACGGACTTCGAGTCCCAGGGCGTGGCCGGGAGCGTGGCGTCCATCGTCACCGAGTGGCTGCGGGACGAGGTGCTCAAGGGCGGCGCCTACCGGATGCTCGAGCGGCGGCGCATGGACGCCGTCCTCGCCGAGCAGAGCCTCCAGCAGACGGGGTGCACGGACCAGGATTGCGCGGTCAAGCTGGGCAAGCTCCTGAACGTGAGGCGCATGATCGTCGGGAGCCTGGGCAAGTTCGAGACTTCCTACGTCATCGTCATGCGGATGGTCGACGTCGAGAACGGCCAGGTCGTCTGGAGCGGTACCGCGAAGGGGACGTCCGGCGACGAGGTGGAGTCGGCCGTGCGCCGGCTCGCCCGGGAGCTGTCCGTGTCGGGGAAGTAGCAGGGGGCCGCGGGGCCGGGGGGCGGGAACTTCCGCCGAATCCCCGGCGGTTATTCATTCATGCCACTGGCCAAGGGCGGTTCGTGGCCGAGAGGTTGCAGGAAAGGCGGACCTTCCCTACAATACTCCACTGACGCGGAATTCCAACGCCGGGACCGCAGTCGCGACACCGATGTTAATTAACGTGCACCGACCGTCGCCGGTCCCGGATCTCGACTTCAAAGTCCCCTCCGGGTGCGGCCTCACTGGCCTCATCAGCCAGAAGGGCGAACTGTTGCCCGGAGACGCCATCTACCGCTCCCTGTGCAGCATGGAGGAGCGCGGGAACGGGCTCGGCGCGGGTTACGCGGCCTACGGTATCTACCCGGACTTCGCGGCAAACCGGGCCTTTCATCTCATGTGCGACACCGAGGACGCGCGCCGCGCGGCCGAGGCGGTCCTGCGGCGCGACTGCACGATCCGGCACGACGAGCCGATTCCGACCTCGCCCGTCAAGGCGCTCAAGAACATCCCCGTGCTCTGGCGCTACTTCCTCGACATCAAGCCCGAGGCGGTCGAGCGGGTCGGGGGCGGGGCGACCGAGCCGGACGCGGTCGTGCGGCTCGTGATGGAGATCAACCGGAAGGTTGACGGGGCTTTCGTCTTCTCCTCGGGCCGGAACATGGGCATCTTCAAGGGCGTCGGCAATCCGGAGGAGATCGGGGAGTTCTTCAGGATTCCGGCGTACCGGGCCAACGTCTGGATCGGGCACAACCGGTTCCCGACCAACTCCGTGAGCTGGTGGGGCGGCGCGCACCCGTTCGGGCTCCTGGACTGGTCCCTCGTCCACAACGGCGAGATCTCGTCATACGGCACCAACCGCCGGTACCTCGAGTCCTACGGCTACTGGTGCACGCTCCAGACGGACACCGAGGTGATGGCGTACCTCTTCGACCTCCTCGTGCGCCGGCACGGGCTGGACTTCGACCTGGCCGCGCAGGTCATGGCCGCCCCGTTCTGGACCCGGATCGAGCGGGAGGAGGACCCCGAGGCGCGGCGGCTCTCGTCCGCCCTGCGCGCCGTCTACGGCGGCGCCCTCGTCTCGGGCCCGTTCGCCGTCCTCGTGTCCGACGGGAAGTCGCTCGTCGGGCTCAACGACCGCATCAAGCTGCGCCCGCTCGTGGCCGCGCGCAAGGGCTCCGTGTCGTACATCGCCTCCGAGGAGGCGGCGATCCGCTGCATCTGCCCCGATCCCGAGGCGCTCTGGATGCCCGACGCGGGCGTGCCGACCGTCGTTACGGTGGAGGCCTGACGTGGCGCGCACGCGAGTGGCGCCCGACTTCGCGGTCCGGCGGGACACGGCCCGGTGCATCAACTGCAAGGCGTGCGTCCGCCTGTGCGCGAACGGCGTCCATGTGTGGGACGAGGTCGCGGGAGCGCCCGTCGCCGACGAGTCGAAATGCGTCGGGTGCCACTTCTGCGAGGAGCACTGCCCCACGCGGGCCCTCTCGATCGAGCGCGCGCCGGCCGAGACGACCTCGGGCGGCCACTGGACCCGGAGCGCCATCCGCGGGATCGGGCGGCAGGCCGAGACCGGGGGCATCCTGCTCGGCGCGATGGGCAACGACCGGCCCCAGATGGCCTATTTCGACCGTCTCGTGCTCAACGCGGCCCAGGTCACCAACCCGTCCATCGACCCGCTCCGCGAGCCGATGGAGCTCAAGACCTTCATCGGCTCGCGTCCCGACCGGATCGAGATCGCGCGGGGGGCCGGCGGGCGGCCGCGGCTGGGCGCGCCCCTGCCGCCGCTGCTCGAGATCGAGACGCCGATCATGTTCTCGGCGATGAGCTACGGGTCGATCTCGCTCAACGCCTGCCGCTCTCTCGCCGGCGCGGCCGGCGAGATCGGCACCTGCTGGAACACGGGCGAGGGCGGGCTCCACCCGGACCTCGAGTCGTGCGCCGACCGCGCGATCGTGCAGGTCGCCTCGGGCCGGTTCGGCGTGACACCCGAGTACCTCGCGCGCGCGGCCGCGATCGAGATCAAGGTCGGGCAGGGCGCGAAGCCCGGCATCGGCGGCCACCTGCCCGGCGGCAAGGTCACCGAGGACGTCTCGCGGACCCGGCGGATCCCCGTGGGGTCGGACGCGATCTCGCCCGCGCCGCACCACGACATCTACTCGATCGAGGACCTGAAGCAGCTCATCTTCGCGCTCAAGGAGGCGACCCGCTACTCGAAGCCCGTGGGCGTCAAGATCGCGGCGGTCCACAACGTGGCCTCGATCGCGATCGGCATCGTGCACGCGGGCGCCGACTTCATCGCCATCGACGGCATCCGCGGGGGGACCGGGGCGGCGCCGTCCGTCATCCGGGACCACGTGGGGATTCCGATCGAGCTCGCCCTGGCCTCGGTCGACCAGCGCCTGCGCGAGGAGGGCCTCCGGCACCGCGTCTCGATCATCGCGGCCGGCGGAATACGGTCGAGCGCGGACGTCCTCAAGGCGATCGCGCTCGGGGCCGACGCGGTCTACATCGCGACGGCGGCCCTGGTGGCGCTCGGCTGCCACGTCTGCCGGACCTGCTACCTGGGCAAGTGCAACTGGGGCATCGCGACGCAGGACCCGGCGCTGACCCGGCGGCTCAACCCCGAGGTGGGACAGACCCGGGCGGCGAACCTGCTCCGGGCCTGGTCGCACGAGATCAAGGAGATGCTCGGCGGGATGGGCGTAAACGCCATCGAATCCGTGCGCGGCAACCGCGACCACCTCCGGGGCGTGGGGCTCTCGCAGGTCGAGCTGGACCTGCTCGGCATCAAGCACGCGGGAAGCCCATGGTGACCGCGAAGGCGGCCCGCCGCCGGCGGCGCGTCGCCGTCCGCGAGGAATACTGCATCGGGTGCCGCCTGTGCGAGGTGGCCTGCGTGACCCGGCACTCCCGGTCGCGCGACGTGGTCGCCGCGCACAAGACCGAGTCGCCGCGGCCGGGCGGCGGCGTCCGGTTCGAGGCGGCCGGGCCGGTATCGCTGGCGGTGTCCTGCCGGCACTGCGCGGACCCGCTCTGCGTCGAGGCGTGCCTGACGGGGGCGATGGCGCGCGACCCCGGGACGGGCCGCGTGGTCCACGACCCCGCCCGGTGCGTCGGGTGCTGGATGTGCGTCATGACCTGCCCGACGGGCGTCCCGCGGCCGGACCCGGCCGCCCACCGGCTGGCCTTCAAGTGCGACCTGTGCGGGGGCGACGACCTGCCCGCGTGCGTGGCGGCGTGCCCGAACGCGGCGGCCGTCCTCGTCGAGGAGGACGAGCCATGACCGCGGACCTGCTCGTCATCGGCCACTCCGTGGCCGCCTGCCACGCGGCCGAGGCCGCGCGCGGCGCCGGGCTCGCGGGCTCGCTCGTCGTGGTCGGGGACGAGCCGGCGGGGAACTACTCGCGCCCCCTCATCTCCTACTACCTCGGGGGGCGGCTCGGGCGCGATGAGCTGTCGTTCCGCTCCCAGGCGTTCTACGACCGCAACCGGATCCAGGTCCTGGCGGGCCGGCGCGCCGTCGCGCTCGATCCCGCGGCCCGCACGGTCACGCTCGCGGACGGCGAGCGCCTCGGGTACCGGTCCCTGCTCCTCGCGACCGGGGGCGAGCCGATCGTCCCGCCCATCAAGGGCTGGCGCGAGGGGCTCGGCGGCGTCTTCACGTTCACGAAGCTCGCGGACGCGGACGCGCTGGCGGCCTGGCTGGACGCGCGGGGGAGCGACGACTGCGTCGTCCTCGGCGGCGGGCTCATCGGGCTCAAGGCGACGGAGGGCCTGCTCGCCCGGGGCGTGCGTCCCCGCATCGTCGAGCTGGCCGACCGCGTACTCGCCAACACGCTCGACCGGGAGGCGTCCGCGATCCTCGAGCGGCGGCTCGCGGTCGCGGGCTGCGAGGTCCGCAAGGGCCGGACGGTCGCCGAGATCCGGGCCGGGGGCGACCGGGTCTCCTCGGTCGTGCTCGACAACGGGGAGGTCCTGCCCGCCCGGACGCTCATCGTCGCCATCGGCGTCAAGCCGGATCTCCGGCTCGTCCGGGAGACCCCGATGGCGGTCGAGCGCGGCATCCTCGTGGATTCGCGCCAACGCACGAACCTCGCTGGCGTGTACGCGGCCGGCGACTGCGCGCAGGGCCCGGACTTCCTCGGCTTGAAGCCGGCCGTCATCGCGATCTGGCCCGTGGCCGCCCGCCAGGGCCGGATCGCTGGGCTCAACGCCGCGGGCGCGTCCGGCGAGACGGCGGGGGCGATCCCGATGAACGCGGTCCAGATCCTGGACGTTCCCGCGGTCTCCTTCGGGGTGACGAACCCGGCGCCCGGCGGCGGCCACGAGATCCTGAAGCGGGACGACCAGGCGGGCGGGAAGTACCGGAAGATCGTGCTCCTCGATGGGCGCGTCGTCGGCGTCGTGCTCGTGGGCGAGATCGACCGCGCGGGCCTGCTGGGCACCCTGATCCGCGAGCGCGCGGACGTATCGGACCGCCGCGACGCGCTCCTGCGCGCGGACCTGGGGCTGCTCGACCTGCCGGCCGATCTCCGGCGGCGTCTCGTCGACGCCCCGCCGCCGGCGCCTCTGAAGAACAGTTCCGGTCCCGCCCGGTCGCGGAGCGTGCGATGACGACCCGGGCCCCCGCGCCGGCGCGGCCCGGCCCGGCCGCCGTGGTCATCGACGCGACGGGGCTGCACTACCGCGTCCTCAACGAGCGGATCCACGCGGCCGTCGCGGCGGGCGCCCGCTCCATCGTGCTCGAGGGCGTCTGCGGACAGCGGTACATCGGGGACGGTCTCGAGGGCGACCTCGCGATCGAGGTGCGCGGCGTGCCCGGCAGCGACCTGGGAGCGTTCATGCGCGGCCCGCGGATCGACGTCCGCGCGAACGCGCAGGACGGGGTGGGGAACACGATGAGCGACGGACTCGTGGCCGTCCACGGGGACGCGGGGGACATCCCCGGCCACTCGATGCGCGGCGGCCGGGTCTACATCCGCGGGGACGCCGGGTACCGCGTGGGCATCCATATGAAGGCGTACGGCGACGAGTTCCCGGTCGTCATCGTCGGCGGCACGGTCCGCGACTTCGTCGGCGAGTACATGGCGGGCGGCCTGCTCGTGGTCCTCGGCCTGCCCGGCGGCCACGGCCGGCCGCCCGGCCGGGCGAACGACGCCGGCCGCCTCCTCGGGGACTTCGCCGGGACGGGCATGCACGGCGGCGCCATCCTCGTCCGGGGTGCGGTCGATCCCCGGTGCGTCGGCCGCGAGGTCGCGATCGACCCCGCGGGTCCCGCGGATCTCGCCGCGCTCGGGCGGTTCCTGCCCGAGTTCTGCGCGGCATTCGGGCTCGACGCCGCGCCCGTTATGGCGGGTCCGTTCCAGAGGCTCTCCCCCCGGTCGAACCGTCCCTACGGCGCCCTGTACGCCTACTGACCGGAACGGGCCCGGAGCGTTCTCCGCGCTCTGATACCATAGGGCCGAAGATGGCGAGGGAAAGGCGGATCGGCCGGCGGGAGTTCATGAAACAGGGCGCCGCGCTGGTCGCCGGCGCCGCCTTCCCCCTCGTCATCCCCTCGGCCGCGCTGGGCCTCAGCGGCCGCCCCTCCCCCTCGAATCGCCTGACTATGGGCGTGATCGGCACCGGCGGCATGGGACTCGGCGACATGAGGAGCTTCCTCTGGCACGATCGCGTCCAGGTCGTCGCCGTCTGCGACGTCGACCGGCCGCACCGGGAAGAGGCCAAGGGGGTCGTCGAGAAGCACTACGCGGACCATGCCCCCTCCGGCGGGTTCAAGGGGGTCGACGCGTACGGCGACTTCCGCGAAGTGCTCGCGCGGGAGGACCTCGACCTCGTCTGCATCGCCACGCCCGACCACTGGCACGCGCCCATCGCGGCCGCGGCGGCGCGCGCGGGGAAGGACATCTACTGCGAGAAGCCGCTCACCCGGACGGTGGCCGAGGGGCGGGCGCTGAGCGACCTGGTCCGGCGCACGGGCCGCGTCCTCCAGGTCGGGAGCCAGCAGCGCTCCGACCGCCGGTTCCGGCTCGCGTGCGAGCTGGTCCGCAACGGCCGGATCGGGACGCTCCAGACCGTCCGCGTCACCCTTCCGGCCGGCGCGACCACGGGACTCCATCCGGCCGAGCCCGTGCCCGAGGGCTTCGACTACGACCGGTGGCTTGGCCCCGCGCCTTGGGGCCCGTATACGAAGGAGAGGTGCCACTACAACTGGCGGCACCAGTGGGACTACGCGGGCGGCGAGCTCGCGGATTGGGGCGCGCACCACCTCGACATCGCGCACTGGGCGATGGGGCTCGACCGGTCGGGCCCGGTCGAGATCGGGGGCACGGCCGAGTGGCCGAAGGAGGGGCTCTGGGACATGCCCGTCCACTTCGAGGTCACCTACCGCTACGCGAACGGCGTGACCGTCATCGCGACCGACCACCGGAGCGACCGGTCCGTGACGTTCGAGGGCACCGCGGGCACGGTCGCCGTCAGCCGGGAGTTCATCCGGACCACCCCCGAGTCGCTGGCCAAGACCCGATTCGGCCCCGGCGAGGTCCGGCTGTACGAGAGCACGTGGCACCACGGGAACTTCATCGACGCCGTGATCGGCCGGCGCGACCCCGTGGCGCCCGCCGAGGTCGGCCACCGCTCCGCGAGCGTGTGCCACCTCGGGAACATCGCGCTCCGGCTGGGGCGGAAGCTCCGCTGGGACCCCGCCCGCGAGCGGTTCGTGAACGACCCCGCGGCCGACCGCTGGCTCGCGCGCGCGTACCGCGCGCCGTGGCGGATCTAGTGGGTTCCCGGCTCATCCTCGCGTTCGCGGTCCTGCTGGCCGCCCGGGCTGGGGCCGGCTCCCCGCCGCCGTTCACGGACACGGTGACCGGGGAAACGCTCGCGGTGACGGGGACGGCGGCGGACGTGCCGGGGCTCGCCGCGCTCCTGGCCGATCCCGGCCGGGCGGATGCCGCCCGCCGCGCGCTCGAGGGAATCCCGGGGCGTGAGGCCACCGCCCCGCGCGTCGCGGCGATGCGGGACCGATCGTCACGTTGCTGGGCGAGGTC
>ERZ1292640.45-Hain-H43-02um-R1-45-length-93120-cov-14_pt2 | contig 86107 bp, 76 predicted proteins | sample MGYA00564404_ERZ1292640 | MGnify/ENA primary metagenome ERZ1292640 (study PRJEB36523, sample SAMEA6512636) | groundwater metagenome | collected 2019-01-08 | study: AquaDiva: Metagenomics assemblies of 32 groundwater samples
AAAATCAGCGGGCAAACCTAAAGATACTTGGCTGCCGGTTTGGTCTGTCCATTTTTGGGCCGGGTCTGATGCTTCCGGATTATAAACAAATAATCTGCCTTGGGCATCCCAAAGATTTATCCGCTTATTATCATTGAAAATAAAGGAGTAGCCAACGGTAGGTCTAAAATCAGCGGGCAAACCTAAAGATACTTGGCTGCCGGTTTGGTCTGTCCATTTTAATTCGTCCGGATTATAAACAAAGAAATTGTTGTCATATTTGTCCATCGGCCGGAGATAATACTCTTTGCCCGCGGTAATAGTGTCGTTGATGCCCCAAGCGCGATACAAATGCTGGTTGCCGGAGGCCGCGTCTTGGTCCTGAAGATACGGGTCGGAAGAATTCTGGCCGCAATCGTCTCGGTCGCAGAAGAAATTATCCTGATTTTTTTCTTCGCCAATCGGCCAAACATTGGTGATGATTTCATCAATCGCGCAATAGTCGCGATTGATGACGACTGATTGTGAGATTGAACTCTCTCCGCCGCCCATGCTGTAATCCACTTTTATTCTATATTCCTCATTCTGCGTCCAACTTGTATCTTTGATATAGCTAAGGATATAACGATTATATTCGTCGCGGTAGCCGATGATTTCAAAGCCGTCTTGGTCTTGGTGATGATTAAGCGGTGATAAGCTACTGAAATTGTAATCGATAGTGGAAATGGGGCACCAATAAGAAGCCGCGCCAGCTTCTCGGCCAATTAATTTTAAAGCAAAAGATTTAATGACCGCCAAAGTTTTTTGCCAGAAATTTTTATAAGCAACTTGGTCTTGACAAGTGGCGGAGTTAAAAGCCGGATCTGAATCAGGTGTTGCCTGTTGAATATAAACCGTCGCGTTGGTAATATTTTCAAAAAAACCGACGCGCCAGATGCCGTTGGGGCAGGGCGGAATGCTGATTGTTACCGGACTACAAACTTCGCCGCCAGCCAAATCGCCGGTTCTGAAAGTCCAGGAAAAACTGTCCAGTTGGCCGGATTCCACCACGCCGTTGCCGCAGTCCGCGCCGCCCGATGAGCCTTCATTTAGACAGCTGGCGCCGCAGCCGTCCTCCGCAGTTATATTCCCGTCATCGCAGCTCTCGCCTTCTTCCACCGTGCCGTTGCCGCAAACCGAGACATTAGGCGCTGAACCAGGCCGAGGAGATAGAGATTCTACCAAACAAATATCAGAGCACCCGTCACTGCTTCTCGTATTCCCATCATCGCAACTTTCTCCTTGCTCAATCCTGCCGTTGCCGCAACGCGAGTCATATCTCGCGTTTGAACCTTCTAAGAGACAATTTTTAGAGCAACCGTCTCCGTCCGTGGTGTTTCTATCATCACATTCTTCGGTTGATTCAACCACACCGTTACCGCAAGAAGCGCGGTTGGTATTGCCGAGATTGTGGCAGGTGCTGTCGCAAGTTTCTGCCGGTGGCGGAGGCGGCACGCCATTGCTTTCATAAAGCGACTTTACTTCACTATCCGTCAAATTGCCTTTAAAAATCGTCACTTCGTCGATTGTGCCTTTAAACGGCAAATCATAATGTATCCGATCTCCATTTATATCTGTGGCGTTGTCACTTTCAATAATACCGATACCCGCTCTTATAGGTGTATTAACCGGCCTTATAATTGACCCGTTGGGTAATTGAACTGAACCAACCAACTCCCCATCAACATAAAGCCTGGCTTGATAATTATTTTTATTGTAAGTTCCCGTCACGTAATGCCATTCATTCAAACCATATGTCCTGGATGAAACTGCTCTATATTGATTGCTCGTGGATAAATTATCAAAAAGCATAAAAATAAATTTGTTTCTTTCCGCTCCATAACCGTTGTACATCAAGCCCATATGATAGCCCCATTTGCCGACAATCATCTTATATCCCCCCGCGTCGTTAGTCGGCCGCGCCCAAGCACTCAAAGTGAAACTGCCGCCCATCACATTTACGGAATCGGTGCGGGAAAGCAATTCAATATAATCATCCGCGCCGTTAAATTCATAACAGTTTCCATTTTTACAATCTCCACCGCTTTTTAAAACTGGCTTTTCGTCATTATTGGCGGGTAATGGCGGCGAGCCCGCGGAAAACGGATAATAATAATAACTGCTGACATTTTGATAGTTGGTGCCGCACTGGGCGAATCTGGTGCCGCACAAATCGCCGGTGAGCAGACAGCTATTGTTACAGACGGTATTGCCTGCGGGATAATTCCAAGGATAAATACCGGGCTCGCATTCTTCACCGGCCTTGGCCGCGCCGGAGCTGTTGAAATTCAAACTTTGGCCGCTTAATTCTTTATCGTTCCAAGCTTTCGGACCATCCGACCCACCCATAACCAAAACGCGATAAGCAGTGCTGGCTTGAAGCGTCGGCGTGAAAACGACTTCATTTGTCAATTCCGGCAGTGTTCCGAAGATACTGATATCTCTCCGTGTAGCGCTACTTATCGGACATTCAGCGCTGGCGCATTCATAAAGCTTGACATTATCATTTGGCCTGATGCTGTTTGTTTTCACATCCATATTAAAATCGAGCTGGATCAATTCATTTCTGCAAGCCACCTCGCCCCTCGGCTGGTATCTGGTGATTCTCAAATAATCGCCCAAGCCGACCTGAAGCCAGCCGGCGTCCCAGCGGCCTTGCGGCTCTTTGGCGCGGATATAGGTCGTGCCTTCGCCGACGCCGGTCGCGGTCTGGGTGGGAGCGATATTGTCGCCAATGTCACTCCCGCTCCAGCTGCCCCTGCGACAAATTTCAGTATTTCCTCTCTGTTCATTTGTTTCGTTGGTTACCGTCGCGATTGAATCGCCGGGAGCGCCTTCGCCGGCGGCGTCCAAATCAAGGAGTGAGCGCCAGGGATTCCATTCAATTAATAAAGGATTAAGCAGGTTGCAATTGGCGGCTTGGACAAAAGCGTTATACTCCTGCGTGTCGCCGACCAAGCGCATAAATTTGTCTCGGGGCGCCACTTGGACCTGTTCCGGCTGGCAGACCTGGCTGCCGGTGGAAAAAGTCCAGAAATAATCGTCTTCGCCATCATTATTGTAATCCCAATTATCAATCGTGGGCGTGAGCAAAACGCCTTCTTTTATTTCTTCACCGGTATCGGGATTGGTGCTTTCAACAATACTGCCGTCAGGAGTTGTAACTAATTTAGCGCCACGCACGCCGCCGTTGCCGCCTCTGATGATGACACGATACAAAGAGTTAGCGTCCAAATCATTACAAGGAAAAACATAAAACCCTTCCGGGAGCGGACCGGACAAATTGTCAAATTCTTCTTGCCTTAACCTTTCCGGAGTAACCTCGTGGCTATAATCAAAAATTTTAATTTGATTGTCATCATTGATTAAATTATCATCTTCGCAGTCAATACCCATATCGGGAGGAGTGATGTCAATGGTACATTTTTGCAAGATAATATTATTTTTGTTTAGAGTGCCGTTATTAATTGTGCCATCCGCGTTTGTCCAACCGCCCACCATCGGCCGGCTGAAACGGGCGGAAATCATCGCGTTCCGGCAATTATTGGAAGAATTCAACCATGGACTCGGGCTTTGGGGAGTGTTGTCGCAGGCCGCCTCTTCCATCACAATCGGGTTGGTGAAATCGTTATAGGTGCGGCAGAAATCGTTTTTGCCGCTTGATAATGACGCGGTAACCTTGGCGTAAGGATTCGGCTCGTCAAAAATCGTCTCGCCAATAGCCGTGCTGGTCGCCTTTGGAGCAGTCGGAGGAACGGCATATACAACCACCTTATCCGTCTTATCACTTTCCCAATCCCAAGAATATGTCCAGGGATTAAGCATTAAGCAGACATTGTCCGCGCTATCCAAATTGGCATTGTAATTGGTCGTGTCGCCGTAAAAATACATCCGCGCCGGGTCGGGCGAACATTCCACGCAGCCCTCCGGACACACCAAAGCCGGGTCATCGTCCGTCCGCGTCTCAAAATTCCAGCAATAAGCGGCGTCACTAATATAAACATTATTGACGCTACCATCGGGATTAGATGGTTTATTTATATCATAATATCCGACATTACAGTCGCGTTCAGCGACTTTTTGCGTTTCCTCTCTTAAAGGAATATTGATAAAACTTTTAATCTCTTTTCTTAAAATCACTTTATAAAATGAGCCGTCTCCGCCGGGCGTGAGTCGCTCGCTGGGCGTGAAAACAAAATAATCATTTTCTTTTTCATTATTATCACTATTGACGGTGATACTTCCCGGAACCAAGGTGCAAAGCCGAGTAATGGAATAAGTAATAACAAGAGTAACTGGATCAATGGAGGGAATAGAAATATTGGAGCACCGCAAAACAATAATATTGTCGTTGTTTAAGGTCGCCGGATCCATAATATTGTCGTTGTTTAAGGTCGCCGGATCCATCTGAACATTGAACCGCGCCGAGATAATTGCGTTGACGCACGCCTTTTCGTTTTGAATATAAAGGTTGGGGGTAATGGTCTGATTCCAGCCCTCGCTCCACGGCGTCGGGCTGGGCAATTTCTGGCCTTCTCGGCAATCGCGCGAACGCGAACAATCCTCAATCACGAACGGCTCGTTGAAATAGCCGCCGATGATGGTCCGAAACGCCCAAGTATAAATGGACTGGGTGGCGGGCTGGGCTAGAACCGGACCATTGCTGCACGCTGAAGTATTTAGATGGCAGTCGCTCTGGCAAGTGACAGCGCCGGCGCCCAAGTCATAATCGGCGCATTGATCTTTTCCGCGGCTCTCGCTGAAAGAATAATAATTGACCAAGCCATTAGAAGTCATCGCGTCCGGCGTAATTTCTGAAGGGTCTAAAGCGCGATTATAAATTCTAACTTCATCAATTAAACCGTTAAAATAGTTTCCCTGACCAACGGCGCCGATATAAACGCTCCTCGTAGTCGGCAACGACAGTCTCTTATTTTGAGCCGGTACTTCGACGGTTAAATTCCCATCTAAGTAATGCCGAATTTTATCACCCTTCTTGTAACTCAAGCAGATATGATGCCAGTTGGTATCGGAAATACTATCAACACTAGAACCTTCCTCAATCTCTCCAGTTCTGCTTCCATCCTCGTAATAAAATCTAGTCATAATACTGCCATAGGGTAAGGTATTACCTTCAATCCGCCAAGTCAGCCAATTATCCCACCAATAACTGCCAATAATGCCATCAAAATATTTAATATCCCCGTACCCGACGGCGGCCCGCTTAACCCAGGCGCAAATCGTCAGTTCATCCAAAAGACCGGTTGTTATATCTCTGCCAAGATCAATATAATCGTTGACATCGTCAAATTGATAGGCCTCGCCAATCTTCCCGCCCGTTAAAGACGCGCCGTGAACGTTCCCGTCGATGTTGCCGGAAAAATCTTTCACCGCCGGATTTCTTGGCTGAAATCTATAAACGCCGCCCACTTTGTCGCAATCCTCATCTTCGCTCAAGCGGTTATCACCGCAAGTATTCGGCGCCCATCGGCAGGTGCAATCATCATCATAACTGCAAAGCAAGCCCGGCTGGCAAACAGAAGCCGCCGAGCAGGTGGTCGTGGTATCTTGATAGCCGCAAGATTCACCTAAACCGCCGGCGGAAATCACCATCCGGTAATAGTTGCTGGATTGGCTGCCGTTGTAAATTCTAATTGAAGAGTTGCCGGTTTTATTCTGCGGCACGGTGTCTATCATCTGGTTTTGGTTTGTCCAAATGGCGGCGGTGCTGGTCGCGTTGTCATCCGACGAAGTTCTCGTCGTCTCGTCATAAAACCTAAAATACCAAATATTATTTTGCGGGGCGGCTGTAGGAAATTTAATACCGTAAACATTGGTCGTATCCGGGAAAGTGAACGGGTCTGTCCCTGTTCCTCTATCCGGCACTGCTCGGCAAATACCCGGCCGGTCAATATTATTGACGGTAAAATTCTTCGTATTGCTGTTTAAGCTTTGAGCGGTTACCACTTTCACGTCGTAATCCGCTAAATCAACGGCAGGCACGGCGGCGATAATCTGGCCGTTAGTCCAATTGGCGCCGCCGCACTGCTCAATAAGATCTAAGTTGGCGTAAGTTATATTGCCACTCGAGTCAATAAATTCCACGAATCCTTGGGTGCTGCCGAAATTCCTGCCCCAAATCGTGATATAATTTCCCGGCGCGCCGTCCGCCGGAGAAATTTCCGTGATTTCCGGCAGGTAGGCGCAGCGGCAGGTGGCGGTGATACAAACATCATTGGCGCAATTATTAACGCAGACATCTGGGTTGTCGCCGCAGGGATCGCCAGGACAAGCGCCGCAACCGTCGCCGCAATCAACCTCCGACTCTCCTTGATCGCGCACTCCGTTGAAGCAGTGAGCGGGACGAATTTTTATTTTAAGCTCCGCCGACTCAAAAGACGGCGAGAGTCCCGGAATACTGACTTTGATTTTATCCCAAAAAATACTTTCCGGCGCGAAAGGAGAAGTGTCCCAACCGGCATACACATTGCTCACTACTTCTTGATCAATTGGGACATCCGCGAAAAAACCAGTGCTGCTAAAAGTGCCTCCATCTGGTTTGGTAAATAGTTCCATTGAATTTATAGTGTTTCCTTGATTTCTGGCATAGCCCCTCGCCTTTAAATCATCTATTGCCGGCACCGAAACAATTTCGGGATAGTTCTGATAAATATCTCGGCTCCAATGATTCAAGCTGTCCGATTTAAATCCGCTGACATAAGAAAATTTTCTCGCAAAAGGTATCGGCTCCGGACAGCCGCTCGTGTCGCAATCGCCCCAAAAACCGTCCGCTTCGCAAGTCCTCACGCCGCAACCGTTAAGTCCGCAGGCGGAAGTGGCGTCGACCGGCGAGCAGGGTTCATGTGGCGGCGGTGGACCGAAAATATTGGCGACAAACCACACGATCGCGAACGCTGATAAAATAATAAGCAAGCCGATAACAGCGTTGATTAAAATCTTTCTGGCTTTTTCGGTTTTGGCCGGGTCGCCCGCCGCCGTCAGATAGACATAGCCGCCGTACAAAATAATTATCACGGCGACCAGGCCTAAAAAACCCAAGATAATCTGGATAATTCGGACAATCGCGGTTTTCAAATCAATTTGCGCCAGGCCGATACCCGCCGCTTCGTTTAATCCAAAATCTTGAGCGAAGACGGGCGAAACATAAAAATACAAGAATACAAGAATACAAGAATATAAAAGTATTCTAATGGCTAAAAAAATATTTTTTTTCTTTAATAATTTCATTTTAATTTTGTCATTGCGAGGAGATCCCCACGCTTCGCTCGGGACAAGCTCCGCAATCCCATGTTCTTTCAGCTGTCATTGCGAGGGAGCCCGCAGGCGACCGAAGCAATCCCATGTTTAATTCTCGTCGTTCTCTCCCGCCATCTCCAAATAGAGGTTTTCCCATTTAGGATTGAATCGGTTGATTAAATTTATTTTCTTTTGGCGGGAGCCGCCTTTTAATTGTTTTTCTCTGGCAATGGCGGCATAGATTGATTCGCTATATTCATAATAAACCAACTTATTTAAATTATATTTCTTAGTAAAGCTGTTATGATGGATGCCATTCCTGTGCTCCCATGCTCTTTTTAGCAAATCTCTTGTTACGCCGATATAAAGGACATTATTGTTTTTGTTAGTTAAAATGTAAGTGTAATAGTAGCGGGACATATTTTAGCTAAACATGGGATTGCTTCGCTTCGTCCCGTTGCTTGCGAGCAAAGGGACTTCGCTCGCAATGACACTTGGGAGGTGGGATTGCTTCGCGGAGTTTATCCCGAACGAAAGTGAGGGACCCTGTGGCAGTAAACATGGGATTGCTTCGTCCGCTCGCCTCGCTTGAGCTCGGCGTGCTCCTCGCAATGACAATCCTGACATGGGATTGCTTCGGTCGCCTGCGGGCTCCCTCGCAATGACAGTTACAGGAAGTGTTTTACTCGCAATGACAGTTACGGCCTACCCTCACACACTCCCAGACAGCAACCGCTGTTTACAGCATCACTATCCGCGCCGCGCGAAAAATCTTTGGTTAAGATCCAAGAGCCGGCTCTATTAGTCTCTTCAAGATTATCCTCGTCGTAATACAACACCTTACAAATCTCGGTCCCAGCGCAAACCTCCGCGTCCGTAATTTCCAGACAATTCAACTTGCCGTAAGAAGCCGGGTTGGGCAAAGTTACATTGACGCAACCGTCAGTCGCGGTTTCGCCGCTATAAGAGCAAGAACCGCTTCCCGCCTCGGCCGGTCCGGCCGAAGGCAAAAAACAATTCTGGGTGATGGACTCAATGCCCGAACCGGCCAAAGGGCTGTATCTCACATTGACTGAAAAAGGATTGTGGTTTATGTCTACCCGGGTGTAATCGGGGAAAATATCATTATCACTGTCCAAATTTTCCTTGCCGACCCAATAGCCGACCGGATTGGAGTTGCCAAGGGTGTCCAAGGCCAAATATCTCAAACTCCGGTCCTTTGGCGTGTCGCCATAATTCCAGCCCGGCTTCAAAGTCGCGCTTCTCATAATGCGGTCAAAAGCCAAATCCACCGGCGCTAACAAATCAGTCGTTGTCCCGTTACCCTTCCGATCCAGGTTGGCGGTGTCAATTTTTTCCACCAAAGGCGCCTGCCGGTCTATCCTATCCGAGACAAAAAAGCTCCATTTGAAATCGTCGCCAATGGTGCTGGAAATATTATATAAAGGAACAGAGTCATTAAGGATATAAGCGCCGTAGCCGGAACAACCGACACAAATAGGCGCCTCGGCATCAGATTTGCCTTCGCTGATGCCTTTCACTTTATTATTTTCTTCATAATAATCAAAACTGCCATTGAAAGAATTAGCCGCCATATCTATCAAGCCATCAAATGGTATTTTGGCCATCGGATAATACACGGTTTGGCCGCCGATGGCTTTGCGGCAACGGCCATATTGTTCGGATTGTCCGCCCCATTGGGCGCAACGGCCGTCAGAGTGCGGTATCAAGCTCGCCGCTTCAACCGATACTTCATAATTGGTCGCTTTATGAGACAGATCGTCAGGGTCATAAGATGTATTGCCCGGCGTCATATAATCATTAACCGGCCAGCAATAAATCTGATTGCCGCAAGAATTAATGCCACACTCAATCGGCCCCTTAAATTCAAGTGTTCGGTATAGATTTGACACTTCGATTTGGGTGCCGCTGACTGCCGTATCAACCGCGCCATCTCCGTTTCTATCGAATTTAACCACAACCTTGTCCACAAAAATCGGATTGATCGCTTCGTTGAAATTGATCTGAAAAATCGTGTTCTTGGGCACATCGCGCTGGCTCTCGCCCGGGTCTTGATTTTCAGTAGAATCAGCGCCGTTCACTTTCGCCACCATCAAATCATCACTCTCAATCAAATTTTGAGCGGTGGAATTATATTTTACCGAACGGATTTCATATCGGGCGCTGTCGTCGCCGGTTTGTTTAGTCTTAATATCGCAACCTTCAGCGGTCGTGCAACTTTCAAAAATAACGCCGCTGTCGGCAAAAATTTTATTTTTTATATTACTAATTAAATCAGCGTCGCCACTGCCCTTGCTGATATCGCGGCCGATAATATAGGTCTTAACTAAATTTTCGTTTCTTAAAATTTCAATCTTGTCGCCCGGCTGATAGGCAGTGACGGTAAAAGTCCAATTATTGCCGCCTACGGCCCGGCCGGTCAAATTAAAGATGAGCCCATACGGACCAATGTCAATGGTGCTGCTGCCATTATAAAAAGAAGTAAAATCAGGCATCGCGCCCGGCCATTCAGTCGTCGCGCTGTTGGCGCCGCCGGACATGGTGGTGGTCGCCTTTCCGCTCCCTGTTCCGCCATAATCCCCGCTCAAAGTTGCATTAACTGTCGTCCCACCGCCGTTTACCGGCTGGGTATAACTCGCTGCGACTTCGGATTCAATACTGGTGAAACTTGCCGCGGTAACACTAAAAGTAAAAGTCGTCGGCGTCGGCTGGTTACTCACGGTATAGGTATCGGCTTGGTCGTCCGGATTAGGATAAACGCCGCTCGTTGGTGAAATCCACAGCGGATTTAAAATCGCGTTGGTTGAGACAATTTCCGGCGGATCCAAATCCAGCTCGCCGTTGGTCGTAAAAGACCAGTAATATTGTTGATTAAATAAATTTTTTAAAATCGGCTCTCCATTGGACGCTTTTTTAATTCCTGATTTGAGCAGTACTTTAAAATCGCGGTCTTGAAAATCCTCAAAGCCCAAATATTTATTCGGCGTGAAGACAAAAGTTCGGTTGTCGCCGGACCGATTCATTACGGTCGTCGTAATAAAACTATCAATAGTAAAATCGCCAGTTGTCTCACAATCACTAGTGTTACTATCTACTAATTTACAAATCTCCACGCTTTCACTTCTTATAAATTCGCCGTTGTCGCATATGCCATTGCCATTCAAATCGTCGCAAATCGTCTCCGGCTTCACATTCTCTTTGAAAGTGACGGCGATAAAAGTGTTAATCGGCACTTCCGTTTGTCCCGGCGCCGGATAAACGCTTTCAATCGGCCCGCGGCCGATGCCCCAGCGCCCCAAATCGCCGTCGCAGCCCGGACACGGCCTGCCTCCGCCGCCGCCACCGCCCCCGAGCGCGCGAATAATGAAAGAAACAATGGTGAACGCCGCCAAGATGATAATGAGTCCGATAATCGCGTCAATTAAAATCTTCTTCGCTTTTTCGGTTTTCTTCGGGTCGCCGGCCGCCGTCATATACACATAGCCGCCGTAGAGAATGATAATCACGGCGACAAGGCCCAAAAAACCCAAAATAATCTGGATAATTCGGACAATCGCCACTTTCAAATCCACCCGCGGCAAGCCGATTTGCGCCGCCGCTTCCAAGCCAAATTGGTCCTGCGCCAAAACTAAATAAGGCAAAATTAAAAACAAAAAAACCGCCAAAAAACAAACCACGGCTGTTTTTCTGACGGCCTTTTTTTTCAACAACTTTTGCCTGGGAAAAAGTTGGTTAAGCATGGGAATAAATTAAAGCACCAAATTCAAAGCACCAAATCCCAAATTATCTATATTTAGATTTCAAATTCCGGTTATCGGCACCCCGATTAAAAGCGGGCAATTTGGAATTTGAAATTTTGAATTTGGAATTTAAAATTATTTACTAAGTTCTTCTTTTACTAATCTGCTGACCACTTGCCCGTCGGCCGCGCCGGCCGCTTTTTTCATCGCCAGTCCCATCACCTTGCCGAAATCAGCCGGGTTCGCGGCGCCGGTTTCCGTGATGGCTTCTTTCACCATCTCCAAAAGCGCCTCCTCGCCGAGCTCCTCGGGCAGATATTTTCCGATTAAATCGACTTCGGCTTTTTCTTTGTCCGCCAAATCCGGCCGGCCGCCTTTTTCATATTCCAAAATTGAATCTTTCCGTTTCTTCACTTCTGATTTCAATACCGCCAAAACTTCTTCATCGCCTAAATTTTCGTCTTTGGCGACACCTTTTTCAATTTTGCGATTGATCAGCGCGGATTTTAGCATCCTTAAAGCAGAAACCTCGGCTTCAGCCTTATTTTTGAAAGCGCTTAAAAAATCCTGTTCGATTTGTTGTTGAATTGGCATTTTAAAAATATTTAAACATTTTTTCCCCCTCCTTGTTTTAAGGAGGGGGATGGGGGGAGGTCTTGAAACAATTTTTATTTAAGACCCCTCCGCCCTTCGGGCCCGGTCCTGGGCAGCGCTTGTTGCTCCCATAGGTCGCAACAAGCGGCTCTCGCTTCGCTCGCTTCTGCCCGTCGCTACGCGACCCCCTTAAAACAAGGGGAGGAGATTATAAAAAATTTTAAAATTTCCGCCGTTCTCTCGGGTCTTCTTCCAGCTTGCCGATTTTTTTCAGATATTCGCGCTTGGCGGTAATTTCTTGCCGCCTCTTGGCTCTCGCCCGAACCGCGGTTTTATTCAAATCTTTGCCGTGATATCGGACTTTCCTGGATTGGATTAGCCGCCCGCTTTGCTGAATCTTTTTGCCAAAACGCCGCACCAAAGACTCAAAAGTTTCTCCTTTCTTCCGTTTTACTTCGACCACTTGTTCACCTCACTTTCTATAAATTAATTATTTAATATTTTTTAAAAAATTTATAAATAAATCCAATTACCAGTTACCAGTTACTTCGTCATTCCTCAAAAGCGTCAATCTGCCCAAGCTTCTCTCCGCCCTCGTCTTCTTCCAGGGAATCAATAAAATCTTCCTTTTTCAGCCGCTTCTTAGGCAGCGGGATTTCCGGATTCTCCACGATAATCGGCACCACCGGCTGCCGGCTTTTCTCCAAGCGCTTTTTTAACTCATTTTCCACCTTACCCATATCCACCACCTCTTGAATACCGCCTTCCATGTCGCGAATCAAAACCGTCCCTTCGCCCACTTCTTTCTGCCCGATAATCAAAGTGAATTTGACTTTTAATTTATTCGCCAACTCCAGTTGCGCTTTAAGGTTGTCCTTATAAAAGGCCTGCGCCAGCTTGAAATCGCCTTGAAGCAGTTTTTCATAAAGCGCCATCGCCTTTTTCTTGGCCGCTTCGCCCAGCTGGGCGACAAATACCTCGCTGGCGCCGTATTCCGGCACCTCGATTTCTTTTTCCCGCAACTTGGCGACAATCCGATCCATGCCCATCGCCAGACCGCAAGCCGGCGCGTCTTCCCGGCCGCCCAACATCTTCACCAGCTCGTCATAACGGCCGCCGCCGCCCAAAGCGTTCTTGCCCTCGCTGTCGTCTATCGCCCAATATTCAAAAGTCGTCCGAGAATAATAATCAAGACCGCGCACGAGATACGGATTGAGGACATAAGGCAAATCCAAATCATCCAAGTATTCCACCACTTTCATAAAATGCTTCTTGCATTCCTCATCCAAGAAATCCAAAATCTGCGGCGCGTTGTCCCGTAAATTCTTGCAGCCCTCTTCTTTGCAGTCCAAAAGGCGGAGCGGGTTTTTCACCAGCCGAACGCGGCAATTTTCGCAAAGCAACTTGGCTTTGGCTTTGTAATATTTAATCAGCTCTTTTTTGTAAATTTCTCGGCAATCAGGGCAACCGATGCTGTTAATTTGAATTGACGACTCAATACCCAAATTATTCAAAGTGTTGAAACCGATCAGGATCAATTGGGCGTCCAAAGCCGGATTAATCTCGCCGATCGCTTCAAAACCGTATTGCCAAAATTGGCGCTGACGGCCGGCCTGGGGCTTTTCGTGGCGAAACATCGGGCCGAGATAGAAAAACTTGACCGGTTGCGGCTGGTTGAGCATACCGTGCTGGATATAAGCGCGCGCCGCCGAAGCGGTCGCTTCCGGACGCAAGCTTAAATTGTCGCCTCCCTGATCAATAAAAGTAAACATCTCTTTTTCCACGATATCCGTCTGACGGCCCACGCCGCGCGCGAAAAGCTCGCTAAATTCCAAAATCGGCGTGTCTACGCGGCCATAGCCGTAATCAACCGCCGCTTTTCCCGCCGAACGGCGAACCGCCTCCCAATACTTCTGGTCTTGAGGCAGGATATCCCGCATGCCGGTCACGGTGGAAATTTCTTTTCTCGCTTTTCGGCCGCGTTTTTCCGTCTTTTCCTCCTCTAACTTCAGTTTCTTTGGTCTAGACATTAATTCAAGAAATTAAAAAATTAAAAAATTAAAAAATTAAATTATTACAAATCTATAAATCATACTGGGGCGTTTCAAAAATTGTCAATCGGTCAAACGGCCAGCCGCGCAACCAAGTCCGGCCAACGATAAATTCGCGCTTGACTGGGCCGAAAACTCGCGAGTCCAAACTCTGGTCGCGATTATCGCCGAGCAAGAAATACTCATCCGCGCCCAAAATCACCTCGCTGTATCCTTCCATCGGCAGATTGGTGGACAAGTCGGCCGGCAAATAATCCTCCGGTAAAACTTCAGCTTGGCCGTCTTTTTGGGCTAAATAAACTTTGCCGGCCATAATCTTGATTTGTTCGCCCGGCAAGCCGATGATGCGCTTGATGAAATATTGACTTGGATTCTTGGGATATTTAAAAACCACGATATCGCCCCGCTTTGGATCGGCAAACCGATAAGTAATCTCGTCAATGATCAGATACTCATGGTCGTAAAAATTCGGCTCCATTGACGCCCCTTTAACGTAAAACGGCTGGATGAGAAAATACCGGACGGGAATAATGATCGCCAAAGAAATCAAGGCGATTTTGAGTGTTTCCCAAACGAATTCAATCGCTTCCCGCCATTTGGAAGGACGGAAATTGTGACTGAAATCGCCATTGGAAGCAAAATTGTCGTTAAATTTTTGTTCGGTCATAAAACGATGAGGTTTTCCCCAAGCATTATAATTTCTTTTTAATTATAACATAAAATCAAAATTTTACAAGCGGAAAATCAGAACTTATCCCCTTGATACTACAACACAATCCCTTGGCAAAATTCAAGTGATGCTGTATAATAAAAAAATAACTGGGAAAATAATTGGAAATAATTAAAAACAATGCCGAAAGTAGAAGTTGATTTTATCCAAAATGACCCGCGAGGGCCGGAAATTCTAGAAAAAAAACCAATCCGAAAGAGGTCAATTTGGCCGAAAATAATAGCGATACTGATTATTGTCGCTTTTTTTGGGGTAACGATTTTTTCCTCGTCAATGGTTTTTTCCGACCGCGAGCTATTGGACAACCTTTCCAAAATCAACTTTTTCCAGCAAGTCGGCAAACTCATCGCCGCCAAAAGCAAGAAGCTTCACGGCGAAAAAAACGACCGCATCAATCTTTTAATTTTGGGAATCGGCGGCGCCGGCCATGACGGCGGCAATCTGACCGATACGATAATCTTGGGCTCATTCAAGCCAAGCATCAATCAAGCCGCCATGATGTCCATCCCCCGCGACTTAATGGTCAAATCGGAAAATCTCGGCTGGCTGAAAATCAACGCCATCAACGCCTATGCCGAAAAAAGCAGTCCGGGCTCGGGCGGCAAAGCGGCGGCCGATGAAATGAGCAGATTATTGAATGACGATGTTTATTATTACCTCACCGTTGATTTTGACGGCTTTGAAAAATTAATTGACGAGTTCGGCGGTGTGGAGGTGGAGGTGGAAAACAATTTGACTGATTACCAATATCCCATCCTCGGCCAAGAAGACGCCTACCCGATTGAAAGCCGCTACGAGACGCTCAAGATAAAAAAAGGGTTACAGTCTCTGGACGGGAAAACGGCTTTGAAATACGCGCGGAGCCGCCACGCTCTGGGCGTGGAAGGCTCGGACTTCGCCCGCTCCAAAAGGCAGCAAAAAATTCTCGCCGCTTTGAAAGAAAAAATTTTTAGCGCTTCCACTCTTTTCAGCCCCAAAAAAATAAACGCCCTTTTGGAAACTTATAATCAACATATCAGCACCAACTTGGAAATCTGGGAGATGCTCAAACTCTATGAGCTGGGCAAGCAAGCTGACGGAGCGAAAATCATCAACCGCTCTCTCACCAACGGGCCGGGCGGATTGCTTCACGACCAAATCACCGAGGAAGGCGCTTATGTCCTCTTGCCCAACGACTCAAGTTATGGCGCGATAAGAAGCTTGTGGCAAAATATTTTTGACGATGCCACCGCCAAGGCCATCACCGACTCCGACACCGCTTTTATCCCGCCGCCCATCATTAAGCCAAACGCGACTTCCACGCCAGCTCAAGCCACTTCCACGCCGACGCTTGAGCCGGAAACCGATTTCACCCAAGAGAGAGCCACAATTGAGATCCAAAACGGAACTTTTGTCGCTGGCTGGGCGACGAGGGAATTTGAACGGCTAAAAGAGCTGGGATTTAAAGTATTAAAATTCGGCAACGCGCCGACGAGGGACTACACCTCGGTGACAATTTACGATTTAAGCCGCGGCAAATATCCGCTGACGATAAAGGAACTGGAAAAAATTTATAACACAACCGCCGCTGACAAAATTCCCGCCAGTATTGATTCAATGGTAAATATTTTGATCGTGCTGGGAAAATAATTAAAATTGTCATTGCGAGCGAGTGAGCCTTTAGCCCCGGCGAAAGCCGGGGGAAGCAATCCCATAGCCAAAGAGAGTAACTCTCTAAAAACATGGGATTGCGGAGTTTATCCCGAACGAAAGTGAGGGATCCCGCCTCGCTATCGCTCGGCGTGCTCCTCGCAATGACATTAAAATAGGATTACTTCCCGGCTTTCGCTGGGATTACTCCTCTCCTTCACAACGACAATTTTAAAAGACGGGATAAATTATCCCGTCTTTTGCGTAATACGTGCTACTGAAAGAACGCGGCAATGGCCCCTATCCTTTTTTTGAAACGGCCACAACCTAATCGGTCCCCGGCCTTCTTGGACGAAGACCTTGAAATGGAGATTAAATTTGGCTCTACTCATTCTGATTTTGGCGACAAACTTGGAATCGCATCTGAAGAGTTGACGCCTTTGAAGATCAGCGCAAGTATATTCGCCGCAACTCTGATCATCGCCCAAATTCTTGGCGATTATTTCGTTGCTATCGGCATCAAGCGCCTCTAAATACCAAGCGTATTCTCGAGTTCTCTCACCCATGTTCATTCCTCCTGTCGGTTAAAATGTACCGTAAAACTCATTGAAATACTAGCAAAATAAAAAGTTTTTGACAAGGGGTTGACTTTATTTGTAAAATAACTTAAGATAATAAACCAACTTATGAGATTTAGATCACCCAAACCGGATTTCGGCCTGACTGGCTCAATGGCTCAAAGCGAAGTATTCGGCGAAGTGAAAGACGCCGTGGAGTTTAAAAAATGGATTGAAAACCATACCCGTCTGGATTTTGAGGAAGCGATTAAGGATGCGAAATCTCGCCAACCCCGGGACTCCGACCCGCACGAGCCGTCGCCTCAATTCGCCTGCAACCTGCACAGTAAAGTAATGGAATTATTGTCTCTTTCCGATTGGGAGAGATTGAGTTTTTTCACCGCCGTCGGTTCGCATTTGGATTTTCAGCACGGCGTTGACGCTTTTTTTGAGCTGGAAACAGACGAAGGAAAAAAAATAACTGTCACTTTGGACGTCAAAACCTACGAATCCAGTGATCATAATAAAGCTAATGTATATTTTGAATATCCTCAAGAAGGATTAGATCCTCAAGCCGACCCGCAAAAATGGTCAGAGAAGATAGATGAAGTAGCGACACTTGTTGTTGATGTTCTTCATTTGGAGATGCTAACCCAAAGAAAGGAGGTAGCCCATGCGACCCGATGAACTTTTTGGCGCCGTCAGAAAAAAAGAAGCGACTGGCGGCCATCAGCCTGATTTTAAAAAACTAAAGGAACCTTTGGAAAAAGGAGAAGCGGCTTTTGCCTTTTGCGAAGGCTGCGGCAGCACTTTGAGAATTACCGAAGCGGGCGTGCTTGAGCTCGCGGCTATCGCGAGAAATGAAAATTTAAACCAGCTCGACGGCCGATATTTTCACGCCAAAAGATGCGTTCTCTGCGACGATATCTTTAGAGATATTGAACTTAGAGAGATAAAGTAGAACCAAAGGCGATGGATTCCGGTCTATCGCTTTTTTTCTTTCTCCAAAATTGCCAACTACGCGATTTTAAGCTAATATTTAATTATGAAAAATAAAATTCCTCAAGTGGCGATTGTCGGCCGCGCTAATGTCGGCAAGTCCACGCTTTTCAACTGCTTGATTGAAAAAAATAAAGCCATCATCTCCAATATCGCCGGCACGACTCGCGACCGAAATATTGATCTGGTCAAATGGCGAGACCGACAGTTCACTTTGATTGACACCGGGGGTTTAGACGTCGACAAGAAGGGGGGAGGCATTATTGAAATCAACATCGTCAAACAAGCGCAGAAGGCCATCTCCACCGCTGATTTGGTCTTATTTTTAATTGACGTCAAAGCGGGCGTCCTCGCCACCGACCGGGAACTGGCCCGCGAGCTGGTCAAAAAAAATCTGAAGAAAAAAACGATTCTGATCGGCAACAAAGCCGACTCCATGAAGTGGCGGCAAATGTCCGGCGAACTTTATAAATTAAACTTGGGCGAGCCGATCATGCTCTCCGCTTTAAGCGGCTCCGGCACCGGCGATTTGCTCGATTTGATTATTGAAAAATTACCAAAAACCAAATCACCAACAACCGATAACCAATTACCGACCATTAAAATAGCCATCATCGGCAAACCCAATGTCGGCAAATCGTCGCTCTTAAACGCTATCTTGGGCGAAGAAAGAGTGATTGTCACTGACATCCCCCATACCACCCGCGAATCCCATGACGCGGAATTTATTTATCAAGAAAACCGCTTCATTTTGGTGGACACCGCCGGCATCATTAAAAAAGGCAAAATCGTCCCTGGCAGTTTGGAAAAAAAATCAATCGCCAAATCCATTCAGACTATTGCCCAAGCCGATGTCGTCATCCTCGTGACCGAAGTAAATAAAGATATCGGCCTGCTGGACAAAAAAATCACCCAAGAAATCTTGGAGAATTCCAAGCCGATGATTATTGTCGCCAATAAATGGGATTTGATCCCCGAAAAAGACACCAACACGGTCAATAAATACGTTGATTATTACCGCGCCATTTTCCCCTACTTGTGGTGGGCGCCGATTATCTTTATTTCCGCCAAAAGCGGGCAAAGAGCGAGAAAAATTTTGGATTTGGTCTTGGAAATCAAAAAATCGTCGGAAGTAAAAATTTCCGACAGCCAGCTCCAAAAATTTCTCAAATCGCAAATTAAAAAACACAAGCCCTCTCGCGGCAAGGGCCTTAAAAATCCCTACATTTATGAAATCAAGCAAACCGGTTCAACCCCGCCGAGATTTATGATTACCGTCAACGACCCGACGACGCTCCATTTTTCCTATCTCCGATTTTTACAGAATAATCTAAGGGAAAAATTCAAGATTATCGGCACGCCGATCCAGATTGAAACAAAAAAGTGGAAGAAATAAAATTAAAGATATGAAATTAATCATCGGCCTCGGCAACCCGGGCAAAAAATACGAGAATACTTGGCACAACTTGGGTTTTATGGCGGTCGAAAGAATTCGGCAGGATTTTGATTTGCCGAAGTTTAAAAAATCCACCAAATTCAAAGCAGAAATTTCCACCGGCGAGATGAAGGACGAAAAAATCATCCTCGCCAAGCCCTTCACCTATATGAATAATTCCGGCGAAGCCGCCATCGCCATTAAAAATTTTTATAAAATAAAAATTGAAGATATCATCGTCATCCGAGACGATGTTGATTTACCTTTGGGCGCAATCCGCCTGTTGATAAACTCCTCTTCTGGCGGACACAATGGGGTGAACTCCATCATCACCCAACTTGGCACCAAAGAATTCGTCCAGATAAAAATCGGTATTAGGACCGATGAAACAGAAAAAATTGGCACTTTGAATTTTGTTTTGGAAAAAATCAGCCGAAAAAAAGAAAAAGAAGTGAAAAAAACAATTGCCAAAGCCGTCTCGGCTAGCCGGAGGACTATTATTGAATCGCTTCAAGAAGCGATGAATGAATTTAATTAAAAAAAGCCGTTTAATCGTCCTGTTGACAAAAAAACGGCTTGCTAAACGATTGGCGGAGAAGTTCGACGCCGAAACCCCGCGACCCGTTTATGCTCGAGCTCTACGGATAGATGGCTACAGGTCAAGCAGGGCCAGTCAGGTAAACGGCCTCTGCCCCGACAATCGCTTAATAAAAGAGCCGATTATTTGTCAGGCACTTTCCTGCCAGCCAGTATATGACTGTATCCAGAAGGATAAGGCCATAATTTGAGACAAACGGCCGTTAGGAGGGAAACAACCGGTCTGTCAACTGGCAAACAGGAAAATGCCTGCTAATACGACATTTTATCATAAGGCAAAAAAAATGTCAAATACCCTTTTACTTCAAGCGGGAAATAAAACCGCTGAAAAACTTTTAAAAAACGGCCGAGAGACCGCTCCCGAAGAAGCCAAATACTGGCTGGCTTTTTCGCAAATTAATAAAATCGGCCCGGTTAAATTCCGAAAAATCCTTCGCTATTTTAACAATTTGAAAAACGCTTGGCAAGCCGATACCGCCAGTTTTATCAAATCAGGCATTGAAGAAAAATTAGCCCAAGAAATCATTATTTTAAGAAGCCAAATCAATCCCGACGAAGAATGGGAAAAACTGGCAAAAGAAAAGGTGAATTTTGTCACCATCACTGATGAGTCCTATCCGCCGCTCCTTAAAGAAATCTACGACGCCCCGCCGATTTTATATTTTCGCGGCTCGCTTGAACCGCTCTATAATTTCTGTCTCGGCGTGGTCGGCACGCGGAAATTCTCTCCTTACGGCCGCCAAGCGGCCAAGGAAATCGTGAGCGACTTGTCGCGGCAAGGCATCACTATTGTTTCCGGCTTGGCGCTCGGCATTGACGCCATCGCTCACGAGGCCTGCCTTCAAGCCGGCGGCCTGACCGCGGCCGTCTTGGGCTCCGGGCTTGATTGGCAAAATATTTATCCCTCCCAAAACCGCTATCTGGCGAATAAAATCATTGAAAGTGACGGCGCGATTTTAAGCGAATATCCGATAGGCACGATGCCGGCCAAATTCACCTTTCCAATGAGAAACCGCATCATCTCCGGACTGTCTTTGGGGACGCTGGTCATTGAAGCGCCGGAAAGCTCGGGAGCGCTTATCACCGCCAAACACGCTTTGGAACAAAACCGCGAAGTCTTCGCTCTGCCGGGAAGCATTTACAGCGTCAATTCCCAGGGTACCAATAATCTCATTAAACAAGGCGCCAAAATGGTCACCAAAGCGGACGATATTTTGGAAGAATTCAACTTGAGGCAAATCGCCGGATTCACCAAAGAGAAAAAAATTGTCCCGGAAAGCCAAGAAGAAGAAATGATCATAAAAATTTTATCCCAAGAGCCAACCCACATTGACAAAATCGCCAATGAGAGTAAACTAAAAATTAACGCGCTCGCTTCGCTCCTCACGATGATGGAAATAAAAGGCATGATTAAGGATGCGGGAGGAAAAAATTACATTCTTATAAAATAAAAGTTTTAAATGTCAAAGTTAGTTATTGTTGAGTCTCCGACAAAGGCCAAAACAATTTCAAAATTTTTAGGGAAGGACTTTCAGGTCGAGTCCTCTTTTGGCCATATTCGGGATTTGCCGACCAGCAAGCTGGGCGTGGATGTGAAAAATAATTTTGAACCGACTTACGTAGTGCCGGCCAAAAGCAGGGCGCAAGTCAAAAAATTGAAAGAGCTCGCCGAAAAAGCCGACCAAATATACTTCGCGACTGACGAAGACCGCGAGGGCGAAGCCATCGCTTGGCATTTGGCACAAATACTCAAAACGCCGGCAGACGAAATAAAAAGAATCACTTTCCACGAAATCACCGAGGACGCCATCAAAGAGGCCTTGGCAAATCCAAGATCAATTGATATTGATTTGGTGGACGCCCAGCAAGCAAGAAGAGTTTTAGACCGGTTGGTCGGCTACAAATTGTCCCCTTTCCTTTGGAAAAAAATCGCCAAAGGGCTTTCGGCCGGCCGGGTCCAATCCGTGGCCGTGCGGCTTATCGTGGAGCGCGAACGGGAAATCCAGAATTTCAAAACCGAAGAATATTGGGAAATCATGGGCGACTTTTCCGATCTGACGGACAAAGAAAATTTCATCGCCAAGCTTCACGCCATAGACGGCAAGAGCATGGATAAATTCGCCATTACCAACCAAGAACAGGCAAACAAATTGGTTAAAGAACTAGAGGGCAACAAATACCGCGTCGCGGAAATTGCGGTCAAAGAATCAAAGAAAAATCCGCATCCGCCTTTTACCACCTCCACTTTGCAACAGGAAGCCAACAACCGCTTGGGATTTTCCGCCAAACAGACCATGATGCTCGCCCAACAGCTTTACGAAGGCGTGGAAATCGGCGGCGAATCAACCGGACTCATCACTTACATGAGAACCGACTCGCTGAACTTGTCGCAAAAATTCATTGCCGAGGTGTCGGATTATTTGAAAAATAATTTGGGCGAAAAATATTTGGAAACCAGGGTTTACAAAACCAAAAGCAAAGGCGCGCAAGAAGCGCACGAAGCCATTCGCCCGGCTTCAGCCAAGCTCACGCCCGATTCGGTACAAGGCGCTTTGAATCGCAACCAATTCCGGCTCTATGAATTGATTTGGCAAAGGGCGGTGGCCAGCCAGATGAGCCCAGCCAAGCTTGAAAACACTTCGCTTGATGTAAATAGCAAAGACGACAAATATACTTTCAGAGTCAACGGCCAAGTCATCAAATTTGACGGCTTCCTAAAAATTTATCCGGCGTCCACCAAAGACGAAATCTTGCCGCCACTCAAAAAAGGCGAGGAAGTGAAATTAAATAAAATAGACCCGGCGCAAAAATTCACCCAACCGCCGGCCCGATACACGGACGCGACTTTGGTCAAATCACTTGAAGAAAAAGGCATCGGCCGGCCGTCCACTTACGCGCCGACGATCGCGACGATTATTTCCCGCGGGTACGTGGAAAGAGTGGACAAGAGACGGCTTCAGCCCAAAGATATCGCCTTCATCGTTAATGATCTACTGGTAGAACATTTTTCCCAAATCGTTGATTACGATTTTACCGCCAAAATGGAAAAAGATTTGGACGATATCGCTGACGACCACCGCGAGTGGCAACCGATCATCAAAGAATTTTACGAACCTTTTAATAAAAATCTTATGGCAAAAGAAAAAGAGCTCACTAAAAAAGAGCTGACCGAAGAAAAGACCGAGGCGGTCTGTGAAAAATGCGGCAGTCCGATGATTATTAAAGTCGGCCGCTACGGCAAATTCCTCGCTTGCTCAAATTATCCGGAGTGCAAAAACACCAAAAAAATAAATGGCGCGGGCGGGTTTGAAGAAAAGGCCAAGCCCGAGCTCTTGGAGGAAAAATGTCCGGAGTGCGGCGCGCCACTAGTGATGCGCCAAAGCCGATACGGCAGTTTTAAAGGTTGCTCCGGCTATCCCAAATGCAAATTTATCAAAAAAGAAGCGGCCGAAGACCTGAATCTGGAATGTCCGGCCTGCCATAAAGGAAAAATCGTATCCAAGCACGGCCGCAAAGGGATATTTTACGCTTGCGACCAATATCCGGAATGCCAGACCGCTTTCTGGGGCAAGCCGACTAAAGAGAAATGCGCCGACTGCGGCTGGCCCATGGCCGAGACCAAAAATGGACTCAAGTGCGGCAATAAAGAATGCGAACACAGTAAATAACTTGTAACTGGTAATCGATAACTGGTAATTTGATAAATTTAAAAATAAAACTGTCTTATAATACTTTAAACCATGAATCAATTTGACCCCCAAAAAGAATTCGGCAAACTATTGGAAACTTTGACGGAAAACCATCGCCAAAGCGATTTGGAGATGGTGAGGTTGGCCTATGATTTCGCCGAGGAGGCGCACCAAGGACAAACTCGCGCTTCGGGCGAGCCATATATCAATCACCCGCTAGCCACCGCCAAAAAATTAGCCGAATTAAACCTTGATTTGCCGACGATCATGGCCGGTCTGCTTCATGACGTGCCAGAGGAAACTATTTTTACCATCGCCGACATTAAAAAAAATTTTGGTAGCGAGGTCGCTCAACTGGTGGAAGGCATCACGAAACTGGGCAAGCTTAAATATCGCGGCATTGAGCGTTACGCCGACAACTTAAGAAAAATGTTCATTGCCATGAGCCAAGACATTCGGGTGATTTTCATCAAATTCGCCGATCGTCTCCATAACCTGAAAACTCTGTCCGCCTTGCCGCCGGAAAAACAGCTTCGCATCGCCACCGAATCAATTGAGATTTACGCCGCCATCGCCGACCGGCTGGGCATGGGAAAAATCAAAGGTGAATTGGAGGATTTGGCTTTCCCTTTTGTCTATCCCGAGGATTACAAATGGCTCAAGGAAATCCTCCCCAAAGAATACAAAATCCGAGAGAAAAAATTGGAAAAAGTAAAAAGGACCGTGGTTAAAAAACTGGCGGAAAAAAATATCCCCATAGAAGTATTTTCCATCCATGGCCGAGCCAAACATCTTTACAGCTTGTACAAAAAACTAAATCGGCCCCAAGTCAACCGAGATATTTCAAAGGTCTACGATTTGATCGCCCTGCGCCTCGTGGTTCCCACGGTCGCTGATTGTTACGCCACCCTTGGCATTATCCATCAGCTTTACCGACCGATGCCCGGCCGAATCCACGATTTCGTCGCCCAGCCCAAGCCCAATGGCTACCAATCGCTTCATACCACCGTCTTTACCGAGAGCGGCGATGTGGTTGAATTCCAAATCAGGACGATAAAAATGCACGAGGAAGCGGAATTCGGCATAGCGGCCCATTGGAATTACAAGGAAAGCAACGGCAATTTGAATAAAAATAGCGTCAAATGGATTCGCGAACTCCTCGACTGGCAGAAACAGATCAAAGACAGCGAGCAATTCATCCAAACCATTAAAATGGACATTTTCCAAAACCGCATTTTCGTCTTCACCCCCAAAGGCGATGTCATTGACCTGCCGGAAAACTCCACGCCGATTGATTTTGCCTACCAGGTCCACTCTTGGCTGGGCGACAAGTGCGTCGGCGCCAGAGTCAACGACCAATTGGTTAGTTTGGACTCAAAATTAAAAAGCGGCGACATTGTGGAGATTGTCACCGACAAAAATCGGAAAGGCCCGTCGCCTGATTGGCTGGAAGTGGTCAAAACTTCGATGGCAAAAAGTAAGATCAGGAATGCCATAAACAAATTGCGTCCCTAATTTTTTATTTTGCCAAAAAATCGAGTTTTTTACTCTACAATTTTCCTGACAATCTCCTGAAATTCTTCTGTTGAAAAAAATCTGATCGTAATCTGACCGGCGCCGTTATGCTCTCTTATTTCCACTTTGGTCGAGAGTATTTTTTCCAACTCTTCTTGTTTGGCCCTAACTTCAGGATCCACCGGCCAAAGCTTCCTGATTTTTTTCCTCGCCACGATATCGTGCCCCTCGCGTTCGGTCCGGCGCACATCCCACTTTTCATTTATAATTTTACTTAACACTTCTCTTTGGTCACTCTCCGGCAAACCAACAATCGCCTTAGCGTGGCCGCCAGTCACTTTGCCTTCCGCCAGAGCGTCTTTCACTTCCCCCACGGCCTTTAGAAGCCGCATCGTGTTGGAAATAGCCGACTGGCTTTTACCTACCTTCTTCGCCAATTCCAATTCGGACAAATTAAACTGCGCCAAGAGCGCGCGATAAGACCTGGCCTGATCCAAAGGGCTTAAATCTTCTCGCTGTAAATTTTCAATCAAAGCGACTTCCATCTTTTTTTGCTCGTCAAAGTCGCGGATAATCGCCGGGATAGTTGAAAGCCCCGCTTTTTTTGACGCCTTGAGCCGCCTCTCACCCGCGACCACCTGCCATTTCTCCCCGCTAAAAGGCGCGACGATAATCGGCTGGAGCACGCCTTGTTCTCTGATTGATTGAGCCAATTCTTCAAGCGCTTCTTCGTCAAAACTGCTTCTCGGCTGATTGGGATTGGGAAAAATCTTATCAAGGGGCAGCGAGGTGATTTTTTCTTCGCGGCCGGAAACGGTTTGGACCAATTCCTCGTCTTCGCTAAAATCGTTTTTTATTTTTCTGGACGGGATAAGAGAACTTAATCCTCGACCCAAACCGGAGTTTTTGTTATTCATATTTTATTTTTATTAGACTTTTTCCGTCGCCTCGACAAATTCCCGCGCCAATCTCTCATACGCCCGCGCGCCTTTTGATTTCGGGTCGTAATTCAAAATCGTCTGGCCATAACTGGGCGCTTCGGAAAGGCGGATGTTCCTCGGGATGACCGAACGGAAAATCTTGTCCGGGAAATGGCGATAGAGCTCAAACAAGACATCATTGGCTAGCTTAAACCGCCGGTCATACATCGTGAGGACCGCGCCCAAAATTTCCAGCTCCGGCTTTAGCCGCTCTCTTACCAAATTAATGGTATTCATCAATTGCCCCAAACCTTCCAAAGCGTAATATTCGGCTTGAACTGGAATTAAAATCTGATCGGCCGCCACCAGCCCGTTTAAAGTCAGCATGCCCAATGACGGCGGCGAATCAATAATGACATAATCAAAATCATTTCTGACGGCCAGCAAGTTGTCATAAAGCCGGAATTCGCGCCGGTCGACATTGACGAGCTCCACATTCGCGCCCGCGAGCGAGGTCGTTGACGGCGCCAATTTGTAATAGTCGTGCTGGGTATCGACCAAAACATCCTGGAAAGAATGCGGTCCGACGAGCACTTCGTAAACTCCTTTTTCCAAATCGCGGGAAATTCCCAAGCCCGAGGTGGCGTTGCTTTGCGGGTCTAAATCCACCAACAAAACAAACTTACCTAATTTACTTAGGTAAGCGGATAAGTTGACGGCGGTCGTGGTTTTGCCGACCCCGCCCTTTTGGTTGACGATCGCGATCACCTGTCCCATAATATGCTCATTATATCAAAAAAAATTTACCCCGTTAAGTACCCCGCAAATGCGGGGAAAAAATCCTCAAAGGATTTTTTACTTAACGGGGTTAAAATGAGGCCATAAATCTTGCCAAATTAATAATTATTTGCTATAATGGAGAGGTTAAAAATGACGCGGGGTAGAGCAGTTGGCAGCTCGGCGGGCCCATAACCCGCAGGTCGCAGGTTCGAGTCCTGCCCCCGCAACAAACAATTAAGAATTACGAATTAACAATTAAGAATGAAAGAGGAGAACTTAATTAGAATAAAAAGTTTTTCTTTTGCTGTTCGAATTGTAAAATTATCTAAATATTTAAGAAAAGATAAAAGGGAGTTTATACTGTCGAAACAGATTTTACGTAGCGGGACTTCTATAGGAGCAAACATTGAAGAAGCTATTGGCGGTCAATCAAGAAATGATTTTGCTAGTAAAATTTCAATTGCCTATAAAGAAGCTAGGGAAACAAGATACTGGATAGAGTTGTTGAAAGAAACTGATTACCTAAATTTAAAACAAACGCAGTCGTTACTAACTGATTGCGAAGAACCATTAAGAATAATAGGATCAATTAAAAAAACTACTCATAATAATTCGTAATTGATAATTCTTAATCAAAAATGCCAGGGTAGCTCAGTGGGTCCAGCCGGCGTAGCCGGATGGACGGGCAGAAGTGAGGCGAGCCCCGCTTTAGCGGGGCGAAGCCGAGACGCCGACAAATGCGACCCATGGGAGCATTTGGCGCTGCCCAGGAAGAGCAGTGGACAATATTAAAAGTAAAAATTTTGCCAGGGTAGCTCAGTGGTAGAGCAGCGGACTCATAAGCCGTTGGTCGCGAGTTCAAATCTCGCCCCTGGTACCAAGCCCGAGTGGCGGAACTGGTAGACGCGCACGACTCAAAATCGTGTGTAGTAATACGTGAGAGTTCGAGTCTCTCCTCGGGCACTATCTTAAAAATAGTTCGAATATTTTTTGCCGCCTGCCCGCCCGCCAAAGCCTTGGCGACGGAGGGCGGCGGCGACGGCCAGCCCCCCAAAATCTGAGTGGCTTCGCCGCGATCTTAAAAACTGCCAAAGAACCTGATAAAAATATCGGCTCGAACCATATTTTAGTAAAAGAAAATTTTTTCATAAAAATTGCACATTAATAAAAAGGAGGTGATTTAACATGAAAGCATGCGTTTTTCCGGGGCAAGGAGCTCAGTTTGTAGGAATGGGTAAGGATATATATGACAATACCCTAATTGGAAAAGAATTGTTTGAAAAAGCAAATAAAATTTTAGGATTTCGAATCACAAGTCTAATGTTTGAAGGAACAGATGGAGATTTGAAACAAACAGAAGTTACTCAACCTGCAATATTTTTACATTCGGTAATCCTTGCTGCCACCCTTAGCGATAAATCTGCACCAAATATGGTAGCCGGTCATTCTCTTGGAGAGTTTTCTGCGTCGGTAGTAGCTAAAGCATTGTCGTTCGAAGATGGATTGCGACTTGTAATAGTGCGTGCTAAAGCCATGCAAAAAGCCTGTGATGCCGAACCTTCAACTATGGCAGCTGTTCTGGGATTAGATGATAAAATTGTAGAAGAAGCACTCGACTCTATTGACGAAGCGGTTGTTCCAGCCAATTATAATGGCCCTCAACAGATTGTAATTTCTGGTTCACTAAAGGGAATAGAGATTGCCTCTCAAAGACTAAAAGAAGCTGGTGCTAAACGCATCATCCCTCTAAATGTAGGCGGTGCATTTCATTCACCTCTGATGGAATCGGCACACGTTGAATTAGCAAAAGCCATTAATGAGACTACTTTCAATCAGCCAACTTGCCCCATCTATCAAAATGTGAATGCGAAACCCGCTACTAATCCAGCTGTTATCCGTGAGAATTTGATTGCCCAGTTAATTTCCCCTGTCCGCTGGTATCAAACCGTGCTAAATATGGTCGCGGACGGCGCTTGTACATTCATCGAAGTAGGGCCTGGTAATGTTCTCCAAAGCCTCATCAGAAGGATTGTGCCGAGGAATATTAATGTTTTAGGAGTTAGCTCCACTTCATAAGAGATGCTGGGTAAACTAGCATTTCTTTTTTTTCCGCCAAAGCCGTAAATTTTTCAGGCTCATTTTTCTTGAAAAATTTTCTGAAATGAGCTATAATTAACTCATAGAAAAATTTGAAATTGTCCCCGCACAAATCACTTCATGATTATGCGGGGCAGGCGCCGATCGCGGCGAAGCCGCTCAAATTTTTGGGGGCTTGCCGTCGCAGGCGGCGAAATGCGCTGTGCCCCGTAGTAAGCTTTGCTTTACTATCGGGGTTCGGACTAATTCAAAAATACTGCACAAAAAAACGCCGACCGTTGGCGTTTTTTTTGTTCATATGATAAAATTCATTATATGTTCATTACTGTCCACGCCGTCGCCGCGACCATTGTCGGCAAACAAATCCATAACTCCGCTCTCGCCTTTCTGGTCGGAATGCTGTCTCACTTCATTCTTGACATGATTCCTCATGGCGATGAAAATTTGGGTGATAAATTTTTCGGCATCAAAATCAGAGAGAAAAGGGATTTAAAAATGATCGCCCTTTATGGCGCCTGCGACGCATTTGTCTTGGCTATTTATCTAATTTTTCTTTTTAAAAATTTCAGTTTTGCCAAAGAAGACAGTGTTTCTTGGGCGATTATCGGCGGACTGCTTCCAGACATCATGGTGGTCATTTACAAAATGCGCCGTTTCAAGATTCTTAAAAAACCGGTTGCCTGGCATTTTAAAATCCACCACTTTCTTATTGCCAAAACCAAATTCAATCCGCCACTCAAGTATGGAGTAATAATGCAGATTTTTCTTTTTGCCGCTTTGCTATTCTTCGTATTTTACTCTTAAAAATGAAATAATTCCCTAAATAAAACCGCCCCGCGTTTGCGGGGCGGAATTTTTTTTGTTGAAATAATTTTACCGCTGTCTTATTTCTTTTTACTTTCAGCCGATTTTTTATACACGGCCAAAGTTCTTCGCGCGCATTCTTCCCAGCTGAATTCCTTGGCTCTTTGGCGGCCCAAAACACTTAAAGATTCTCTCATTCCCTGGTCGGTCAATATTTGCTGAATCGCTTCGCTGATTTCCGCTTCTTTATTCGGGTCCACCAAAATGCCGGCTTTCTCTCCGACAATTTCCGGCAACGAGCTGACATTTGAAGTAATGACGGGCGTCCCCAAACTCATCGCTTCCAAAACCGGCAAACCGAATCCCTCATACAAACTGGGAAAAACAAAACAAACCGCTTCGCAAATCAAACCCGTCTTCTCGCCTTCCGACACGTAACCGATATATTTTATCGGCTGTTTAAGCCGCCGATCCTTGCCGCCGCGCCGTTCGCCTTGTTTTTTCTTTTTCGCTTCGCTCCTGCTGTCCGGACCGCTACGCCGATCCTTGCCGCCGCGCCGTTTCTTTAATCCGACGATGCTGGCGTTGGCGTCGGCAATCGCTTCAAAAACCGGCTGATTGCTCCAACCCTCGGCGCCGGCGATTATGAGTTGGCATCCTTGGGCGGGCGAATCATAAGCCAAAAGCAAGTTGCGGAAAGCTTTAATTAAAGTAATAATATTCTTTCTCGGCTCAATCGTGCCTAAAAATAAAATATATTTGTCGTTGATGCCGTATTTTTCCTTAATCTGATTGAATTCCGTTTTTTCTTCGCAATCTCTCTCACCCACCGTCACTCCTTCATAAATCACTTCGATTTTTTCTTCGGGAATGCCAAACTCCTCGATAATATCGGTTTTGGTGTTTTTTGAAACCGCGATGATTTTTTCCGCTCTGGCCAATGACCTGGGAATAAGCACTTTGGTGGAAAAAATCTGCCGATTCAAAATTTTAATGGGAAAAAATTTCGGATATTTATAAATCGCCAAATCGTGAATCGTCACGACCGACGGCCGGCTGTAAAACAACGGAATAACGTTGGCCGGCGAATGATATAGATCCAATTTTTTTTGAGCCAAAACGGCGCTAATCAGCATTTGGGAATAAGCGACCGGTAAATATTCTTTGTATTGGTAAAAAGGGAAAAAAACAATTTCCGAATTTTCCTGCTTGAATTCGTCAACCTGCTTGAAGCGGCTGTCAAAAAACAAAACATAAGTGTTTTCTTTATCTAACGCCAACAAACTTTTTAACAAATAATAAGTATAATAGCCAACGCCGGCGCGTTCGCCGCCAACCGGGTTTAAAATTGTGCGGCAATCTATCCCAATTCTCATAAAATAACTCTATTACAAAAATAAAAAATAAATAAACTATACAATTTTTAATTTTTAATTTTGTAATTTTTAAATAATGGTCTAATTTTTAATTTTTAAAAGCTTATCCTGAACGAAGCCGAATGGATTAAGACATTAAAAATTATTTATAAAATTAAAAATTTGAAATTAAAAATTATCAAAAAATTATTATTATAAATTATTTCTGAATTAACTTGAGAAATTTATCCTCGTTTTTAAACGGTCCAATTATGGCTAAATTCAGCTTTTTAAAATTTATCACTTCTTTCGCCGCCTGTTGGATATCCTTTAGGGTGACGGCCATAACTTTTTTTATTTTTTCTTCGGGCGTCAAAATTTTCCCGGTCAAAAGCTCCTGTTGGCCGTACCACTGCGACAAACTGGAACTGTCTTCCAAATCAATGGCTAATTTTCCCGCCAAATAATCCTTGGCTCGCCGAATTTCTTCTGTTTTTACCGATTTTTTAACCTTTCTCAATTCGTCCATAATCAAGCCAATCGCCTTCTCTATTCTTATCTTATCCAGTCCGGCCTGAATAATCAAACCGCCGGTGTCTTCATAGACATTCAGCCACGACCGAATCGCGTAAGCCAAACCGTTTCTCTCCCTCACCTGTAAAAAAAGACGCGAGCTCATATTGCCACCCAAAATCACATTTAAAACCTGCAGGGCGTAAATTTTTTTGTTGGCATATGAATAGGCGGGAAAGCCGATGGCCAATTGAACCTGTTCGGTCTCCTTGTGTCTCACCATAACTCGGGGGCTTTTCTGTTTTGATTTTGCGACCTTAAAAATATTCTTGGCTTGGCCGGAAGAAAAAACAAATTTTTTTTCTATTTCCTTTAAATGGACAGTATTGAAATTTCCGGCCAAGCCGATAACAATATTTTTTCCTTGATAAAACTTTTGCCAATAACTCATCATTTTTCTTCGGCTTGATCCTCTCACTGATTTTCTCGTTCCGGCGATAGAGCTTCCCAAAGGATTTTTTCCAAACATGATTTGCTCCAGAAGGTCTTCCACGAACATTATCGGATTGTCTTCGTACATATTTATTTCTTCCACAATCACCCCTTTTTCACGATTGATTTCTTTTTCATCAAATTTGGAACTCGTCAGCATGTCGGACAAGACATCAATCGCGAGCGAAAGATGCTTATTGTCGGACTTGACATAGTAGCCGGTATAATCCTTGCCGGTAAAAGCGTTGAATTCGGCGCCGACGCCATCAAGCGCTTTGGATAGATCCAAAGTTGTCGGCCTTTTCTTCGTCCCCTTAAACATCATATGTTCGATAAAATGAGAAATACCGTTGTTACCCTTATTTTCATAGCGGGAACCGACTTTAAAAAGAACCAGAATGGTCGCGGTCTGCGTTTCTTTTAAGGGCGCGGCCACGAGCCGAATGCCGTTTTTAAAAATTGTTTTTTTATACATCAAATTTCTCTTTAAAATAATCTTTAAGTTCTCTGGTGGCGACCCGATCCTGCTTCATGGTGTCGCGGTCGCGGACGGTGACTTTTTTATCTTCAAGCGATTCAAAATCTACGGTCACGCAATACGGCGTGCCGATTTCATCTTGCCGGCGATATCTCTTGCCGATGGAGCCGGTCTCGTCAGCCATCGTCATAAAATAAGGCGCCAAATCCCGCTGGATTTCACTCGCCAATTTTGACAGATTTTCCTTTTTGGAAAGCGGCAAAATCGCGATTTTTATCGGCGCCAAATCCCGATGCAATTTTAAGACGACTTCTTTTTCGTGTTTGGCGTCCTCATCGCCGCTTCGGGTCTCCACTTCGCGGTAAGCGTCAATAAGAAACATCAAAACCGCCCGGTCCGCGCCTTGGGACACCTCCACGACCCAGGGTATGAATTTTTCGCCGGTTTTTTCGTCGCTATAGTTCATATCAACGCCGCTGAATTTGGCATGCCGGGACAAATCCCAATCGCCGCGATTGTGGACGCCGGCAAACTCGCTCCAGCCGTCGCTGGAAAAAGGCGTGCGGTATTCAATATCCCAGGCCTCTTTGGCGTAGTGCGCCAATTCGTCCTGCTGATGCTGGCGCCAGCGCAGATTCTTCGGCTGGGTGATAAAACTCTTGTACCAATCCATCGTCCAACCTTTCCACTGGTCGTAATATTTCTTCGCTTGTTTGGGCTGGACGAAATACTGCATTTCCATCTGCTCAAATTCCCTGGTGCGGAAAATAAAATTGCCCGGCGTGATCTCGTTTCGAAACGCTTTGCCGATTTGGGCGATGCCAAAAGGCAATTTTTTCCGCGTCGCGTCTTTCACATTCAAATAATCAAGATAAATCCCTTGGCAGGTCTCCCCGCGAAGATACGCCTCGTTTTGTTCGCCTTCCACCGCGCCCAAAAATGTTTTCATCAAGAGGTTGAATTTTTTGGCTTCAGTGAGTTCGCCGCCGCAATCCGGACATTTCCCTTTTTCAATTTGGTCGGCCCGGAACCGATGATGGCATTTTTTGCATTCCACTAACGGGTCGGTGAAACCGGCCAAATGTCCTGACGCCTCCCAGACCGCGCGGGGAGCGCAAATGGAGCTGTCCAAACCGACGACATCATTTCTTTCTTGGACCATCTTCTTCCACCAAGCCCGCTTAATGTTGTTTTTGAGCTCCGTGCCCAAGGGGCCAAAGTCATAAAAACCGCCGATCCCGCCGTAAATCTCGGCTGACGGGAAAATAAATCCCCGCCTTTTGCACAGGGAAACCAATTTATTCATTAAATCAAGGTCTGTTTTTGCCATATTTTTTATTTAATTTTTCATTTCAATCTTAGCTTAAAAAATATTTTTAAGCAACCAACTACTCTAACGACTCGCTCTCACCCGCGACTTCTCCTTGGCCGGCGGCAAAGCCGAGCTTCTTCAAGAATTCCTGGAAATATTCGGTGATTCTTTCGTCATAAATCTTTTCGCCCGAAAAAAATCCGGCTAAACGTTTCGGGTCAACTCCGACCGAGTCGCCGACGGCTAAAATCGATTGGTCCAAATTATTTTCTAAAATTGTCAAACCGGAAAACGCTTGATTAAAAAAACCAAGATAGAGAATCGACCCCTTCTCCGCCAGTTGCCAAGGCAAGCCGTAAGCGGCGTCGGTGGCCAAAACAAATTTTTCTCCCCATTCGGCTCGGTTAAGATTGAATTTTTCGTCAACCCGCGCGAAAGAAACAGTCAAACCTGAAAGACAAAACAAAAAAAACAAAACGAGAGATATCGCCGCGAAACGTTGTTCCAATTGAAAATTTAAAATCGGCTTTGAGGTCTGCCAAACCGCGCGGAAAAATCCGCGGCGTTTTTTAAAATGCTCCACCCATTTCTCCGAGTGCCTCTCGCCGATCTCCGCTTCCACCTTATTCCTGATTTTGTTTTTAAAATCGTGGACCCAGCTCTTGGTAGTAAACCAATCATCGCCGAATTTAAAAGCTTTAAGCCGGCCGTTTCTTGCCGAAGCCAGAAGATAATCAAAACTAAAAAAATCCTCCTTGGTGATTTCCGCCAAAGCAAAATATTCCTCTTCGCCGCCGAAATTGATTTTATTTTCTTTGTCCATTATTGTCCATTATTAAACTTATTATACCATATAATAAACAAAAAACCTCCTTTTTAAAAGGAGGTTTTCTAAAATTGAAAAGTGTTTATTTCACCTGGCTTTGATCCTGAACATACTTGTTGATTGACTGCACCACCTTGGAGTCATTTCTTAACTTTTCCGTGAGCAGCACTTGGTCCCGATTGATCACCATCTCATCCGCCGGCCCGTGGATTTCATTGCCCAGCTTGATTAAAGAAAGATCCTGCTGGCTTTGATTGGTATTGGCGTTTTGGCTCTGGTCTGATGTTTGAAGCGGCTTATTGACCACTTGCAGATAGTAGATATCCACCAACACCAGCTTGCTCGGGGTCTCCTTTATTATCTTGCCGAAATAAACCTGGCCATTGGTGAGAAACACCGCCTGCCAAGATTTCGCTCCCAAATTGGCAGAAGGCAAAAGCCCCCAAAAATCAAAAGTGGTGTACCGGTCAACGACAAACCACGCGCCGACGAGCACAACGGCTAAAATTAAAATGGTGATTAGGACTTTCGCCCAGCCCTTTTGCCCATGATGGTAGGCAAAATCCTGAGTTTCTTGGATTTCTTCTTCGGCGATCGGCTCGTCCTCATAGTCCGACTGCCGGCCCATTCTTTTGTAAGCCATTTTTTAAAAAATTATTATTTATATATTTTCTTCTTTTTTATTTTCAAACAAATCATTAAAAACCACGCTTAACGCCGTCGCCACCGGCACGGCCAAGAGCACGCCCAATATCCCGGCGAGCCGGGCGCCGATTAAAATCGCCACGATAATCACGATTGGATTGAGGCCGACGGCTTTTTGCATCACCTTGGGAACAATCAAATGATTTTCCAGTTGCTGAATAACAATATAAAGGACAATCACCCAAAACGCCAGAACCGGCGACTGGGTGAAAGCGATGAAAACCGCCGGTATGGCTCCCAAGAAAGGGCCCAGATAAGGAACCAGCTCGGTCACGCCGGCGAACAAAGCCAAAACCCAGACGTATTTCACCTGTAAAAGCGTCAAGCCGATCAAGCTCAACAGAAAAATAATAAACGACAGGAGTAGTTGGCCGCGCAGCCACCAGCCGATTTTTTCTTGAATCCGATTAACTAAGTGGGTGAGGTAGGGCTGATATTTCAAAGGCACCAAAGAACGCAAAGTCCGCTTCATCGCCTGCTCTTCCACCGTCATGTAAAAAGTAATCACTAAAATAATCAAAAAAGAAATCAGGCCGCCGAAAAGCGAAGTCACGGTGTTAAAAACACTGCCCGCGGCCCGGCCGATATTGGCCTCAAAAGCGCCGAGTGAATTCTGGATGCTCGCGTCCAAATTGTAAGTGTCGGAATAGGCCTCCAGCCAATTCAGGCCGGTCTTTATCTTTTCCCAATAAAAAGGAAAATCTTGGGAAATGGCGTTCACTTCCGTCACAATCGGTGGTATGATTAAATAAACCGCTCCTCCCAAAACCAAGATTAAAATCAAATAAATCAGGAAGATGCTTAAAGAACGGGGCACTTTGTTTTTCTGCAGCCAATCAACCCAGGGGTCAAAGGCCGAAGCGAGGATAATTGAGACAAAAATGATCAAAACGATATTTCTGATATAAAAAACAAAAAACACCGCCATGATGACAAATAAAATTTTCATCAAGGTGGACGAGGAAATATCAATGGTTATTTTTTTCGCTTCCGGTTGCGCCATATACTTATATTATAGCTAACTATTAAAAAGCGTGTCAAATAAAAATAAAATAATTTTAAAAAATAAAGAAGCCGCTTTCAGCTATGAGTTGATAGACAGTTTTGAGGCGGGCCTCGTCCTTTCCGGCCCCGAAGTCAAATCGGTCAAAAATGGACGCGTTAGTTTGAAAGGGAGCTACATCTCCATCGACCAGTCGAGTGAGGCATGGCTGGTCGGCGCCCATATCGCCCCCTATCTTCCGGCCAAAGGCAACCAAGCGGATTATGAGCCGGACCGCCGCCGCAAACTCCTTTTGAATAAAAAAGAAATTCACTCGCTTTTAGGGAAAGGCAAACAAAAAGGCTTGACAATTATCCCTCTAAGTGTATATACTAAGAGAGGATTGATTAAGGTGGAAATCGCCCTGGCCCGGGGCAAAAGCAAGGTGGATAAGCGGGAGACCATTAAAAAACGCGAAGCCCAAAGGGAAATCCGGCGGGCGATGAAAGTCTAAAAGTCTATAAAGTCATAAAATCCATAAAGTCAGACTTTTAATCTTAAACTTTAGACCTTTGACTTTAGACTTTCAACTTCCGTGGGGATGTCTGTCTCGATAAGAATGAATTTTTTTATTGGCAAGCCGAGCTCGATGGTCGCTCGTAAAACAACCATTAATCAAATAAGTGCTAAAAACTTATTGGCCAAAGTAAGAGACGCTTTTGGCGGTATCTCTTTGGCTCCCGCTATTGCTTAAAAAACAATAGCCATCGCCCGGCTTAGGCTCGAGGAGCAGCAAGCGGTGTCATATTTTCGAGCTCGATAACGGCTTTGGCCTAATGCCGTTATTTAAATAAAGGGCTAAGCTGGCGCTGTTTTGCTCTTTTTCCAAAGCGCTGGTAAAATTAAAAGAGCAAAAGCTTGTGAACCGATTTAGACTTTTATTTTTAGACAGGAGCTCATTACTCCTCATCTCCACATTTATAAAAATACAAGAATATAAAAATATAAAATATTCCTGTATTTATTAAAATCAATGAGAAAATCTTTCCGGGGGTATAAAAATTTAAAAAAAAACCAAGGCAAAGAATTCCGGGTCAATGAAAAAATCTTTGCCCGCGAAGTGATGGTTATTGATGAGGCGGGAAACAGCCTTGGCGTGATGACGCGCGAGAAAGCGCTTGAAGAAGCCAGAAGCCGGGAATTTGATTTGATCGAGGTCTCGCCAAAAAACAATCCGCCCGTCTGCCGCGTTATGGACTATGGCAGTTTTAAATACCAAAAAGAAAAGCAAGAAAGAAAACAGAAAGCCAAGCAAAAAACCACCGAGCTGAAAACCGTCAAAATATCTTTTAGGATCAGCCAGCACGATTTGGAATTCAGGACCAACCAAGCGATTGGATTTGTCACTGACGGCGACAAGGTGAAAATCGAGCTCCAACTCAAGGGGCGGGAAAACCAGCATACTGATTTGGCCCGGGAACTCATCAAAAAAATGATTGAAGATGTTAAATCAAAGGTGGATAAAGAAGTTAAAGTTGAGCAAGACATTAAAAAGCTGGGCGGCCGGCTTTCCGCCGTTATTTATTAAAATAAAAAATAATTTCTTGATTTTTTAATTTCTTAATTTATTAATTTTTATGCCCAAAAAAATAAAAACTAAGCAAGCGGTCGCGAAAAGATTTGTCATTACCAAAAATAGAAAAGTAATGAAAAGAAAAGGCGGCCAAGACCATTTCAATTCCCGAGATACCGGCTCGACCACCCGAGGCAAAAGGCGGGACAGCCAAATCGCCAAATCCGACCGGAAAAATATCCGCCGGCTGATGCCGTATAATTAAATTAATTTCTTAATTTCTTAAAAGATGCCGAGAGTAAAACGAGGAGTCATCCATAGCAAAAACCGAAGGAATATCTTGAAACAAGCCAAAGGTTACCGCTGGGGACGAAAAAATTTGATTAAGCTGGCCAAAACCGCGACCACCAAAGCGGGGGTTTACGCTTATCGCGACCGAAAAACCAAGAAGCGCGTCAGACGGGCTTTGTGGCAAATCCAGCTTAACGCCGCCGTGAGAGAACACGGCTTAAGCTACAGCAAATTCATTGGCGGACTGAAAAAGGCCGGCATTGAACTGGATCGAAAAGTCCTTTCCGAGCTGGCCAAAACACAGCCGACCGTATTCGCCAAAATCGTAGAAAAAGTTAACCCCGTTAAATAATTTTTTTAATTTAACCGGGGTAAAATAAACTCTAAACAAAAAACCGCCCCGCTAAACGGGGTGATTTTTTTGTTTAATGCGGAGGATATTGAACGAAGCGCGAACATTTTTTCAAGAAAAATCATAGATTTTTCTAAAATTCAAAACCAGAAATTTCAAGGCCGCGGCGGAGATCCAGCGGGCAAGAAATGACTGGGGGTTTGGGGGGAAGGAATTCTTGCCCGTCCGCCACGGCCTTGAATCCGCCGAATCCAAATTTGAGCTTTGGCCGGCCGGAGCCGATTTTTCGTGTCGCGGCAGTAGCCGCGACGCGCCGCCCCACTTCCAATCCTTGATGATAATACTACGACCTTTGGGGTGGGACTCCTTTTATTTTTCTATTTTCGTAATGCGATTATTGCAACCACGAGAGCACCCAAGGCGATTAAATTAGCAGCGATACCTATCCAAAAACTAGATGTTTTCCATTCTGGCTTTTTTATCTCTCCGGCCATATCTACAAGTGCTTGCTGACTTTTTTCTTTTAAACCCATAAATTTATTTTTTATAAGAAAATAGTTCGTGACAGTCCTTACACTTGCAAAAAAACTCGCTCCTTGGGTCAAATGTATATGAGCCGTTTTCTTTATCTGATCCGACACCGCTATGAGTTTCAAAAACATTTTTACTATGGCATTTCGGGCACTCTTTTTTATTAACAGTTTCCATAAATTTATTTTTATTTAATAAGCCTTGACGACATTTTTCAAATCGTCTACAATTAAAGTATAGTCGAAAATAAATAGAAAGTCAATAGCCAATAAATATGATTACAAAACGCCAAAAACAAGCCCTTGATTTTGTCACTTCCTTTCAAGGAAAGAAGGGGTTTTCCCCCTCCCTTGAAGAAATTAAAAAGCATCTCAAGCTGTCCTCTGTTTCCACGGCCCATCATCATATTAAAAAGCTCCAAGAAAGCGGCTATTTGCAAAAAGAATACAATCAACCCAGAGCAGTTTCAATTAGAAATGAAAAAGCTACAATTAAGGTGCCATTAGTCGGGACAATCGCGGCGGGACAACCAATTGAAGCAATTGAAACTCGTGGCGAGACAATAACTGTTTCAAGGGATGAAGTCGGCAAATATGGGAAAAACTACGCGCTTAGAGTACAGGGTAATAGTATGATCGATGAAGGAATTTTTGATGGTGATATTGTAGTTGTCAGAAAACAAGAATTTGCCGATAACGGGCAAACAGTCGTTGCTATAATTGATGATAATGAAGCAACATTAAAAAAACTTTACAGAGAAAAAAATAGGATTAGATTACAGCCGGCAAATCCAACGCTTTTTCCTATTTATAGAGAAGAAGTGGAAATTAGAGGAATAGTCGTAAAAATCATCAGGAATTTAGAAACACAAATTGAGAAAGAAAAAGTCAACGATGAAAAATATGTCAGAAGAATTGATTACTCATGGGACTATAGGGGCGAAAAAACAAAAACCTATACGCACGGGATACATACATATCCGGCAATGTTTATTCCACAAGTCGCCAGGCGGCTTTTAGAAAATTACAGCCAAACAGGAGAAACAATTTGTGATATTTTCTGTGGATCCGGTTCCGCATTAATCGAAAGCAAACTTTTAGGTCGAAATGCTTATGGCATTGATTTAAACCCATTTGCAATCTTTTTGGCAAAAGCCAAAACAACGCCAATCAATCCTTCTACACTTACGAATGAATATTTTAAACTTCTTTCTGAAATTGAAAAAATAAAAAACACGGAAATCAAAAAACCAAATTTTAATAATGTTGATTTTTGGTTTATAGAAAGGGTTATTATCCAATTAGCAAAAATAAAAAAGGCGATTTTAAAAATAAAAGACAAAAATATTCGAAATTATTTTATGGTTTCTTTTAGTGAAACAGTGCGGTTATCCTCGAACACAAAAAATGGCGAGTTTAAACTCGTTAGAATAAAAAAGGAGAAATTAGAAAATTATAATCCTGATGTTTTGGGAATTTTCAAAAAGAAAACGGAAGCGAATATTAAGGGAATGACTGATTTTTACAAAGATGTAAATAAAAAAGCTTGGACTAAAATAATTTATGGCGATTCCTCAAAAGCCAATGGCATAAAAGATAATTCGATTGATTGTATTATTACTTCTCCACCTTACGGAGATTCAAGAACAACTGTTGCCTATGGCCAATTTTCTCGCCTTTCCGCGCAATGGATAGATATTTTTGAAGATCCAAATAAAGCGTCTGGCGTAGATAATGAATTACTTGGCGGAAAAGCGACCAAAACCCTCGAACATACACTAGATTCCAAATATTTAAAGGACTCCTTAAACAAAATCGCTAAAGTAGACGAAAAGCGGGCTAAAGATGTTTTAAGTTTTTATATCGGCTTGAATGATTGTTTGAAACAAGCATATAAAATACTCAAACCTAAAAAATATTTTTGTTTGGTTGTTGGCAATCGGCTCGTAAAACAAGTACGAATACCGACTGATTTTATAATCGCAGAATTAGGCGAAAAAATTGGCTTTACTTGCGAAGATGTTTTTGTAAGAAATATTCCAGGCAAGAGAATGCCTATCAAAAACTCACCCACGAATATCGTCGGGGCATTAGAAGAAACAATGAACAAAGAAAGTATCGTTGTTTTACGAAAAAGCTAAATAATTTGAGTGAAATTATCGAAAAGATGTAAAAAATTCCTTTTACTTATTCTAAAACCCGTACCATGGTCGTGATATTTTCCTTTATTCTTTCCACTCCTATAAACGCCTATCCTAATATCAATTTTTAGTTTATCGCTTTCAACGGCGGATTTAAATTTATTGATGTTGAGATTTGATAGCAAATAAGCTTCTGTAAAATGGAACTTTTCATTTTTAGTTTTTCGCTCGCCTTTTGTTTCCGCAAAAGCCAATAGAATTTTATCTGATTTTGCTTTTAAAACATCATCAAAAATAGAAATTGGCCAATACGCCACTATTTTAGATTTATTTTTTAAAACAAGTTTTTCACCCTCAAAAACAACTTTGAATAATTGTGGATTTTTTCGCGAGCCATAAACCGTGGAATGTAAATTATATTTTCCCTCTTTGTCTAAATATTTATATTTTTCAAACAAGACTTTATTTATTCCTTTTGGTTCCGGTGATTTTGTTGCAACAGTAAGCATACTGCCGGAATCTATTCTTTTAGCTTTTAATTCAACATCGCCAACATCGGGAAGGCGTAGATTATTTTCCTTAATGCCCAAAAGATCCTCAAGGGTTTTGCCAATACCAGTATCATGCGCTCTATGCGTTTTAACAAAACCCAACGCCTTAATTTTTTCTAATTGCTCTTTTAATTTTCTCAAAGTAATGGTCATATTTATTTCTTAATAAAATAATCAAATGATTTTTTATAAACTTTTGCAAATTCTTTTAACTGAACAACATCAATTCTTCTCTGGCCTGCCTCTATTTTAGAAATAAAAGATTGGGTTTCTCCCAAAATCTCCGCTACTTTTTCTTGATCGAAACCCGCCTCAATTCGGGCTTTTTTTAATTGCTCAACTAAATATCCATGATCTTTTGAATAAATTGTTTTGGTCATACTTGTTTTGTTAATAGTTATATGGTATATTCCATAATGTAATATGCCAAATTGGAATTTACAATAGGGAGGGCAGTTTGCGCGCGAACGGGAGGGAGGGTCAAGCGCAAATAAAATCAGCGGGCGGCGCCCCGATGCCCTAAGGCATCGGACGAAAAATCGGCGCCAGCCGGCCAGAGCAAAATTTGGATTTGGCGGATTCAAGGCCGTGGCGGACGGGCAAAAATTTTTACCCCGTAGGGTCGCAAAGCGACTCCTTCGGGGCCTTCCCCCCCAACCCCCCCAGTCATTTCTTGCCCGCTGGATCTCCGCCACGGCCTTGGGATTTCGGTTTTGAATTTTATAATTTTTCTTGAAAAAATGTTCGCACTTCGTTCAATATCCTCCGCATAAATAAAATCACCCCAAATTTTGGGGTGATTTTATTTATGCGGACCGGACGGGACTTGAACCCGCAACCTCGTCCGTGACAGGGACGCGATCTAACCAGTTGATCTACCGGTCCAAACCAAAAATTATCTTACCATAAATTTCCCTATTTAGCAACAAAAAACACCCCGCCAAAACGGGGCGTTTTAAAATGTAAAATTACTATCGCGTCAAAAGCGCCCCCAAAACAAATTTAATCACCGCGTAAGAAGCGAAAATCACGGCCATGCCCCAGACCGCCCAGACCATCGTCGTCTTGCCTTTGGTGATTTTAGCGGTATCGCCCGAGGCGATCATCCATTCCACCCCGCCGTAAATGAAAGCGATCAGCCCCAAAACCCCGACAATGCCCAAAATGTAATTTATTGCTCGGTTCACCACCGCCTCAAAAGTGGCGTCATTCCCGAGGGGGTTGTTGAGTGAGTTGGTTTGGCCGACGGGAGTCTGACCTCCAGTGGGCGTTTGACCCCCCGCTGGCGGATCAGCTTGAACGATAGGGACAAAAACAAAACTGAAACAAAGAAAAAAAATAAAGATTAAATAAATGGTCAATGATTTTTTCATATTATTTTAATTAATTCTTTGTTTTAATTATAATCCTTTTCAAAATTTAAGTAAAATAAATCGGCAGGGACTATCTCTAGCTCCTGCCGTGTTCTGATGTGCTAAGTCATCCCTGTGGGATGACTTTCACGTGGACACTTCCTTCTCCGGAGTGCCCAACGAGAACTATCTGCTGCTCATCATTGGCGACGAAAGTCATGTCCGACTTCACTAAATGGAAACCGTTATGAGACGCGTTCATCACTTTGAATGGCGCAGTTACCTGGCTGTATCTGATGATGTCCCCGGCTTTAGCCATAACGCCGGCTTCTATCGGCTGGCCGGGCACAATGGGGACAATCGCCTCGGTCTTTGAGAGCACCTTCACCACCGGCTTTGGCTTGGCCAATGGTTCATCGGGCAACTCCGCCGCCGGCTTGGTCGCTTCCGGCTTCGCTGGCTCGGCTGGCTTCATCGCGACGATTGGCTCTGGCTTACTCTTGCTCCAATTAAAGAGCGTGAGATTAACCAGAGCTTCATTACCGCCGATATAATCGCCATCCTTGCCTTTCATAATGATCCACACGATTGGCAAGGGACTCCCCATTGACGGCGGTTCTTTGCTAAGTCGCTGAACTATTTCCCCGGTCGGTAATTCTCCGACTTTTTCCAGCTCGTCATCCATCACGCTATAGAGATTTACTTGGCTTTTAGCAACTCCCCATTGGAGGTTGTTAAAAGCGATTTGATCATTGGCCGCCAAGTCAGCGCCTCCGGTGACCCGTTGGTATTGCGCCAAAATATACCGGCCGATTGGACAACCGTACAGATATCGGAGCAAATACTGTTTAGGTGTCTGCATCTGCCAGGCAACAACGACAATTGCCATTATTGCCATAAAGGCCAACACCCGACGCCAGCCATTACAAATCGTCTTCCCGGCACCATCTTTCTTGCCTCCGTAAACCGCGAGGTAACCAAAACCTCCGGCAAGACCGATAAGCAACGCTTCGAAAGCGAATAGTTTGGAATAATCAACTCCCGACTCTCCGCCATGGCGAAGCCATTTTGAGAATTGACTTGCCGGCATAGCGAGAATTGAATTGACGGCAATTGCGATAACGACAGCTATGGCCACCGTCAAAGCAACTTTGCCGTACTTGCGGATATAGCGTTTCAAAGCGCTTTCCGGCTCTAAGGCGATTGCCACAAACGACAATGTGCCGACAAACAGGACGAACGCTGCCGACTGCCAAAAACCGAGCAACCCGGAAAACCAAATGGCCAGGATTGCGCAAACGGCTACGCCCAGCCAGAAGCCGAAGGATTTCGGTTCTGCCGTCACAACCGGTGTTGCCGAAATCGTTTCAATTTTTTTCTCATTTTTCGCATCATCACTCATTGCTTTATCTCCCTTTGCGCTCAAGACGCTTTCTAATAAGGTCTGCCCCAAAGTCGGCGATTAAATCGTCCGACAGATATTCAAGCCACCACTTCCAGCTTAACCATTTGGGCAGAAACTTGCGTTTCTTTGGCTCGCCTGTAGTGCCGCTTGATCCAGCGGGTGTTTCTCCGCCTCCGGAAATCGCCGTGCCAGAAACAGTAGCCGATTTCCGTTTAAGCATGCCGGCTAAAACCACGAACCAGCCGATCACGTCATCAAAGAAGATGACGGTGAGAGAAATGAGCCACAATGGCCATGAGATGACCGCGGCCCACATCCAAATCCAAGAACTATATTTCCCGGATTCTTCCGCTTTTTTAGCCCGGCTCTTTTCCTTCTCGGCGACTTTCTTGGCCGAATACTCTTCTTTACTCTGCTGGGCAGGCAAATCTCCCATACCCATCAGATACGAGATTCTCTTCATTATCTGCCCGTCGCTCCACTTCTCGTCAACCGCTTTATTTTCGGTTCTTTCAACTAAGTTCGCGACGGCCGAAGGCAAGGACGATTTAAGTGGCTTGCCATTGCCGGCAAAAAACCACTCAACATTGAGGAGTATTACAACCACCGTGACAACAACTGCCCAGCGGTTATTCTTGATGCCTGACGACAGGTCACCAAAAAGGTTTTCGTACCAATAGGTAACCGGCTTAATCTTTAACCGGTTTGCGAGAAGCGGAATCGCCGCAAAAAACAAAGCGGCAATCCCTAAATTCAACAAAAAGAAACTCAACATCTTCAATCCTCCATACGGACTACGGGACTACAGTCCGAGGTTGTATCTTCTCCTTGCTTGCACCGCTTCTTTAAAAGAAGCCCCCGTCGGCCGCTGATATTCCGGGCCTTCAAGAGTACAATCATCTTCTTTTTTCCCGGTGTCTGCCTGACACCCTTGAACGGCGAACAACAACTTCACTTTCCGAGCACTAAACTCGGTAAAGCAAACTAAAAGCCCCTTCTTGTCCGTACTAACCGGATTTTCGGTATGAATCGGTTGGACACCATGAGGCAGAACATCGACGAGCTTTATTCTCCCTTCAATCAGATTGCCCGAGGGATCGTTTATCAGCAAGGCGTAAAGCCCGGTGACAAAGATCCCGTAAGATGTCCTGGCACTACCGTTTTTCGTCGCTTGGACTCGAACAGTTTGCCGACCTCTGGGACCGGAGACATGTGATACCTCAATATTCCATACCAATTGAGTCGGTGTTGCCGACGGCGGCGTTGTTGGCACCGGAGTCGGAGCGGGAGGTGTTGGTGTTGACGCCGGCGCCGGTGAAGGCGCTGGCGGTGTTCCTCCAGTTGCCGGTGTTGGCGACGGTGCTGGAGTGGGGGTAAGCACGGGAACAGGTGTCGGCGCCGGTGAAGGCGCTGACATCGCCTGACCGCAATTCTGACAATACTTTGACTTCGGCGGCGTATTTTCACCGCACGACGGACACGCAATCCATGGATTCTTTGGCTTAGCAGTAGCCATCTCTCTTTCTCCTTATTTTGAACCCGAATTGTCAACGAACTTTTCGGGATTTTTCCCTTTTTTACCGGTTTTCCCGATGAAAACTGGCAAATTTTGAGAACTATCCCCCATCTTCCTAACCTCCAATTATATCATATCTAACAAAAAAAGTCAATAGTTTTAAAATTTACAACAAAAAAATGGCCTATTTAGGCCAATAAATTAAGCACCAAACTCAAAATTACAAATCACAAATAGATTAAAAATCATAACAACCAAAATCAGCGCTCTATTGGGAATTTGGAATTTTGGATTTGTAATTTTTAAATATTACTAAGAAGAGAACCACTATAAAAATTACCAAACTCACCCATTGGGGCCATCTAAGTCCCCCAAAAACCGCCGTCTTGTCAATCCGCACAAACTCCATTAGAAATCTGATGACTGAATAGCCGGCAAGATAAAGAAGAGTGGCGAGGCCGGGACGGATAAACCTCCCCCTAACCCCCTCCTTCGTAAGGAGGGGGAAAACGAGGACAAAAAATAAAATCAAAAATAAAATAAAATCCAAAATTGATTCGTATAAAAACGCCGGCTGAAAATATTCAAATTGAAAAAATTGCGGCGGCCGATTTTCGGGGGCGATGAAAATCCCCCACAGCCAATCGGTCGGCCGGCCGAAAAGCTCTTGATTGAAAAAATTACCCCACCTCCCGATCGCTTGGCCAAGCGCCAAGGCCGGCGCGAGCAAATCGGAAATAGACCAAAAACTGATTTTTTTTATTCTGGACCAATTGAATAAGACGATCAGCCCGCCCAAAATCGCGCCGTGAATCGCCAATCCGCCTTCCCAAATTTTGAAAATCGCCCAAAAATTTTCGCGGTAATAAGAAAAATCCAAAAATACGGCATAAATTCTCGCGCCGACAATGCCGCCCAACGCCGCCCACAAGACAAAATCCAAAACATCATCGGTTTTGAATCCCCGCTTCTTGCCCAAATAGACCGACAGTAAAACTCCAAGCAGTAAAGCCAGCGCGATTAAAAACCCGTACCAGCGAACGGTGATGAAGCCGTACTGGAATAAGATAGGATGCGGGTTGAAAGAATGAAAGAAGTTCATATTTCTATTATAGCTGAATAATAATAAAATAAAAAAATAAAAAACTTTAGACTTTCAACTTTAGACTTTAGACTAATAAAATAGCCCCGCCGTCAAAAAGACAGCGGGGGCGTAAATACCGAAATAAAACATCAAGGTCGAGAAGAACAAACGAGAGCTTGCTGGCGAGACAGGCTGATTCTCTTGGTGGCCGGCTTTGGGCCATTGCTGCTTCTTGCTTTTATCTGCCTTAAAACACCCCTTTTCACGCAAACTTGGATGATCCGCGCTTTGGTCACCTCCCTTTCCTCTTGAAGCGCTTTTTGCTTCTCTTCCAGAAGAAAAACGCGACTGGCGCTTTCGCGGAGAGTTTTCCATTTCCCATTCTTCTTAATCTCGAGCCTGTATGTTAACAGCGGCATTGTTTTCCTCCTTCTTGTTTTTTACCATTCAAACCGGCAATCTTGTTTCCTCAATTCCTTAATTACGGCGGGGGACGCAGATAATGGCGCATTCTCTCCCTCCTTTCTGATCTAAAAAGAACGAATGAATTTATGTTAGCAAACTTTCTTAAATCGGTCAATGCCCGTCAAATTGCTTCCACCTTAATGAAATTATTGCCTTTGAAAAATGGCAGACGGCGGCCGGCGCAGACAATAATGGTGTCGCCGGCTTTGGCTTTTTTGTTTTTCTTCAAAAAATTAAAAATCGTCTTCAAGGCCTCCGGATAAGACGCGCCAATCGCCGCTTGATGCGCTTCCACGCCCCAGCTCAAATTGAGCTGATTCTTCACCGCTTCGCTGGGCGTAAAAACAAAAAGCGGGACGCGCGATTTGTATCTGATAATCATTCTGGCGGTGTAGCCGCTCTTGGTAAAACAAATTATCGCTTTGGCTTTCATTTTTTCCGCCAAATCCTGCGCGTTAAAAGCGGCGAAATCCGCCATTGATTTTATTCTTTTTAATTTTTTCTCCAATTCCTGCTGGAGCTTGAATTCCGTCGGCTCCACTTCCTTCGCGATCTTAGTCATCGCTTCCACCGCTGCCAAAGGATAAAGTCCGGTCGCTGATTCGCCCGAGAGCATGATCGCGTCGGTGCCGTCTAAAATCGCGTTGGCGACATCGGAGACCTCGGCGCGGGTGGGCAAGGGATTTCTAATCATTGAATCCAGCATTTGGGTGGCGACAATCACCGGCTTGGCCGCCAAATTGCATTTTTTGATAATCTCCTTTTGGATTAAAGGCACATCTTCAAACGGCAGCTCTATCCCCAAGTCGCCTCGCGCCACCATAATGCCGTCAACCGTTTTTAAAATAGAATCAAAATTTTTGACCGCCTCGCGCCGCTCTATCTTGGCGATGATTTTGGTCTGGGGCGATTTTTCCCGGCGCGGCAAACGGCCAAATTTTCTTTCCAACGCCATTATTTTTTTTCTCAAATTGATGATATCTCTAGCGTCTTTGACAAATGACAAGGCGACAAAGTCAACTTTATTTTTAATGCCAAAAGCCAGATCCGCCAAGTCCTTTTCCGTGAGCGGCGACGCCTTGATGGCGCTTTTGGGAAAGTTCATCCCTTTGCGCGTCTTAATTTTTCCACCAGCTAACACGCGGCAAAAAATTTCCTTGTTTTTTATTTCTTTAACTTCCAGCCGAATGAGCGCGTCGTCAATTAAAATTAAATCGCCTTTTTTCAAATCGCGGTAAAGATTCTGATAATGAATAGGAATCAAAACTGGCTTGGTCTTTTTTGTCACCGGCTGATTGGAATAGAATAAAACTACTTCTTCGCCGGTCTTGACGCTGACGCCTTTTTCGCCAACATCACCGATTCTGATACGCGGCCCCTGCAAGTCTTGGAGGATGGCAATATTTTTGCCCTGTTTCTTCGCGGTGGCGCGCAAATTTTTCATCAGCATCAAATGGTGGCGATGGACATTGTGGGAAAAATTAAGCCGAGCGACGTCCAGCCCCGCTTTAAACATTTTGGCCATGGTCTTCGGGCTCTCCGAAGCCGGCCCGATGGTCGCCACAATTTTAGTTCGCTTCATAAATTGTTATTATTTCCCCCTCCTTGTTTTAAGGAGGGGGCTAGGGGGAGGTCTTAAGAATTAAAATTTTTACAATTTTATCATCTTCACCAGCCAATCCCCCAATTTCTGCGCCGTCCCTGACAGAATGGGCAATTCCCACTTCTCGCCGGTCAGTGCCTTAATGATGCCGACGATTACGGCGATAACCACCAAGATGTTAATAAACCAGCCAAACGGCGGGATCAGCATCAGAATCAAGGAGATAATAAAAAGCAAGAGTCCCTGATTGGCGTGCCAGCGGATAAAATCGTCCTCTTTTCTCGCCGCCAAAGCGACGATGCTTAAAAACCAAATGTAGCTGACCGCTCCCCAGATTTTTTGTTCCTGGGTGATTGATTGTTTTTCGGGCATAGATTTGTTTATTTAATTAGTGTCCCCCTCCCCTTGTCTTAAGGGGAGGGTTGGGGTGGGGTCTTAAAATAAATTCTATTTAAGACCACCCCTCATCCCCTCCTTAGAACAAGGAGGGGAAGTTTATTTTAATTTTATTTTTTAAACCCCAACAAGTAAACAATTAAAGCGGTAACCGCCGCTCCTAAAAGCACCAATAAAATCGTCTCACTGATAATATTAAAAAATTTCCAGACGGCGAGCCCGCCGAAAAACTGATAAAGAGAAACAACCAAGCCGATGACAAATCCGGCAATCGCGCCGGCCAGCGCCGCCACCGGCAAACTTAGGCCGAATCGACGTTTGACGAGCCAGCCGAGAATGACAAAAAAAACCGCGCGCCATACCCACGCCTGCCAATCAACGATAGAAAAACGCCAGTGAAGAAAAATTTCCAAAATTATCGCCGCCAAAATCGGCCATTTAACGAAAGAAAAATAAACCGTGAAATCAATCGGCTCCCAAGTTTTTGCGCCTCTGTCTGACATAACCTTATTATAGATTATTTTCAGAGATAAAAAAAGCAGAGCCGACCCCGCATTTGCGTGGTCGGCTCTGCAAATTTTGAAAATTGTATCTTATAACTTGGAATTTTTATCTGATAACTCTTTTGCTTGTTGCCACATCACCTTAAACTGGCTCTTCATCATCTCGGCCAATTCCGAACTTTCCACTAAAAAACCAAAGTTTTCTTTACCGGAAGAAGTAAATCTGACCGTATTGCCATAAATTGAATAACCTAAAGAAAAATCAATACCCAGGGGAGCAATCCGCACTTCCCTTTTTAAATTTTGATTAGCTAATAAAAAGGGGTATTTTTTTAAATCCGGAATTTGAACTTTAGGCCAAATCACTTTTAAGCTGATATTTTGTTCCAGTCGTTTTTGGTGAAATTCTTTGATAAAATCCGGACCTAAAAGTTCCAGCATTTTTTTAATCGGCCAATAAGCCATTACCGCGATATCACGATAAAGCAGCATATCTTTCATCATTTGCCGCAATTCCTTTTGACCGTCAAAAAGTTGAAGTTTGGGCCGGGAAAACTTATCCCGGTTTTGCTGCGTTTGCTTTAAACTTGTCAATTCCTCATTAGCAACCAAAATCTCTTTTTGTTTTTCTTCAATCAAAAGCTGAATTTTTTCCATTGAAGAAGCGACAAAAACTTTGACACCGCCTTTTAAGGTTTCACTCACTAAACCAACTTCTACCAAGCGTTTGAGCAAATCATAAACCGAAGTCCGGCTGATGCTGGCTTGCTTGGCTAATTGGCTCGCTGTCATTGGACCATTAGCAAAAAGCTGACTGAATAGTTCCGCTTCAATTGGCCTTAAATTAAACAAAGTTAAAATGTTATTGGGTTTCATAGAATTTTATAAGTGTTGTCGGATTTTCACGACATGGTTTACAATACTCCCTTCTTCGGGCAAAGTCAAGGAAGAAAGAAGGAGGGCGACATGCTCTTTACAACCAAAGGGAGAACAATAATGGCTAATGAGAAGATACGACAGAATATTATCACTCGGCTTCTACTTTGGGACATTCTGATCGACGTTCTGGATTTCCTAATTTTTGGCTCGATTATTTTTCTTTTGCTCGAGCCAAAAGAGTTGGTTAGACTAATGCTCATCCTATGGCAATTCCGTTTCCTCATCCAACTTTTACTAGGAGCAGGAATGCTGCTTGCTCTAGTACAAGTGATTAGGCGGATCCGGACAATCATCATTATCCGGCGGGAGATTACCAAAACGAACCGACCCAAAACAGACAAAGCCGATGCCAACATAAAGGACGGCGTTATAACGCCGCTACATCGTGCAGCCGGATGGAACTTAGACGAATATCCTTATCCTTTGGATGAGATTGCAGAGTGGGCGCTACACTGCATAACTGGCGATAAAAATCCCCTCGTAGATTACCGTGAAATTGAGTGTTTGTTTGAAAAGCAGGCAGTATCGGGATATACACGGGACAAAGCTGAGCGTAATCTGAAGCTTGCCGAATCTCTTATCGCCCAGGGAGCGGATATCAATGTAGTTGGAGGTGAAAATGGTGATACTCCGCTTCATATTGCCGTTCGTAATCATGATCTGGCCATGGTTGAACTGTTAGTAAACAATGGCGCCAGTCTGGATATCAAAAACAGGGTAGACGGACCGCTAGCCATGATAGGAGATGAAATCGGGCAGACGCCGGTTGAGCTGGCCGAATCCCTAAGCTACAAGCTTAGAAAGTGCGCCAGCGCGGCAATACTAAGCGATTATAATCTTCCCTTTCCTTTTGATCATGCTGAGCAGATTGTTACTTTCTTACGGCGACGTAAGGAATCGCTTCAGTCATAAGCAGGGAGGGACATCAGCAGAAAAGGAAATCTCAAGGGGTTTCCTTTCTTTTTTCCCTAGTCAACAGAAGTGCCAAAGAGATTATTTCTTTTTTTGTTAATTCTGTGGATTAGGAGGCGGTTCTTTGAAATCCAAAATGAGGACAACATGCTCTTTACAACCAAAGAGGAGAACGAAGATGTCAAAACTTAATCAGAAAAGTTGGGGTGTCAAGTACGAATTGAAATCCGTTTTAAAACCTATGGGCAATTACACTTTTTGTCCATACGAGCCCTGCGGCCATTATCGAAAAACTGGATTTCTTAGTTGCATTGTTGGCTATGACAAAGATTTTGACATATTAATTGTCAGATGTCCAGCCTGCTCACGGCACTCTAAGATACACGGACTAGAAAGCACCTTCCATCTCCTTGAGTTAAGAGCAGGCACTGGACAATTTGAGAAAGAAGCGGGCTTAGAATGGTTAGAATACCCTAAGACCTACGAAGCAATGCGTCAGTGCATCGAAGAAATACTTAAGGAATATGAAAACCTGCTTAGGCCTCACCTGGAAATGCTTAAGTCTAAGTTGGGTCGAATCCCGGCAGTTAACTCTGACTCTTCCTGGGATCTAGGAGATGAACAGCTGAATTGTTTTTCCAGGGCCAATAACCTTGAAATGTTGCAAGACATTTTGGAAATCTCTGACTTAGAAGCAGAAGAGATAAGAAGAAAGGTAACGGAAGAACTAACTTCTCCCAAGGAGGGATTATGACAAAATTACAGCAGAAAGAGATAATTGATCTCTGCGCAGGGGGGGCAGAACCATAATAAAGCCGAGTTTGAAGTCGAGACAATAACCCTCGGCTTCTTTTTTTCATACCAAAAGCCGAGGCGCCGCCTCGGCTTTGTATTTGGAATTTGGAATTTTGGATTTGTGATTTCCCGCGAAGCGGGCTTTACATCATCCCCATCCCGCCCATACCCGGATTCATGCCGTGGTCGTGGCCTTCTTTTGAAGGCAAATCGGTAACGGCGCATTCAGTGGTGAGAATCATTGCCGCGGCCGAAGCCGCGTTTTGAATCGCGCTTCTCGTCACTTTGGTCGGGTCAATAATGCCTTTCTCCACCAAGTCCTCATATTGGCCGGTCAAAGCGTTGAAGCCGATATTGCCGCTCTGCTTTTTCACTTCTTCCACGACGACCGCGCCGTTCGCGCCGGCGTTCTCGGCGATAAGCCTTAAGGGCTCTTCAATCGCTTTTCTTAAAATTTCCAGGCCGATTTTTTCCTCACCTTCAGCCGCCACGGCGTCAAGCGCCTTGGCCGCGCGAATCAGTGCCACGCCGCCGCCGACGACAATGCCTTCTTCAATCGCCGCTTTGGTCGCGGCCAGCGCGTCTTCAATGCGAAGCTTCTTTTCTTTCATTTCGGTTTCGGTCGCGGCGCCGACTTTGATGACGGCCACGCCGCCGGCGAGTTTCGCCAGCCGCTCTTTTAATTTTTCTTTGTCAAAATCAGAATCGGACATCTCTAATTCACGATTGATTTGACTGATTCTTTTATCCACTTCATTTTTATCACCGCGGCCTCCCACAATCGTGGTGGTTTCCTTGGTCGCGATCACTTTGTCAGCCGCGCCGAGCATTTCCAAAGAAGCGTTTTCCAGTTTGAGGCCGATTTCTTCGCTAACAACCTTACCGCCGGTCAAAATCGCGATGTCAGCCAGCATTTCTTTCCGACGATCGCCGAATCCCGGTGCCTTAACCGCCAGCACATTGAAAGTGCCCCGCAGTTTATTGACCACAAAAGTCGCCAAGGCCTCGCCCTCCACTTCATCGGCGATAATCACCAGCTCTTTTTGGCCGCCTTGCGCCAATTTTTCCAAAAACGGCAAAATTTCCTGAAGTGAAGAAATCTTTTTATCGGTAATGAGGATTTTCGCGTCGTCATATTCCGCTTCCATCCGTTCCGCATTGGTGATCATATATGGCGAGACATAGCCCTTGTCAAACTGCATGCCTTTGACGATTTCTTTTTCAATGCCAAAGGACTGGCCTTCTTCCACGGTCACGACGCCGTCGTTTCCCACTTCCGCCAAAACTTCGGCGATAGTCCGGCCGATTTCCGGGTCGTTGGCGGAAATCGCGGCCACCTGCTGCTTTTCTTCCAAAGAAGAAATCTTTTTGGAATTATTTTTAAGTTCATTGACGAGCGCGGCGACGCCTTTTTCAATGCCGTGCTTGACGATGATCGGATTGGCGCCGGCGGCGACATTTTTAATGCCTTCAGCGACCATCGCTTGCGCCAAGACCGTCGCGGTAGTCGTGCCGTCGCCCGCGACATCGCTCGTTTTGGACGCCACTTCTTTGATGAGCTCGGCGCCCATATTTTCAAACTTGTCTTCCAGCTCAATTTCTTTGGCGATGGTCACGCCGTCGTTCACGATTTGCGGCGCGCCGTAGCCCTTGTCCAAGACGACATTTCGGCCCTTCGGACCCAAAGTCACTTTGACCGCGTTGGCGAGCTTGTCCACGCCTGCTTTTAATTTGGTTCTTGCCTCCTCATTGAAAATAATTTGTTTTGGCATAATTTTAAAAAATTAAGAAATTAAAAAAATAAAAAAATAATTTTTATTCTATCACCGCGAGCACATCCTCATGCGTTAAAATCTTATATTCTTTCTCCTCGACTTTTATCTCCTCTCCCGCGTATTTGCCGAACAGCACTTTTTGTCCGACTTTCAAATCAAGCTTATTGATTTTTTCGCCGTTGCCGATGGCCTCAATCCGGCCTTCGGCCTTTTTTTCTTTGTCCACCGTATCGGGGAGGACGATGCCTGACTTGGTGACTTCCTCTTCGGTCACCGGGCTGACCAAAATCCGGTCGCCGATTGGTTTGATCGTCATAATTTTTAAGTTAAATTATTTATTATCGTTTGGTTTTAGAGTAAAATTAGCACTCTATAATTTAGAGTGCTAACACCTGTCCTTGGATATTCTATAATAATAAAACAACGGCTGTCAAGAGGGTAAAAAAATGGCTAAAATACAAATCAAATTTTTTTCTTGCCGCCAAACCGATTTCTAATTACTGTTTCAACTTCATATCCGTTACAGTGACTTAAAATCCCCAGATACGATTGAACCGCCTGATTGAATTTATTCTCGCAAAGTAAGTCGCCTCCAATCAGTCGCTCTTTCTGAAACAACTTCTTAAACATCCTCCTCCTTGTCTTGGCTCTTAGTATTTTGTAATGCGGCAAAATGACATAACCTAAAAAATCAACGCCTTGCCTAAATTTTTTAATACTAACTTTATTGGAGTGGAGCTCTAAAAGCAGCCGATTTTCCAAAAATTCCTCAATCTCTTTTAATTCTTCTTGTAAATAATCCGATTTGTTATGTACAATAATAAAATCATCCGTATATCTGAAATAATGTTTTATTTTTAATTCGTGTTTTGCAAATTGATCTAATTCGTTCAAATATATGTTGGCGAAAATCTGCGAGGTCACATTGCCGATAGGCAGGCCTTTAACTCTCTCTCTCTCTCTTTCTTTCTTTCTTTCTTTCTCTCTCTCTCTCTCTTTCTCTCTCTCTCTCTCTCTGAAATTTTATCCACAGGCGAGACAAAACTGCCAATAATTTCCTCAATCAGCCAAAGAAATTTTTCGTCTTTAATTTTTTTTTTTATTATCTCAAATAGTTTCTGGTGAGGCACGCTTTGAAAAAATTTTTTAATGTCGCATTTGAGAACGAAGGCGTTTTGACAATAATTCCGGCTTGCTTTTCTCAACGCTTTTTCAAGATTCATGACGGCTAAATGAGCGCCTTTGTTTTTCCGGGAAGAATATGAGTGGTAAATAAAACTCGGCTCAAAAATACGATAAAGTTCATTAAAGACAAAATGATGGACCAATCTGTCGCTCACCGCGGCTTTGCTGATTATCCGGTGCTTGGGGTCTTGGAGGTGAAAGGTAAAATATGGGCCGTGGCGATATGTTCGATTGGCTAAATCGTAATGAAGCTGGAAAATATTGTCTTCCAAATTGAATTCGAATTTTTGGACATCGGATTGGCGTCTTTTACCTCTCTTAAATTCATCCCAACAATCAAATAAATTATCTAAACCAATTAACAGATTAAACTCCATATGAATAATTTTAAAAATGAAATACCGATTATCACTAAATTTTACGAGGTGTATAAAATTTTTTACGGCTATTTGGAATTATTTCCCAAAAAAGACAAATATGCTTTGGGCGGTAAATGTGAAACTCAAATAATTCAAATAATGGAATTAATATTCTTGGCCAGCGCCGCTCCAAGAGAAAAAAAGAAAGAGATAATTAGTGAAGCCAGCGCTAAATTTGATTTGCTAAAATTATTTATCAGGTTGGCCAATGATTTGAAAATTTTGGATAGAAAAAAATATTTAATTATCCAGTCATACCTACAAGAAATCGGCCGGATGATCGGCGGCTGGCAAAAATCACTTTAAATCAAACAGGAGCTTTAATAAGCTCCTGTTTTAATAGGCATAACCCAAGGCAGGAGACCGGCGCGCAATAGTTGTCGTTCGAGTTGGACAAGTTGTCGGTGTTGTCGAAGTTAGCGTTGCTGTCGTTGGCGTTCCAGTTCAGCGAATAAGAGGACTGCCAATATTTCACCTCTTTTCGTCAAAAAGCACCAAAGCTATGGCTCTGATTTTGCCATACTGCTCCTGAATTTTATTCGGTCCTTGTTTATGGACGCTAAAAAGAGGCAAGTAGTGCCTATTTTTGAACGCGCTCTCCGCCAATCTTTTTTTTAAAAACCGACGAATTCAGGCGTTTAACCAAAAATGGGATTTCGGCGACTTTGATCTTTGTTTTTTAAAAAACCAAAATACATTAGCCTACTTTCTAAAATATTATACCATAAAAATTTCTAAAAAATAAAAAGAGGCGTGAACGAGTCACGCCTGACGTAAAGAATAAGAGTGATTTTGCGCCAATGGCCAAAACCAACGGCCAAAATCAAAGATCAAATGTCCAAAATCCAAATACCGGCACTACCCAAGGCAGGAGACCGGCGCGCAATAGTCGTCGCCCGAGCTGGACAAGCGGTCGGTGCGGTCGAAGTAAGCGTAGCCGCCGCGGGCGCTCCAGTGCAGCGAATAAGAGGACTGCCAAGAAAGAGCGGGACAACGAACGATTGGCGTCTTCTCATCTCTCATCAGCTCTTTGGCAAAGGCAATATAAATTGCCGCCAGATCAAAACCGCCGCCCAAGATGAGCCAATCCGGAATCTGTTTGAACGGCTCATAGTTGACAAAGGTTTCCCTGCAGGCATTGATGGAGTAACCGCCAAAAGGAAGCAGGGTAATGCCTACTACTGGTCTTTTGGCGACCGCCTCAACGATTTGCTCGTGCCTGGTGCCGGGGACAACCTTGGTCTGGCCGGCCAATTCATTCTTTCGATAGTTGGTAAAACTACGATTGGGATACGCTTCTTTATAGGCGCTCGCCACGGCGCTGACTAACTTGTCCAGCAGTTCGCCGTAATCGCCTTCCAATCTCGGCAAAACCCAAGGGAACCAATTCCCTTTGGTGGCGTTTTTGGTACACTCATCGCCGTCCAACTTCGCTTTAATGGCCAGCACTCGATCCTCAAACTCCGTCGCCGAGGGAAGCGCGATAGACGCCGTTTCCACACCCAGGCCAACGGCCAAATGCCGTCTATCTCGCTCCAAGATCTCTATATTGCTGCTTTCTGATTGATTGAAATGATATTTGGGATTCGGGTCGCAAACCGCGGCCTTAAGTCCGGGAAACGGGATGAATCGGCCGTTCTTGTCAAAGAGGGGGCGAACTACCTCCTCCAAAACAAAAGCACACCTTCCTAAAAGCAATTTATCAACTGCTTCATCACCCAGAATGTTTTGCAACGCCTCCAATTGACCAAGAGTCCTTTTACCATACTTGGCGTTTGCCGGATTCTTCCCGACAATAATCGCCTTGATGGCCCCTAGGCTCAATTCACGCGTCAAAATCGCCACTTCTTCAATATTCAAATCAAGGTGTCCCATCTTTTCCTCCTTCGACCTAAAAGGCCGACTTGTTTTTACCCCCAACCGAGGCCGGCACTCAATCTCCAAATAAGACGAGTATCCTAAAAACCACTTATTTGTTTTTTAAAAAACTCGCCTCATTTTGGCTAAAATTGAGTTAAGTTAATAATTTTTATTGGCAAAGTACTTTAATGTATAATTATATCATGCCTTAATAATTTTGTCAAATTTCGTCAAATTTCCATTCTACATTCTATATTTATCTATCTCGCACTCTGAAATGCAATATAATCGCTAAGACCAGCCAGAAAAAGACCAAGCCGAAATAACTGGTCCAGAAATAATGGTCAAAGAGACCCGCGATGAGCAATGTGACTACCAAAATGAATGGGACGGGATTATTTTTTAAAATTTTCAGCGATGTTATAAAAATATAAAAATATAAAAATATAAAAATAATGAATCCGACCACTCCCAACTCTGAAAAAATCAACAAATACAAATTATGCGCCGGCTGATAGGCAAAAGCGGGCTGGCCGGGATTTTTTTGATATTGATGATAAGTATAATTGCCGACACCGACGCCCAAGAGCCAATTTTCTTTTATCGTCTGTCCGGCCTCGCCAAGCGAAGCCACTCGCTCGGCTGACGATTTAATTTCCAGCCGTTCGGTTTGGGTGAAACGAGTCGTGACTAATGGTTGATAAATAAAAAATAAAATCACGGCGATGACTATTAGATAAACAGTTATTTTAACGAGACCGCGTAGAGACGCATTGCCATGCGTCTCTACATATTTTTTTTCCGCTGTAGAGACGAGGCGTCGCCTCGTCTTTACAATTATAAAAATCAAATACCCCACTCCCGCCGCCAGCCACGCGCTCCGAGAAAATGAAAAAAATAACCCGGCAAAAATCACCACCACCGAAGCGGCCGAAAGAATCTTTTTCCCGTGTTCCTCCCCTTGTTTCAAGGGGGTCGCGTAGCGACGGGCAGAAGCGAGCGAAGCGAGAGTAGACAATCGCGACCATGGGAGCGATTGGCTCTGCCCAGGACCGTTAGGAGGGGTCTTAATTTTAGACCTCCCCCCGGTCCTGGGCAGCGCCTGTCGCTCCTTATGGTCGCGACAGTCGGCGTTCAGCCGCGCTCCTTCGGAGCTTGCTTCACTGCTGCCCGTCCTTCGGACCCCCCTCTTCAAACAAGGAGGGGGGGTTGTATTGTTAAAATATAAAAACAAAGCGATTAAAAAACAAACGGCCAAGAACCCGCCCAACGCGTTCGGATGGTTAAAACTGCCGTAAGCCCTAAGCCAGCGATAACCATCATAAGAGACAACCGACGCCCCCAAATCAGCTGGAAAATGACTGGCGATGCCCAGCCACTTATTCGCCACGACCTGCTGGGACAAAAATTGCCAAACCGCCAGAACTGATTGAGCCACGCCGGACAATGCCAAAGCCCAAAAAAACTTTCGCCAATCAATTTTTAAATTTATCACGACAAAAAACAGCGCGACCGCTTCAAGGAGATGGAAGTACCAGTAAAAGGCGAGCGACTTGTCAGCGGACCAAATGATTGATAAGCCACTCCAAAGAATAAAAATATAAAAATATAAAAATATAAAAATATAGACTTTTGACTTTTGACTTTTGACTTTTGACTTTCTCTCTTTAATAGATAATACAAACCAAAATAAAATGATCAGCCATAAAAGGATTTCACTCCCATACACCACCATCGTGCCATATTCCCACTTCGCGCCGCCTAAAATCCCCTCTTGCCAAATCCAAGCCGTCTGCCACGGCAGGAAAAAAACAAAAAAATAAAACAAATATTCAATTGTTTTCTTAATTTTGAAAAGCATTTATAATCTGTTTAAAATTTTGTCTAAACTTATCATTAAAAATTTGCCTTTTATCGTTATAGTGCAGCTTGATCATCTTCTCGCTTAAAATTACCGCTTTGCCCGAGCCGGCCGCCTCTTTGGCTCTGGCTGGCAAAATTAAAAACTGGACTCGCCGGTAAAATTTTTCCAAAAAGAGGCCAAAAAATATTTCCATCGCATTTTTAAGCCAATGTTCGGAAAAAGATATTTTGTCACCAAACCAATACGGCTGCCAGTTGGGAAAACTATTCATAATGTGCCGATTATTTCCAAAAAACCGGCTTATTAAATCGTCATCGCCGAGCAAAAAAACAAATTGACTGTGGCTCGCGATATAATGAAAATCATTTTCGCCGTCAATTGCCGGCCCCAAATCCAAACTATCCTCATCAACTAAAAAGCTCAAACAAAATTTATCTTCGCTCGTCCGCTCATCGGGCCGCAAATTAAAAATTTTCAGAAATGAATTCAAAAAAAAGCGAGCCGACCAAACCCGTCCTTTCGCCGCGATGACGAAAAAATCAATATCACTCTCTTTTTCCGAGTTGAAGAAAGAAAGTGAGCTGTAAACCGCGATTGCTTTGACCCAAGGAAACCATTTGAAAATTTTTGCCATCCGCAAAGCCTTTTTCATTTTCACGGCCGAGACGGCGTAGCGCGACAGCCGCTTTGTCGCCGAATCTTCACCGCCGGCCAAAAAATAAAAACCATTTTCCTGGCCGATCACTCGGCGCAAATTTTCACCGCCCAGCGCCAAAAACAATTCGCTAAAATCCGCCCTTTGACCCAGCCAGCGATAAATCTCCATTATCGTCAGTGGCCGGCTTAAACCGTCAAAGTAGCACATTACCTTTAAAATTGATTTTTCCAAATCATTTAACATACTAACAATTTAACATAAAAAAAAAAATTTTGATATGCCGGATAGATTGACAAACGCACCAATAAAATCTTATAATTTAAAGGATGATTAATTTTCAATTAAAAAAACTGGCCGCCAAATCATTGGCTTGGTCGGTTAAAGTAATTGAAATGGTTTTTATTGGCCTCTTCTGGCTTTTTATCCCGATAAAAAGCCTGTTTTTATTTGTCGCCGATCTTTTTTTTAAATCCATAATCTTGCCGCTCTTCGGCCGATATTTGTGGCTAAAAAACAAATTTGCTAAAAAAGCGTCAACTGCCCAGGACAAAGTAATTTTAATTTTTACCAACCGCTATCTTATCCATATTATTGTCGCCTTCATCGCTCTCTCGGTGGTCACTTCCAACCTGCTCGCTTACGAGCAGAAAGAAAGCTACGGCCAGAACGCTTTGGTTTACAAAATCGTCGGCTTGGAAGACGAAGGGGTGATCCAAGACAACGCGCCTAGTAACAATGAATCTTTGGTTTATCGCTATGGAAGTGAAAATGCCTCCTTGGCGAGTGAACGCGCGACGCCGGGCCAATTTTTGGAAGAAGAAATCGTCCAAGGACAAATCGAGCAGGACATCGCCATGACCCAAGGCGGCAGTACCCTGCTTAAACCGGACTTGGCTTCAACCGAAGCCGCCAAAGTGACGCGTACCAGCGTCAAAGAATATGTGGTCGCGGAAAACGACACCATCAGCACCATTGCCCAAAAATTCAATGTTTCTATCAATACGATTATCTGGGCCAACAACTTATCTTTTAGCGCGATCATCAGGCCCGGACAAAAATTAAATATTCCGCCGGTGAGCGGCGTGCTTCACACGATTAAAAAAGGCGACACAATCGCCAAGATCGCGAAAAGTTACGACGCCGACGCTTCGCAAATCAAAAAATTCAATAACCTTGACGATGACGCTTCGCTCGCAGTCGGCGACACTCTGATGGTGCCGGGCGGCCGGATTATTTACACCCAAAAACCGAGAACCGCCGTGGTTTACACCACGCCGGCCATTGATTATACCATCCCTTCAACTTCTTCTGGCGGCGCGATGTATTGGCCCAGTACCTGCCGTCGCATCACCCAATATTCCCGTGGTTGGCGCCACCCCGGCGTGGATATCGCTTGCGCTTACGGCTCGGCCATTAGGGCGGCGGAGGGCGGCGTTGTCACCCGCGTTCAATACGGCCGCACCGGCTATGGTTATAATGTCACTATTGACCACGGCGGCGGCAAGAAAACTCACTATAGCCATTTGAGCCGGATTGATGCGGTGGTCGGCCAAGAAGTCGCTAAAGGCCAAGTTATCGGCTTGGAAGGCTCCACCGGCCGTTCCACCGGCCCACACCTTGACTTTGAAGTAATTATAAACGGGGTGAAAGTAAATCCGCTCAATTATATTAGGTAAAATATTCCCTTAAAGGGAATATTTTAAAGCACCAAATTCAAAATTATAAATAACAAACAATCCTTAAACTGACGTATTAAAATAAATAATCTCTTCCGTTTTTAGAGTAAATAAATATTTGGTATTTGTCCGCCAGCTGGCGGATTGGATTTGAAATTTTTTTACTCCGCCCTCGGCCGATATTGAAGCGCCTCGGCCAAATGCTCGACTGTAATCTTTTCGCTCGCGGCCAAGTCAGCGATAGTGCGCGCCACTTTCAAGACCCGATGATAAGCGCGCGCCGATAAATGAAGTTTCTCCACCGCCTGCCGCATCAAATTTTTTCCCAAATCATCCAAGGCGCAATATTTCTTAATCAGTGGCGCGCTCAATTCCGAATTATCGATTATTTTTTCTTCTTTAAATCTCTCACTCTGGATGTCCCGCGCCTGTTGGACTCTCTGGCGAACGGCTTGGGAGCTTTCGGCCAGCGCCTCGCTTTCTAATTTTTCAATTTTTAGCCGCGGCACTTCAAGGTGAAGGTCAATCCGGTCCAAGAGCGGACCCGAAGCGCGCTTTTGGTATTTGAGGACTTGCGATGGCGCGCAAGTGCAACTTTTCTCCGGGTCGGAGAGATAGCCGCAAGGACAAGGATTCATCGCCGCCACCAAAATGAACCGGGCGGGAAATTCCAAACTTCCCGCCACCCGAGAGACCGACACTAAGCCGTCCTCCAAGGGCTGGCGCAAATTTTCCAAAACGGTTTTGGGAAATTCCAAAAACTCATCCAGAAAAAGGACGCCACGATGAGCGAGAGAGATTTCTCCCGGCTTGGGCCAAGTGCCGCCGCCGACCAAGGCCGGCCCGCTAGCCGTGTGATGAGGCGAACGAAAGGGCCGCGTTCTAATGAGCGGCTCCTTGTCCGTCACCAAGCCGACCGAGCTGTAAATTTTGGTCACCTCCAAGCTCTCGGCAAAAGTCATCTTCGGCAAAATGGAAGCCATTGCTTTGGCGAGCATGGTTTTGCCTGAGCCGGGCGGACCGGACATGAGCAGATTGTGGCCGCCCGAGGCCGCGATTTCAATCGCCCTTTTGGCGTGCTCCTGCCCTTTGATATGACTCATATCGGATTCAAAAATTTCCGGCTCGCTCTCTTCAAATTCCATTTTTTCCGCCGGTTTAATCAGGTTGCTCCCAAAGAGATGAGCGGTCAGTTCGGCCAGATTCTCCGCCGGATAGATATTAATGTCGCCGATTAAAGACGCTTCGGCGGCGTTTTCTTTTGGTAAAAATAAATTTTTTATCCCTTTATCGCGGCAAAGAATGGCAACGGACAAAACGCCGGGCACCGGCCGCAACCGGCCGTCAAGAGACAATTCGCCGATAAACAAATTATCCGAAAAACCTTCTCCCAAACTCAATTGGCCGCTTTGAATAAGACAGCTAATCGCGATCGGCAAATCATAATGAGTGCCGAATTTTTTAAGGTCGGCCGGCGCGAGATTTATCGTCACATTGCCCCGCATAAAATCAAAGCCGGAATTCCTAATCGCGCTTCTCACCCGGCTCTTTGATTCGTCCACCGCCTTGTCCGGCAGGCCGACAACAAAAATCCCCGGATGTCCGTACGGGGAATTGTCCACTTCCGCTTCCACCAGTTCACCGTTAAGTCCGACAATCGCGGCCGAAAGAACTTTGGCAGGCATGATTTAAAAATATAAAAACTTAAAAATATAAAAATAAAAATGACAATTTAACCAATTTGACTATTATCAATTCTTATCTGTTCTAACTATCCTTTATTTCTAATCCGATTTTCCAAACTCCTTTTTCGCGAAAGGCCGGAATCGTCTGCCGCTTGGCCTTATTTAAAAGTATTATAGCTGATTCTTTTTTCATGTCGGCAAAATCAGCCAAGGAAACTATTTTTTCACCCTTCAAATAAGCGATTCTTTTATGGAGGGACTCTAAAAGCGCCAAAGACACGACCTTTTCCATGGTGGCGGTCTTTTTTTTGTTGCTGCTGCGATATTCGCCAAAAGATTTGTAATAGATTTCTTTTTCCTTATCGCGAATAATAATCGGCGGAAATCCTTGTTGCATCAATTGATAATTAATCAAAACCCGACCGATCCGGCCGTTGCCATCGCAAAACGGATGGATATGTTCAAACTCCAGATGAAATTTGGAAATTTTTTCAAGAAAATATTCCGCTTGGCGGCTTGAATACTCCAAAAGCGCTTCATCAATCATCGCCCCAATATGTTCCGGCGCCGGCGCGATATGTGTTCCCACTCTCACATATTCATTTTTCTTTCTAAATCTCCCCGCGATATTTTCATTGATATTGGAAATCAGCATTTTGTGCAAAAGCAAAATCAATTCTCGGTCAATATTTTTCGTATTGATCTTGTTTTTGATGTATTCAAATACTTGCGCCAAATTTTTGGCTTCAAAAACTTCTCGGACGGAGACACTGCGCGACACTTCCAAATCCAAAAGAATCCGCTCGGTTTCGGAAATCGTCAAAGTGGAATTTTCTATGGCATTGGAGTTGTAGACCGATTCGGGAAGCTCCGCTTCAAAAACAATATCCAAAAGAGATTCCTTGTCTTTTCGCAAAGAATCGTATTTTCGCTTTAAAATATCGATTTTTTCCTTAATACTTTTTGATATGGCCATAATAATGAAGGGTTATGAATCTATACCAATAGTATAGCAAATTCACGATAAAATGTCAATATACTGTGAATATTGTCAAAAAATGGCATAAATTCACGGTGTTTTTATAGTCAAGGCCGACGACCGCGGCCGAAAAAACTTTGCCGGGCATGGGGGTGCTAATTTCCAATTTCTAATTTCTAATTTCTAAATAATGATAGAATGATTTAATTTTCAATTATGGTTGTTCGGGGTTTTGGTTGGTTTCTGGCAGATTCTTTTTTTCTAACTCTTTTTTTATTTTTGCACCGGTATCTTTACCAATCTTTTTGAATTCTTCTATTCTTTTTTTAGCTCTTTTTCCTTCTTCAGTATTGGCATTTACTCTTCGGTATCCTCCGAAAAGACTTTCATCTTGATTAATCGAGTCTCTTGTCCATGGACCACCTCCAATTCTCCCCGCACCATCCCCGGAACGATCATAACCTGCAACCGCAACTATTAATTTGAGCCCTAATTCTTCCATTGCAGCTTCAAGAGCTTGTTTGGAGAGTCCTAAAGTCTCAGAATTTCTAAAATAATATGATCCCTTTTGGGGCTCGTACAAATTTTTTCCATTTTCAACCCCCCCAAGGAGTTTCTTCTCCTTTTAGTCTATATCCGGCATTTTCATCAACAACCGCTATATTTCCATTAATTCCGTAATGCTCTATCTTTTTTATTAGCGATTTTTTAAGTTTAATAAATTCCGGCCAATTTTCATTAGCTAATTGAAGAGAAAATCCTGACGGAGAACCCATTCCACCGTAATTAATATAACTAGATCCATTTTTAATATTTTCCATATCTATAAGCTTTTCTTTTTCTATCTGAATTGCCCATTTTGCCTGTTCAATTAGACCTTCGCTTGCAAGCTGATTATTATCGATCATTTTTTGTATAGCATTGATTCGCTCAAGTGATTGTTCTGGATTAAATCCTCGCGTCGATAAGTGTCGCCTATTTTTAATAAACTCATAACCAGGGTCGTTTTCAGATAGTATTCTATGATTATATTTATCTTTTATTTCATTAACATTAATAGTAAGGATTATTGGCACCTTTTCATTCGGCCAAGCATTCTTCCATGCTTCTTTTATTGACCAACCCAATAAGGTTGCCGAGGTTTGAGTCATAAATATCGCCTCAGGATGATATCGATCATGCAATTCTTCAATTAACTTTTTTAACCTCTTATCAACATGCTCCACACTATTTTCATAAGCTGATTCATTTTCTTTATCATGCTCACCCTGTGGCAATTCATTTGAATTGGATGATTCTATATTTTTCATATTTTCATTTTCTGTTTTCCTTTTTACCTCGTCGTAACCCTCTACTTCCCCACTTTCAACTTTTTGCCTCATTTTTTCGGCCTCTTCTTCAGCCTCATCATGAGACATTAAATTTTTTTCCGGTGATTTTGGCATAAATTTATTTATTATCCTTTTTAATCATTAAACTCTTTTCGTCATTCCCGCGGAGGCGGGAATCCAGGATTTGCAATATTAAGTCTATAATACCACATAACCCACACAATTTTGTCGAATTAATTTATAGCACCCTGGATCCCCGCTTTCGCGGGGATGACGAATGGGTGTGTTCTGCAATTTTAAAAAATAACAATTTAACCATTTAACAATTTAGCCATTAACAACTTTATTTACCGCGATATTCCTTTAATTCTTAATATTTTTACTGCTATTAAAAATGTCCCCGCCGTAATCATCACATCCGCCAAATTAAAGACGGTGAAGTGCTTCAAATCCAAATAATCAATCACGCCGCCGGAATAAATGCGGTCCAGGATGTTAGAAAAAGCGCCGAAGGCGATAAGTGAAAGAGAAAAGGCAAAAAAATATTTCTTGGCGATAAAAAATTTGACCAGAAAAAAACACAGAATTAAAAATATAAAAATACAAGTATACAAAAATATCAAATTGTTTATGCCATCACCGAGGCCGAAGGCGATGCCGCGATTGAGAGTGAATTTATACTGAAAAAAATCGCCGATTAAATGAACACCGCCCGCCCCCGCAAATGCGGGGCGGGCGATATTCATAAGAATATGTTTGATAATCCGGTCAATAATAAACAGAAAAATTACCGGCAAAAAAATAACTGTTTTTTTGAGAAGTCTGGACATGGTAAAATTATCTGCCTTTAATTTTATTTTTGCATTCCACGCAAGCGCTGGATTCGGGCCGGATTTTCAATCGTTCCGCCTCAATTTCCTGGCCGCAAAAATGGCAAACGCCGTATTCGTTCTTTTCAATCCGATAAAGCGCCTTCTCCACATCGGCCAATTGTTTTTCCAATTCTCTTTCCAAAGACAGATTGGTGGTGTAATCCGCCACCTCCACCGCGCTGTCCTCCAGCGATTCGCCGTATTGGGGAAAATCAGCGTCAAAATTATTCTTGCCGACCCCGGAACGATGGCCGATCTCGTCCAATTGCGCGATAGTCTGTTTCTTCTTTTCTTCCAGTTTAGTTTTAAATTCTTCCAGATGTTCTTTATTCATAATATAAGTTAGATTCTTTAAAACACTTGACTTAACTATATCAAACTTTTTCTCCAAAAAAAAGAGGCGCATCTCTGCGCCCCTTATATAAATAATTTAATGGGTGAGATGCGCCTACAGCTCCCGGAACCTGTTTTGTCTTCGTCTAACTGATGATGTTGGACAAAAAACAAAAAATTCATAGTTCCAGAAATATGGCTCTTCAATTGGACTAATATGTCGAGCCGCTTAAGGTGCGACCCTCTACCCCAGTAAAGGCCGATAGCCAAGCCACTCTTTGTTGGGACTTAAGCACCGACCAAAAATGTAACTTTATATTTGTTTACCGAGTAAAAGGTAAAAAATTGCCTTAAATTAGCCAATTTAGGACAACTTTCTAAAAATGTTTTATTGAACAGAAATCAACCTTATAATCATTATATCACATTTTTTTATCTAAGTCAATAGCTGCTTTTTATTGAATTTTAAATAAAAAATATCAAGCCCTTACGATTGTCCCCTAAAAGATTATGATAATTTTGTCAATTTATCCACTTTTTATGCACAATTGGCTAAATTTAAATAAAAACGCGGGCTCAACTAAATTTAGAGAGTCCGCGAGTATCTTCGGCACATCAAATGATCCGCCGACCATTTGTACTGCCCTAGCCCTCCTCCAGGACATCAGAGGAGAACAAGAAAGACTGAGATCATACACACAATTATGTGCGACTCCGCCGATGAAGGTATCCCAATCACGGGCGTCCTTTTGACCAACTTTCTACAATTATAGTCCGCAGGTCAATCTTCCTATATCCTTTATATCACACCCAATAAATCTTGTCAATAGCCGATATCTAGTATTTTTATATAATTGGCTAAATTTAGATAAATTATTTTAACGAAACCTCTCCATTCAAAAACTCCACCACTTTAAACCCGACAAGATATCGCCAAAAAGTATTGATCGGCAAAAGCTGGAACTTAATTTTTAAATAATCCCAATTTACTGCGCTAAAATCGCGTCCCAGCAGATCAAAACTATTGCTAATTGCCAGAAAATTGTCGGTTTTCTGGTAAAAAATCTTGGTTTGGCCGTCCGGCGAATCGATGGCCTTCACCCCATTCTCATCAGTAAAAGAAAATCGGCTGATATCCGGCATTAGCTCAACAATCTTCGTGCCATCAGACAAAAAAACCGCTTTTTCTTTTGGATAAGACCAAGCCATTAACTTTTTTAAGACTTCTTCCATTTCTTTAACCTCATTTTCGCCCATTGGCTGGCTCAAACTGAAAGACAAATAAAATTGGCGGGAAAAAACAGCTGGTAAAAAAGAAGTTGCCCTTGGGCTAAGCAAAAACAACATCTTCCCCCTTTTCAATTCATCAGCCAAACTGCCACTTAAGTCAAGGCCATAACGGCTTTCCCCTCTTTTGATATAACTTTGCCAAATCAGACCCCAAAAAGAAGAGTCAGCGGCGCTTCCCTTTAATGGTTTCAAAATTTTATCAAGTTCATTAGTGGAAAAAATCAAATCAAAATCGCTTTGAAGAGCAACCGGCTTGCTTTTTTTGGGTTTTATCTTTTTTTCTCCCAGCGAGGTAATTTTTAAACCGCCATTTTTTGCCCGCGCGCTCAAAAAAAAGTCATCGCCCGTCGCCGGCAAAAATCCTATAACCGATTTAAGTAAATCATCGTCAAAATAACCGACCGCTTCACGACGGAGATAAATTCTTATCGTCTCAAAATTGGAAAATTGATTTTTAGTTTTGATGGCAATTTGATTTTCTTTGCCTGCTTTGAAATCCGCTGACAGATCTTGGCTCAAGAGCGCCAAGTCGGAACGCAAAAATTTATAATTAAGCTTTTTATCATTTAAAAATTCCGCCAATCTCTTTGGCCGATCAGTGCGAACTAAATAACTAAAATTCAACTTATTATCTTTTATCCGGCCGACTATACCAATCTCTCTTTTTATGTCATTAAGAGGAAAATCAGCCAAACCGGCGTCAGCGAGGATTTGGTGAACTAAATTTTCAATACCGACGGACCGGTTGAGCTGGGGTAAACTTAAATGAAAATAAACCGCCGCATCGCTCGGAACAAAATCAACCAGTGTATCTTTCAGATATTGGCTCCGGACGGAAAAAAACAAGAGCAATAAAAAAACAACCCCGATAATAGATAAAGCGATAACCTTACCTTTAAAGGGGATGTTTATTTTTTGAAATTGATCTTTAATAAACATGATAAAATTACAAATTCAATCCGCCAGCTGGCGGACAAATTCCAAACTGTTTCTAAATTTTGGATGTTGGAATTTTAAAAATTATTTGTGATTTGTAATTTTGAATTTGGGGCTTAAAGATTTTACCGCCGAAAGCCGAATTTCCGTCTCGGCCTCTCGCCGCCGCGGTCAAACCGGTTGCCGCCGCCACTGGGACGGCCACCCAAACCGCCACGGTCGCTACCGCCGTTTCGCCTCGTGTCTTTTGACGGGTCATAATTCGGGTCGGCCTGTTTGACCGAGAGATTGATGCGGCCTTTGTCGTCGATTTCAATCACTTTAACTTTGAGTTCAGCGCCAGTACTCGTCGCGTCCGTGATGCGGTTTATCCTTTCATTGGAAAATTCGCTGATATGGACCATGCCTTCTCGGCCCGGCAGGATTTCCACGAAAGCGCCGAAATCCATCAGTCGCGTCACTTTGCCCACGTAAATCTCGCCGACCGCTACTTCTTTGGTCAAATCCTCAATCCATTTAATCGCTTTAGCCACGCCGTCAGGATTGGTGCCGGTAATCGCCACCAGACCGTCGTCTTCAATATCAATTTTGACGTCGCAAACTTCAATGATTTCATTGATGATTTTTCCGCCCGTGCCGATGACATCGCCGATCTTTTCCGGATCAATGCGCATGGAGACGATGCGCGGCGCAAAAGGCGACAAATCCGCTCTTGGTTGGGGGATGGTTTTCGTAATCACCGCTAAAATTTCCATTCTCGCTTCCTTGGCTTGCGACAAAGTCTTTTCGCACAATTCCAAAGGCAAGCCGTGGGTCTTGGTATCCATCTGAATCGCGGTAATGCCATCAGAAGTGCCCGCGACTTTGAAATCCATTCCGCCTTCACCGTCTTCAAAATCCTGCAAGTCGGTAAGGATTTTATAATTCTTGCCGTCGGAAGCGAGTCCCATCGCGATGCCCGCGACTGGTTTTAAAATCGGCACGCCGGCATCCATGAGCGACAGAGTGGAGCCGCAAGTAGAGGCCATGGAAGAAGAGCCGTTTGAACCCATCACTTCGGAAACGACCAAAATCGTATAAGGAAAATCTTCTTTTTTGGGGAGGACCGGCAAAAGCGCTCTCTCCGCTAAAGCGCCATGGCCGATTTCTCGCCGACCCGCGCTTCTAAAAGGCCCAGTCTCGCCGTAGCAATAGGACGGCGCGTTGTAATAATGGATGTAAGATTTCTTGGTTTCGGATTCAGTCATCTCATCAAGAGTTTGGGCGTCGCCCGGCGCGCCTAAAGTGACGACGGAGAGCACCTGCGTCTCGCCGCGAGAAAACAGCGCGCTGCCGTGAGTGCGAGGCAAAAATCCGATCTCAATTGAAAGCGGCCTAATTTCATTGAGCCGGCGGCCGTCAATCCTCTCGTCGCGCTCCAAAATCGCCCGGCTCGCTTCGGCTTCCAAGTAAAATTCAAAATTATCTTTGACGTATTCAATGACTTCTTCGTGTTTGCCTTCTTCTTTTAGTTTTTTCACGAATTGATCTAAAAGCTCTTTGGCGATTTCTTTCCGCTCGCGCTTGGTGCCGGATGATTTGCCAAAAAGATATTTGCCGACTTGCGGCGCGAAAAACTTCTTGGCCTCTTCAAAAGCCGCTTTTCTCTCTTGAACCGTCGTCTCCTTGTTTTCGTCAATAAGTTTTAAAATCTCTTCTTTATTTTTCTTTTCTAATCCCGCTTCCTTCCGGATCGATTCAATGAATTCCAAAAGCGGCTTGGCGCCATCAGCGCCAAAACGCAAGGCCTCAAGGATTTCCGCCTCGGAAATTTCCTTGGCCTCGGCGTCAATCATCAGCACTTTTCCGTCCGTGACGGAAAAAACCAATTTAAAATCCGACTCCAAAAGCTGGCTTTCGGTCGGATTGAGAATTAATTTGCCGTTCACCCGGCCGACGGAAATGCCGGCCAAAGGCCCGTCCCACGGAATATCAGAGAGATGAAGCGCGATTGAGGCGGCGGTAATCGCCAAGACATCAGCCACGTTCTCTTCATCATAAGACAGGGTGATGGTCGCAACTTGGACTTCGTTTCTCAATTCCTGGTCAAAGAGCGGCCGGATGCCGCGATCAATCATCCGCGCGTCCAAAACCGCGTTGTCCGTCGGCCGGCCGTCGCGTTTGACGAAACGCGAGCCTTTGATCTTGCCGGCGGCGTACATTTTTTCCTGCATTTCCACGGTGAGCGGAAAAAAATCAATTCCTTCTCTCGCGTCTTTACTCATCACCGCCGTCGCCAAAATTACCGTGTCGCCGTATCTGACGAGGCAGGAGGCATTCGCCTGTTTGGCCATTTTGCCGGTTTCCACCGAGAGCTTGCGGCCGGCAAACTCGGTCTCAAACTTTTTTTCTTTTAACATAGTTTTCCTTTCTTTTGGAATCGGCAAAAGGCAAATTTATTTGAACGCAGCCGGCGGCCTGTTTTTTTAAGAGTCAGATTGCCGATTGACTTCAAATAAAGCCCGTGACCAATTCCTGATTAATTAGTGATTTTTTAGATAACTAAAAGCGAGGGGTTGATTTAAACCTCCTCGCCGGTTGTTTCGACAACACCGCTTTCAACCAGTCCTTCCGTCTCACCCAATTCTGCCGCCAAGATCTTTTCCGGTTCTTCCTTCTTAAATACTTTGAGTTTTAATTTTTGCACCAGCTCGTTGAAGCTTTCCAGATTTTCCCGCTCCAAATAGCGGAGCAGTTTGCGCCTTTCCGCCACCTTGCGGAGTAGCCCGCGACGAGAAGAAAAATCCTTCTTGTGAAGCTTTAGGTGGTCGGTCAAATTTTTGATTTCTTCAGTCAGGAGCGCGATCTGCACCTCCGATGAGCCGGTATCATTTTCGTGAGTGGCAAATTTTTTGATGATTTGCTGCTTCTTTTTTTTGTCGATCATTTGATTACCTTCCTGGACGCGCGTCTCCCAGCCGCCTCACTTTTGTCAGCCGAGAAACCGCCTTAATAATTAACGCTGTTATCTTAGCTTAACGGACAAAAAAAGTCAACAGGACGACGGTAACTGGTAACTAGTAACTGGTAACTGGTAACCAGTAATAAAAAAACAACCGCTCGGTCAGCGATTGTTGTTCTAATTAGGAATCGAGCTTCCCGTCTCCGCCGAACCATTAAAATTGATTTCAATCGGCTTTTGATATTCAAAATAGACCCAAACCCAGCAGATAATTGAAAAAATTAAAAGCACGCCGATTTTTACCAAGTCGCTGGTTTTAATCGCTTGCTGAAAAATAGTTTTTCGGTTTTCTTTGATCATGGTTTAATAATAGCAAAATTTTTAAACAAAAGAAAAAGGTGTTGTTTGCGGCTTAGCAAACAACACCCTCAAAAACGATTTCCAATTGGCGAGGGACTATTTCCTCGCAGTTTGGGCACACCGTTGCCCGAAGCGGGTCATCATACCCGCAAGAACAGACGGTGCTGATGGGTTGGACGACCGGGGGTGAAAATCGCGACTTTTTCTGCCGCTTCTTCCGCGGTTCTATCGGCGTCGCGACTTCCGCTAAAACAGCAACAAATTCATCAAAGCGATATCGTTCTCTGACAATCCGTTTTACAAAGAACCCAACCGCTTGATCGTCGCTGTAAGCGCTCACTCGTCCAGAAAATGCCAGAGACCCATCAGACTTGTTGAATATCCGGTATTTGTTTCTTGGCTTTTCTTTCCGCTTCAATTTCTTCCTCCTTTCTTGCCGCTAAGAGCGTTGATAGACGCCAAATGAAAAACTCGCCACCGCAAAGACCCGCTATCGCCTCGGGTAGTATTTCACTGATATGAACCGGCGCTTTTCCCACTTTCCAATCCTCCTTTTAGCTATTAGGTGCTACCTATAATTATATCATATAATCATTATCTTGTCAATACCTATTGACATTTCCCTAAAAAGGAGTATAATAAAAACACTTATTATTAAGGTTTTGTTAACTTAATCTTTCAATGAGATGGTGATAAAATTATTTTTATTATAAATTTAGGATTTTTCAGGCGAGACGAGGAGGGCCAGTAAAAAGATTTGAAATGTAGCCACGCTACATTGAAAATCTTTTTACGCCAGCCCGACGAAGTCGCAACCGAAAAAGACAAATTTAGAAAAAATATAGTTTTATCACCATCTCAATATTTTTGATAGTTAGGTTCAGCAAAGCGAAAAGGTCATTAAAAATGAGAAACGACGATTCGTTCGGTCCGCGCCAAACCTTTCAAGGCAATTGGACTTGCTCCAGTTGCGGCGCCGCAATTACCGAACTGCCTTTCGAACCGGACGGCTCCAAGCCGATCTTCTGCCGCGATTGTCATCGCCAAAGGAGAAACGACCGGCCGAGAAGGCAAAACAATTTTGGCCCTCGCCAGACATTCCAAGGCAATTGGACTTGCTCCGGTTGTGGGACGGAGATTACTGAATTGCCATTCATGCCGAATGGCGAACAGCCAATCTTTTGCCGAACTTGCTATCAAGAAAAGAAAGGAAATCGATATTAATCGATAAAAAAATCCCCCGCGAGGGGGATTTTTTGATTGGATGTCATCGCGAGAGAGTCCTGCCCCGCAAATGCGGGGCTGGACGACCGTGGCGATCCCATGGATTTTTATTTTCCTCTTCGTTTAAGAGGGTCTTGGATCTTATTTATATTTCTCATTCTTTACCTTGCTTTTATCAAACTCTTCTTCGCTGTGTTCTTCAATTGATTTAGCGGGAACGCCGATGGGCATCAGGCACAACACCCGGAGTTCGTCAGGAATACCTAAAATATTTCTAACTTCTCTCTCGGCGTTGTCATTGCCTCTGATTTGCACCCAACAGCTGGAAAATCCCTGGTTGATAGTTTCCAGCCAGAGATGCTCGGCGACAATGGAACAATCCTCCACCCAGTCGCGGCTCTCGGCTTCGTGACCGACGACCGCGATGACTACCGCCGCGTCTTTGATGTGCGTGGACCAAGGGGTTACTTTCGACAGTAAATCTTTTGTCTCCAGCCGCTTCACCACTACCAGTTCCCAAGGATAAATCGCGTTGGCTGATGGCGCGTAAATCGCCGCCAAAATAATTTCCTTCATTTTTTCTTCCGGAATTTCTTGGGCCAGATATTCGCGCACCGCCCGGCGCTTTTCAATTGATTCAATCATATGATGATTATTACCTTCGTAAGGATAACAAAATTATGAGTAAAAATCAATTGACTTTTTTGTCTTTTAATGATATGATAGAAATTGAATTTTTATCTTAATTTCCTAACTTGTCCCCGTAGCTCAACGGATAGAGCGCTAGCCTTCTAAGCTGGACATAGGGGTTCGATTCCTCTCGGGGACGCCAACAGAACCCGTCCCTATAGTTTAATGGATAAAACACGGGTTTCCGGAACCCGCGATCCAGGTTCGATTCCTGGTGGGGGCAAAATAATTTTAAAATTAAACCATCGTTTAAAAATTAAAAATTATAAAATTAGAAATTAATCGCGCATGGTGCCTATGGTGTAGTGGTTCGCACACGACTCTGTGGCAGTCGTGGGACCAGTTCAATTCTGGTTAGGCACCCAATCATATGTCTAATCCCGAAAAACCAAAAATTATCACCCCTGAAGGGGAGGAAATCGTCGGCAATGATCGTCCCGAGGATGCCGAAGAAAAACTAAAAATCCAAAAAAGAAGAGACGCGATGATAGCGAAAGCGCTTCAAGAAGGCGACTCGGAAAGAATCATGGCGATTAGAGAGATGCCCGACGAAGCGTTTCAAAGAGAAGAAAAAATCATTGAATTTCCAAAACGCAAAAGAGGAGAAAAAGAAGAAACCGCTTAAATTTTGACGGCTTTTCAAGTCGCTTTTCTAATGCTATAATGAAGGCACTTGAAATATGCCTAAAATCACCAACGAAATCGCGTGGCTGATTGATGTCTATCGCCACGAGAGCGCCAAACCAATACCCGAAGACGTGGCCAAAATCAAATTGAGCCAGCTTGTTTCCAAGCTTGGCTTTTTTTATGAAAAAATCAGAAACGCGATTGAATACAACGAAGAACACCTCATTCGCCGCAACTCGGTGGAACGGATTTTGCGCCGACAAATTCTGTTCTTGATGGAAAAAGACCCGGTAAAAATCAGCACCGCGATTATTCACGAATTTATCCGAGCGCGATATCTGCCAAATGACGCTCTGCCGGAAACGATTATTGACGAATTAAGCAAAACGATCGGAAAATACCTGACCATCCTGTCAAAACTGCCAAACAGCCAAAAATTAAGCAAGTGGATCGTCGGCATCGCGGCCTGCGAAATCAATGACCAGCTCAACCCGATCGAAAAAGAGATGGCAGTCGCCAATTTGATGTACTCTCACCTCGTGGATAATCTTCACTTCACTAAAAACCACTTAAACGAGAAGGAAAAAAACCTCCAAATCTATCTCGCGGTGCTCCGGACCCTCCTCAAAGCCGACTCCACCACTCTGCGTTTTGCCCTCTTGAAGCTCTATCTCCCCAACTGGACGAAAAACGAGCCCACTGAAATAGAAAATTTCTGCCAGAATTTCTCAAATGTCAGAAATAAGATTGAAAAAAACATCGCTCATCCCTTGGGTTTCCAACTAAGCCGGGCGATTCGGCCGCAATCGGTTTTCTTCAATGTTCTAAGGGAGATGCTGGACAAGAATAAAGAAAAATTAGAAGAAATTTTCACTCAACCGGAGATTTTGGCGGAAAAAATCAAAGCGGTCGCCCAAGAGAATTACCAAAAGGTGCGTTCAAAATTAGTCGGCACGATTTTCCGGGTGATCATCTATATTCTCTTTACAAAAACCATCTTGGCTTTCATTTTGGAATTGCCGTATGATTATATTTTCATTGGCGTCGTCAATTGGCAAGCGCTCACCATTAATGTCATATTCCATCCGGTCCTGATGTTTATCATCGCGATGACGATCCGCGTGCCGGGCGCGAAAAATACCCAAATAATTATCAATGAAATTAAAAAAATCGTCTACGGCGAAGAAAGAAAATTGGTCTTCAAACCGAAAGGGCTGATGAAACGAGGGTCAACCAGCTTTTTCGTCTTCAATGCAATTTATCTCGTGATGTTCGCGGTCTCTTTCGGCATCATCCTGGCGATACTTAAAAATCTTCACTTCAACCTGATTTCCGGCGTTCTATTTATCTTCTTCCTGACGATTGTCAGTTTTTTCGGCTTCCGGTTGCGCAATATCGCCAAACAATTTTCCGTCATTCCGAGAAAAGACAATCTCGCCAACTTCATTGTTGATTTTGTTTCCCTCCCCGTCATTCGCGTCGGCCGATTTTTCTCCACTAATTTTTCCCGCATTAATATCTTCCTCTACATTTTGGATTTTATCATTGAGACGCCATTCAAGGCGTTGGTGGAATTTTTGGAAGGCGCCGTGAGTTTCATTAATGAAAAAAGGGAGGAAATTAATGATTAAAAACATCATTAAAGAACTAAAAAAATCAGCCGACCCAAAAAAGGCGGCTGTTTTAAAACGATTTTTTAAAACCGGCAAGGGCGAATACGGCGAGGGGGATAAATTCTTAGGCGTCATCGTGCCCGAGCAGAGAAAAATCGCCAAAAAATATTCCGAGTCGTCTATAAATGATTTACAAAAATTGTTAGACAGCGAAATTCACGAGTATCGTTTGACCGCGCTTTTAATTTTAGTAGATATTTATCCTCAATCACCAAAAAAAATTGTTAATTTTTATCTCAAAAATACCAAAAATATAAATAATTGGGATCTGGTGGATTTGTCCGCGCCTAACATCGTCGGCGATTATTTCTTAGACAAAGACCGAAAGATGCTGCGTCAACTGGCCAAATCAAAAAATCTTTGGGAAAGACGGATCGCCATGGTCGCCACTTACGCTTTTATCAAGCGCAGCCAATTTGCTGACACGATTAAAATCGCCGGGATGCTTTTGGGCGATTCTCACGACCTGATTCACAAAGCCGTTGGCTGGATGCTTCGCGAGGTCGGAAAACGAGATAAAAAAATTCTGCTGAATTTCTTAGATAAAAATGCGGCCAGAATGCCGCGAACCATGCTCCGCTACGCGATTGAAAAATTGCCGGAGAAAAAAAGAAAAAAATATTTAAAAAAAGAATTTCTCCCCTTTTCTAAGGGGAGATTAAGAGGGGTTATGAAGCTCACTTAGAATTAACTGCTTTTTAAATTTTCCTCCCATGTTATTTTCCCAATCAAATTACAACCGGAGCAATAAAATCACCACGATAAAAATTCCGATTTCCCAAGAAGCGATTGATTTGGCAAATGCGCTCAGTAGAGATAAGGCGACTGTTTCCGCGCGACAACAATTGGGCGAAGCGCTCTTGGATGAGCTTTGCGACGCGGCCAAAATAGACATTATAAAATTAAAAATTTCCGATGCCAATCAATACCACCGCAAACGCGACGGCAAAGTGGTAATAAAAAAATACGGCGTCTACCACCCAAAAACAAAATTTATCAGTATTGCCAACCGGACGGCCGTGCGCGGACAAACGCTCGCCGCCAAAACCTTTACCGATACCCTGCTCCACGAATGGCTTCACCACTATGACACTTATAAATTGAAATTACGCTCAATCCATAGTAAAGGATTTTATCTGCGGCTGAATGATTTGAAAGAGAAGTTGAAAATAAAATAAAAAGCCGAGGCACAATAAACCTCGGCTATTTGTTACAAACTACAAGAATCTATGCTTTTACCGGCCTCCAACCGCGCCTAGCGCGTAAATCATTGATGGCTTGGACAGCGGCTCCCATATCCACGGGTCCAGAAAAATGGACTGCATTTATGCCTAATCTAAGTTTCCTTAATTCCCTTTTAAGGAAATCATGGACATTCTTGGGTATGAAGGGGCTTGCGAGTCCCCGCTTGACAAATGGATCTATAGCGGCCAACGCCCTTAAATCTTCAGGTAAATCAGCCGGCAAATCTGACAAATCATCAGTTGGTTTTTCCATTTCAATGGAGGGTAAATATATTTCTCTGTACCACTTCACAAATTCCCTAGCATCACGTAATGTTATTCTTTTCTCCGGCGATGACACTTGCACATCGTGCCCAAGATGCTTTATGAGATATAGCCTTGCCGCCTTGGTCATAAGTAAAGGCCTGCCGCGTCCTTTGAGATAATCACTTTCCGTCGGCATTGCTTTTATGTCTTCCCATGATGTTTCAAAAATATCCGGTTTAGATTTTTCCTTTTTCATACCTCTATCCTCCTTTTTGTTTTTAATGTGCTTTTTATGTTTTATTCATAGAGACGCCGCAATGCGTCTCTACTTTCTATTTCTTCACCGCTCGCTTAAACAATTTCTTTCCTCTCTGGAGCAACAACCCTTCGGCCGGAATCACCAATGCCAAGTTTTCATTGGTGATTTTTTTATCGTCAATAATTATCGCGCCTTCTTTGATAAGCCGGCGGACTTCGCTGTTAGATTTGGCGAGGCCGGCTTTGACGAATAAATCCAAGACACCGATTTTGCCATCTTTATCCTTTATTGCCACTTCCGGAATATCTATCGGCTTTTCTTTTTTTTGGAAAACTCTTTTAAATTCCATTTCCGCGTGACGCGCCACCGGCTCTCCCAGATAAACTTTGACTACTTCATGGGCTAATTCCATCTTGAGGTCGCGCGGATTCTTGCCGGACTTTAATTCTTTTTCTTTTTGCTTAAAATCAGCATCGGTCAAAATCTCAAAAGCGGGAATAATCATCTCATCCGGCCAGCTCATCACCTTGCCATACATATTTTCGGGAGAATCAACGAGAGTAATCATGTTGCCTTCGCTCTTTCCCATTTTTTTGCCGGTCGGGTCTGCCAAAAGCTTGGTGGTCAGGACGAATTTTTCTTTATTCTTCATTTTTTTCATCAAAGTCCGGCCGGCGAGCATATTGAACATTTGATCGTTCCCGCCGATTTCCAAATCCACATCCATCACCACGCTGTCATACGCCTGCATCAAAGGATAAAAGAATTCGTGGAGATATATAGGACGGCCGGCTTTGATTCGTTCCTGAAACATATCCCTATCCATCATCTGCTGGCCGGTAAAATGAGTGGCGGCAGAGATCATATCCTTGAGCGTCAACTTGCCGAGCCACTTAGAATTGAATTTAAAGACAACTTTATTGGTGTCAATAATATTTTTGATTTGTTTTTTCCAACCTTTCAGATTTTTCAAAACTTCGGCGTGAGTAATTTGCCTTCTCGCGCTCAATTTGTCCGGGTCGCCGATCTGGCCGGTAAAATCACCAAACAAAAAGATCACCTCGTGGCCGAGTGTCAAAAATTTGGCGAGTTTCCGGATGGTAATGCCATGGCCAATGTGAAGGGTCGGCGAATTCGGATCATAGCCGCAATACAGCCGGATTCTTTTACTACTCATCAAGAGTTTTTTGAGTGATGCCTTGTCCGGATAAATGTTCTCCACGCCACGAGTCAAAATCTCGTCGATTAATTTTTCATTGGTGATAATTTTCATAAATTATTTTTTAACTTCTCCAATTTCTCCTTCTGCCCGGCCAATTTTTCCTTTTCTTTATCCACGATGGCTTTGGGCGCGTTTTCAACAAATTCTTTGTTGGCCAATTTGGCTTCAATGGTCTTAATATAATTTTCAGTTTCGGCGATTTCTTTTGCCACTCGTTTCTTCTCGGCTTCTACATCAATTATACCAGACAAATCAAGATAAATCTCGGCGCCGGTGATGATGGCGGAGATAATGTTGGCGTCCTGCGGAGACGGGGCATGCCCCGTCTCTACATTCAATTCTTCCAGACGCGCCAATTTTTTGATAATTTCCGTTTGAGATTCAATCAGGTCTTTTTTATTTTTGGAAACAACTGTGGCCTTGACTAATTTGGCCGGTTCAACTTTGTTCTCGCCGCGCAAATTGCGGATGGCGGTAATAATGGATTGGATGAATTCGAAATCAGCAACATGGGATTGCTTCGTCGCTTTGCTCCTCGCAATGACAGTTTTAGGCCATTCCTCTATCATCAACAATTTATCACTATTGAAGTGGCTCCAAATCTCTTCGGTCACGAACGGACAGAACGGATGCCACATTTTTAAAATATTCTGCAAGACATAAAGCAAAATTTCGTCTTTGTTTTTTTCAATTTTGGCGATTTCAAGATACCAATCAGCAAAATCATTCCAAGTAAACTGCTCTAAGGTTTCGCCGGCCAAAGAAAATTGGAACTCATCTAAATTTTTACTCACTTCACTGGCGGTTTTATCAAGCCGGTTCAAAATCCACTCGTCGGCCAGAGTTTTGACGGCGGGTTTTCCTTTTATTAATTTTAAGTCCCCCACTTCTTGAATCACAAAACGGGAAATATTCCAAAGCTTATTGACGAAGTTCCGGTAGCCGGCGATTTTTTCATCATACAATTTAAAATCATTGCCTGGAGTGACGCCGAGTATCATGGAGAGACGCAAGGCGTCGGTGCCGTATTTTTCAATCACTTTTAATGGGTCAAGAGCGTTATCAAGCGACTTACTCATTTTGGCGCCTTCGTCGGTCCTGACCATACCGTGCAGATAGACGACTTTAAAAGGAATATTATTGAGGCAGTAGGCCGTCATAATAATCATCCTCGCCACCCAGAAAAATAAAATATCATAGCCGGTTTCCATCACACTAGTGGGATGATAAAGTTTTAAATCATTGGCTTCGCCCGCCGAAGCTTTAGCGGAGGCGGGCCAGCCGAGCGTGGAAAAAGTCCAGAGTCCGGAAGAGAACCAAGTATCCAAAGTGTCTTCATCCTGTATCCATCCTTCACCATCTGGATTATTAACTCCCACGTAAATTTCCTGTTTTTGTGTTTTTGTGTTTTTGTGTTTTTGTGAACGTTGCCACACCGGAATCCGATGACCGTACCAAATCTGGCGAGAAATACACCAGTCGTGGAGATTTTCCAGCCAATGGAAATAAACTTTTTCAAATCTTTCGGGAATAATTTTTATTTTTCCTGATTTAACGACATGAATGGCAAGTTCTTTGAGGGTCGCCGTGTCCTTTTTCCAGCCGAGCTTAGATTTGTCTTTCAATTTGAACGGCTTGTCCACGGCCACAAACCACTGGTCGGAAGTCAGGGGTTCAACCGGCGTATCACAGCGATAACAGACGGATAAATTATTATCTATTTCTTCTTCTTTAATAAACAAACCGGCGGACTTCAAATCATTTAAAAATGCTTCGCGGCATTTTTCCACGCTCATACCGGCGTAAGGTCCGGCATTTTCCGTCATCTTGCCGTCTTGACCAATCACTTGAATGACGAGCAATTTATTTTTTTCCGCCATTTGGTAGTCAACCTGGCTGTGAGCCGGAGTCACACCGACCACGCCGGTGCCGAATTCCGGATCAACGGCTTCGTCGCCGATGACTTTGACCTGGACTTTGACCTTGCCAAAATCAACATCCAACTTTTGGCCGATATATTTTTTATATCTTTTGTCTTTTGGGTTGACGGCCAAAGCGGTATCGCCGATTTTGGTCTCGGGACGGGTGGTCGCCACTTCAAACAGGCCGTATTTAAAATAATACAACTTGGCTTTTTGATTTTTGTATTTCACTTCATCGTCGGCCAGGGTGGATTGGCATCTCGGGCACCAATTGACAATGCGGTGGCCGCGATAAATCAAGCCATCGTCGTACATTCGAACAAACGCTTCTTTGACTGCCCGCGTCAGCCCCTCGTCCAGCGTGAATCTTTCCCGCGACCAATCGCAGGACGAACCCATTCTTTTGGTCTGCTTCCTGATTATGTCGCGCGAATCAGCCACGAATTGATCCACTCGCCGCAAAAATTTTTCCCGCCCCAACTTTTGGCGGCTTAATTTCTCTTTGGCTAAAAGTTTTTCCACTTTAGTTTGAGTGGCAATGGCCGCGTGGTCGGTGCCGGGCAGCCAGAGCGTTTTTTTGCCTTTCATCCGATTGTATCTAATCATCAAATCCTCAATCGCCAGCATCGTAACATGGCCGGTATGGAGGATGCCAGTCGCATTGGGCGGCGGCATGGAGATTGCAAATGATTCCTTCCGGTCGCCGGGCAAATTATCGGGATTAAAAAAACCGGACTCCTCCCACTGGCGGTAAATCCCGTCTTCCACTTTTTTGGCGTCGTAAGTTTTCGGCAAATCAACTTTTTTCATATTAAAATAATACAATATTATCAGCTTTTTGGCAATTATTGACATCCCTCCATCAATCGGATATGATAAATCATTAAGTTAAAATTGGGACAGCTAATTATCTCGCAAAGAGTATGGCGCTTACCGCGACCCAGCAAATTTTTGAACTGATTAAAAAAAGCCAATCAATTCTGATTGCTTTTAAAAGTGAATGGGCGGGCGACGACCTGGCCAGCGCTTTGGCTTTGGCTGAATTCTTTAAAAAAATCGGCAAATCAACGGAGGTGGTCTGTAGCGGTTTCAAACCGTCAGCCGAGCTTTCCTTCCTGCCGCTTGAAAAGGTCAAAAGTCAGCTGGGCAACTTGGAAAAATTCGTCATTACGGTTGAAACGGCCAAAACGCCGATTGGCGAATTTTATTATGAAAAGGGTGAAGACCAGTTGCGAATATATCTGACTCCGGAAGTTGGACAGCTCCAGCCGGAGAATATCTCGGCTAAATCGGGTGGCTTTAAATATGACTTGATTTTTATCGTCAATTCGCCGGACTTGGAATCACTGGGCGAAATATACGAGAAGCACGGCGGATTTTTTTATGCCACGCCGAAAGTAAATCTTGACCACGACAGCCGCAACGAGCGTTTCGGCAATGTCAATCTAGTGGATTTGGCCAGCGCCTCAACCGCCGAGATTGTCTATCGGCTGATAAAAGAATATGATGAGGGGCTGATGGATGAAAACATCGCCACTTCGCTTCTTTCGGGCATCATCTTGGCCACCAAAAATTTCAAAACGCCGGAGGTGACGCCCCAAACTTTAAATGAAGCAAGTTTGCTTATTTTGGCCGGCGCGAAAAGAGAAGAAATTATCAAACATCTTTATCAAAACAGATTCTTGTCCACTTTGAGATTATGGGGACGGATTCTCTCGCGGCTAAACAGCGACTTGGATGGCAAGCTCGTATGGTCATCGGTCGCGAGCCAAGATTTTGTTGAAACCGCTTCCAGCCCCGCCGAAGTGACTGCTGTTATTGATGAATTGATTACTTCTCTTCCTAAAACCAAAGTGGCGATAATCTTCTGTGAAAAAATCGGCGGCGAAGAAAAAGCCGTTGAGGGGATTGTTTACTCCGCCGAAAATCTTGATTCGCTCTATCTGGTAAAAAAATTCCAGCCCGAGGGAAACAGCGACCTCGCCAGATTTTCCCTTCCCGCCTCACTCGCCGAAGCGGAGCGGATGGTGATGGAAGAGGTGAAAGATAAATTGAAAGTGTAATCCTTGTTTTTTGACAATACTTCTGCTAAAATGAACTAATAACCCGTGCTTATTAAAACGGTTTAATGGTTCAATTATGGCTCGCTTAAAAGACCGCCAAAGGGCTTTGATTTTAAGGAAACAAGAAAAAAGCTATAGTGAAATAAAAAAAATTTTAGGAATAAGTAAAAGCACCTTAAGCTATTGGCTAAGGGATTATCCCCTATCAAAAGAGCGCATTAGAGAATTAAGAGATTGTAATGAAGGAAGAATAGAAAAATTTCGGAACTCAATGAAGAAAAAAAGAGATGCTCGACTTGAGCAGATCTATAAAATTCAAAAGAAATCAATACTCCCCCTAAGTAAACGAGAATTTTTTATTGCCGGTTTGTTTCTTTATTGGGGAGAGGGAACAAAATGTAAACAAGATGGGCTTTCCGTTTCAAATTCAGATCCATCCGTTATTAAATTTTTTATGCGATGGCTCTATGAAGGATTGAAAATTCCAAAAAACAAAACAAAGATCGGACTGCATTTATATAACGATATGAATATCGACAAAGAAATGGTATTCTGGTCAGAAACATTAAAGATTCCACTCTCGCAATTCACTCGTCCATACATTAAAAAAACCTCCAGCGAAAGAATAAATCATAAAGGAAGTTTTGGCCACGGAACTTGCAATGTGAGGATAAATAATACACCTCTGGCAGAAAAAATTTTCATGGGTTTAAAAGTAATAAGTAATCGTTACTAAATAAAAAACGGGCATGTAGCTCAGCGGTAGAGCGTTTGACTTATAATCAAATGGTCCCGGGTTCGAATCCTGGCATGCCCACCAGTATTAAACTTTCGGATTTTTGGCCGAGGAGATTGGCCGCGCTTCGCGCGGCTGAATAGGGAAACACTGGCTCGCCGCGCACGGCGCGGCTCGCCAAGCGCAGGTTCGAGCCAAAGATTTCTTTGGCGGCAACCTTTTTATCCAAAAGGTTGCTATCCCTTGCGATTTTGACGAGGTTTGAAGCGATTTTTATCCATTCTTTCATCGGTTCGAGCCAATCATTCTGCTTTTGTTCAATCCGCGCCATTTTCTCGTCCAGCGACTTCTTTTCCATAAGAAGTTTTGTTTTTTGTTCGCGGTAGATTTCTCTTTCAATATCCTGCTCTAAATAGCCGTCCAAAAGTCGCTGGAGTTTTGTGTTGATACCGCGGATTTTGTTTTGGCTTTCCTGAACAAAAGCAGAAACGGATTGGGCGGACTTTTCTTTGTTTGCCTCCGCCATTTCTAAAAGTTTTTCCGCCCAATCCGCACGCAAAGAAAATTTTTGAAGCAGAGAGGAAATTTGCTTGTCCAGTTCCTCTTGGCGAATACAGGGTTCGGGACATTTGATTGATTTGTTTTTCTTGGTGCAGTGGTAGTAAATATAATCGTGGACATTGCCATTTTTCTGCTTTTTAACCCTGTATTCGCCAGTTATGGACATTCCGCAAGTGCCGCACCTCAATAGTCCGCAAAAATCTTGCGGCTCATACTTTGTTTTGTGGTGCGGCCTTCCTCTCTGCTTCAAAACTTCTTGGACTTTATCAAAAATTTTCTTTGCGATGATTGGCTCGTATTTTCCTTCGTGGAGTTCACCGCCATATTTGAATAATCCGGTGTAGAACGGATTGGAAAGGATAAAAGTCGCCCTCGTCTTGTGGATTCTCTTTCCGCCGCGGGAGAGTATCCCGCGTTGCGCCAAAAAGTCCGCAATATCCTCTAGCCGCGAGTTTCCCTCGGCGTAGAGTTCAAAGGCCTCGCGAATAACCTTTGCCTTCTTTCTGTCCACCACTACCGATTTTGTGCGGCTGTCATTGATATAGCCAATCGGCGCGGGGCCAGGATATTCTCCGCGCTTCACTTTTTGGCGCAAACCACGCTTCGTGTTTTCGGAAAGAGAATCCACATAGTATTTGCTTTGCCCAAAGACAATGTTCAACATAAATTTTCCTTGCGGTGTATTTTCAAACCACAGCGTTGGAAACTTCAACGCCGCAAGTTTTCCGATGTCCAAAAGATAGATGATACGCCCGCCGTCAACAGAATTGCGCGCCAACCTGTCTGCGTGCCAAGCCAAAATTCCGTCTGCCTCACCTCGCTCTATTTTGTCTAGCATTTCATTAAAAATCGGGCGGCTCGGAATTTTAGCTGATTGCTTTTCAATAAGCACATCAATAATGTTTAGATTTTCTTGCTTGGCAAAGGCGCGCAATTCTGCGATCTGGTCTTCAATCGAGCGCACTTGTTTAT
>ERZ1292640.53-Hain-H43-02um-R1-53-length-85875-cov-20_pt1 | contig 85875 bp, 64 predicted proteins | sample MGYA00564404_ERZ1292640 | MGnify/ENA primary metagenome ERZ1292640 (study PRJEB36523, sample SAMEA6512636) | groundwater metagenome | collected 2019-01-08 | study: AquaDiva: Metagenomics assemblies of 32 groundwater samples
AGGCGGAGAGGTCCTTCAGGCCCTCAGACCGGAAATGATTTCGTGATCACCACACTGGCGCTCGGAGTGATGTCAGTAGACATCAAGGACAACGAGGCGCGCCTCCACATCGACGCCAGGAGCGATGACGATGCCGAGGCCATTGCGAGGGTGATTCTCGAACGGCTAACCCTGCATCTGACCGCGTATACCGATCATCTGATCTCGTACCACCTGGACAGGGTCGACAACATCGACACCAACCGGTACTCGACGCCCAGCACAGTTAGCATCCATTTCGAGATGTATGATCTACCACGACTTCGCGGCGCTCTCGAAAGCGCCGCGCAAGCATGGGACTGCACGGACCAGATTCTGGAGAAGGCCATGGGGTACTTTCAGCACGCATTGTTCCTGATGAAGGCTACGGACTCCATTCGGCACCGCTCGCTATCTCAGATCTTCCTGCTCTCCGATGCATTCCTGAACCTCTGGAAGGCGGTTTCTACTGTCATAGGCGATCCCTCAAAGGACTCCGACTATCAAAGTCGCTACAGGATGATCGGCATTGCCCCGGACTTCTTCCGAGATGAGATCGAGCCACTCCGCAAACTACGCAACGACTACGATGTCGCCCACTACATGGTCGGACGTGCGGGCCTGGATGAGGTTGCGGAGAACTTCGGTAAGGCTAGCAGGACGGCGGAGCATGTCTTGTCTGCGTACCGACACTATCTTGTGAATGGAGGCAAGCCCCTCGCACCGGGAATCGTCTAGATCGGAGTGGTGAAGGTTCTCAGCCCTTTCACTAGGCCTTCCCCTTCTGCAACCGTATCCCCTCACGCTCCAGAACCCGGCGAATCTCCTCGGTCTTTGAGTTGATGTCTCCCCGCTTGAATCGTATCTGGTCGATGCCATGGATGTTCGAGAACTCCTGACATCCATCCTCCAGAAGCACCACGGCACGCTCGAAACCCAGCCGCCCTTGAAACAGCCCCACTTCGTGGATGACATTGTCACGCGGACGGAACGTCCCATCAGGCTGTTGATCCTCTGCAGTCAAGACGAGGAATGCCATGCAGGCGTCCGAGAGCATCTTCTCCAATCGATCCTTCCGCGACTTTCCCGCATTCGGTTCGAGGTTGTATTCATCCACCTGCAGGTGTAGCCGCTCCACCAGGAAGTCCTTCAAGTCACGCCAAGCAGGAGAGCGACCGTGGCCTATGAAGATCTTGCCGCCTCCCGCGCTCAGGGTGGACACATTCCGCAATGCGGCACCACCAGACAGTTCGCTCAAGCGCCGTAGGTAGCGGGCCAGTTGGTCAGCCAGCCCGGCAAGATCCCTTACATGCACGCCGTAAGACGATTGCTCTGTGAGCCAGGCGTCGAACGCAAGATGATGGGGAGCCTTGATTCCCTGCATGAGCGCTTCCCTATCGCGGGACACCACCTGACTTGGCCGCTGCAATGTGATGAAGTCCTGCGCACTGTCATGGTCTCTTAGTTCGTCAACCTTCTTCCTCAGGTCACGCAAGGCACGATCATCTCGTAGAACCAAGAGAGCATCCACAATGGCAAGGACATCCGGTTTGGCCTCCGCAAATGTCTCCTGCGCCTTCCTCCGGCCAGCCTCGATCTGAGCTTCGTAGTCCTTCAGCCCGGATCTGCGCTCGATCTCGCGGCGCACATCATCGTATGGAACCTCTTTCCAATTGTCCGAAACTGCCTCCTCGAACGGATGGGCAAATCCCCACTCCATGCTGAAGCCATCATCCGGTGCTGGCCGGCTGAATCCCTCGTAGTAGACGTGGGCTTGGTAACCAATCCACGAGCCAGACCAAGACTCTCCCACCGAAGCAACCGCGTCAAAGAGCTTCTTGAAGATAAGATCGATCTCCCCGTTCTTGAGCCCATTGGCTGCCTTCCTGCATCGTGCGACGATCGCGCCCAGTTCACCTATCCAAGATGACTGCGAGTCGCTACCGCCTTGAACTTCCGTGACCCCGGAACTCATACGCCCATTCTAGGACTTGATCCAGAAGCTGCAACAGCCGCGGAGTGCTGACAGGATGCCCTTCCTGCGCCCACAGAAGGCCTGAGAGCCCGTGCCAGATATTCGACGGGAAAGGGGGGCCAAGCACGTAGTCACCGCGCAGTCTGCGCGGCTAGGGATGACCTCACAGACCGGACACGGGGATCGTGACCAGAACGTGACAGCCCAACCGGGAATCGCCTCGGGAATCGTTGGGAATCCGGACGCCGTTCCTCGACGCGAATCGAAGAAGAAACCAAGACCTCGTCGCGATATTCACGGCGAACCAAGCACTTCCTCGTTGACCTCGTCGGAGGCTCGGCGGGATTTTGAGTCCCCTGCGTCTGCCGTTCCGCCACCCCGGCTCGTATGAACCCTGTGGAGATTCTAGCGCGTTCCTAGGCTCCCCGGGGACGAAGCTCCAGGACCGTGATGCTCATGGGCGGCAGGTCGCACACGATCTTCCCGTCTGCGGAGCCCAGGCTCCCGACGACTAAAACCTCGGGATGCAGGTCGGTCTCCGATTCCCCGCAGAACCGCTCGCCGGTTGCCCGCCATTCGCCGGAATGGCCCGCGAGTTCAACCTCGACGGAGAGCGCCTCACGCCCTTTGTTGACGAGAAAGAGGGCAAGCTCCTTCGTCCGCGGAGACCAGGCCGCGTACGCGGGTCCGCAGGCCAGCCCGGCCAGGGTCGCCAGATTCTCCTTCAGGTGCCTCCCCCACAGCCCCACGGCTTCCCCCGTCGGGAGCAGGTTGTTGTCCTCGTCGATCACGTCCTCCAGCCGCGAGGGGCTGTCAAACCAGCGGGTCGTCCACACCTGGATGCCGTCGATCAGGGGGTGGGCGAGGTGCTGGCCGAGGATGTCGAAGAGCACGACCGCATGGCCCAGGTCGTTGGCCCAGGCCCATCCCTTGTCGGTGCCCCGGTACCAGTGGCTCGCCGCCCAGTCGAAGGCGTTCGCCTCGGTTGCCTGGATCCTGAGGCGGGCAGCGTCGGCCGCGGGCGCCCACAACCGGATCGCCTCGGCGACCTCCTCGGTGCCCTCGGTGAACCCGGGAGCATGGGTACGGTAGTAGTCGTAGGAGCCCCACTCGTAGCACGGATACGGGTGCATGACGGCGAAGTCGATCTCCGCCGAGGCGCGGGACAGGAGATGCTGCCACCAGATCGGGCCGCCCTCCCCATCGGCCGGGCTCACGAGGCTCTTCCCGACGTGGCCGTTCACCCCGAAACGAATGCCGGGATCGACGGCCTTCATGGCCCTCGAGAACTCGATTGCGTCGCGCGTGTAGTCCGCCGCGCCGATCGCGGCCGCGGACCCGCGCCAGTAGCTCTCGTTGCCCAGCTCCCAGTCCCGGACCCCGTACCCCTTTACCCGGTTGGCGTAGCGGACCCACTCCACGGCGTTCGCCATGACTTCGGCGTGCGGTGTGCCGCGCCGCCCGCCCGTTTCATCCTTGACATAGGCCGCGCCGAGGTTCACGCACACGATCGGGTGCGCGCCGACGGCCCGGCAGATCTCCATGAACTCGTCGAAGTCCATGGGTTTGACCAGGAAACGCCCATCCGCATCGACGCGGCCTCCCCCCTCGAGGTGCAGTCTGCCCTTGGGGCCGACGATCCCGAGCCGGGGCCTGGGGGCGTCCCAGGGGGGCGAGGACCACAGGTACTCGTTGGATTTCTCCCCGCCGGGGTAGCGCAGGGACCGGACCCCCATGCGGCGCAGGGCGGCGACGTACCCCTGCCCGCGCTGCCTTGACTCGGCGTGATCGGCCAGGAAGTTGACGTTGAGCCCCACGGCATTGGGCTTGACCGCCATCGTGATTTGCCCCGGATCGACGCGCAGGGGCGGCAGTCGGCGGGCGTTCATCCGCGGTCAGTCGAAATAGGACATCTCGAACCGCTTCAGGCGGTCACGGTACCGGGTCTTGAACTGCTGGTAGCGGGCGAGGATGTCCTTCTCCGTGCCGACATACGCGCAGCGGTAGCAGTAGTACTCGTCGCGCTCCTTGTCCCAGAGCATGTCCATGTCCCACTCCCGCTCAAAGCAGACGGGACAGCGGTAGTTTACTTTGCCTTTGCGACCTTGAGACATGATGTCAGCTCCTCATTCAGGCCGATGGTCTTCTTCAGGCCAAGGGTCAGGTTGGGTGCGAACATGTAACCTTCGCGGTAATAGCCCGCCGCGGTGCCCTCCGGCCGGAGGCTCAGGCGGCTCTGTACCTGGGGAACGACGGCGGCGGCTTCGCGGACCGACTCGACCGCCGCCTCCCGGCACCGGTAGGCGTAGTCGAGCGACTCGACCTTCCCGTCCGCACCGGTCAGGGACAGCGTGACGCCGGTGAGATCCTCGGAATACTCATTGGTCCCGTGGCACGAGGTGATGTAGTCGTCCACCTCGACGCGGGCCTGGGGCAAGCTGGCCGAGACGAGTTTCCTCGTGAACCAGATCTCGCCGGTGCCCTGCGGGAACCGGATCGTGGTCTGGATCCCGACCGTGAGGCCCGAGAACTCGACCGTGACCGGGTCCAGGACGAGCGTTCTCGCGTTCCCCTCGTCGACGACCTTTCCGTGCGTGCGGCAGTTCGCCAGCTCCACCTCCTCCTTCCCGTACCGCACCTTGCAGCTCTTGATGGCCCCTTCGCCGGCGTAGTGGGTGAAGATCCCCGCCCGGTAGTGGGACTGGACCAGGTACGGGTAGCACGCGTTCTGCATCTGCTTCGTGCCGACGCCCACGGGGCGGTTGAGCTGGGCCACGTAAGGGCGCAGGTCGATGATCGCGCCCCCCTGCTTCAGGTCCACGAGCACGCGGAAGAACGGGTCGGCGTACCACATGACCTGCTGGCCGGAACCGAACAGGATGTCCTTCCAGAGCCCGACCAGCGGCTCGTCGTAGCCCTTCTGGTGGGCGCGGAAGGTGTCCGCGAACTCGCTCATCGTCTCGTCGACGAGTTCGCCGCTCTTCTTGAGCCCGCCGTAATAGGACAGCATGTCCTCGTAGACCTTGACGCAGAGCGCGTGGCTGGCCTCCCAGCGGCCGCCCTTCCCCATCCAACCCGGGCCCACGAAGACCATGTTGTAGCCCAGGCCCCGGTTCTGGGCGCCCATCGCCCGGTACTGGTCGATCATGTTGAGCTGGTAGGGCATCTGGTCGCCCTCGTAGACCATGCCCCGCAGGATGTTCTGCGGATGCGTGCCGAACCACAGTCCCGGGGAATCCACGCTCGCCAGCAGGTCCCGGGAAAGGTGCGGGATGGCCACGATGCCGATATCGTCGGAAGCGTCCCGGGCTATGCAGTGGATGTTCTCCTTCGACGGCACCCACGCGGTCCACGGCCCCCCGTCCAGCAGCGTGTACCAGCTGTTGTTGCAGTTGTGGAAGACGCGGGGGCCTTCCTCGAAGCAGGTGGCGACCGCGATCTTGACCATCGGGAAGCGTTCCTTGATGTACCGGACGTGTTCCGCGTCCATGTAGTAGCAGCCGGTCGAGGTCGGGTGGAACCCGAACGCCTTGAAGAAGAGCGCGAAGAGGTCGTCCGTGATCCGCTTCTTGTCCTCCAGCGAAAACAGCCAGATCGCGAGCTCCTTGGTCTGGTATTTCTCCCGGAACTCCTTGCACTGGATCCCGAGGAAGGTCAGGCTGATCTCGTCGCCGAACTTCTCGTGGTGCTCCTTCGCGATCCCGATGCACTCCCGGTTGAACAGCGATGCGTAGGTCATCTGGATCGTGGTCTTGAGCCCGTGGCGGTGGGCCATCTCCTGCTGGAGGCGGAAGATGTCCAGCGACTCGCCGACGACCTCCTCGTGTTGTCCCGCCTGCGCGCTCCGGTCGATGTATTCCGGGAGAAGTTCGGGCCGGTGGATGACGTTCAGGACGAACTTGCCCATGGTCGATCCTCCTGCCCGGCTATCGTTTGCCGGACATCCTCATGGCGGCGGCCTGGGCGGCGCGGCGCCGGCGATAGTTCTCCCACTCGACGATGATCGGGCTGGCCACGTACCACGACGAGTACGTGCCCACGATCACGCCGAAGGTCAGGGCGAGCGAGAAGTCGAAGGTCACGGGGCTCCCGTAGATGAGCAGGGAGACCAGCGGCAGCAGCACCATGACCGACGTGACCAGCGTACGACTCAGCACCTCGTTAATGCTGCGGTTGACGTTGACCTCGAGGTTGTCGGCCGGATGCAGCCGCAGGTTCTCGCGGATGCGGTCGTAGACGACGACGGTGTCAGTGAGCGAGTAGCCGCCCAACGTCAGCAGGGCGGTCACGATCAGGAGGCTGAAATCCGCCCCCATCAGCCACATGATCCCGAGCACGGCGATGACGTCGTGCAGGGTCGCGATCGCGGCCGCCAGCCCGAACCGGTACTCGAACCGGATCCAGATGTAGACCATGATCAGGACGATCGCCCAGACGACCGCCCAGCCGGCTTGCTGCTGCAGGCGCCGGCCGACCGCCGGGCCGACCGCCTGAACGCCCTCGATCGTGATCGTGCATCCCGGCAGGGCGCCCACGAGGATGCCGCGGACCAGCTCCCCGCCTGTCCCCACCGCCGACGTCCCCGACATCTCCGCGCCCCGGAGCTTGATCAGCAGGCGCTCGCCCTTCGCGACCGTCGCTTGCTGGACCTGGACGTCGCTCAGGCCATTCGCCGTGAACGCACCACGCACCGCATCGAGGTCAATGGGCCCCTCGACGCCGGCCTGGATCGCCTGCCCCCCGCTGAAGTCGATCGCGACCTTCGCTTTCCCCCTGGCGAGCTGGACGGCCGCCACGAGCCCGATCACGACCATGATCCCGGAGAATGCGAAAGCGATGTACCGCTTCCCGACGAAGTCCCAATCGGTCTTCTTCCAGCGAAGGAGCTCGAAGTGTGCCATCTATATCGACAGGCTTTCGTATTGCTTGCGCATCTCGAAGATCGCGCGCGACACGACGATCGCCGTGAACAGGGAGATGGTCACGCCCCAAAACAGCGTGAATGCGAACCCACGGATCGGGCCGCTGCCGAAATAGAACAGGATCCCGGCCGTGATCAGGGTCGTGACGTGGGAATCGATGATGGTGCGCAAGGCCCGCTGGTACCCCGCGTCGATAGCCGCCCGCACGGTCTTGCCGCTCTTGAGCTCCTCGCGGATGCGCTCAAAGATCAGCACGTTTCCGTCGACGGACATGCCCATCGTGAGCACGATCCCGGCGATCCCGGGCAGGGTCAGCGTCGCCCGGTTCACGGCCATGAGCGCCAGCAGGAAGAGGAAGTTGAGCAACAGCGCGACGTCGGCGATGACGCCCGAGAGCCGGTAGTAGAAGGCCATCCACGCGAGGACGAGGCCGGTGCCCACGAGGCAGGACTTCAGCCCGCGCTCGATCGAGTCACGGCCCAGCGACGGGCCGACGACCTCTTCGTTGATGAGCTGGACGGGCGCCGGCAGGGCGCCGGCCCGCAGGATGAGCGCCAGGTTTCGCGCCTCCTCCCACGTGAACCGCCCCTCGATCTGGCCGTGCCCGCTGATCCGCGAACGGATGACGGGCGCCGAGAAGACCTTGCCGTCGAGGATGATCGCGAGCCGGCGGCCGATGTGCCGCGCGGTCAGGTCGGAGAAGAGCCGACTGCCCTCAGGCGTCATCTTGAAGCTCACGACCACGCTCGACAGCTCCCCCGTGGTCGGGTTGGCGTCCGCGAGCGCCGCGCCGGTCATGAGCTGGGTCTTCTCGATCAGATACCGCTCGGTCGGGTCCTTGCCGGTCAGGAGTTCGAGGTCCGCCGGCATCTTCTTCGGGTCCGCCTCCCCCGTCCGCGAGTTCGTGTAGTCGTCCATCGGCTTCTCGCTCACGAGCTTGAACTCGAGGAGGGCCGTGGTCCCGATCAGGTCCTTGGCCTTCTGCGGATCCCGCATGCCCGGGAGCTGGATCACTATCCAGCCTTCGCCCTGCCGCTGGATCACGGGCTCCGCCACCCCGAGCGCGTCGACGCGGTTCCGCATGATCTCGATCGCGCGGTCCACGGCGTCGAGCATGGTCGTGCCGGCGGGGAGCTGGTCCTTCTTGACCTCGTAGACGAGGTGAACGCCGCCCTGGAGGTCGAGCCCGAGGTTCAGCTTCTTCTCGAGGGGCCAGACGGCCCAGATCGCGAGCGCCGTCAGGACGCCAACGAGGCCGAGCCAGAAGTCGCGGTACTGGGCAATCATGCCGTTATTGGGCTCCGACCTGCTTGACGGTCGTTACCGCGCTGCGCGAGACTGTGACGCGCACACCCTGCGCGATCTCGAGGACGACCGTCCTGTCCGCCTCCTTGAACTCCACTATGGTCCCGTGCAGCCCGCCCGAGGTCACCACCCGGTCGCCCTTCTTGAGGGCCGCCAGCATCCGCTCGAGCTCCTTCTGCTGCTTGCGCTGGGGCGCGATGAGGAGGAAGTAGAAGACGACGAAGATCAGCGCGAACGGAATCAGGGACGTGAGCATGGCCCCCCCGGAGGGGGCTTGACGCATGGGAGCCCCCGTCGCACCGGCGGCCGGAGCGGTCGCGGGTGAGGCAGGCGCTGCCGCGTTCAGATGCAAACCGGAAAGATTCATGGACGAACCTCCATCCCCTTGATCTCAGGTCGGAATACTCTACCCGAAACGGCCCACCCCCATCAAGGGAACAGGGCCAGAAGCCTCGTCTGGTACGGCGCCAGGGGCGCCTGGACGAGCCCGTTCGTCACCGCGAACTCGTCTCCCGACAGCAGATCGACGGCGGAAGACCCCGGCGGGACCACGATCTCGGCATCCCGGGCCCAGCTCGAGTTGCTCGCAACTATGATGAGCTTGCCGCGGGGAGACGCCCCCGCGTCCGGAGGTATCTCAAGGACGCCGACGCGGATCGGTGCCACGCGATCGAGCGGCAGGCCGAACTGGTCCCGGACGCCGTCGATCTCGCCGCGGCCCAGGTGCGGCAGGCCTTTCTGGGTCGCCAGCACGATCTCGCGCGACCGCGCGATCTCGGTGGACGACGCCCCCGCGGCGAGCGCCAACCGGGCCTGATCGGCGAGGAACGCCGGGCTGATCGGCGCTTGCACGAGCCTTGCCGGCGGCAGCGCGCCCGCGCGTTCGAGCAGGCCGCGCAGGTTCATGGAACAGAACAGCGCGTTGAGATGATGGCTCCTCCGGCCCATCCTTAGCTCGCGGAGTTCCGGCCGCGGGACCTTGAGGCTCTTGAGCGAGGTCAGGTATTCCCCCCAGATACCGATGCGCGGGAAGATCGCCGTCTGTCCCCGCCCCGTCGAGCGCAGGGTGATCGCGGGAACCTCCTGGCCGGGCTTCCCTCCCGTGTAGACCGCGAGGACCTCGGTCCCGGGCCGCGCGCGCACACGATACGACCCGCTGTAGAACGAGAGGCTGAACATGGCGTTCTTCGTCATCTGGGTGAAGAGCGGCAAGTCCGTGACCCCCACCGTCATGTCGTCCTTCCGGGGCCGCTCGGCCGACTCGCTCGTCAGCCCGAAGAGCTCGTCCAGCCCGTCCGGCATCGGGCGACGCGGCTTGCCGTCCTCGGTCTCGCTCGCGAGAAAAGTGTCGGCGACGAGCAGACCGCCCCGCGCCACGAACGCCTTGAGCGCGGCGACGGACGCGACGGGGAGCCTGGTTACGTGCGGGGCGAAGATCACGTCGTAGGGCACCGGTCCGGCTGTCAGGCTCCGTTCGGTCAGGATCCCGACGTCGTGAATGCCCGCGAGCGCGAGGATGCTCAGGAACGCGAGCGGGTGATAGCTCTCGGGATCCTCGAACAGCAGGGTCCGCCACGAGATCAGGAGCCCGTACCGCGGCGATGCCGGGCGGGCGGCCGCGAGCCACGGCCCGATGGTGCGCAGCGCCCCCCCGATCTCGAGCGCCGCCAGGCCCTCGTCCGAGATGGTGAGCGCCGTCGATCCCTCTCGCGGCGCGAGGGCCAGCGAGCTCGCTCCGTGCCGCCCCGACCACCCGCGGAGGAAGAATCCGCGCGCCCCGGACAGCACGGCGCTGGCCGCGTACGGCGCCGCGTACGCGACCGGGAATACATCCTCCCGGTCGTCGCCCCCCAGCACACCCCCGGCGTGGAACTCGTAGTCCGTGAGCCACACGGGGCGGGAAGGCCCCGATTCCCGGGCGATGCCGATCGCCAGATCCTGGAATCTCGTCAGGAGGGGGAACGGCACCGCGTCGGGCGCGAGATCCATCGCCACCGGCCCGGTCCCCGCCGCGCCGATCGCGTCCATCGCGACGCCGTCCGGGTCGAGCGGACCGGTCAGGGCCAGCTCGCCCATCTTGGGCGCCGCCACCAGGGAGGTCGCGGAACCGCCTCCCGCCTGGGCCAACACGCCCGCCTGCCAGCCCAGTCCGCCGGCCAGCGCCTCCGACCGGAACAGCAACCAATCCGCGATGCGGTCCCGCGATCCCGCGTACCGGCTCGCCGTCAGGCCCTGGTCCACCCGGATCGCGTCCGGGCCCGGCGGTTCCGCCTTCTCGAACGTAGCGGGCGCGCCCTTCCCCCAGGCTTTCCGGAGCGCCTCAGGTGTGCCGTATTTGTCCTTCAGCCAGAGCCGGAAGAGCGCCGCGTATTCGGGATTATGACCAAGGAGTCCCGGCTTCTCCAGGTGCCGCATCGCATCCGGCCCCTCGCCGAGCGATGGGTGCTGGGACAGCAGCCAGCCGCCGAATCCCGGACGCCCCGCGACATGGGCCGCGAGGGAGGTCAGACTCGTCCGCCAGGACCCGAGCCACCCCGGCTCCGCCGGAAGCGTCCGCGGATCCAGGAACGCGAACTTCCAGAACATGCCGTCGCAATCCCGCACCGCCTCCCCCGCCGCGCTCGCGAGCGCGGCCTCCGGATGGGCCCGGAGATACCACGGCGTGAACCCCATGAGGGACGTGGGGGAACCCGGCAACCGTCCCCCCACCCCCGCGTACTGCGGCCCGGACACGGCGTAGAGTCGCTGACCGTTGGCCGCCGCCGCCGCGAGCGCGCCGTCGGGAACGTTGAAGTCGTACCGCCCCGCTTCCGGCTCCCAGAGCCCCCACGGGAAGTCGATCTGGACGTCCTGCACGCCCCAGCGCGCGAGCCGGTCGAGCTGAAGGCCTATCGCGCCTGGTGCGGTAGGCCCACGGTACGCGAGCGAGACGCCGAACGGGAACGGCCATGGGGGGGTGGACGCGATCAGCGGGTCTCGCCGGAGGCCGTCGCGCCGCGCCAGCACGGTGGCGCGCCGGATCTCGTTGGCGGCATCCCGCAGGTGTCCCCAGCCCCGCCGCGACCAGCCTGCCTCGAGGTCCGTTAGCCCGGCGCCTTCGAGCCGGCGCGCCCGGTCGAGTGAGATGGCCGCGGTTTCCCAGAACCCTCCGGACACCCTGAGGGACTCCACCGTCACGGCAACCGCGCCGGCTTCCGTCCGGAACGCGCGGTCAAAGGCGGCCTGGGGCACCGCTTCGTCGCGCGGGAAGCGCGCCCCGATGATGGTGAAGGCTTCCTCGCGGGCGTCCCCGTACCCCGGCAGATATCCCGCCAGCTCGTGAAACGAGATGTCGTCGAACCACGAGGCACCGACAAAGTGGTCCGACCGGCACATGATCACGGCCTGCGTCGCGCCCTCCGGCGGCTCGACCCGCGCCGCCACGATCACCCACGCGTTAGTCTCGGGGCCCGTCGATCCCGACACGGCGGGCGTCCATACCTCGCGGAGGAGTCCCCCGCCGCCGTAGAAGCGGACCGCGAGCCGCACCTCGCCCGCCGAACGGTTCACGGCGACAAAGCCCGAGAGGAGATACGCCTTGCGGTCGTCAACGGCGACGGGAGCGGCCGACACCCAGCCCGTCCGCAGGCCCGAATCCTCGATCATGACCGCGTTGGACCCCGACGCCGGGCCGGTCCTCCGTCCGCCCGTGTTGTCCCAGGTGAACCGCCCCGACGCGCCCGGCTCGCTCCAGCGCGCCCACCCCGGCGGATTTGTGCCGTCGCTCGCCAGCTCCCCCGGCTCCACGCCCGGATTCACGGCCAGGTTCGGCCCCGTGGTCGCGAGCGTGGAATCCGCGACGGGGGATCCCGGGGCGAGCGCCCACGCGATCGAGACGACCGCGGCTGCCGCGCGACGCGCGCTACGGTCGGTCATGCGGACTCCGCGGCGCCAAGGGCGCTGCCGCCGGCGAAGTCGCCGGGGCGCCACACGGCTTTCAGCGCGGACCGCCACGCCGCGAACCGGCCTTCAAGCACGGCTTCCCGCGCCTCCTTGAGGAGGTCCCGCATGTAGGCGAGGTTGTGCAGCGTGAGGAGGCGCAGGCCCGCTAGCTCGTTGGCATGGATGAGGTGGCGGAGGTACGCGCGGCCGTACCGGCGGCAGGCCGGGCAGGCGCACGCGGGATCGACTGGCCCGTCTTCCGACGCGGCCGCGTGGTTGCGGATCACGACGCGGCCCGCCCGGGTCAGCGCGAGCCCGTTGCGCGCGACCCGGGTGGGAAACACGCAGTCGAACAGGTCGACCCCCGCCGCGATCGCGTCCGCCACATCTCCCGGTTCCCCCACACCCATGAGATACCGCACCTTCCCCTCCGGAAGCAACGGCGCAGTGAAGTCGAGGGTTTTCAGCATCGCGGGCTTGGGCTCGCCGACGGAAAGACCGCCAATGGCGAACCCGTCGAACGGGAGGCTCGCTACCTCGCCTACGCTGCGCTCGCGCAACTCCAGGTCGACGGCCCCCTGCACGATCCCGAACAGGGCCCCCGTTCCCGAGCGGCGGGCCGCCACGGCGCGCCTCGCCCAGGCCGTCGTCCTCGCCACTGAGGCCTCCGCCGCCTCCCGCGTACACCCCGCGGGCGGGCACTCGTCGAGGACCATCGCCAAGTCCGACCCGAAGGATTCCTGTAGCCCCATGACGCTCTCGGGGGTGAACATCCGCGTCACGCCATCCAGGGGCGACTGGAAAGTCGCGCCCTCGTCCGTGATCTTCCGGAACTGCGCGAGGCTCATGACCTGGAATCCGCCCGAATCGGTCGCGATGAGCCCCGGCCAACCGATGAACTTGTGGAGGCCCCCGGCGCGCGCGATCGCGTCCACGCCCGGCCGCACCGCGAGGTGGTAGCTGTTGCACATGATCAGCCGGAACCCCAGTTCCTCCACGTCCTCGTGCGAAGCCGCCTTCACGGCGCCCTGGGTCGCCACGGGCATGAACGCGGGCGTGGGCACTTCGCCGCGCGGCAGGACCATGACGCCCGCGCGCGCCGCTCCGTCGCGGCCATCGAGGCGGAATCCGGGAGGCGTCACGTGATCAGCATCGCGTCACCGTAACTCAGGAACCGGTATCCGGCCTCGACCGCCTCCGCGTAGGCGCGGCGGACGTCGGCCAATCCCGCGAATGCCGCCACGAGGGCGAGCGGAGTCGACCGCGGCAGGTGAAAATTGGTCACGAGCGCGCCCACGACCCGGAAAGCGTAGCCCGGGCGGATGAAGATCGCGGTCTCGCCACGCGCGGGCCCGTCACCCGCCAGCCCCTCGGGCCCCAGCGTCTCGAGCACCCGGACGGACGTGGTCCCCACCGCCACGATGCGGCGTCCGCCGCGGAGCGCGGCGCAGAGCGCGCCGCGCTCCGATTCCCCCACCTCGAACGTCTCCCCATCCATGACATGGTCCTCGAGCCGCTCGGCCGTAACGGGGCGGAACGTCCCGGGCCCGACGTGCAGGAGGACCCGGACCGTCTCGATCCCGGCCGAAGCGAGCTCACGGAGGATCGCCTCGGTCAGGTGAAGCCCCGCCGTGGGCGCGGCCACGGATCCGGGCACGCGCGCGTACACGGTCTGGTACCGCTCCACGTCGAGCGCCCGGAGTCGCGCCTGGCCGTCCGTCCCGTCCCGCCGGATATAGGGCGGCAATGGCATCTCCCCCATGGTCGCGGGCAGTCCCCCGGGGACGGGGTCGAGCTCGCGGATCGTCCAGCGCCCCGACGGCTCGCGGCCCTCGATCACGGCGATCGCGCGGACGCGATCACTCACGTGTGCGAGGCGCAGACCCGCGCGGACCCGGCCGGCCGGGTTGAGAAAGGTCTCCCAGCGCCCGCCCCCCAGGTCCCGGAGCAGGAGCGCTTCGACGCCCCCGCCGGTTCCCTCCTTGACGAGGCGCAGGCGGGCGGGAATGACCCGGGATTCGTTGAGCACGAGGCAGTCCCCGGCGCGCAGGAGGCCAGGCAGGTCGTCGAATCCGCGATGCGTGACGCCCCCGGACGCGCGATCCAGCACCAGGAGGCGCGAGGCCTCCCGGCGGGCGGCGGGCTCCTGGGCGATGAGGTCCCGCGGCAATGCGTAGTCGAGCTCGCTGAGATTCATGGGTGGACGGGGAGGGGAAAGACCCTTCAGGCCCGCGGCCAACGGGCCGCCGGCGCGCTGGTCACTTCGCGGCTTCGGCCGCTTCCTGGTCCCCCGCGTAGCGGTCGTAGAGCCAGTCGAAGACGGAGACGGCGCTGAACCCGAGACCGAAGACGAGCAGTATGAACTTGCACACCTGCCACATGACTTCGTCCGGCGCATCGCCGAACTTGACCACCCCGGATACCGCGCAGTCGACGTAGACCGCGAGGCACAGGAGCACGAGGAAGCCCCAGAAGATCAGGTTCACGTAGACGTATTCCATGAGCTTCGAGGTCTGGGGCGCGATGGGCTTGGGGCCTTGGCCCCTCTTCCCGTCCTTCGGAACGTTCGACTGAACCATATCGGGACTATTCTAACAGAGGGTCACGGAAGGACTCAAAGGGCCTGCTCCGTGCCCTGGGGGGGCCGGGCGAACGCCCCTATCTCGCTCTCCAGCGACACCTCGTAGAGGCCGAAGGTGTCGGCCGGCGCGAGCGAGATGCGCCAGAAACGGTCCGGGGCCGCGTACACGATCCGCTGCCCGTCGACCGAGAAGGCGGGGGCCGAGACCCAGTGGGCGAACGGCACGAAGCCGCTCACGCCGGGGGTGTCCGGGAGCCCCGTGACGAGCATGAGGGTCCGCACCGGGAAGGGCGCCAACGCGGACATCCTCTCCTCGATCACCGCCATCCGGTTCTTGAAAGCGGCCCACCGGAGGGAGTGCAGGATCCCGCGCGACCGGAACACGATCGTCAGGTCCGACCCGTCGCCGTTCATGTAGAGGAGTTCGTCCGTGCCCCCGATGCGGTGCGCGACACAGACTATCGTCCCCCCGTCGACGGACAGTGCAACCTCGCGGACCATGTCGTAATCGGCCCAGCGGAACCCGGGCGCCGGGGGCTTCGGCGTCCAGAGCGGGCGGGTGATCCAGAGTTCGCGAATTCTCGGCCGGTAACCGAAGAACCCCGCCACCTGCTGCGTGCGCCGCCGGAACCACTCGAGCCCGGCCCGGACCCCGTCGCGAATCCTCTCCAGGAACGACAGCACGGCCTTGCCTTCCTCGGATGGGGAGTAGATGAGCGGAAGCTCGCGTTTCGCGGGGGCCGGAGTTATGAGCAGGGGCTTGCGGTCCGCGAGCGCGATCGATACCAGGCGGGGGGTAGCTCCCCGGGCGACCGCGCAGACGAGGCGCTTCCCGTCTCCGGAAAGCGCCGGCCAGGCCAGCTTCCACGGAACCTCGATCAGGCGGGTGGCGTCGCCCTTCTCCGCGGAAAGGCGCCACACCTGGGTGCCGCCCGGCACCGATGTCAGCACCAGCATGGAGCGCCCCGAGGGCTCCCACCATGGCTGCACACCCGTGACGCGCATGCCCTGCAGCCGGCTGCGCCAGCGCCGCTTGCCGTCGATCCCGACGGACTCGACCACGGTATCCCGGCCCTCGGGCACCGCGATCGCGAGTCGCGCGGAGTCCGGCGAGAACCTCGGCGTCACGCCCGATGTCGGCAGCGGGTACGCGTTCGTCCGCCATTCGACCGTGGCACCCTCCACGATCTCGAGCATCCCTCCGCCGCCGCTGGGCGAGCGTATGACGTAGGCCGCGTGGAGGCCGTCAGGCGCCCACTCGAGCCACCCCGGCGCGGCCGGGAATCCGCCCACCATGGGGTTGGTCGGGAACATGCCCATCGCCGCCTTCCCCCACGTCATGGCCGCGAACACGAGCGGCGGGAACAGGGCCAACTGCTGGAAAAGGAGGACGGCGATGCCCAGGACCAGACTGGCCCCGGTCCAGGTCCCCGCCCGGAGGCCCTTGAGGCTCCGGGCGAAGACGAGCCCTCCGACCGAACAGACGAGGAGGGACGGCACCAACGCGCCGTTCACCCACCAGAGCCAGGAGCCGGTGCCCGATAACACCAGTGCCACCCCCGTCCAGAAAGCGTCGCGGCGCAGGGCCCACTCGAACCGGATGATGCGGATCCAGTGCATGATGCACCAGAACGCCACGAGCGCGGCCACGGGGTAGAGCGCGAGTTCGTTCGCGGTCGTGGCCACCAGGGGCCGGTCCTTCCAGGACATCCATTGACCGGCGTAGAACGCGGCCATCGCCAGGGCGCCCGCGGAAGCATGCTGAAGCGGACGAATCCGCCAGGCCTGGTTGCCCGGCGACCGCTGCCACCGCGCGGCGCGCGCGAGGAACGCGAAGGCCAGAAATACCGCCGAGAGCCCCAGCCGGCCGGCGAGCGCCCGGTACCGGGGATCGAGCCAGTCGGAAGGGAAATCCGGCGCCGGGGGAAACCACCCCGCGGGGTCGAAGAAGGAACCCCAGTTGGTGAGCGGTTCGGCCAGCCCGGGCCGGAGACGCCAGACAACTCCTCCCTCGGCGAAGAAGAGTTCGCCGGCATTCCCGGCGACCGCGGTCACTGAATGGCCCGGGAGAACGGGACGCACGCTCGTCCGGGCCCGGTCCAGCTCCAGCATGGTTCCCCGCGAGGTTACGGCTATCACCCGGCCCCCCGCCACCCCCACAAGGTCCACCGCGGGCTCCCCTTCCGGCCAGCCCTTCGGTATGAGCGGTTGCCAACCGGAAACCGCCACGAGGGCCAGACCCCGGTCGGTCAACCCGAGGGCCGCGTCATCGCCGCTGGGGATCAACCGGCGCACCGGGTGACCCCGGAGCTCCACGGGCTCCCGGCAGGGCGTCCACTTCGCCCCGTCGGTTCGCACGACCCCGCCGGCATAGAGCCCGACCCAGACGGCGCCGCTCACACCCGCGGGGGCGAGCGAGGTCACGTACGGGCTGGCCAGTTCGGCCTTGAACCCGCGCCAGACCTTCCCGTCAAAGACGAACAACCCATCCTTCGCGGTGCCGGCCCAGATCCGCCCCCGGGCATCCTGCGCCAGACAGGTGATGTGCACGCGCCCCGGCGTCCCCTTTCCCGGCACTTTCCGCATCGCCTTTCCGTCGTGATAGGCCAGCCCGCGCCCCGTCCCGATCCAGGTCACTGTGCCCGTCGGCAAAATCGCGGTGACGGTGCGGGAAGGCAGGTACCGGCGAATGCGCTGCCAGGGCTTCATCCGTCGGCCTTCGTGCAGGAGGGTCAGCTCCGCCGGCCCCGTGATCCAGAGATTCCGGCCGTCCACCTCCAGGTCTCTTATCGTCCCGAAGGACTCGATCCGGGGAGGGATGAAGTTCGCCCGGGTCGGCCAGCCGCCAAGCATCGTCCGCCAGGTGCGCGGCAGGAGCCAGCAGGACCAGACGAGCAGCGCGACCTCGAGAACCATGAACAGGCGCCTTGGCGACAGGGGAGGTTCCTTGGGTGGAGGCAGGGGCTTCCGCGGCGCGGCTCCGCGAACGCCCGGCGGCGGCGGAGGCACTTCCTCGCCCTTCATGAGGATCTTCAGCTGCTTCTGCCTCGCCTCGAACCAGTCGGACAGGCTCATGCGCCTCTCCGCATCCCGATCCGCGTCCGCCGCCCTGCCCCGTGCACTCGCGTCAGAACATCGGCGGCGCTTCCGCCGGGGTGGAGGTCGGGACGGGCTTCGGAGCGGCCGGCGGTGGCGCCGGAGGAGTCGCCGGCGCCGGCGGGGACGACGCGGCCGGAGCCGCGGACGCAGGGAACTTCCAGCCTCCCGATGTAGCCGGCGCGGGCGGTTGCGCCGAAGCCGCAGGCTTCGGCGGTGTCGCCGCCGGCGGGGACGACGGGACCGGGGGCGCCGGCGCCACCGGCGGCGGCATCGGTGCAGGAGCCGCCGGGGCGGCGGCTTTCGGCGCGGGAGCAGAAGCCTTGTAGGGCTTCAGCGGGGCCCCCGGCTTCGCTTCCGGCGCGCGCTGGACCGGAGCCGGAGCGCGCACGGGCACACCAGCCCCGGGCTCCACCCGCAGATCCGCGAGCACACTCACGCCGGAATCGGTCCCGAACCACTTCCGGCCGCGCGAATCCACGGCCACGGAATAGCAGAAATTGCTCGCCAGCCCCTGGGTGGCCGTGAAGGGCTCCCAGCGCGCGCCCTCCCAGAAGCACGCGCCACCCCCCCAGGTCGTGACCCAGATATTCCCTTCCCGGTCGAGCGCCAGCCCTGTCACGTAGTCCGTCCCGAGCCCGTCGCGCTGCGTGTATGTCGTCCAGTTGCCGCTCTCGAAGCGGGACAAGCCCCCGGCCTGCGTACCGAACCACACCCTTCCCTTGGTATCGCACAGGATCGCCCGCACCGTGTCGTCGGACAGACCGTCCGCCTTCCCATAGGAGATCCACCGCTCGCCGTCGAAGCGCGACACGCCGCGGTCGGTCCCGAACCACACCGCTCCCGTCGGATCGAGCGCCACGGCCAGCACCGTGTCGCTGACGAGCCCGTCCGCCTTGCGGAAGGTCCGCCATTTGCCGTCGGTGTAAAGGTTGACGCCCGCGTTGGTCCCGGCCCAGATCCGGCCGCTTGGCTCGACGAGGAGGCAGTGGATATAGTTGTTCGCCCAGCCCTGCTCCGTCTTCCGGATAACCCACTCGCTCTCGCTCATTTCGATGGCGCCCTGCGACGTGCCCAACCAGACGTGGCCCGCCGGATCCACCGCGACCGCGTGCACCGATTCGGCCGGCAGCCCCTCGGCGGCGGTGATGGATGTCCACTTGCCGGCGAGGAGCCGCAGGACGCCCTGATCGGTGCCGCAATACACGAGGTCGCGGCCCGGCGCGCAGGCGACCGCGAGGATGCTGTTGTTGGGCAGGGTCGAGGCGATCGGCTGGAGATCGAACTTGGCCCCGTCGAACCGGACCAGGCCCATCCGGCACCCGACCCAGACATCGCCCGACGCCTCGGCCAGCAGGGAGTAGATCTCGTCGGACGGGAGGCCCGTGGATTTCCCGTAGTAGGCCCACCGGACACCGTCGAACATCGCCATGCCCTGGGAAGTCCCGATCCAGAGACGGCGGGTCGCATCGACCGCGATCGCGTTTACGGGCAGATCCTGGTAGCGATCCGGCAACGGGATGTTGGTCCACACCTGCCCGTCGAACCGCGACACGCCCTTCTCGCTTCCGGTCCACAGGTACCCGTAGGGGTCCACGTAGAGGCAGCGAATCTCGGTCCCGAGCAGGCCATCGTCCGACGTCCTGATGGCCCACTGCGTCCCGTCGAACTCGTTGACCCCCTCCGTCGTACCGGCCCAGACCGACCGGCTCCCGGCCACCATCGCCAGCACGTCGTTGTTCCGCCAGCCCTTGCCGGTCTGGAACGATGTCCACGCCTTGCCCTCGAATTTCGCGATACCCTGCGCCGTACCGCACCAGATCGTGTTGGCCGCGTCGACGATCACGGCGCGGACGTAATTGCTCGGAAGGCCGTTAGCGGTCGTGAAGACCTGCCAACGGCGGCCGTCGAACGAGCAAACGCCCACGGGCGTGGCGACCCAGACCTGGCCGTTACGGTCCACGTCGATGTCGAGGATGGTGTTGTGCAGGAGACCGTCGCTCTGGGTGTAGACCACGTAATCGCCGGTCGTCACCGAGTACCGCACAAGGCCCCCGCCGCGCGTGCCCAGCCACAGGGAATCCCCCTGCCGCGCCATGCTCAGGATCTGGGTGATGTTCCGAAAGGTCTTCCAACCTGCCCGCGGCAGACTGACGACTTCCGCCCGTGTCACCGCCGACCGGAATTCCCTCGGAGGTTCGCAGCCGGAACCGGCCAGCACCATCAGCCCGGCCGCGACCGCGCCCCGGACCATCCGCCACGCCGTCCCATTCACCACCATCCGTCGCATGTTCATCCCGCCCCTCCAGGTCTATATCTCAGAATGACACCCCGGTCGCCGACCGCCCAGCCAAGCTGGGGTGACACGAACCACAGACCGTAGAAATCCGTCGGCACCGGGGGTTTCTCCGCCGACCACGTATCTCCGCCGTCCCATGTGCGCAGGAGCACCCCCCGGTCCCCCACGACCCAGCCGCGCGCGCGATCCACGAAACAGACATCCCGGAGGGACACGGCTCCGCCGACCCGCATTTCCTTCCAGACGCGGCCGCCGTCCGTCGTGCGCAGGATCGTCCCGCCGTCACCCACGGCCCAACCCCGGTCCGCATCGAGGAAGAAGATGGCGCGGAGCGCTTCGCCGCCGCCGCCCGTCGAGACCGCGGTCCACCGGCGCCCGCCGGAATCGGTCGCGTACAACCGGCCGTCCTCGGCGGCGATGAAACCGTGACTCGGCGAGTCGAACCACACCGAATACAGGGCGCGGTCGAACCCGGTCCGCAGGCGCTCCCAGGACTCCCCCTCGTTGCCGGTGTACAGCAGCACGCCCTCGGATCCGGCCGCCCAGCCCCGGCGCGTGTCGAAGAAGAAGATGTCGTTCAGCACGATGGGGGGCTTCCGGAGCGCCTTGGGCTTCTCGAGTTCGGCGGCCGTCAGGGGAGGCTCCTGCCAGACCCGGCGCCACGCCAGCCCACCGTCGTCGGTCTTCACAATCACGCTCTCGCCGACCGCGAAGCAGAGCAGCCGCGACGCCGCGAACACGGCGTGGAAATCCTTGCGCATGCCGGCATCCTGCTGGCCCCAGTTCCGCCCCCCGTCCCGGGTGTTCCAGATCAGCCCGGCCCGGCCCACCACCCAGCCAGTCGAATCGTCCACGAAAGACACGGCCACGTACGAAGGCAGGTTTTCCAGGGAGTAGGTCGCCCAGGCATCGCCGCCGTCTATCGAGGACAGGAGGGCGTTCTCGCCGCCCACCGCCCACGCCACCTTCCCCGTCTGGGCGATCCCGGTTAGATCCTCGCGCGAACCCGTCTCCCGGGGCGTCCAGGTTACGCCCGCATCCGGGGTATTCCACGCCTTCCCGCCGGCACCCACGACGGTGACGGCGTCACCCGAGGATCCGCAGACGCAGTAGAGCGAATCGATCGCCCCCGGAACCGGGATTACCTCCCATTTCTTCATGAGGTACCGCAGGACGAGTCCATCGCGGCCCACCGCCCAGCCCGTTTCACCGAAAAACCAGACGCCGTATAGCCACTTCGCGGACGGTTGCCGCTCCGTCGTCCACGTCCCCCCCGCATCCCTCGAATGCAGGATGATCCCGCGTTCGCCCACAACCCAGGCTTCCTTGGGGCTCGGCATGGTGACGGCCATCAGCGACTCCATCACCCCCAGGTCCTTTCGCGACCACGAGCGTCCGGCATCCGACGAGACGAGCAGGACGCCGCGCAGCCCTACCGCGACCCCGACGTTCCGGCTGCCGAAACACACACCCCGGAGATCCTCGGTGACGGGGGGTTTGGCCGCTCTCCACGTCGCTCCCGCGTCGTCCGTCGAGGCGATGAACCCGCCCTCGCCCACGGCGACGCCCGTCGTCGCGTCTCCGAACGACACGCCGTAGAGCGTCCGGTCCGTGAAGGGCCGTGGACGGTTCCAGAGTTTCCCGTCGACGGAGGTCATGAAACCGCCGCGCTCCCCGACGCCCCAGAACGCGCCGGACAAGGAACTCACGGCCAGCAGACGGGTAGACTCCCGCTTCACCATGAGTCCCCAGGGATTCACCTCCGCCGGCGGAGCGCCGGACGGAGCGGAGGCCGCCGGGGACACCCCCGCCGCCATCAGCGCCGCCACGGCCACGATCAGGGGCCGGCGGAAACGGGCCACGCCGGCCGGACTCACTCCGCGGTCTCGCGTGGCCTCGGCCGCAAGCTGATGCTGAACGAAACGCGAGACACGTTGGTCGAAAGGTCGGACCAGTAGGAGTACGAGTAGTCCAGGGAGTAGACGAACGGATCGACCGAGAAGCGCAGGCCTGCACCGGCCGACGGCGAATCGATGTCACTGCCCACCCGCACCGTCCACCCGGCGCGCAAGGCGAGAATCCCCGCCAGCCACCACTCCGTCCCGATTCCGTAGTTGTACCGGTTCTGAACCGGATGCTTGAGCGACATCGAGAAGATCGAGCCGATGCCCCCGCTCGGGATCACGAGCCGGTAGCCGGTCTCCACCGGCTGGGACGCGTCCGCGGCGAACCTGACCGATAGCCACTCGTCCTCGTAGGCCTTCCACGACACCCCCCCGCGCGCCCAGAACGGCGACGGGCTGTTCGCATCGCGGAACCTGAGGCGCGACCCCATGTTCTGCAACGCAACCCCGCCCGAGATCGCCGGCTCCTCGTTTGTGTACTGGACGCCGAGATCGAGCAACGGAGCCGACGCGGCCGAGCGCGGCCGGCCGTTCTGCTCGACCCCCGTGCTGAGGAACTTGAGGCCGCCACCGAGACTCCAACGGTCGGAAACCCTCCAGGCGTAGTAGGGCCCCGCCGCGAAGTTCGTGAGGTCGACGCCCGGCTCGACATCCTCGGGCACGTTCAGTATGCGGGGCACGTGGAAGTAGTTGAAGGACGCTCCCAGGATATGGTCCGCGGCGATGGGCGCCGCGACGCCGACACTGGAGAACGAAGTGTCGGCGAACCAGTCGGTGTAGGACAGGGCAATCTCGAAACCCCGGAGGTGAGCCAGACCGGCCGCGTTCCAGGACATCGCGGACACGTCGTCCGCGACGCCCGTAAACGCCTCACCCATGCCGGTCGCGCGCGCCCCCGCGGCGATCAGGAGGAAGCTCCCCGCCTGCTGACCGTTGGTCACCGCGCCTCCGGGACCCGCCGCCAGGGCCGCGAGCACGAGCCCGGCGGCCACGCCGGCCCCAGGGCGGGACCACCTGCGCGACGACCCCGAATCCCCCATTCCCCCTGATTTTACCGGGCTCACCGGATCACCGCCAGTTTCTTGACCCGACGCCCCCCGGGCACCCTGGCCACCACGAAGTACACGCCTGGCGCAACTACGACCCCCGCCTCGTTACGGGCGTTCCAGGAGACCAGGCGGGCCTCCGCGGGCAGGTCCGCATCCAGCAGGACCTTCACCGACTGCCCGGCCGCGTCGTGCACCTCGACCCGCGCCGGGCCCGGCCGGTCCATGCGGAGCTGCATCAGGCATTCCTCCCCCAGGGCAGGCCGGATGCTGTTGCACGCGATATCGAGGATGTCGTGCAGAGGATCCCAGGTCACCTGCCACGCCCGCAGTATCGGCCGCTTGGCGCAGTCGGCCGGATCGCTTTCCATGACGGCTCGCAGGGACAGGGAAGGGCACCGGTACGGGTCCAGGGCCTCGAGCGAAGCGCCCGAGGCCACATCGGCCAGCAGGATGGCGCCGTCCGGCCCCAGAACGTCCACCCGAATCGTCGCGGCGGGAGAGGGCTTCTCGATCACGTAGTCCACGGTCCGCCAGCGCTTCACCGATGTCGGCGCGATGCGCCTCGATTGGGCCCTCGCCGCACACACGTAGTAGTGCACCATCACCTGCTGCAGGAGGGGACGGAACCCCCCGAAGTACAGGTTCGGAGGCGAAGGCGCCAGATCCGGGTCAAGGCCGGACGCCGCAACGCGACCGAACAGGTCGGCCGACCACTGGAAATACCGCCCGGTCACGGGCAGCCCCGCCGTGTCGTGGATGGGGTTGCATGCGTTCGTCACCATGTTCATCCCGATGACCCCCGCGAGCGCCTCTCCCCCGTGCGTGACCGTCCAGATCGCCGGGAGCGGCCCCGGCCCCGAGTTGCTGACCGAGTACGAGAGCCGGACCGGCGTGAGCGGCACGCCGGGCGGGAGCGCGCTGACGAGGCTGTCGACGTAGATCGTGCTCATGTTCGCCGTCCAGCAGATGTTCACCCATCGCGTCGCCGTCGACAGCGTGTCGAAGACGCCGGAGGTGTACCGTCCCTCGTCGGCCGTGAGCCAGATGGGCCCCAGCATCGTGCAGTGACTGCACCCCCAGTCCGTCCCGGGCTCGCGCGGCGGCACCTGGCTATATACTTGGAGATCCCACCGGTGCCCGCTCACGTTCTTCGCCGCGTCGAGGTGCACCGAGACCGTGGTCAACTGCTGGAAATCGATCCCTTCGGGACCCGGCGGAGACTTCCCCGTCATCTCGGGGAGGGTGGCGGTAAAGAACTGGCCCTCGTAGAGCGTCACGGACGCGGCCGCCGATTTCGCGTTCTTATCGTAGATCTGGCACATTAGGTACGCCGTCCCGGTGTGCGCGACGTGCCCCGACCCGAGCAGCGCGCCCGCGAGGAACGTCGCAGTGTAGCCCCGGTTCGCGACCGGCAACCTCAGATTGAGGCCGCCGAGCAGGGGCTCGCCGAGGAAGGTGGCCATGCCGGGCGGGTTCGGCGTGCCATCGCTCGGGCTCTTCGCTTTGTGGCAGAAGATGTACTCGATCGCCCCCCCGAGCGACGGCAAGTACCCAATCTCGACCTGGGCGTTCCAGCCCGCCGCCGGAATCCAGTTCGTCCCCTCGTACGGCGCATTCCGGATGCAGAAGGGCACGTAGTCGCCGTTCTGGTAGTTGTTCGCCAGGCCCTTGCATGTCCCGCCTGTCCAACCCTCGCAGCTATACGGCACATCGAGCTGGGTGCCGGGGTTGTACCGGGCGGACCAGAGCGACAGGTACTCGGCCGTCGATCCGGGGTTCCCCACCGTGATCGTCGGGTCGATCGACGCCGTCGGAGCCGAGAACGGCTCGGAGAAGCCCGTCGTGCTGTACGGCCAGGTCAGAGTCTGGATGTTCGAGTCGATCGTGAATCCGCTCGGAGAAGCCAAGCCCCCCTGCTGGTTCGTGACGAGCCCGGAGAGGTCTGTGAAATCGTCCCGCCACGTGCCCTTCAGCACGTCCATGCGCACGTTCGCGGACGCCGTCGCGGCACCCCAGAAGAACACCGCCAGCACCACGGCCGCCGTCCGTCGTGCCGCCGTCATCGCCGCACCGCGACCTTGCGCGTCCCCGCCCCGCCGGCGGTGGTGGCCGTTATGAAGTACATGCCCGCGGCCACCGGCCGGCCCCCCGCGCCCCGGCCGTCCCAGGTGAACCGCACCGCCTGGCTACCGTACCACCCGTCCACGAGCCGCACGATCGTGTTTCCGGCGGCGTCGTGCACGCGCACCCGGACCCGTCCGTCCCGCTCCACGGCCACGAGCCCGGAGACCGACTCCCCCAGGCCGGGCGTGAACGCGTTCCGGTCCAGGATCAGGCGTTCGGGCAGGGGAATCCAGGTCGCCTTCCAGCCCTTCAGCACCGGCTTCACCCCCGGATTGCCGGGATCCGCGGCCAGGCGTGCGCGCAGGACGAACGACGGGTACCGGTAGGCGTCCAGCGAGCCGGCGAGCGGGAATGTCCTCGGAATCGCGGCGAACAGGAGGGTGCCATCCGCGGCAAGCAGGTCGACGGCCACCGTGGATCCTCCGGACGTTTCCGCCTCCCAGCTCACACTGTTCCAGGCCTTGAGCGACGAGGGGCTCACGGGTTTCGAGACTACCTCGGCCGCCCGCGCGTAGTAGCGAGCGGTCAGCCGGCGGACCACGGGGCGCCATCCCGAGAAGTGCCGGGCTCCCGTCGTCGGAGCCAGGCCGCTCGCCGCCGCCGCCGCGGTCTCGCGCCCATAGAGCGTCACGCAGAAACCGAGGTAGCGTCCGCCGACACCCGCGGGTACCGGCGCGTTGCCGATACCCGGGACCGGCAGGGGCACCGCCTGCGAGCAGGCCACCGGCGGGGCCGCACCGGCATCCCAGGCGATCGCGACCGGCGTCAGGGGGCTGCCGGGCGTCGGGCACGCGCAAGCGGGATCCACGTCGTTCGAGCTCTGGTCCACGTCCCACTCGATCCGTGTCCACGCCGTCTGGTCGGAGAGGGTATCCAGCACCGGCGACCGGTAGACGCCTTCCTGGGCCGTCAGGTAGACGGGCCCGAGTACCGTGCAGTGCCGCTCCGAGCCCGCCTGCGAGACGACCCGCACGTCATAGGACGCGGTCGCCGCCGGAGGCGTGACGGTCACCGTGACGTGGGTCAGCCCCGCAAACGCCGTGCTGAGCGGCAGCCCCAGGTCGCTCTCTGCCACCGTGACCGCCCCCGGGGCGGTCTGGTTCGCCGCACGATCCCAGAACCCGAAAGACAGGTACGGAGCGGCGCTGCCGTCGTGGTCGGCCGACGCCGAGAAGCTCGCGGCGTATTCGTGCCCCGCCGCGAGATTCGCGGCCCCTCCGGAAAGGATCGGGGAACCGCTGAACGGCGAGATGCCGCCGTACACGGGAGTCTGGACGCCCGCGCAGGCCGGTGGGCTGCCCGCCGGCGCGGCCGGGGTATCCCAGCCTGCCGCGGCGGCGTTCCCGTTTCCGACGAGGGGAAATCCCGACAATCCGCGCGGATATGCGCGGCCGTTGACGACGCCGTGCACGGCAGGGTCGATCGGACACGCGGTCGTCCCGACCGGCGCGCAGGCGGAAGCTACCGCGAGCGCCTGCCCCGGCTCGTAGATCCTCTGCCAGAGGGTCACCGTCTCGCCGCTCGAGCCCGGGGCGAGGATCTCGATCGTCGGGTCCGGCTTCCCCGCGGAGAACCGCGCGTTCGCCGGGACCGTCCACACCTGTTCAGCCGGGTCCAGGCTCACGCCGCCCCCCGCCACGAGCTTGACGTGCCGGGATGCCGAGATCCCCTTGAGATCCTCGAAGCCGTCCATCCACGATCCCAGGCGCTGGTCAATGTGCAAAGCGCCGCCGGCAACACCGGCAACACCGGCCAGCCACAGCCCCGCCAGCGTCGTTGCGGAACGCCGGCGGAATCCCGGTATTCCCACGGCCGACTCAGCGCGACACCGCAAGGCGGGCGGTCTCCCGTCCGGCCGGAGTCATGACGGTGACGAAGTAGAGCCCGGGCGCCGCCGCCACGCCCTGCGGGTTGGTGTTGCTGTCGCTGCATGATGTCGGAGCATGCCCGCCGGGATCGCTCGTTCCGTTCCACCTCTTCTGGCAGATGTCGCCTGCTCTCAGCTCGCCGTGAAAGAGCCGCTTGACCAATTGGCCCGCCGCGTCGTGGACGGTCACGTCCACGAGCCCGGTCCTGTTCGTGCAGAACCGGATCGCGACATCCTCGCCGTAGGACATCCTTACGGTGTTCCGGTTCAAGGCGAGACACCCCTGGAGCGGGGTATAGCTTACCTTGAACCAGTAGACGCGCGGGTCCACCGGCGCCCCATTCCGGTACATCATGAACCTGACGCGGATCGACGGATACCGGCCGGGGTCGATGCCGGCCAGGGAACCGCCGTCAGGAACGTTCGCGAGGATGATCCCGCCTCCCCCGTCGAGCACGTCGCACACGATCCGGCCCGGCGCGGGGTCGCCCTTCTGGTAGTTAAGCCGCCCCCAGCGCCAGAGGCGTCCCGGCGTGATGGGCTTCGACACGCACTGACCCGCGTCCGGCTGGTAGGCCACGCGGAACTGGCGGACGCGCGGAAGGAGCGACCCGTCGTAGGACATGCCCGAATGCAGGCAGGAACCCCACGTATCGTAAAGACCGCCGGGCGGAGGGGGGAAGGGAGCCGGAGGAGGCGGATTGCCCGGAGACAGGTCGATGGACCACGACGAGAAGTCCGCGCGGTACTGGAAGTAGCGCCCCATGGCCGGCGGCATCACGTATTCGTCCGCCTCGTTCACGGGCAGGATCGACGCGTCGAAGGTCGTGTTCGAGAACCCGAACCCCGTCGTGGTGTTCGCGACGCGCCAGCCGAGGCTGACGGGAGTCCGCACGCCCTTGGCGTCCGGATTGAGGTCGACGTTCCATGCCACCGTCATCCACTGGGTCTTGTCGCTCAGGGAGTCGAACGCGGGGGACAGGTAGGCCCCCGCCCCGGCCGTGATCGACAGCCCGTCGATGAACAGGGACGCCGCCGCGCGCGAGTTGGTGCACGGAATCGCCGGGGTTCCACATGAGGAGCCGGCATCGTTGCTGTTCGGCGGCGACGACGTCCCCGTCGTGCTCAGAAAGAATCCCCAGGTCCCGCCCGGCGGCTCATGGCACAGACCGATATTCATCCCGCCGAGGAGGTCTTCCCCGCAGTCCTTAGCATCCCACGGACTCCCCGCCCCCCTGGTGCTGCCCGGCACGAAGCTGAAGGAATACGGCGTGTACGGCGCCTGAGACGGCACGCCGGGAGTGTTCAGGTAAAGCGTCGCCGTACCGCCTTCCGTCGGCGGGTCCGACAGCCGAAGGTGCAGGGGACAGCCGCGACTTCGCTCCAGACACCCGATAATGGGATCCTTCTCGCTGCACCCGGCATCCGCGCCGCCGAAGTAGTCGGTCCGGATCGTGCCGTTCGTCGTGTAGGTATAGCTGATGACGAAACCCGCGAGCCGGTCGTTGTACGCTCCCGAAGTCGGCGGAGGGTTGGGGTGCATGCCGGGCGACCGGAGCCACCACGTGGCGTTGTACGGATGGCCCGGCAGCAGGAGGTCGCGATTCGCATCCTGATAGACGTACAGCGCCGCCATGACGTAGTCCCCCGAGCCCTGGCACGTCTTGTCCGACTGGCACCGGTTGAACCCCGCGACGTCGGGCACCAGCAGGACCTGCCTCGACTTCGCTCCATGCAGCACCTCCGCCCCCTGCGCGGAAATCGGGTAGAGCAGGCAGCGGGGGTTTGCCGTGCTGACCGGTGGCAGACAGTCGTTCTCCCACTCCATCGTGTCCGTCGCCGAGTAGAAGCGTTGGAACAGCTCGAGCGCCTCGCCGTACGGCGTCGCGGTCGCCACCTGGACGAATGTGGTCGCCGTCCCCGCCACCGAGAAGAGGGTGTCCGTTAGGTAGGTGGCGCTCGGTCCCGGCTGGGCCCAGGTCCACCCGGTCGTCACCCCGATCGAGGTGTTCACTGAATTCACGGACACCGCCTGGATGAGGTCGAGTCCGGCGGTGTCCTCGAACTCCTCGGTGTAGACCCCCTCACGCGTGTTCCAGGTCCCCGACCCGAAGGCCCCGGACGCCCACAGGGCCACCGCGACCGCGGCGAAGAGCCCCCCCGGGCGAGCGGCGTGATCCACGGCGGTCAGCGCAGGAGGTACTTCAGGGCCACCGCGCGGCCGGTGACTCCCGAGGGTTCGGGGAGACCCAGCATCCCGCCGAGATAGTCCATCCACGACCGCTCGCGCCGCCGCCGGGGGGGCGACACCGTGCCGGGCCGCCCACGGAGGTGCGCGAGCGCGGCGGCCCGGTCCAACGCGTCCTCGTATCCGCCGAGCTCGTCCACGAGCCCGTCGTCGTAGGCCAGCCGGCCCGACAAGACCCGTCCGTCAGCCAGCGACCGGAGCCAGGCCCGCGCCTCGCCGTCACGCACGTTCCCGACTTTCTTCCCGGTCTCCCGGGCGACGGCCTCGCGCAACTGCCGGCTGCGTCCCTCCCACACGGCATCGAGGAACTGCTCGTACACGTCCTCGACGGTTTCCTGCATGATCTCGCGCTCCTCGGGCGTCATTTTGCGGGCGAAGTTGCCGCTGTCCTTGTACCGGCCGCTCTTGATGACGACGTATTCGATGCCGACCTTCTTGAGGAGCTCCGCCGCGACCGGAAACTCGAGGATCACCCCGATCGATCCGGTCAACGTCCCGGGATTGCTGTAGATGGCGTCCGCCGGGCACGCGATGTAGTACCCGCCGGACGCCGCCACGCCCGCGAAGGACGCGACGATGGGCCGCCGCACCTTCCCCTTGTCCCTGAACTTCACAAGTTCGTCGACGATCTCCTGAACCGCCCCGACATCGCCGCCGGGACTGTCGATCCGGAGGACCATGGCGCGGACCAGCGGATGCTTGTCGAGCGCGTGGATCTGGCTGATGATCCACCGGGGGTCCTCGATCGGCCCGTCGACCTCGAGCACGCCGATTTTGCCGGGCACCCAGCCACCCCCCCAGTCGAACTTGAACCAGGGTTTCTTGGGCCCCGCCTGCTTGGCGGGCGACTTCGGGGCGGCGGGCGTGGACGGCTTAGCGGGAGATGCCGGCTTGGCCGGCGACGCCGGCTTGGACGGCGCAGGGTCAAGGTTCGCGGGCGCGGAAAAGCCTGCAGACGCAAGGCACCATGCCGCGATCGCGATCGCGGCACCGACCCGGATTCTTCCCTGCTTGGCGCTCCCGACCCGCATCTTGTCCCTAATATAACATGCTTGCAGCGACGCAACCCGCCCGGTGAGGTAGAATCAGACCCTTATGGGGCCCACGATCGTCCGGACCATCGGCGTGACCCGCGTCTACCAGCTCGGGAGCGAAGTAGTCGAGGCGCTCCGCGGCGTGGATCTCGAGGTATCCGCCGGGGAGTATATCTCGATCATGGGCCCTTCCGGCTCGGGCAAGTCCACCCTTTTCAACATGATCGGCGGCCTGGACAAGCCCTCGGGCGGGCAGGTGCTGATCAACGACATCGATGTCGCCCAACTCGACGCGTACGAGCTCGCCTGGCTCCGGTGCCGGACGATCGGATACATCTTCCAGACTTTCAACCTCATCCCCGTGATGTCCGCACTCGAAAACGTGAAGCTCCCCATGGTCTTCGCCGGGATGAACAACGACGAGTCCCACGACAAGGCCGCAGGCCTCCTCAAGCGCGTCGGTCTCGGCGAGCGGCTGTTCCACAAGCCGTCGGAACTCTCGGGCGGCCAGCAGCAGCGGGTCGCGATCGCCCGCGCGATGGCCAACGACCCCGCCATCATCCTCGCGGACGAGCCGACCGGCAACCTGGACCTGTCCACGGGCAAGGAGATCATCGGCCTGCTCAAGGCGCTCCAGTCCGAACAGGGCGTGACCGTGATCTCGGCGACGCACGACATGAAGATGCTCGATGCCTCCGACCGCATCGTCTGGATCCGCGACGGCCGCGTGGAGCGGATCGAGGAGCGCTCGAAGCTCGCGATCGCGGTCGGCACCATCGACGGCAAAGCCTGACGGGCCGTCCCGTCCCGGTCGAGCGACAGCCGTGAATCGCCGTCCCAGTCCACCCCACCGGTCCGCACTTCATCTGGTTTCGGCCCGCTGGTTCGTCGAGGGAGCCGGCCGGGTCTTCAATGTCGCCCTCTCGATCGTCGGCGCCCGCTGGCTCGGCCCCGCCGCCTGGGGCGTGTACTGGACGGCCTTCAGCTTCGCGCAGGTGGTCACGCTGGCGACCGACCTCGGCGGCCACCAGAACCTCGCCCGGCGCACAGCCGGAGCCCCCGCGCGCGGACCCGAGTTCCTCGCGCCCGCCCTGCGGCTCAAGCACTTGCTGACCCTGTGCGTCATCGCCGGCTGGGCCCTGCTGGGCACCCGCCTGTCCGGCCTGCCGCCCGCCCTTACCTGGCTCCTCCTGCTCGCCCTCCTCTGCCTGTCTTACGCCGAATTCCTCGGTTTCTACCTCCGCGGCCTCGGCCGCATCATCGGCGAGGCCGCGATCCTTGGAGGCGACAGCGTGCTCGCGTGCGCTTTCGGACTCTCGGCCCTCGCCCTCGGCGCCGGGCTGTCCGGGTTCGCGGCGTCCCAGCTCGTTGCCCACGCGGCGGCGCTGGCCGCGGCGTGGGCGTGGGTCCGCGCCAGCGCACCCCGCCCCGGGCGCCATCGGCCCGGAGCCCTGACCGCCCACCTCGCCGGCTCCGCCCCCCTCGCGATCGCGGTCCTCGCCCTGACGGGATCCTGGCGGCTCGGCATGCTTTCGCTCCACGGATTCGGGCTGGCCGGAACCCCCGGGGCCGGCTACTACGCCGTCGCCCACCGGCTCCTGGACGCGATCCGTTTCTTCCCCATGATCGCGGCCGTCGCCCTCTTCCCCTCTTTTGCGCGCGGCCCGGGCTCCCGGAACCCCTGGAAGCCGCTCGCCGGGCTCCTGCCCGCGTCCATCCTGGCCTCGTGGGTCGCGACCCGCGCGCCGGTCGCAGGATGGATCACGGGGACGCTGCTGGGTACCGCCTACGTCCCGGCCCAGCCCCTGCTCTCGCTCCTGCTCTGGTCAATCCCCCTGATGACGGTCAGCGCCATGCTCACGAACTGGCTCGTCGTCCGCGGTCACACGGTCACGGCCGCAGCCGTCGCGCTCGCCCACCTCGTGACGCATGCGGCCGGACTCGTACTCCTCGTCCCCCGGCAGGGCCCCGCCGGCGCCGCCACGGCGCTGGTCGCTGCGGAAGCCGTCGCCACCGTCGCCACCTTCCTGGGTTGGTGGCGGTTCCGCCGGTTGAAGTAACCCCGACATGAGACAATCGGGATCGCACTCATGTCCCTGAAGACGCGAAAGGTTCGCATCGGCAGCATCGAGATCGGCGGCGGCCTCCCCGTCGCCGTCCAGAGCATGTGCGCGACCCACACGCGCGACGTCGACCCCACCGTCGCCGTAGCCCGGGCGCTGACCGCCGCGGGCGCGGGGGTAGTCCGGATCGCCGTGGACAGCGACGCCGAGGCGGAGGCCCTCGCCGAGATCCGGAAGCAGACCAAGGGCGCCGTGAACCTCTCCGTGGACCTCCAGGAGAGCTGGAGGCTCGCGACGAAGGTCGCCCCGCACGTGGACAAGATCCGGTATAACCCCGGCCACCTCCACCACCACGAAAAGGACAAGCCCACCCGGGAGAAGGTCGCGTTCATCATCGGCGCGGCCCGGGACCACGGATGCGCTGTGCGCATCGGCGTCAACTGTGGCTCCGTGGACCCCGAGGTGACGTCCCGCCACCCGCACGATTCGGTGGCGGCCACGGTCGAGAGCGCGCTCGCCCACTGCGACATTCTGGACGGGCTGAAGTTCGACCAGTACGTCGTCTCGATCAAGGACTCGGACCCCCGCAAGGTGGTTGAGGCCAACCGGGCGTTCAGCCGGGCGCGGCCGGACGTGCCCATCCATCTCGGCGTCACGGAGGCGGGCCTCCCCCCCGGAGGGGTGGTCAAGACCCGGATGGCGTTCGAGCCCCTGCTGACCGAGGGGATCGGCGACACGCTCCGCGTCTCCCTTACAGTCCCCTGCGACCGCAAGACGCAGGAGATCGAGGAGGGGCTCCGGATCCTCGCGGACGTAAAGGCGGGCCGGCTCACCTCGAAGGGGTTCCAGATCAAGGGGCTGAACATCATCTCGTGCCCCTCGTGCTCGCGCGTCGAGAACGAGGAGTTCGTCCATCTCGCCGAGCGCGTGGTGGAGATGGCGCAGTTCGCGAAGGACTCCGAGATCACGATCGCGGTCATGGGCTGCCGGGTCAACGGACCCGGCGAGACCGACGACGCCGATTTGGGGTTGTGGTGCGGCCCCACCCACGTGAACCTCAAGCGCGGCCCCGAGAAGCTCGGGTCGTTCACCTACACGGACGTACTGATCCGGCTGAAGGTCGAACTTGAGGCGATCGTGAAGCGGAAGGGCGGCGCGCCGGCGTGACCGGGACTCAGGCCAGGGACTTGACCTGGGCGACCGCATCCTGCGGCGAGACCTCGATCCCCTGCTTCGTGCCGCGGCGGCGCATCTCGATCAGACCGCGCGCCTTGAAGGTCTTGCCGACGATGAGCTGGACGGGCACGCCGAGCAGGTCCGCGTCCGCGAACTTGACCCCGGGGGCCTCCGTGCGGTCGTCGAAGAGGACCTCGACCCCCGCCGCCTCAAGATCGACGTAGAGCTGCTCGGCCGCGGCCACAAGGTCGGGCTCGGCTCCCACCGGTACCACCATCGCCTTGTACGGCGCGAGCGAGAACGGCCAGATGATCCCGCGGTCGTCGTGGTTCTGTTCGACGGCCGCCGCCACGATCCGGGTCACCCCGATGCCGTAGCAGCCCATGACCATCATCTGCTCTTTCCCACCCTCGTCGAGGAAGACGGCGTGCATGGCCTTGCTGTACTTGAGCCCGAGCTTGAAGATGTGCCCGACCTCGATGCCGTGCATGAGCTTCAGGGGCTGGCCGCATTTCGGGCACGGGTCGCCTTCACACGCCTTCCGGATCGGCGAGACGAGCGCCGGGGTGAAATCCCGGCCCGGTTTCACGTGGACCAGGTGCTCGTCGACCCGGTTCGCGCCCGTCACGATCGACGGCATCGCCGCCAAGTCCCGGTCCGCGATCACGCGGATCCCGGGCAGGTCGACCGGGCCCATGTAGCCGATCGGGAGGCCCGTCTTGGCGATGATGGTATCGGCCTTCGCCATCACGACCTCGTCCACCCCCAGCAGCCGGGCCAGCCGGACCTCATTGATCTCGTGGTCGCCGCGCACCATGACGCCGACCAGTTCCTCGCCCACCTGGTAGAACATGAGCTTGGCGATGTCCCGGATCGGCCGGCCCAGCAGCTTCGACACCGCGTTCGCGGACTTGGTACCCGGGGTGGAGATGGCCTCGGGAGCCGCCTCTGCTGACCCCTCCGGGGCGGGCAGTGGCGCGGATTCCGCCTTCTCCATGTTCGCCGCATAGTCGCACGACGTGCAGGAGGCGATGATGTCCTCGCCCGCGTCCGCGAGCACCATGAATTCCTGCGAGAACGACCCGCCGATCGGCCCGGAATCCGCATCCACCATCCGGTAGTTCAGCCCAAGCCGGGTGAAGATCCGGTTGTAGGCGACGCGCATCGTCTCGTACGAGCGCTCCGACGCGGCGTCGTCGACGTCGAACGAATACGCGTCCTTCATCATGAACTCGCGCGCCCGCATGACCCCGAACCGCGGCCGCATCTCGTCCCGGAACTTGGTCTGGATCTGGTACATGGTCGCCGGCAGGCGCCGGTAGCTCCGCAGGGTCGCGCGGGCCAGGTCCGTAATGACCTCCTCATGTGTGGGCCCCAGCGCGAAGTCCCGCTCGTGCCGGTCCTTGAGCCGCATAAGATTCTTCCCGTACGCCCCCCAACGGCCGCTCTCCTCCCAGAGCTCGCGGGGCGATAGCTGGGGCAGGAGCACCTCCTGCGCCCCGGCACGGTCCATCTCCTCCCGCACGATCGCGGCCGCCTTTAGCACGGCCCGCCACCCGAACGGCAGCCACTCGTACACGCCGGCGGCGACCTGCCGGATGAGCGAGGCGCGCACCATGAGCTTGTGGCTGACGGTGTCCGCCTCCTTCGGCGCCTCGCGCAGGGTCTGGAATACGAGCCGGGAGAGCCTCATCTGGCGAGGTCGTTGAAGAGGGTGAAAGCCACCAGCGCCAATAGGAGCACGACGCCGACCTGCTGAAGCCTGGCGTAGACGGCCATCGAGAACCGGCGTCGCCGGATTCCCTCGAGGAAGGCCAACACGATCATGCCGCCGTCCACGGCCGGAATCGGCAGGAGGTTCACGACCAGCAGCGAGACGTTCAGGACGCCGAGGAAATGGAGGAAGTCCCAGATCCCCTGTTCCGCCTTGGCCATCCCGAGCCGCACGATCATGACCGGCCCGCCCAGCACGTCCTTCAGACGCTGCTGCCCAGCCACCACGCGCCAGATCGACTTCGGGATCTCCCAGGCGATCAGGCCCGCCTCCAGGCTCGCCATCTTCACGCACTCGACCGCCGTGAACCGCTTGGTCACCGTCAGCGGGGCCGCGGAGGAGATCCCTATGAACGACCGCTTCTGGATCGCATCGCGGCGCGGGGTCACGACCAGCTCGATCGTCTTGGCACCCCGCCGCACCCGGACCTTGACCGCCTTCTCGGGCGCGTTCGCGAGCACCAGGGACATCTCGGCCCAGCCGCGGATCGGGCGTTCGCCGATGGCGAGCACCCGGTCGCCGGCCTTGAATCCCGCCTTGTCGGCCCGGTCCATGGGCACGACCCCCCCGACCACGGCATCGACCCGCGGCTGGAACCCGAGCTCCGCGGCCACCGGCAGAGGGAGGGTCATCGGTGCGCGGTCGCGGACGATTTTCACCGTGGCGGTCTTCCCCGCGCCGGCCCGGTCGAGCTCGTTGTAGATGTCGTACCAGTTGGCGACCGCCACCCCGTTGACCGAGACCAACCGGTCCCCGGGCCGGAACCCCGCGGCCCACGCGGCTCCCTTCCTGGAAACCTCTCCCGCGACCGGCGGGTGGGTCCCGAGCTCTATCCCGTGCGCGTAGACCGCCAGGAAGATCGCCCACGCAAGGATGAGATTCATGGTCACGCCCGCGACATAGACGCCGATCCTCGCGTACCACGGCTTGGCCATGAGGTCGTAGGGCTTGAGGCGCCCCGTCTCCTCCCACTCCTCGCCCGAGAGCTTTACGTACCCGCCCAACGGAGTCGCCTGGACGACGTACTCCGTGTGCCCGACCTTCACCCCGAAAAGCTTCGGGGGGAAACCGATCGAGAACTTGAGCACCCGGATCTTGACGAGCCGAGCCGCGACGAAGTGGCCGAACTCGTGCAGGAGGATGGCGAATCCCAGTCCGATTACGAGCTCGACGATATAGAGAGCCGTCATGGCGTCGCCAATGCCGTGAGCCCCGCCGCCACGACACGGGCCTCCCGGTCGACCTCGAGGACCTCCCCCACGCTGCGGGGCGCCTTCGGGCGCAGATTCGCCAGCGCCCCGCCGATCACGGCGGGAATGCACCGGAACGGGATCCGGCCGGCCAGGAAGGCCTCGACCGCTACCTCGTTGGCCGCGTTGAGCACGATCGGCGCCGCCCCGCCCGCCTTTACCGCCGTCCGCGCATGCGCGAGGCACGGAAACCGCGCCTCGTCGGGCGGCTCGAACGTGAGCGTGCCCACCTTAGCGAGGTTCAGCCGTTCGCGCGCCACCGCCGCGCGCTCCGGCCACGTCAGGGCGACCTGGATCGGCAGGCGCATGTCCGGCAGGCCGAGCTGGGCCAGGACCGACCCGTCCACGAATTCGACCAGCGAGTGCACGATCGACTGCGGGTGGATGAGGACGTCGATCGCGTCGACGGCGAGTCCGAAGAGCCAGTGCGCCTCGATGATCTCGAGGCCCTTATTCATCAACGTCGCGGAGTCGATCGTGACCTTCTTCCCCATCGACCACGTAGGATGCTTCAGCGCCTGCCGGACCGTCACGTGGACGAGCGACCGCCGGGTCCGGAACGGCCCGCCCGAGCCGGTGAGCACGAGCCGGCGCACGAGGCCGGCGGACCGGCCGTGCAGGCACTGGAAGATGGCGCTGTGCTCGCTGTCCACGGGCACAATCTCGGCTCCCGTCCGCGCGGCTTCGCGGGTCACCAAGTCGCCGCCCACGACGAGCGTCTCCTTGTTAGCGAGTGCGACGCGCTTCCCCCGCCGGACCGCCTCGAACGTGGGAGCCAGCCCCGCGCTTCCGACGAGCGCCGAAACCACGATTCCGGCCTCCGGACGCCCGGCGGCCTCCACGACTCCCGCGCGGCCGGGCAGGATCTCGACGCCGCGGCCGACCCGGCGGCGCAGCTCCTTCGCGGCGGCCGCATCGCAGACGGCGACGAACTTCGGGTGGACCTGGCGGATCTGCCGCTCCAGCCGGTCGATGTCGCGATGCGCGGCCAGGCCGACGACCGAAAAGCCCGGAAGCCGGCGGATGACTTCGATCGTCGACCGGCCGATCGATCCCGTGGAGCCCAGGATGGTGACGGTCCGCACGGCGCGGCGCGAGGAGCGGTTCGTTGGCACGGGACCTATTCTAACGGCTAACGGTTGCGGACGCCGGTAATCGCATAGCCCGTCCAGCCTTGATGCCGGTATACGACCCCCAGCCGCTTCCACCACGGATTGACTACGCCAAGCTCCCGGTCGGTCAGCCGGAACCCCGGGCCACGGTCCTGGGAGGCCCGAAACCCGTCCCCGTACAGGATCACGGCCCGGACCCCCGCCTGCCGGGTCTTGACCTCGAACCGGCGGAGACTCCCGGAATCCTCCGCCCATTCCTTCACCAGCATCCGGTCGTAGATGCTGCCGGCGCGCCACCGCCGGCCCAGTCCCAGGACCCGGTCCTCGCCCACCAGGAGGACGGTCCCGGCGGGCATATCCTTGAGGACCGCCCCGAATCCCCGCGCGCCCAGGCGGTCGGTGTACGGCGTCCGCCCGAACGTGTACTCGAACGCCCCGAACCGGTCGTCGAGGTTGAACCGGTGGTGCGCCCGCATGACCAGGACGGGAAGGAACCAGAGGATGGCGACGCCCATGAGCACCCGCGCGAACCGCGGCGACTCCTCCTCCACCCGTCCGATCAGCCAGCCGTACAGTCCGCACGTGGCCGCGAGCGCGGGCAGGAGATACCGGATCAGGTGCGACGAAAGCGACCACGCCAGCCACTCCCCCGCGATCACGCCGAGGACGAGCGCGCCGCCCGGAGACCATCGCCGCCGGACAACGACGAGCGGGAGAAGGCCGAGCAGGAGCGGGCTCAGGGCGAATGTCCCGAACTCGGTGTCCCCGGGCGCGACGGAGGCGCGGTACAGGATTCCGGCCCAGCCTCGGAGCGTCTGTCCGGTCACGCCGTAGTGCGTGTTGTCCTGCATCCAGCGGGCGAGGTCCGCCGCCGTGAACCGGATCGGGGTGAATATCCCCTGGAGGAACGGGTAGACCGGGTCGCCACCCAGGTACCAGTTCCGGGCCAGCCACGGAGCGACAACGAGGGAGGCCACGGCCACGAACCAGATAGCGGGCTGCACGCGCGACCTCCCCTTCGTCCCGGCGACCCCGATCACGAGCAGCCCGAGCGCGAGCAGCCCGCCACGGATCACGGAAAGGTACTTCGACCCCATCGCGATCCCGGCGAAGACGGCGGCCACGGCCAGGGCTGCCCGGCTGCCGCGCACGGCCCGGATGGCCCAGATCAGGGCGACCGTCTCCATCAGCGCCCGTAAGTTGTCGCCGAATGAGATCTCGTTCTCGACCATGGTGACCGGCAGGGAGACGAACAGGAAGGCCGCCAGCGCCGCCGTCCAGGCCGCGGCCTTCGTGCCCGCGAGACGTCCCGCCAGCGCGGCCGCCGCGAGGGCGAGCAGGCCCCCCCAGCACCAGTTCAGGAGCTTGGCCGCCTCCTCCCCGCCGAAGGCGAGCGCCACGCCGTAGATCATCTCCGTGTTCAGCGGAAGGAATGTCAGGAGATTCTCGGGGCACGGGAAGAATTTGCGCTCGAACAGCAACCGCTCGGGCAACCCGAGATGGTACATCTGCCCGTCCGAGAACCACTCCGGACACAGCGACGCGGCAAGGTCCGTCAGCAGGATAACGCCGGAGAGCGCCCAGAGGAGCACGCTCAGTCCCCGCGCGCCTCCCGCCTCTCCGCCCCTCCCCCCGGCGGGGACCTTCATCGCCACCATCACGACCCCGAGCGCCGCGAGCACGACCGGCGTCATCAGTCCGGCCAGCGCCAGTCCCATCACCGCCACCGCCCAGCCGCCGAGACCCAGGCCGATCCGGCTCAGGAGACGTTCTCTCCCGTCGATCGGCCTTTCCCGTCCGCCCAGCCACCGCAGGATCCGTCCGCCCGCGCACCAGGCGGCAGCCAGGATCGCGGCGGCGGCCAGGGCGGCCCGGCCGTGCACCGGCAGCGCCCGCCCCAGCCCCCCCCACCCCGCCCAGTTCTTGAACCACGCGCGCGGCACGAGCGTGACGGCGTCCTGCAGCGCCCGGGCATCCGGCTGGGCCACCAGAGCCAGCGCCAGCACCGCGAGCCCGCACAGCACGGTCAGCGGGAACAGTATCCGCCGCGGTATCCACCACCCCTTCAGGAACATCGGGGACGTATTTAAGTATTTAAGTTGCGGAGTCAAGCCCCACTCCCAGTTCGATTTCCACGCGACGGCCTCGCTGCACGCCCTGCGTCACTGCCGCCGAGGTCACTCCCAGGAGCTTGGCTACTGCGACTCCGCGCATCCCGAGATCCTCGACCAACCACTTACACGCGAGTGCCCGCCCCATGACAACAGCCTGGCGCCGATTCGGTCGTTGGATTGCATCAGCCGATACACCCACAGCCTTTGCCGCCGCTCGTACGGCCGCCTGCGGACTTACCCGCCTGCCTGCCCGCTGCCGTCTGCGTTCCGCTGCCTCCACCTTCGCCGCAACGCGGGCGATGAACCGCCCTCCACCCAATATGCGCGGGTCATTGCCTCCGCCACCACCCTCTTGCGTAGACTCAACGTCCATGATGATTCCCCTCATGTGCGACCAACCCCTGGCGAGATCGGGATGCCGGCTCTTCCTCACGCCGTCGGCCAGAAAAGCTGAATACCGGCTCCTCGCCCGAGACCGATCTCTCGAGAACTCCGCCAGCACATCGTCAGTTTCCTGCCATGGAGCGGACCGCCTCCCGAGCAACGCGGCGTGCCCCGACCATTGGTAATCCGTCAGCCCTTCCAGCGATCCAACCAGACCAGCCCGTAGAGGATTCAGGTGAATGTACCGGACCAACTCCAGCAGGTAGCTGTCCTTGTCGCAGAGCAACGACTTGTACCGATTCCCGAATAGATGTCCAAACCGCCTGTGCCGCCGGTTGTACCGGCCGGCGTAGCGAAGAAGGAGACGATGCATGAGTCTCCAGAGCGGAACGGCTCCCGTCTGGATCAGCATGTGAACGTGATTGGGCATCAGCGACCATGCGAGACACCTTGCCCCTGCGCGAAGCAGTTCCCGCTCCAGTTCTCCGATGAAGAAACGGTAATCTGACCGGTCGACAAATACAGGAGCGCCCCCAACCCCCCGCACCATGACGTGATGCAGGGCCCCTGGGAAGTCCAGTCTCGCCTGACGAGGCATCGTGCCATCATTCTCCGTCATTCAGCGGCTGCATACAACTTAAATACTTAAATACGTCCCCTAGGATCCGCTAGGTGAGATGCGGGATGGAGCGCCAGTCGAAGCCGAGGAGGGAGGCGGCGAGACGGTCGACCTCGACCGGATCGGCACCCGCGACCAGTTTCATCACGCGCGGCGAGCACTCGGCGCCGCCTAGGTGGTATTCGGCCAGCCCGACCCGGGCGTCGAGCAGCGTGAGGTCGGGCGTCCGATGGCGGTTGAGGTCCCGGATCGCCTCGTGCATCGCGCCATGGAACGCGGACTTCTTCCAGTGGCCTCCCTGTTGGTAGTGCGCCGGGGGGGCGAACCCCATCATGTTCTTGAGCGTGCCCGTGATCTTCGCCAGACTGTGCGCCTTGAGCACGGGCACCGAGATCACGAAGTGGTCCATCGCGACGGCCGGCATGTGAAATGCGGGGAAAACCCGGCAGGCGGCGTTCCGCAGCAGGATCGTTGGCGCGGTGTTGAGGTTCAGGAGCGGCACCCCCGTGCGCTTCGACAGCGCCGCGTACCCGAGCTTATCGAACGCCAGCTCAGTGTCGTATGACGCCGCGCCGCAGCCCTCGGCGACAACCAGGGACGCCTTCGAGCACGCGCGGCAGTAGGCGATGACGGCCTCCACGCACTCGACCGGGGTCGTCACCGGAGGCGGTACGGCCTCGACCAGGTTCGGCTTGATCAGGATCGCGTTCTGGCGGGAAAGGAGGCTGGCCGCGCCGGCGGCGTCAAGGACGCGCGGGACGGATTCGGCATAGGAGACGAACGGCACGACGGAGGGCCGGACGGCCGTCGCCCGGCCCATGGACGGATCCCCCGCTACTGCCATCCCTGGGCCACGCCCATGGCCAGGTCCAGGAGATACCGCGGCGCCAGCCCGAGCGCGAGGATCCCGAGCACGCATAGAAGAAGGGCCAGCCCTGCCGTGAACCCCGGCTCGATCGGGGCCGTCGTCGTCGGCTCCTCGATATACATGCGCCGGATCACGAGCAGGTAGTAGTAGAGCGACACGATCGACAGGAGGACCGCCAGCACGACGAGCCACAGGAAGCGGGAGGGAAACTCCATCGCCGCCGCGAAGAGGTATACCTTCCCGACGAATCCGCCCAACGGAGGGATGCCCGCCAGCGACAGCAGGGAGAGCATCATCACGAGCGCCACCAGCGGCGACCGGCGGGACAATCCGGCGAACGCCGCGATCTCGTCCGATCCGGCCGACCGGGACACCACGATCACGGAGATGAACGCGCCCAGGTTGGTGAAGACGTAGATCGCCAGGAACAGCAGGACCGCGGAGACGCCCCGGGGCGTGCCCGGCACGAACCCGACCAGCAGGTACCCGGCCTGGGCGATCGACGAGTACGCGAGAAGGCGCTTGATGTTCGTCTGCGGGATCGCCAGGAAGCTCCCGACCAGGAGCGTGCCCGCGGCCATGACCGAGACCAGGAGGGTCCAGTCCTCCTGGAGGACCCGGAACGGCCCCAGGAGCAGCCGGATCATGATCACGAACCCCGCCGCCTTCGAGGCGACGGAGGCGAAGGCGACCATGGGGGTGGGGCCGCCCTCGTAGACATCGGGCGCCCACATGTGGAACGGCACCGCGGCCACCTTGAACCCAACCGCCGCGAGCATGAAGACGAGTCCGACCAGGAACAGGGGTTCGGAGGCGTGCAGGGGACCCGCCACCGCGAGGTCCCGCAGCGCGGTGGAGCCGCCGATGGCGTAGACGAAGGAGGCGCCGAAGAGGAAGAGCGCGGTCGAGAACGCGCCCACCAGCAGGTACTTTAGCCCCGCCTCCTGCGACTTAGGCTCGCCCCGCCGGAGGGCCGCCATCACGTACAGCGAGAGGCTCGTGAGCTCGAGAGCGACGAAGAGCGATACCAGCTCGTTGGCGCCCGAGAGGAGGAGCATGCCCGTCGTGGACGACCCCAGGCAGAGGTAATACTCCCCCGCCCACGATTGGTCCCGCATGTCGCGCAGCGACGCGAGCGTCACGATTACCAGCGCGGACAGGAAGAGGATCTTGAAGTAGCGCGCGAGGCCGTCCACGACGAACACGCCGTCCCAGAGCGAGGCGTTCGGCACCGGCCACGCGAAGGCCGCCACCAGGGCCGCAACCGCGCCCGCCAACAGCAGCCAGCCCGCCGGGGACCGCCAGTTCCGCGGCCGGATGAGATCGGCGAGGAAGCCCGCCCCAATCCCGGCGAGCAGGATGGCTTCCACGCGGAAGACGCTCAAGTCCACGGCGGGGAAGCCCATCAGCCCCCTCCCGCCACGCGCGCGAGCACGGGTCCGACGCCGCTGTTGATGATCGATACGAGCCACCCCGGGAGCATCCCCACCGCCACCAGGACGGAGGCCAGGATCGTGAGGCACAGGATCTGCACGGGGCTGGCATCGGTGATTTCATCGTAGTGCGGGTTGGTCAAGGGACCCCAGAAGCACTTCTGGAGCACGCGCAGGACGTAGGCCGCCGTCACCACGATCCCGACGGCCGCGATCGCGCACATGACCCGGTTCATCTGCCAGGCGCCGAGGAAAACCATGAACTCGGCCACGAACCCCGAGAGGCCGGGCAGGCCGAGCGAGGCCAGCCCCGCGATGGTGAAGAAGGTCGCGATCACGGGCATCTTGGCCCCCAGCCCGCCGTACTCGGCGATCATGCGCGTGTGAGTCTTTTCGTAGGTGAATCCCACGAGGGCGAAGAACATGCCGGTCATGATCCCGTGCGAGAACATCTGCAGCACCGCCCCGTTCAGCCCCGCGTCGTTGAGCGTGCAGATGCCGAGGATTACGATCCCCATGTGCGAGACGGAGGAGTAGGCGATCACGTACTTGAGGTCCACCTGCGACATGGCCGAGAACGCGCCGTAGGTGATGTTAACGAGCGTGAAGACCGAGAAGTACGGGAGCCAGAACCGGGCGCCCTCGGGGCACAGCTCGACGCCAATGCGGATGATGCCGAACGCGCCGAGTTTCATGAGCACCCCCGCATGCAGCATCGAAACGGCGGTCGGGGCGGAGGCGTGGCCGTCCGGGGACCACGTGTGCAGGGGCCAGAACCCGGAAAGGATGCCGAACCCGATGAACAGGAACGGGAAGTAGAACTTCTGCACCCCGATCGGGTACGCCGTGCGCCGCATCGCGTCGAGGCTGAACGTGAGCGTGTGGGCGCCCGGCGCGCCGTAGGTCTCGGTCCCGAAGTACAGCGCGAGGAACCCGACGAGCATGAGCGCGCTACCCATCAAGAGGTAGAGCGTGAGCTTCATGGCCGAGTACTCCTTGGGCCCGGTCCCCCAGATCCCGATCAGGAGGTACATGGGCAGCACGGCGACCTCGTAGAACAGGAAGAAGACGAAGAGGTCCTGCGCGGCGAACACGCCGAACACGCCGGTCACGAGGAGCAGGAGAAGCGCGAAGAACTCCCGAGGACGGTGCTCGACCCGCCACGAGGCCAGCACGCCGCAGAAGATGATGATCCCCGTCAGCAGCTCCATGGCGACGCCGATCCCGTCAACGGCCAGCAAATAGCTTGCACCCAGCCCCGGAATCCACGCCGAGCTCTCGGCGAACTGGAAGGTCGAGACGCCCTCCCCGCGCTGGAACTGCAGGGCGAGGCAGATGGAGAGCACGAGGGCCGCGAACGCGAAGACGGCCGAGATCCACTTGATGAACCGCTCGTAGCGGTCCGGGATCGCCATCACGATCACGGACGCCGTTGCCGTGACGGCCATGAGGTTCGAGATCCAGTAGACCGTGTCGCCGGCGAGCTGGAGCCCGACGAACCAGCCCAAACCGGCCAGCGCCGCGGCCACGGTCCCCCATGCGCACACGGTCGTAACCACGGCCTACCTCGCCCCCCCCAGACGCGCGAGCAGGAGCAGCAGGGCCACCCCCCCGAAAACCGCGGCCGCGTAGTGCTGGACCCGGCCGGTCTGGAGGTACCGGAGCTGCGCCCCCGTCTGCCGGGCCAGCCACGCCACTCCGTTGACCGCCCCGTCCACGACGTTCCGGTCGAACCAGCCGATGCCGGCCGAGAACCGCATCACCACGCGGTCGATCAACCAGTCGTACGCCTCGTCCACGTAGTACCGGTGGCGCAGGAGATTGTACACGCCCGGGAACCGGTTCGACAGGGCCTCGGGATCGGGCGAGCGGTAGACGTACATCCCGGCGGCCAGAAGCAGGCCGGCGAGGGGGACGAGCTGGGTGGCGGCCGCGAGCCCGAGGTGGATGTGGACCTCCTCCATCTCCCCGGCGTAGACGAATCGCGCGAAGTCCCAGACCCACCAGCCGACCGCGATCGAGAGGCCCGCGAGGATCACGAGCGGTCCGCGCATGACGAGCGGTGCTTCGTGCGCGTGGGCGGCGCCGCCGCCCCGGGCCGTGCCGAGGAAGGCGACGAACACGACGCGGCCCATATAGAACGCGGTGCAGAACGATCCGGCGACCGCGAGCGCGAAGAGCGCGGGCGAGTAGGCGAGCACATGTACCAGGATTTCGTCCTTGCTGAAGAAGCCCGAGAACGGGAAGAAGCCCGCGAGCGCAAGCGAGCCGATGGCGAACGTCCAGAATGTCCAGGGCATCGACTTCCGCAGTCCACCCATTTCCCACATGTCGTTCGTATGCACCGCGTGAATGACCGCCCCGGCGCCGAGGAAGAGCAGGGCCTTGAAGAAGGCGTGCGTGAAGAGGTGGAACATGCCCGCGGTCACGGAGCCCGCCCCGAGCGCGAGCATCATGTAACCGAGCTGGCTGATCGTCGAATACGCCAGGACCCGCTTGATGTCGTCCTGGACGAGTGCGATCGTCGCCGCGAAGAACGCCGTGATCCCGCCGACCACGGCCACCGTGGCCATTGCGTCGGGCGAGCCGTGGAAGATGAACGAGAACCGGGCCACCATGTAGACGCCCGCCGCGACCATGGTGGCGGCGTGAATGAGGGCGGACACGGGGGTCGGACCCTCCATCGCATCGGGCAGCCAGACGTGCAGGGGCACCTGGGCGCTCTTCCCCACCGCCCCGCAGAACAGGAGGAGCGCCGCGAGGGTGAGGGTTCGGGGATCAAGGAGTCCCGCCCCGATCTTCGCCTGCACCTCCGAGAACTCGAATGATCCCGCCGTCGTGCAGACGAGCAGGACCCCGAGCAGGAAACCGAGATCCCCCAGCCGCGTCGTCACGAACGCCTTCTTCGCCGCGAAGGCGGGCGCGTCGCGGTCGTACCAGAACCCGATCAGGAGGTAAGAGCACAGCCCAACGAGCTCCCAGCATACGAACAGTTGCACGAAGCTGTGGGCCATAACGAGACCGAGCATCGCCGCGCAGAATAGCGAGAGGTAGGCATAGAAGCGCGACAACCCGGCCTCGCCCGCCATGTATCCCAGCGAATAGATCTGGACCATGAGCGCCACCGTCGTCACCACCAGCAGCATGACCGCGGACAACGGGTCCACCTGGAGCCCGACCATGGGGTGCAGGGTCCCCGTCGTGAACCACGGCAGGGAGGACGCCAGGACGGTGTCGGGGCCCGCCTTGACCTGCGCGATGAAGGTCCAGAGCGAGAAAACGAACGAGAGGCCGATCGCGACGACCCCCACCGCCGCGGACAGCAGGCGCCACGGGCGGGTCACGAGCCCGATCACGACGAACGCGGCCAGCGGCAGGCCCGGGATGAGCCAGAGGTATCCGGGCGCCTCGACGACCGTGATCGCCGGCGCCGCCGCGAGCGCGGAAACGGCGACGGCGCCGGCGGCTACCACTTGAGCGCCGTGAAGCGGTCGAGCGCCGCCGACTTCAGGGCCCGGTACAGGGCCAGGATGATTGCGAGACCCACGATCGCCTCCGCGGCCGCGATCGCGATGATGAAGATCGCGAAGACCTGGCCCGACGCCGCCTGCGGATTGCCCTGCAGGCGCGAAAACGTCACGAAGTTGAGGGACGCGGCGTTCAGCATGAGCTCGATCGAGATCAGGACCGCGATCGCGTGCCGCCGCGCCAGGGCCCCGTAGATGCCGAGCCCGAACAGCAGGCTGGCCACGACGGCGTAGGCCTTGACGGTCAGCACGAACCGTCCTCCGGCCGGCCCGAACCGCTCGAATCCCGCGGGTCGTCCCGGGCGATCACCAGACCCCCGACCAGCGCCACCAGCAGGAGCAGGGACACGGCCTCGAACGGAACGAGAAACTGGTTCAGCAGGGAGCCGCCCAGGTCCCGGGCGGAGACGGCCGCCGGCGGCGGGTCCACGAAGGGCGCCCGCACCACGGCCCAGGCGGTTGCCAGGGCAAGCACCGTCCCGAGGACGATCCCGGGCATCACGAGGCCCCGGTTCAACGTGACCCGCAGGACCGAGCCCTCGCGCTCGGTCAGCATGATCGCGAAGATGATGAGGACCGAGACGCCGCCGACATAGACGAGGACCTGGACGACGGCCAGGAACTCCGCCCGCTGGAGCAGGAACAACCCCGCCACCCCGAATAGCGAGAGCATGAGCCCGAGCGCCGCACGGAAGACGTTGCGAACCACGACGGCGAGGAATCCGCCCGCCAGCGCCATCAGCGCGAATACCGCGAAGGCCGCCTCAGCGGGCATGGACCACCTCCCGCGGCCGGTTCATGCGGGCGAACTCGCGCTCGATCAGCGCCGACAGCCCCAGCCATCCCGCGCCCAGGAGGCCCCCGCATACCCCCCACGCCGCCAACCATCTCCCCACCGACGGCGGCGGAACGCCCGGCCCCGCGGCCAGCATGAAGTGCCAGATCGCCGCGGCCACGATCACCAGGAGGCTCATGGGAAACAGGAACTTCCACGCGAATCCGAGAAGCTGATCGATCCGGAGGCGCGGGAAGGTCCCCCGGAACCACATGAACAGGAAGAACATGGCGTAGAGCTTGAGATGGAACCAGGCCCAGGAAGGCACCACCCCCGCGACTCCCTGCAGGAAGCCGGGCAGGTAGGGTTGGGGACCCTGCCAGCCGCCGAGGAAGACCGTGGCCGCCAGCCCGCCGGAGGCGAAAGTGCCAAGGAACTCGGCCATCTGGAACATCGCGAACTTCATCCCCGTGAACTCCGTGTGGAACCCCGCGGCCAGCTCGGACTCCGCCTCGGCCAGGTCGAACGGCGTGCGGTTCGCCTCCGCGGCTCCGGCGAGGACGAAAACCACGAAAGCCGCCAACCCCCAGGGCGTTCCGATGAACCAGCCGGACGCCTGGGCGTCCACGATCGACGCCGTGGACATCGTCCCCGAGGACATTACGACCGCCACGAGCACCACGACCATCGGGATCTCGTAGGAGAGGATCTGGGCCGCTGCCCGCATGCTGCCCAGCACGGGATACTTCGACCGGGAGCTCCAGCCCGCGGCGATCACGAGCGGGGTCTGCACCGCCGACATGCCGAGGAAGAAGAGGAGTCCGACGTTGAGGTCAAGAGCCGTCATGTCGCGCCCGAACGGCAGAACGAGGAAGAGCATGAAGACCGGCGCCGTCGCGAGCGCCGGAATCAGGAAGTGCATGACCACATCGGCGTCGCGGGGCACGATGTCCTCCTTGAGGAACATCTTGATGCCGTCCGCGATGGGCTGCAGCAACCCCGCGGGCCCGACGCGGTTCGGCCCGTAGCGGTCCTGGAACCTCGCCACGGTCTTCCGCTCGAGCCACGTCAGGAACATCATCGTCACCGGCGCGAACACCAGGATGGCCGCCGAGATCACGAGGGCGGACACGAGCGGACTCAATGCCGCGTACCACGCGTTCGGCAGGAGAGTCGAGAGCACGTTAAGCAGGAACCGCTTCCCCTCGACGAAGATCCCGTCCAACGCGCCCGTCACGGTGTCACTCCCATTCGAGCGCCCGGTTCCGCCAGGCATAGGCCCAGGCGAGGACGAGCAGCCCTATGAACACCATCGCCTCCACGAACCCGGCAGCGCCCGCATCCTTGAAGACCATGGCCCACGGATACAGGAAGAGGGACTCCACGTCGAAGACGAGGAAGACGAGCGCGTAGAGGTAGAACTGGATCCGGAACTGCCCCCACGGGTCGCCCGCCTCGACCGCGCCGCACTCGTAGGGCGAGGACTTGACCCGCCCCGGGTTCCGAGGGGCGACGAGCCGGGTGGCCACGAGCGCGCCCACGGGGCCTCCGATGGCAAGTGCAGCGAAGACGCCGAGGAGGAGAACGGGGTCGGCGATCGTCACGAGCCCAGGTACGCCACGACGTCGATCGCCAGCACGGCATCCTTGGGCAGGCGCGACACCTCGACCGTCGACCGCGCCGGCTTCTCCCCGGGGAAGAACTCGGCGTACACCTCGTTCATCTGGCCGAAATCGTCGAGATTCTTCAGGAACACGGTGACCTTCACGATGTGCGCCAGCGTGGCCCCCGATCCCTCGACTACCGCCTTGATGTTCTCCATGACCCTGCGGGTTTGACCTCTGACACCCGAACGGATGAGCGTGCCCGTCATCGGGTCGAAGGGCAACTGGGCCGAGACGTGGAGGAAGTCGCCCGCGCGCACGCCCTGGGAGTAGGGCCCGACCGGCTGCGGCGCCTGCGAGGTCAAAATGGTCTGTCTGGGCATGGCGCTAGTATCTCACATCACCGCAAGGAATCAGCGGGCCCGGCGAAGACGTCGCCCCCCTTCGCGGGCCAATCCCTCCAGGCTCTGCCGGGCCCCTGCCAGCTCCGGGTTCTCGCGCAACGCGCGACGCCACGCCGCCGCTGCGCCCGCGCGATCTCCGCGCAGGAAGGCGATATTCCCGAGCGTGTGCCAGCTCTCCGACTGGTGCGCATTCAGCCGGATCGCCTCCCGGCAGGCCGCATCCGCCTCGTCCAGCCTCCCCTGCCGGGCCAGCGCGAGCCCGAGCTGGTTCCAGGTGGCCGGCAGGCCCGGGGCGTCCGCGAGGGAAGCCCGGGCCCACTTCTCGGCCTCCGGCAGGCGCCCGAGGGAGTAGGCGGCCAGGGCCGCATTGCCGGCCGCGCGCGACCGCCCGTCCCATATCCCCCAGGCATTGTAGCTCCGCTCCGCGCAGACCCCGGTCTCCGGCCACCGGCTAGCCGCCGCGAAGTCCCCCGAGAGCTTGAGCCAGCCGTCGGCAACGAGCTGGCGGCCCATGCCCCCCCCCACGAGCAGGACCGCCGCAATGAACACCCACCCGCCCCGCCGCGGCGCCGCCATCGCCGCGGCCGGCAACCGGGACCCGCGCGATGCCAGCCACGCGAACGAGAACCAGACCCAACCCTGCGCCGGGACGAGATACCAGGGAAAGTTCACCTGCGCGTCGACGACCAGGGCCACGAGACCCAGCAGTACCGGGAGCGCCTCGGGGTCTCCGGTCCGGTGCGCGTTCCACCCGAGCCGCCAGAAGACGGCAAGCAGCCAGACCACGATCCCGAGGCCCACGACTCCGGCCTCGGAGGCGAGCTGGAGAATGTCATTGTGCGCGTTCTCGCTGAAGAACCACGGGCGGTCGGGATTCTCGGCCAGGAGCCGCGCGTGGTATTCGGGATACTTGCCCGCGTAGGATCCGGGACCGGCCCCGAGGAGCGGACGGTCCCGGACCATCCACATCGTCGCCCGCCACATCATGATCCGGCCCGTCGCGTCGAAGTGCCCGGTCGAGAACATGGCGGCCATGCGCGCCCGCCCCTGCCCGTGGACGGCGAGGTAGCCCGCGGCCACCAGCACCGCGATCGCCGCGGCCGACGCCATCCGGCGCGTGACCACGAGCCGGCCGCCCCCCGCCCGCCAGAGGATCGGCGCCGCCACGGCCGCGGCGGCGACCCCGAGCCACGCGCCGCGCGACTGCGCGATCAGAAGCGCGAGTCCGGTCACGGCCGTGGCGGCCCACCAGTGCGCGTTCCCGCGCGAGAGCACCCGGGCGACCATGAGGGGAAAGACCGCCACGAGGTAGGCCGCCAGAAAGTCCGGGTTCCCCATCGTCGAGAACGGCCGCAGGCCGCGGGTCTCCATTCCGCCTGCGAGGTCCGACCAGAAGAACTGGATGAGGCTGTAAGCCGCGCTCACGGCGCCCGCCGCCGCCATCGCCACCGGAAGCGGCACCCCTTCATCGCGGCGGACGAGACGGCTGCCCATGAGGGCGAGGAGGGCAAACGCGATCCACCGCAACGACTCCAACATCGGACCTGGCGCCCCCAGTCCGGGATGCGCGACGACGCCGAAGGCGGCAATCAGGATCACGCCCCATACGGGCCACCCCCAGACCGGCCATCGCGCTGCGGGAGCGGTCCATTCCGGCCAGGCGGCCCACGCGACCAGGCCCACCAGCACGCCGACCAGCAGGAGGGTCTGGGGCAGCTTGAACGCGTCCTCGAACGGGGGCCAGAACGCGAGCGGCAGGAGAATGGCGCCCCACAGGAGGACGATCCGGTTCAGCCGCCGCTGAACCGCGGCTACCACCGTCGTTACCCGACCTTCCGCTGGCGGGCCTTGAGGGTCTTGATCTGCGCCCGGACCTTCTCCATGGCGTCCTGGTCCGTGCTGACGGTGAGGAAGATCTCGTAGTTGCGCTGGGCCGAGATGAGGTCGCCGGACGATTCGTAGGCCCACCCCAGGTTCACGTAGACGTCGTCCAGATTCGGGTCCCGGGACAGCGCCTTCTCGTAGGCCCCGATCGCGTCGCGCCACTGCGACCGCGAGCTGTAGACATCCCCGAGGTACCGGTACCCGGCCGCGAGGTTGGGGTCCAGCTCGAGGGCCTTCCGGGCCGACCGCTCGGCCTCGTCCTTGTCGCCGTTCTGCAGGGCGATCCACGACATCTGCGTGAGGTATCCGGGCTCCTTCGGATTTCCGCGAATGGCTTTCCGCAGCATCACCATGGCCTCCGTGAGCTTCCCCTGCCGGGCCAGCGCCACAGCGAGCTGGGCCTGCGACGAATCCGCAGGCTTGATCTTGAGATCCAGGGCGCGCCGGAAGTGCGTCTCGGCTTCGCGCGCATCCGCGAGCTGGAGCTTGATCATGCCGATGGAATAGTGCGCCTCGGGGGTTTCCTTGATCGCGAGCGCGTTCCGGTACTCGTCCGCCGAGTGTTTGAGGTCGCGCATCATGAAGTAGTAGTGCCCGTACATCATGTGCGACTCGAACGGCTTCTTCATGTCCTGATAGAAGGAGCCCATGACCCCGTACGGCAGGCCGTTCCCCGGGGACGCCGCCGCGGCGTTCTCGAGGAGGGCGAAGGCCTCGGGCACATTGCCCATCTCGTAGTAGACGGATGCTTTCCCCACCATCGCCCCCGCGTGCTTCGGTTCGATACGCAGCGCCTCCTCGAATTCGCGCAGCGCCTTGTCGTTGCGCCCCTTCCCCCGCAGGGCCACCCCGTGACCGTAGTGCAGGTCGGCGTTCTGCGAGTCGTTCTTGAGCCCCCGTTCGTAGACCGCGACCGCCTCGTCCCACCGGCGGTCGTAGAGCAGGATCTCCCCGATCCGCGTCAGCGCGAGCGTGTGGAACGTCTTGAGCTCGGGCGTGGCGTAGGTCGCCTTGAGGACGCCCTCGAACCGTTCCACGGCAGTCTTCCGCCTGCCCAACTGCATGGCGGCGAATCCCGCTCCGTAGAGCGCCTCGGGATGCCCCGGCCTCAGCTCGAGCGCCTTGAGGAACGAGCGTTCCGCCACCTTGAACCGGCCCACGGAAATCGCATCCTTCCCCGCCGCGACCTGCGTATCGAAGTCGTCACCCCGGGCCGGACCGGCTGCCGACAGGGCGAGGAGTCCCGCGAGGAACAGGGCGGAACTGCAGGCCGTCCGACGGCCTGTGGCGGCGTGGGCGTTCCGCCCACGCCGTCTATCGGTGCGCATGACTCCGGTGCCGGGCGGATTCGGCCGCGCGGCGCAGGCGCGCGATCGCCCGGGCGGGATCGGGAGCGCCGAAGATCGCGACGCCGGCGACGAGCACGTTGGCGCCAGCGCGTACGGCCGTGCCGGCAGTCCGCACCGTCACGCCGCCGTCCACCTGGATGTCGAGCCGCAGTCCCAGACGCCGGGCGCGATGCCGGAGCGCCCGGATCTTGGGCACGACGCGCACCTGGAACGGCTGCCCGCCGAATCCTGGCTCCACCGTCATGAGAAGCACCATGTCCGCATGCTCGAGGAGACCGTGAAGCGCCGGAAGCGGTGTCCTCGGACGCAGGGCCAGCGCGGCCCCGGCACCCAGGGACCGTATCCGGTCCAGCAGGCGCCTGACCCCGCGTCCGCCCTCCGCGTGCACGGTGAGGCTCGACGCGCCGGCTCGCACGAAGGGCCCCACGAACTGCTCCGGATTCGTGACCATGAGATGCACGTCGATCGGAAGGTCCGTGTGGCGGCGGAGGGATTCGACCATGTGGGGCCCCATCGACAGGTTCGGGACAAAATGGCCGTCCATTACGTCCACGTGGACGCCGTCGGCCCGGCCACGCTCGAGCATCCGCAGGCTCTCCCGCAGGGCCGCGAGATCGGCATTCAGGATCGAAGGGACGAGGCGTATCGGCGGATCCTGATCGGATCCAAGGGGGCGATTGTGCCGGGCGGCGGGCATCATTACCAACCTATCGACGGACGTTGATGACGAGGTCCACCCGCTGACGCTGCTCCTCCTCGGGGAGGTTCGGATAGCGCGGCGCCGGCCGGCTCCGCCCGTAGACGCGCAGGGAGACCCGCGACGCCTCGAGCCGGTACTCCTCGACGAGGGCGCGCAGAACCCGCTCCGCCCGCGCCTTGGCCAGCTCGTAATTTACGTCGTCACCTCCGGGCACGTCCGAGAATGCCTCGATCGCCAGCGAACTACCCGGATGCTCGGCGATGAACGCCGCGGCCTTCTGGAGCACGAGCCGGTGCTCGTCGGTGAGCTCGGACGCGGTGCCCGTGTAGCGCACCCCGACCATGCGGACGCGGTTGCCGAGCAGCTCGGGCCGCACCTCCGCCTCGACCTGCGGGATCGGCCGCTCTCCCTTGGTCGTCTGCCCGTCCTCGTCCTGGAACTTCCAGCTGAACTTGGGCGCTTTGAGCGCCGTCATCCGGCCCTCGGCGTCCCGGCCGTCCCACCGTATCGGCGTGTCCGGCGTGCCCTGACCCTGCCAGGTCCGGACGATCCGTCCGGCGTCCAGGATCTGAAGTTGCCAGAGCTGGTAGTTGCCCTGCGGAAGGGCGAACGCCACCTCGGGGTAGAACGGCTTCCCGGCCACGGGCCGGATCTGGGGCTCCGCGCTCACGGAGGCGATGCTCGAAGCCGACGAGGACTCCCGGTTCGCCACGTCCTTCGCCTTAAGCACGAACCGGAACTTCGAGACGTCGGTCACGATCCGGCCCCGCTCGTCCGCGCCGTCCCAGTTCAGGCTCTTGGGCGGGAGACCGGTGCCCGCGAAGGTCTTGACCACCCGGCCGCGGTCGTCGGTGATTTCGACCTTCCACTCTTTGGGCGGCTGTTCGAACCGGATCGTCTTGGGCTCGATGACGAGGGCGGGCTTCACGGCCCGCTTGTCGATCGACACGGGCGCTTCCGTCGTCACCGCCTTCGGGATCCGGGGGATGCTCCAGCGAACCAGCATGGCCACCTGGTGCACGCTCCCGAGCGTGCCGAACGGCGCCAGTGCGTAATCGAGCTGGACCAGCGCCGTCGGCGAGACTTTCCACCGGAAGCCCAGGCCGGTCCGCAGCGGCGAGGGCAGCTTCGCGAGGCCCGAGGAGTTCCCGTAGTCGAGCGCCGTCTTGCCGAAGCGCTGATCCAGCGGCTGCTCCCACCCGGCCCGGACGAACGCGATCCCCGCCACCCCGTATTCCGCCCCGAGGGACAGCCGCGGCCGGCCGACGGAGTCGATGAACGAGGTCAGGTCCGCCGTCGTCAGGAGTTGGGATCCCCATAGTGGGGTCCGCAGGACCCCCCCGAGCCGGAAGGTCACCGGCAGGATCTCGCCGGCCCCGAGCGCGAATCCGAATCCCTGACCGAACCCCCCGATCGCCCCCATGTTCTGGACGGAGGCGCCCGCCGCCATCGTCCGGTCCAGGTTCTCCCACAGGACCCCGACGTCCGCGCCCAGACCGCCCGCCTGGAAATCGACTGACCGGGTCGGAACCGAGTCCCCGGTGACCGGGTCGGTCCGGTAACTGGCCGGATCCGCGCCGGTCAGCGACCGCCGGATCACCTTGAGGCTGGCGCCGACCGCGATCGATTCCGTCAGCGGCGCGGAATAGGTCACGAAGCCCATGAGGTCGGAGGCATCGCCGGCCGCCGCCCGCACGAGCGCCTGGGGGTCCGTCGAATCGAAACTGCCCGTGGCGAGCGCCATGAAGCCGGCGCCCCCGTTGCCGAACCCGAACGGCTGGCCCGGGAACTCCACCGCTCCCGTGACCAGGTACACCCCCGTGATCTGGTCGGATTGGTAGAGCTTGACGTATGAGAACGCCCCCTCGGGCGCCGTAAGGTTCGCAGTGCCCGCAGGATTCCAGTAGACGGAATAGATGTCCTCCCCGACCGCGGTGTAGGAGCCGCCCATTGCCACCGCGCGCACCCCGGCCGCGATCTTGAGGAAGTCCGCGCCGGCCTCGCCCCGCGAGAGCGCGGCGGCGGGCCCCGCGGCCAACGCCAAGCCAAGAACCAACGTGACAGACCACCGCCTCATGCGGATCGCCCGCCGTCGAGCGGAATCACGCACAGCGATCGGTACTCGGCCCCCTCCGGAGAAAGGAGGCTCTGGTGCAAAATCACGCGATTGATAAGGCATCTCCCCCCACCAGTGTCCCGCGATTCCCCTGCCAGTTCAACGTGGCCGAGATCGCAGGGCGGGCGGAACCGGGCCAGCGTCAGATGCGCCACGAAAGGCTTGTCATCAGCCCTCTCCAGACCCAGGGCGGCGGTCAGGGCCCGGACCCGCCGGACCAGGGCGGACAGGCCCCCCCCCGCCGACTCCAGCCCGATCCACAGCACCCGGGCCCGGCCGAACCCCGGAAACGCCCCGACGCGCCCGAGGCGCGCCTGGACCGGCGGTTCCCCCCGCAGGGACTCCAGCGAGTCCCGGAGACGGGCCACGTCCGCGTCCCCGATCTCCCCCAGGAAATCGAGCGTGAGATGGATCGCCTCCGGACGCGGCCACCGTCCCTCCGGAATCCGGGCCCGCAGCCGCTCGCTCGCGCGCGCCACTTCCGCGCGCGCCCCGGCCCCGATATCCGCCGCCACGAAACACCGCACGATCAGCCGGCTGATCCGGACAGCCGGGACAGGGACCGGCGGACGAGATCGAGGGCGAACGTCACCGCGTAGTCGCGCACCTGCGAGCGGCCGCCGCGGAACCACCGCCGCTCCGCCGCGTCGCCGCCCGCCCAGGCCGCGCCGAGATAGACCGTGCCCACGGGGTCCTCGGCCGTTCCGCCGTCTGGCCCGGCCCATCCCGTGGTCGACACGGCCAGATCCGCGCCCGATGCCTCCCGCGCCCGCCGCGCCATCGCCAGCGCGGCCTCGCGACTCACCGCCGAGTGCTCCGTCAGGAGGGCCGCATTGACGCCAAGCCAGCCCGTCTTGGCCTCATCCCCGTAGACCACCCAGCCGCCACGGACCGCCTCGGAGGCCCCCGGGACCGACGTCAGCCGGGCCGCCACGAGGCCACCGGTCAGCGACTCCGCTGTCGCCAGCGTGAGGCCCGCGGCCGCCATACGCCGGACGAGGTGCGCCTCCAGCGACTCCTCCTCCGTGGTCCAGACGGCTTCGCCGAGCGCGTCGCGGATGCCGCGATCCATCCCGTCGAATCCCGGCCACCCCGCGGGCGCCAGCAGGCGAAGCATGACCTCGCCCGAATCGATCTGGAGGGCGAACCGCACCTCCGGAGGCGCGCCGGCCCAGAGCGAGGCGACCCGCCGGTCGACCTCGCCCTCCGGCAGGCCGAGGATCCGGTATACGCGGGACCGCGGAGGCACGACGCGCGCGGCCAGGAGGCCGAATACGTGGTCCGCGGCTATGCGCTTCATTTCCGCCGGCACGCCGGGCAGCATGACGATCACGCCTCCGCCCGTCTCTACCCAGATGCCGGGCGCGGTCCCCACCGCGTTCCCGAGCGCGACGGCGCCGGCCGGCACGCGCGCCATGCGGCGTGCGCCGGCCGTCACCGTCGCGCCGCGTGCGCGGTAGATCTCCTCGATGCGTCCCATCGTTCCCGGGTCCTCGATCAGCCCAACCCCCAGCGCGGCCGCGACCGTCTCGACGGTCAGGTCGTCCCGCGTGGGCCCGAGCCCGCCCGTCATCCACACGACCTCGGCGCGAAGACGGGCGAGCGCGAGGGCGTCGAGGATCGCCTCAGGCACATCGTCGACCGCAAGTTCGAGAACGACGTTCCAGCCGCGTTTCGTCAGCTCCGCCGCCGCCCACTGCGCGTTCGTGTCCGCGACCCGCCCCGTCGTGACCTCGGATCCCACCGACAGGATCGCGAGCCGGCCGGGCGCGGATTGGCTGGCGGACCCGCTCATGTCCCGGTAAAATAGGTGCAAGTCGCCACCATGCTCCGCACCGACGAGAAACGCACCGCTCCCCGCGTCACGACGATCGTCCCGGTCAACTGCCGGGTGCTCGGCGCCGGCACCGTCGCGATCCCGAGCCAGCGGGGCGCCCCGCCCACCCGCGATTTCGCCGCCAAGACCGTGAACGTGAGCCGGGATGGCCTGCTCATCAACTGCGACGCGGATCTCCTCCTGGGAACGCCTCTCGAGGTTACGCTCAACGCTCCGAACGACGGACACGTGGTGCGCATCACGGCGGATGTCGCGTGGTCGCGACGCAACTCGATCAACCTCTTCGGACGGTACGCTGCGGGCCTCAGGATCAGAAAGGTCTCCGAAGCCGACCGCAAGGTGCTGACCGACTTCTTCAAGCCGCTCTAGCGCTCGCGGACGCGATCGCCGCGGTCGCGGACGCGACCGTTGCGGTCCTTCCCGGACCGCGCTCCCGCCTCAACACATCCTGCGCAAGAGCGACCGGATCTTCGGACCCGCTTCCCGGTCCTTGAGCCCGTACGCGAGGCAGGCCTCCACGTACCCGACCTTGTTCCCGACGTCGTAGCGGGTGCCCTGGAACCGGTACGCGAAGACTGGTTCCTCGGCGGCGAGGCGGGTGAGCGCGTCCGTGAGCTGGATCTCACCTTTGGCACCCCGGCGCGTGCGCTCGAGGATCGAGAATACGCGCGGCGAAAGAACATATCGGCCGACGATGCCGAGCCGGGACGGCGCCCGTGACGGCGAGGGCTTTTCGACCATCTCCCGGATCCGCATGACCCGGTTCGACACCCAATCCCCGGCGACTATGCCGTAGGACGACACCTGCGATGCAGGCACCTCCATGACCGCGATGACCGAGCCGCCGTACCGGACAGCCGTGTCCCACAACTGGCGCACGGCGGGCACCTCGGCATCGATGAGGTCGTCCGCGAGCTGGACGGCGAACGGCTCGTCCCCCACCAGCGTGCGCGCGCACAGGACCGCGTGGCCGAGGCCGAGCGGCTCCTTCTGTCGCGTGTAGATGAGATTCGCGAGATCGCTGATCCGGCGCACTTCGGCCAGGTTGGCCTTTTGCCCGTGCTGCCGCAGGAAGGCCTCGAGCTCGAGGGAACGATCGAAGTGGTTCTCGATCGCCTGCTTGTTGCGTCCCGTGATGACGATGACGTCCTCGACACCCGACGCCACCGCCTCCTCGACCACGTACTGGATGGCGGGCTTGTCGTAGATCGGGAGCATCTCCTTGGGCTGGGCCTTCGTCGCGGGCAGGAACCGCGTCCCCAATCCCGCCGCCGGAATGACGACCTTGCGCAGCGAGCCCTGTATCATCGTCGCCTCACCTCCCTGTTCGTTGTCCCTCGTTCCACGAGCCACGCCGTGACGATCCCCGCGAAATAGAGCGCGACGAGCGGCACGGCCAGCATCAACATCGTACCCGCATCCGGCGAGGGCGTCACCCATGCGGCGATCACGAGGCAGGCGATGATCGCCAGCCGCCATTGCCGCAACAGCGCCCTGGAGCGCAGGATCCCGGCCTTGGCGAGCGCGGCGGACACCACCGGGAACTCGAAAGCCACCCCGCATCCGCCCACGGTCCAGACGAGGAACTGCAGGTACTGGTCCACCGTCACCTGGGGCCGCATGTGCTCGGTCCGGAAGCCGAGCAGGAACGTCATCATCGCCGGCAGCAGGAACCGGTACGCGAACCAGCTCCCGAGGAGGAACATGCCCGAGCCGACGAAACCGGCCAGCGCCGCGAGCCGGCGCTCCCGGGCCTTGAGCGCGGGCGAGAGGAAGGCGGACACCTGCCATAGCCACACGGGGGAAGCCAGCAGCGCGCCGAGCACGAAGTCGAGTTTCACGACCGCCATGAATCCCCCGGCGGGACCCAGGTAGATGGCCGGCTCCCCCAGCGGCGCCAGCAGCCAGTCGAGCAGCGGCAGGGCCCGGGGCCAGACTGCGGCGCACGCGACCAGCCACGCGGCCAGGCAGATCAACAGACGGCGGCGCAGCTCCGCGAGATGGCCGAGTATCGTGAGCCGGGGGGACGAGGCCACGGTCAGGCTCCGGACCGCGCGTCCGCCGCTAGAATCTCAGGCGCAGGGCGATGTTCCCATACGGGCCGTAGATGGGCCGGATCGGCGCGACGTTGGTGGCACCGCCCGCGTTCGTGGTCACCACCTTCACCAACCCGCGCGTCTGCCGGTACCCGGCGATGACGTCGAAGAAGGTCTTCCCGATGGGGAACGAGAAGCCGGCCTGTCCATAGCCGCCCCACGCCGAGCCCTTCTTCCCGCCCGTGTACGGATCGTTGTTAATCAGCTTGAGGACCGTCGAGTCGTACGACACGAGCGTCACGCCGGCGCCGAAAATCCAGTGGTGCCACCCGAGCGCCATCCCGAGATCGAGGAACGTCTGGTCCGTCTTCCACTCCGTGAAGTTCCCCGCCTTGCGCTTGTACCCCCCCGTCAGGGACTTGTACAACCATGGCACGACGAGGACCGCGTCGAGAGCCTTGCCGAAGCCCGAGGGCTTCCGGGTGTAGTACCAACTGCCGATCCCGGGCGCCACGGTGAGGTAGATCGCCGCCTCCGGGTCGTCCGGCGCGAGGTTCCATCGCCCCTCGATCTTTCCGCCACCTCGGTCGCTGTCCTGTACGTAGGCCACGATTCCGACGTCGGCTTTGTGCCCCCCCGGCACGCCGGCCAGGGCGGGCGACGCGAATACCGCGATCGTCAGCGATGCCAGTACCAGGTTACGCATCTTTCTTTACCCCCCGGCGATTCCGCGCGCGTGGCTCCACGGTCTCCACGCCCTCGCCGGACATGCCCTTCTTGAACTCGCTGATCGCCTGCCCGAGCGAGCGGCCGATCTCGGGGATCCGATTCGCCCCGAACAGGAGCATGGCGATGGCCAGGATGGCCACCAACTCCGGAAATCCGATATTTCCCATGACGTTATCCTTTCCTTCCTGCGACCTTGGCGGACGGGGCCGCTTCCAGGGCACCTTTGGTCGGCGCCTGCTCGAAATCCACGGGGTAGCGGCCGTCGAAACAGGCCAGGCAGAACCCGGCCTTCACGTTTCGGACGGCCTTGAGCAGGCCCTCAACTGAAATGTATTCCAGGCTTTCGACGTTCAGGAACTTCCGTATCTCCTCCCGAGAGTGCGTCGCCGCAATCAGCTCCTCGCGCGTCGGGAAATCGATCCCATAGAAGCACGGCCACTTGTGCGGAGGAGACGAGATCCGCACGTGGATCTCCTTCGCGCCCGCGTCGCGGATCATCTTCGTGATCTTCCTGAGCGTCGTGCCCCGGACGATGGAATCGTCCACGAGCACGACGCGCTTGCCCTCGATGGCCGCCCGCACGGGGTTGAGCTTGATCTTCGTGCCGAAGTCCCGGATGTGCTGGGACGGCTCGATGAACGTCCGACCGACGTAGTGGTTCCGGATCAGCCCCGCCTCGTAGGGAATCTTGGAGAAGTCCGCATACCCGAGGGCCGCCACCAGCGCGGAGTCCGGGACGGGCACCACCACGTCCGCCCGCGCTGGAGCTTCCCACGCGAGCTGGCGGCCGAGTTCCTTGCGTATGGCCTGGACCGAATGACCGAAGATCAGGGAATCCGGCCGCGAGAAGTAGATGAACTCGAAGATGCACATGGCCGCCCGTGCCGGCTCGAAGGGACGGTACGAGGCGAGTCCGGCCTTGTTGATCACGAGGACCTCGCCCGGCTCGACGTCGCGCACGTACTTGGCCTCGATCAGGTCGAACGCGCACGTCTCGGACGCCACCGCCCAGGCGCCGTTCTTGAGCTTGCCCAGCGCGAGCGGACGGAACCCGCTGGGATCCCGCACCGCCACGAGGGTATCCTCGCTCATGAGGGTGAGCGAGAACGCTCCCTTCATCGGCTTGAGACCGTTGACGACACGCTCGCCAAAATCCTTCCCTTCCGCAAGACGGATCGCGTGCATCATGCACTCGCTGTCGGTCGTGCCGCCCAACTCGACGCCCTGGCTTTCCAGCGTGGAGCGGATCTCGGGCGTGTTAACGAGGTTCCCGTTGTGGGCCACTGCCACCGAGCATCCGTCACCGCAGCGCCCGAGGAACGGGGATGCGTTGCGGACGTGACTGCCCCCCGTCGTCGAGTAGCGCACGTGCCCGATCGAGAGCATCCCCGGCAGGGCTTCGAGCACGTCGCGGGTGAAGATGTCGGCAACCTGCCCCTGCGCCTTGTGCAACCTGACTTCGGTCCCGGTGGAGGCTGCGATGCCCGCGGCCTCCTGCCCGCGATGCTGGAGCGCGTACAGTGCCAGGTAGGCAAGGTTCGACGCCTCCGGGTGGCCGAAGATCCCGCAGATCCCGCACTCCTCCCGGGGACGATCGCCGGCGAAATCGGGCAGGGCATTCATCATCTGGCCGTGGTCATTATAACGCCGCCAAGTGGACTCACTCGAAGAGGCGCTTCAGCGTCCGCTCCCGGGCATCGGCGAGCCGCGGAATACCGACACCTACCCGTTCCCTCGTGCCGGCTCGAACCCGCAGGGCGTCGCCGCCGACGCGTCCCAGCACCGTCACCGTCACGCCGCGGGCGACCGATCTGAAGTCCCCCAGCGCCCGCTCGGGCAGGCTCACGATCGCGCGCGAAGGCCCCTCCCCGAAGTAGAACTCCGCCACCGCGCCGGCCGGTTCCCGCACGTCGATCCCGCAGCCCAGCATGGGGACATCCGCGTCGGCGCCCGAGACGCAGCACTCGGCCAGCCCCAGCAGAAAACCGCCGTCGGCCAGGTCGTGGGCCGACGAGAGCAGCCCCCGCTTCGCGCCCTCGATCAACAGGGCGTGCAGAGCCAGCTCCGACTTCCAGTCGACGGCAACCGGCACCCCCCCGAATCGTCCGGCGAAATGCGCCTGGTAGGCGCTCGCGTTAAGCGAGACACGCCCCGGCCCCAGCAGGACCACCAGGTCCCCCTCCCGGCGGAACCATTGAGGCACGGGCGGGTATCCGTCGAGGACGCCGAGCATGCCGATGATCGGGGTGGGGTCGATCCCGGCCGCCTGATGCTCGTTGTAGAAGCTCACGTTTCCGGACACGACGGGAGTCCGGAGGCGGCGGGCGGCGAGCGCGATGCCGCGCACCGCTTCGCGGAACTGCCAAAGATTCCCGGGACGGTCCGGATTGGGGAAGTTGAGCCCATTCGTGAAGGCCAGGACCTTGCCACCGGCGCAGGCGACATTGCGGGCCGCCTCCGCCATCGCGAGTTGGCCGCCGATGAACGGATGCGCGGCCACGAGCCGCCCCGGCCCGTCGACCGTGATCGCGATGCAGAAGTCCGTGCCCTTGAGCCGGAGCACGCCGGCGTCCGACCCCGGGAGGATCGCCGTGTTCGTCCGGACCATGTGGTCGTACTGGCGCCATACCGGGCGCTTGGAACCCAGCGATGGATCGGCCAGCATGGAGAGGAGGTCGCGCTGGGGATCGCACCGCCGGCGAAGCGGCGGAGCCTTGGGGTACGCCAGCCGCACCGGCTTCGGGAGCGGGCACAACGGCACGCCGTCGGCCATCACCGCGGGCGGGATGTCGACGACGAGCCGGCCGTGGTGCATAAGACGCACGCGCTTGTGGGACCGGACCTTGCCGACCACGGCGAACGGGATGCCGTACTTGCGCACGACCGCCCGGACGGCTTTCCACTTCCGGGGCTCGACGACGAAGAACATGCGCTCCTGCGATTCCGAGAGCAGAATCTCGTAGGGCGTCATCCCCGCGGCGCGCTGCGGGATACGATCGAGGTCGACGTCCATGCCCGAGTTCCCCTTGGCCGACATCTCGATCGTCGAGCACGTGAGCCCGGCCGCCCCCATGTCCTGCATACCGACCAGGAGGTGCTTGGTGCACAGCTCGATGGACGCCTCCATCAGGAGCTTGCCGAGGAAGGGATCGGATACCTGCACGGCGCTGATCCCGCCCCCCTCGTCCTTCCGCTTCTTCGTGAACCCCTGCGAAGCCAGCAGGGAGGCACCGTGTATTCCGTCACGCCCCGTCATCGACCCCATGTATACGACGAGGTTGCCCGCCCCCGCCGCCTTCGCCCTGGTCAGGTCCTTGGGGTCGATGACCCCGACCGCCATCGCGTTCACGAGGCAGTTGTACTTGTAGCTCGGCGAGAACTCGAGCTCGCCCCCGACGGTCGGGATGCCGATGCAGTTCCCGTATCCCCCGATGCCGGCCACGACCCCGGTCACGATCCGCCGCGTCTTCGGGTCGTTTGGAAGCCCGAACCGCAGCGAATCCATGAGCGCGATCGGCCGGGCCCCCATCGTGAAGATGTCCCGGAGGATGCCGCCCACGCCCGTGGCCGCGCCCTGGTACGGCTCGACCATCGAGGGGTGGTTGTGGCTCTCGACCTTGAGCAGGACGGCGAGGTTGGGCGCCAGCCGGACCCCCCCCGCGTTCTCCCCCGGTCCCTGCAGGACAAGCGGGCCCTTCTTCGGGTACATGGCGATGATCCGGCGCGAGTGCTTGTAGGAGCAGTGCTCGGACCACATCACGGAGAACATGCCGAGCTCCGCGTACGTGGGGGTACGGCCGAGCGAGCGCACGATCGCGCGATACTCGGCGGCCGTCAGCCCCAGCTTCGTGGCCAGGGCCGCGTTGACGACCGGATCTCCGGGAGCCGGGACAGGCCTCATGGAACGGGGGTATTCTACATGAACCGCGGGCGTCATGGGTGTTAAAATCCCCTCATGAGCACATTCCCCCGCACCACCGTCGGCGGCGTGTCGGTCTCCCGCATGATCATCGGCACCAACTGGTTCCTCGGGTTCAGCCACACCACCGCGGCCAAGGACAACCTGATCAAGTCCACGATGGACGCCCGCAAGGTCGCGGACGTCATCGAGGTCTTCCTCAACGCCGGCGTGGACACGATCATGGGGCTCCACCAGTGGCCGGTCATGCGGGACGCCGTCAAGGAAGCCCAGCAGCGCACGGGGAAGAAACTGATCGTCGTCTCGACACCGCACCTGCCCGTCACTCCCGAGACGCCCGCGCAGGGCCTGGACCTGGGCGAAGTCGCGAAGATACTGGACGCGGAGCGGGCGCTTGGCACGACGTTCTGCTTCCCGCACGGCGTCACCGTGGACGCGCTCCTCGACCGGTGCACGCGCCAGATCCGGCACCTGCCTCCCGTCATGAAGATGATCCGCGAGCGCGGCCTGATCCCCGGGCTTTCGACGCACATGCCCGAATCCGTGATCTATGCGGACGAGTCCGGGCTCGACGTCGAGACCTACATCCAGCTTTACAACTCGATGGGGTTCCTGATGCAGGTCGAGGTGGACTGGATCGCGAACGTCATCCGCAACGCAAAGAAGCCGGTCATGACGATCAAGCCCTTCGCCGCCGGCCAGCTCCGGCCCTTCCAGGCCCTGCATTTCGTCTGGAACACGCTCCGCGACCAGGACATGGTGACCGTGGGCACGATGACGCCGGACGAGGCGAAGGAGTGCGTGGAGCTATCGCTTGCCATCCTCGAGCGCCGCAAGGCCGACGTCACCCTCCAGGAAACCCGCTCGAAAGGCTCGATCAAGCCAAGAGCCTAGCTCCCGGACGGGTGACAGTGGCCGAAGTCGCAAGAGCGCGCCGCATAGGCGGCGACATAGGTTAGGCGACTGCAGGTCTGGCCGCGCCTGCTCGCAGACGGAGTTGCGTCGTCCGCTCCTGCGGACGGCAGCAACTCCGGGGGTCCGTCCTCGGACCCGCTCTGCAGGCAGGCGCTCGCCAGCAGTTGGTAATGGAGCCAGCTCGCTTGGGCCTCAGCCGCGACAGGCGCGCGGGTTGCGACAAGGCCACTGGCAGGACCCGTCCGGGAGCCGGGCCTAGAACTTGACGAAGAGCGAGAAGCAGTTCGTGGGCTCGAACGAGTCGATCACGCGGAACGGCAGGTACGCGTAGTCGAGATGGTACTCGGCCTCGGGGCCCAGGACCGTCGACCGGAACTGCCAGCCACCCCCGAGCGTGAACGACGTCCCGCCGTATCGGTTGTAACTTCCCCCCGCGCGAACCGCGAGATGCCCCGCCTGGAGCCACTCCACCCCCACCGCGACCTTCGTGTTCTGCTCCGTGTTTAGGAGGGCGTCCGCCGCCACCGTGAGGGCGTGCGGATACCAGCCGCGCGTCCAGCTCAATCCCCCGCGCACGGTGATCGGCAGGGGCTCGCCGGCCTCGAGGTGCTTGATCGGGTTGCCGAGGTTCGTGATCGACAGCCCGTACCGGATCGGGTACCGGCCGGTGCCCTGGCTGAGCATCCCCAGATCGACGGCGACGGAGGTCGCCCGGATGTCCCCCAGGGCGGAATTGAAGACCTTGATGCTCACGCCGCCCGCGCCGCCCAGGCCGCCCATCCGCCGCGCGAAGGTCATGAGAATCGCTCCGTCGCTCACCGCCACCGGCTCGTCGATCGCGTCCTGGTTGGCGATGTCCGGGAGGGACCGGAAAAGCACGCTGCCGGCCCAGATCCCGAAGGACCCGAGGGGCACCGAGTAGGACGCGTACTCCGTGCGGTTGTCGGCCACGCCCGGCCAGTGCATGAGCATGAGCGACCGGGCCCCGACCGGGGCCAGCATGGCCGGGTTCACGAGCAGGGCCGAGAGGTCGCCGGCCAGCGCCGTCCCCGCGCCTCCCATCGCCAGACTGCGCGCGCCCGCCTGAACCTTGAGGAGTCCCGCCCCGGTGGTGCCGACCCCGGCCGCCCGGAGCGGCGCGGGCACGGCGGCCAGCAGGGCGAGGAGAACGGCGATGGACCTCACCGGATCACCGCCACGGTCCGGAAGTCCCGCTTGCGGTTGACCTCGAGCACGACGAGGTAGACGCCGCTGGCCACCAGTTCCCCGTTGCCGTTGGTGCCGTCCCAGACGAGGGGCGGCAGGCCGTAGTTGTGCGAGTTGAACGGGGTATCCTGCGTGTAGGGACCCTGCTGGTCCTGGTCGTAGAGCTTGCGGACTAGTTCGCCCGCCTGGGTCCATACCGACACCCGGAGCCGGCCTGGCTCCGTGATCTGGTAAATGATATCGAGCCGCTCGCCCCGCGCCGGCCGCATGCGGTTCCGGTTGAGGTAGGTCCGGTTGGTCGGCAGCACGACGTCGATGATCGTGCTCGGGTACGCGTCACCGAGGTTCCCCGCCGCGTCGATGGGCCGGATGATGTACAGGTACCGCTTGCCGTAGGTCGGCACGGTCAGGTCCACGAAGAAGAGATCCGTGCATGGGGTGGGATTGAGGCGGAGCAGGGACGACCCGCCGTCGTCGCTCCGGAAGATCGCGTAGCCGGCCAGCGGGGCGAAGCTGCCGTTCGTCGCCGCGGTCCAGGACAGCCGCACGGCCCGGGGACCTGAAGGGTCCATCCGGGCGACGGGCTGGCCCCGCCCCGACGCCGGCCGGAAGGGAATCGCGGACAGGAACGACGGCCGGCGGTCCGGACAGCACGGCACGAACATGTACCAGTACGTCTGAAGGTTCGTCAGGGGGGGGGACCCGGCAAGGGTCGTCAGGTACTCGTCCTTTACGGCTCCCGCATTCGTGACCGGCGAGCCCCGAATGCCGGCGAACGGCCCGCCGGGGTCCGTGGACCTGAAGATGCTGTAGCTGGCGACCGTTGGTTCCGGGTAGGGATTAGACGGCCAGAACAGCTTGACGTACCCGTCCCCCGGCTGAACAGTCAACGGCGTCGCGCTCAGCGTGTGGCCCGAATCCACGAGCGCCGTCACCGTCATCGGCACCACGCCCCCAATCGCGTCCGAGAACGCGCTGGCCCCGCACGCCGAAAGCGTCTGGATCCGGTACGTGTAGCTGGCGCCGTTCGCAAGCCCCTGGTCCCAGAACATCCTCGTATCCAGATCGTGCAGCGTGCCGCCGGTCACTCCTTCGGCTCCCACCGGGGCGTAGGTCGAACCACCGTCGGCGCTCCGCCAGATCTCGTAGCCCGCGGTGACGCCTCCCCCGGCCTCCCCCGTCGGGGACCAGGTGAGGACGGCCCAGGAGTCCCCCCCATATGCGGTGGCGGAGATCCACGGGACCGCCTCGACCACGTCGGCCGACTGCGTCCACAACTGCGGCGGACTCACCACCGCAGCCGCGCCGCATCCCGTACCGCCGGTCGCGAACGCGGTGAGCGTCGTCGACCACGAAATCGAGACGCAGGTCGGCGAGGCGCTGAGAGAGAAGCTGAGCAGGCCGAACGGAGGCAGTTCCACGGCCTGCGCGCTCCACACGAAGAGCGTCCCGGAACCGGGCTGGGAGATCACGGCGGGCGCCCCGAACGGGGCGGGCTGGCCGGACGCATAGACGCCCGCGGCCGGGGGCAGGGTGTCCGTGATCGTGATATCCATGACGGTCGCGGTGCCAGTGTTCAGGAGCGCGATCGCGTAGTTCCGGCTGTCTCCGGACTTGACGAGGTTCACCTGGTAGGCGTGGCCCAGGATGAATCCCGGCGCGCTCGCCGCCGCCTCGACCGTGGTCGCCCCAGTGGCCGCGACCCACACGGTCGAGCCCACCCAGGCGGCGTCGCATGTCACCCCCACGGTGCCCGTGATCGTGAAGGTGTAGGTCGAGAGCGGCGCCATGGTCAGCCCGGTGGCGCTCCACGCGTAGATCGTCCCGGTCGCCCCCGAAGTGACGGCCACCGAGAATGCGTCGTCATGCCAGGTCGTCGTGCCCGTGACCTGCGGCGCCACCGTGTCCACGAGCTCGATCGACGTTATGGACTCGTCTCCCGTGTTCTCGACCACGACCTGCCAGCTCACCGCACCGCCCGAGACCGGGGCGGCGGGAGTCTGACCGACCGAAATCCCGACGTTCACGGTGGCCGCCGCGGCCCCCGCAAGGCAGGCGGCGACGACGGCCGGCACCAGGCGCGAAATCGGCATCCGGTTCCCCATCCTAGAAGTTGAACATGAACGTCCCGAAGAAGGAAAATGCCTTGAAACTCGATATCGGCGTCGTGAAGTCCTTGACCTGGTCGAACTGCGCGCGGAACCGCAGATTGATGCCCTTCAGCATCTCGTATTCGAACTCGGTGAAATCCTGGAGCTCCTGGGCCTTCCGGTTCCCGAAGGTCTGCCCGATCGCCTCGTTGTTAATGAAGTTCATCCGGAAGTTGTGGCGGATCGTGAACAGGTTCGTGAGCTTGAGCCGCCACCAGATCAGGGGGATGTCGAGCCCCGCGCTCTTGCTGTAGCTCAAGGATGCGCTCGGCTGGAGGCTCCGCTGGATGGTCTTGACCACGGGCGGAATCCTCGTCATCGACACGTCGGCGGACATCGAAACGTTCCCGCTGAGATTCTTGACCGGACTGAACCCCATGCTGCCCGTCGCGTTGTGGTTCTCGGTGATGTTCGTCGGCTGATCCCTGAAATCGAAGGTCGTCGCCTTCCGGAAGTTGTACGTGGACTCCAACCCGTCGAACTTCATCCAGAAGAGCGGGGTCACGCCGAAAAACTTGGTAATGAGCTCGTGCCGCGTCAGCGAGAATCCGGTTCCCGCGGTCGTCGACGTCGTCCGGGTTCGAAGCTTCTGCTGGAGCAGAGTCGATTCGCGGAAACTCCAGTTTGGCGTGAACTGGAGGGCCCGGAGGAACACCATGCGCCCCCCCGCGACATACGTCTCGGCGAACGAGTTCGCGGCCGATAGATTGTCGTTCTTCCGGTCGATCCACCACAGGTCCCGGAGCGGCACCCGGCGCGTGACCGGATCGATGACCACCGTCTTGGTGCCGGTCGTCTGCGTCACGTCGTTGTAGGTCCCGCTCGTCTCGATCGTGTAGCCGAGGTTGAAACTCTGGTCGATCAGGGCCTTCCACCACTCGCCCGGCCGCAGATCGAGGTTGTTCGTGAGCATGCTGTTGCTCGCGAGGTTAGCCCGCGTGAAGTCGCGCGAGACCTTGCCGTTCCAGTTGGACGACGGCGTGACGCCCTTCATGCCGTCGATCCGGTTGTCCAACCCGGCGGAGACGTCCTGGAGGACGGGGACGAACCGGCCCGCGCTGTTGATCGAGTTCGGATTCTCGATGTTGGCCACCTGGAGCGACCCGATGATCCCGCGCGTCCGGTTCATGTGGTAGCCCGCCCGGGGCGAGGTCGCGTAACCGGGCAGGATCGGCACCTTGAGCTTCTTGAGAACGGCCAGCGGATGGTAGGTCGTGCGAGCGTCGTACTGCTCGTCCAGGGTCTCGGAGGTGCGGTCCACGAGATTCTTGAAGATCTCGGACGGCCCGTAGTTCGTCCGGTCCTTGGTGTAGCGGGCGGACGCGCGCGCCTCCCCTCCGCTTCCGAGCGGGATGACGCGGAACAGGTTCCCGTCCAGCGGCGCGCGCACCTGGGGCTGGGCCGACCACGTAACCCGGTTGTAGTCCGCCCCGGCCACCCCGGTCAGATATGCGACCGTCTGTTCCGACCGGTTCGCGGACACGTCCACCGACACGGGGGCGAGGTGCTGGCTCGACACGGTGACCTGGTACGAGTCGGCTTGCGTGTCCGGCGAGAAGAAGTACACGGGGTCGTCGCGGTGCGAGCTCTCGACGTAGGCGACGTCGTGCTGCCAGTTCCCCGTGATCGGGAGCTTCGGGATCTGCCGGATCTGCAGGTTCGACCCGATGGACCGGCGGTGCTGGTCGTTCGCGATGAATGCGGCCTGGTCCAGCAGGCGGAAGTCGTTGTCCAGCTCCCGGTAGGTCGTGTCGAGGATGATGCCGGCGTTCGCCGGCAGTATCTCCTGGTTGGGATCGACGATGAAGGTCGAACCCATGGGCGTGGACATCCTGACGTTCACCTTCCGGGCGATGCCCGTCTTGTGCGCGGGAGTGACGAGCCGGATGTTGTTGATCCAGAGGCTCTCGGTCGCGGCCGACGCCGCCGGGTCGTACCGGATCACGCCGATCGCGAACTGGCGCACGCCCGAGAGGGTGGGCGTGCCGACGCGCGCCCGGTTGCGCTGGTCGCGGAGGTTGATCACGACGGTCTGCCAGCCCGGCCCGATGTGGTCCAGGGGCACGTTGAACTGGAAGTAGTTGCTGTCGTCGCCTCCCGCCCGCAGGAAGAGGATCTCGCCGTTGTTCTCGTTGAACACGTGCGCCTTGAACACGTCGAGACGCAGCTCCTCGTAATCCAGGAGGTTGACGGGCGTCGGAAAGGCCCGCGAGGCGAAGTAGTTGCCCCCGAGGTCGTCGTAGAGGTTGTAGTCGAGCTTGAGGGCCTGCTCCCGGCGCTCGGCATCGGTCTCGCGCACCTGGTAGTAGGTCAGCAGCGGCACGTACTCGGCCGCCGTCTCCTCGCTGATCGCGCTCACGTTGAATCTCGTATTGTCCACCGGCAGCGTGCTCCCCGGCGTCGTCCGCAGGACCCAGCGGTTGCCGGTCACCCCCAGGCTCTCGATCCTGATCTTGCCGGACGGGTGGGCGCCCGAGGCGTCGCCCTGGAGCCAGATGCGCATGTGCCGGATGACCGACTTGTCGGGGGCGTCGGGCGTCTTGGCGAAGGTGACGGTCAGGTTGGGCACGGCCTCGGTCTTCACCACCAGGTCCCCGGCCAGGCTGGTGAAGGAAAGCGGGATCTTGACGTAGTTCCAGCCGGTCCAGGACACGCGCATCCGGTACTCGAAGTACTGGTTCCGCGTGTCGAGCACGCCGTTACCGTTCATGTCCTCGGTGTTCAGGAGCGTCCCGCCGGGCCCCGGGTACCCGGTGCCGTTGATCGTCATCACGCCGTTGCCGCCCCAGAACGGGCTCCCGTCGTGGTTGATCCCCGTATCCTCCCCCGCGTTCAGGACGAAGTCCCCGTTGAGGTCCTCGGTATCCAGCGCCGGGTGGGTAGCCGCGTTCCCGTTGCCGTCCTCGGACACCACGCCCAGGCTGACCGAGAGCATGTTGTTGCTGTTATCGCCGTACACCCACATCTCCAGGTACTGGTAGTTCGTCAGATCGAGCCCCACCGGCGACAGCACGTACCGGAGCCCCTCCCACTGCCCGGGCCCCAGCCCTTCGTAGTTCAGGTCCAGCGTCCGCGCCAGGTCCGAGAAGTGCCCTCCCTGCTCGGTCTTCCAGGCCAGCTTCGCCGTCCGATTGGCTTGGCTCGTCGTCGGCGTCTCCGGCGCGGAACCCGGGAACCAGCTCGACGCCTCCGACCCCGCGTCGATCACGTCGTCCACGCCCTCCATGCTGTCGATCATGGCCACGCCCTTCTCCGCGACGCCCGACGGGTCGTACGAGTTCGGATTGATGTTCGAGCGCGCCACCTCGCCCCTGATCTCCATCTCGAGCGGCACGACGGCGCGCTGGAACCCCGGCAGGACGCGCAGGACCTCGGACAGGTCGCCCCGGGACAGGAACGTCCGTCCGTCCAGCCCCGCGATCGACGTGGCTTTCGGCGCCGCGGAGGGCGAAGGCACGTCCTGGGGATTCTGCGCCGCGTTCGACAGGTAGGTCACCCCGAGCCCCGACCGCTCCGACATCGCGTACTGCGCCCGAGCCCCCCACAGGAAGCTCTGGAACTGGCCCCCGAACGGCAGGTACTCGTAATCGATCTGGATCCGGGAGTCGTACCGGATCTGCTCGGGGCGCAGGAAGGTCACGTTCCCGAAGTCGTAGTCGATGAAGTAGTCCACGTCCCGCATGAGCACCCGTCCGTCCATCGTGACGCGCTCGCTGCCGCGGACGATGCTGATGTTCTTGAGGCGGAATGACGTCGCCCGCACGAGGAAGCTCATGACGAGCTTGTACCGGGGACTCGAGAACCGTGTCATCGTCCCGTAGCCGTAGGCGTTACCTCCCGGCTTGGTGGCGCTCTGCCACCACGGCTGGTTCGCCGCGTCCCATGCGAAGGGCTGCTCCGTCGCCGGCGCGTCCATGTAGTCCGCGTTGTTCGGCGGAACGCCGCAAGCGGACCCGAGGGCGCGGTTCGGATAGCTCGTGTAGTGTCCCGCCGGGTCGTAGTAGGGCGAGGATACATCCGGCGAGAGCCTCGGGTGGCCGCCCCGCCCCGCGGCCCCCAGGACTTTGAGGACGCCGAAGTCGTAGAAGTCGGAATCCAGGAGAGGGTTGATGATGCCGAGCACCTCGTTGCCCGCCGAGTCGTAGACGCGGATCGTGAACTCGGCGTCGAAGTCCTTGGGCACGATGTTGCGGAAGCCGAGCTGGTACCAATTCGTGATCATGTGGGCGTCGCCGGCCCCCGTATGGGGCCCGTCGAAGATCAGGTGCGCATCCCCCGTCGTGTCAGCCCAGAAGGTCGTCGTGATGTCCCAGTTCGACTTGAGGTTGCAGAGCGTCTCCGAATTGATGCGCGCCCCCGGCAGCCCGCCGAAGTTGACCGGAAGTCCGTCCCCGTAGGTGAAGGACACGGCGATCGCCGCCGTGTTCGAGATCGTGCGGTTGAAGGTCAGGACGCCGGTGGCGTAGTCGATCGAGTAGTCGACGCCCTGGTACAGGGGATCGAAGTGGAAGGTGCCGACCTGCATAGTGACACCCGGCACGTCGTTCGACGCCAGCCCGTCGTCCAGCCAGACCTGCTCCGATCCCGGCTTGATCCCCAGGTGGGTCTTTACCATCGCCGGGTTCGTGATGTAGAAGTACCGGTTGGCCACGTAAGAGTAGTCGAAGAACTCCGGCTTCTGCCGGGAGGCCGTCCCCACGAACTGCTCGCTCGCGTTGATCCCCTGGGTCTGGGTCGCCACGCCCGTGACCTTCAGCCGCTCGAGGGGACGCGCCTGGAGGCGCACGCCGAAGAGCGTCTTGTTGTAACCGGTGAACTCGGTGTCGGAAAGCTGCAGGTTGATGTCCCCGAACTCGGCCCGCTCGATGGTCTCCTGCGGTTCGCCCTGGTAGACCACCTGGATGCGCTGGCGCGTCGTCTCGGGGGCGGTGTCGTCGTAGTCCACGTCGACCGTGATCTTCTTCCCCACCGTGCCCATCAGCCGGACCTGCAACTGCTGCTGGAGGTCGAGCCGCTGGTTCTGCGCCCCCGAGATCTGGGACGTCCCCGGCGAGTTCTTGGGCGTCCGGATCGTGTAGCCGAGGGACACGACCTTGCGGCCGGAAACGGATAGCTGGCTCTCGCCGAATCCGTACTCGACCTTCGGGATTTCGCTGATCACGACCGCGCCCTCCGGCCGCGCGCGCCCCTCCTCCGACGGCGTCGACAGACGCCCCTGCTCATCCACCCCCCGGACCGTGTAGTAGTACGTCAGGCCGTTCTCGGGCGGCCCCGTGGACGCCCCCTCGGTGTCCGAAAACTCCGTACCGGTCACGAGGGACCGGTTGACGGGCACCGGCCCGTAGACGCCCTCCTCGGTCGAGCGGTACACGTTGTAGCCGAGGATGCCGGGGGCCGGGGAGGGCAGCCATGACAGGTTCACGCTCTTGTCGGCACCGATCGCGACGAGGGCTTCCGGCGGCGGCGGGCCTCCGCCATCCGGCATCCCGGCTTCGCTCCCCAAGCCGGGAACAGGCTGGCCTTGGATCTCGCCGGGCATCTGCGCCGATTCGGTTCCCACCGGGGCGGCGGCCTCCCCGCCGGTCGCCGAAGCGGTCAGGGCTGGCATCCCGCCGGACGGCGAGAAAGCCGTAGAAGCAATCGAGACGGCGGGTTCTGACCGGGCTTGGGCCTGCGGCTGCATTGGAGCCGCCGCGGGAGCCGCGCCCAACGCGGGCCCCGCGAGCAGTCCGACGGCGATCAGTGCCCCCAGATGCACGCCCAAGATGACCTCCCGCGAACAGACGCGCACGCCGGTGATCGTGACGCCCATCCGGGGGCGTTACGTCCCGACGCCGGCCCTCAGCTCCCCTTAAGCGCCCGTCCCGGACGTCGCCCGGCCCGCGAGCTCCGGCACGCGATCATCCCGCCGCGCCGGTTCGGTCCCGGCCTCGCCGCGCGCCGGCTCGGCCAGGAGCGTTTCCAGTTCCTGGGCGACCGCGCGGTCGGAGTTGCGCCCCGACGCTCTGAGGGTCTCGATCTCTCCCCAGCGATCCAGCGACCAGCACATGGTTACCCGGTCCTCCCCGTCAGCCCGCGACCTTGACGAGATACCCGAGGAGCGCCCGCACCGGGCATCCGGTGGCTCCCGCCTGGGTGTAGGCTCCCTCGCGGTCCGACCACGCCGTCCCCGCGATGTCCAGGTGCGCCCACGAGGCGCCTCCGACGGCATCCTTGAGGAACAGCCCGCCCATGATCGTGCTGGCTTCCTTCCGGGTCGCCGTGTTGCGGAGATCCGCCACCCGGCTCTTGAGCATCTCCTCGTAGTCCTTGACCAGCGGGAGCTGCCACATCGGCTCGCCCGCGGCCTCGCCGGCCGCGATGAGCGCCGTCACGAGAGCCTGGTCCGTCCCCATGATCGCGGTCACGCCCGTCCCCAGCGCGGTCACCGCCCCGCCCGTCAGGGTCGCGATGTCGATGACGTGGTCGGGCTTCTCCTTGACCGCGTGCGCGAGCGCGTCGGCGATTATCAACCTGCCCTCGGCGTCCGTATTGAGGACTTCGACTGTCTTCCCGCTGGCGAGCTTCAGGACGTCTCCGGGCTTGATGGCCGAGCCTGATGGCATGTTCTCGACCGCCGGGATGTACCCGTCGATCTGGATCGGAAGCTTGAGCGCGTCCGCGGCTTTCATCACGGCCATGACCGTCGCCGCCCCCGCCATGTCGCACTTCATCGTCTCCATCGACTCCGCCGGCTTGAGGGAGAGGCCGCCCGAGTCGAAGGTCACGCCTTTGCCGACCAGCGCGATCCGGGTCTTGGGCTTGCTCCCCTGGTACTTGAGGTAGATGAACACCGGCGGGTTGACGCTCCCCCGTCCGACGCCCGCCACGCCGCCCATTCCCATGCGCTCCAGCGTCTTGAGGTCGAAGACCTTCGCCCGGACGCGGCCGCCGAGCTTCGAGGCGCGTTCCGCCAGCTTCTGCGGAGTCAGGTGGGACGGCGGCTCGTTGACGAGGTCCCGGGCCAGCACGGCCGCATTCGCGGCGGCTTCGCCTAGCGCGGCCCCCGCGTTGATTTCCTTCGCCCCCGCGTCCTCCGGGTGCAGGAGAACGGCATGCTCGAGCGGCCCGGGCGTCCCGTCGGACGTCGTCTTGTGGGCCGTGAACCGGTACGATCCCAGGATCGCGCCCTCGACGATGGCCTGCGCGCACCGCCGAACCTTCCCCGCGTCGCCCTTCTCGGGGAACAGGATCGTGACGCCCTTGAGATGGGCCGCCGCGGCCGCCTTGCACGCCACGGCCGCGCCGCGCCGGTAGGCCTCGTCACCGAGGCCCTGGAGCGGCCCCACCCCGGCCAGCAGGACCCGCCGGGCGGGATCCTCGTCTTCCGGATGCACGAGCGCGACCTGGGCCACCTTGCCCGTGAAACCCTCGTGCCGAACGGCCACCATCAGCCGCTTGAGCGAGGCCTCGCCGCCCTTCCACCCCATCGGTGCCGGCGCCCCTTCCGCCATGAAAACGACCAGCGTCTGTTCCGAGCCCTTCCACCGCGAGAGTCCGAGGACCTTCACCTGCACTTTGAGCCTCCTTGACGGGACCGCCCTCTACTGTTGATTCTATTGATACTGCATAGAATATTCCGTTGAGCGGACCGGTCACTTATGGTATCATGCGCGCTACCGTGAACAGAAGCCCCATCCGCGATCGTGCTTTCATCAGCGTTCCCGCGATGATCACGGGCCTCCTGACCGCCACTCTCCTGGCCGGCTGTAACCGCGAGCCCGACGCCGTGCTTATCGGCGTGAGCTGTCCCCTGACCGGCGACCAGGCCAAGATCGGCTCCGACATGCTGCACGGCGCCGAACTCGCGGTGGCCGAGGCCAACGCGGCCGGGGGCCTGTTGGCCAAGCCGGTCCGCGTCTTCGCCCTCGACGACCAGCACAACGCGACCCAGGCGGTCGCCGCCGCCCACCGCTTCGTCTCCTCGAAGGCCGTGCTCGGCGCCATCGCGCACCTCAACTCCGCCTGCAGCCTCCCCGCCTCCGACATCTACGCCCGCGGCGGGCTCGTGCAGGTCACGCCGTGCTCGACGAACATCGGCCTCACGCGGCGCGGCCTCCAGACGCTCTTCCGCATGTGCGCGCACGACGGCACCCAGGGGTCGGCGGCCGCCGTCTTCGCGGTGCGGACGGTCAAGGCCGTGCGCGTGTTCGTCCTGGACGACAAGTCGACGTACGGGCAGGGCCTTTCGGACGAGTTCGCGAAGGCCGCGGTCGTGCTCGGGGCGAAGATCATCGGACGCGACAGCCTCAACCAGGGCGAGAAGGACTTCAGCGCCCTCCTGACCCGGATCCGGACCCTCAAACCCCAGCTCGTCTTCTTCGGCGGCATGTACCCGGAGGCGGCCCTGCTGGCCAAGCAGTCCCGCGACCTCGGGCTCAAGGCCACGCTCCTCGGGGGCGACGGACTCTACGACAAGACCCTGATCCAGCTCGCCGGCCCGGCCTCCGCCGAAGGCGTCTGCGCTACGATGGTGGGGCTCGACATGAGCCGCATCCGCGCCGCGAAGTCGTTCGTGGAAGCCTACGAGAAGCGCTTCGGCCAGGTCGGCCCCTACTCCCCCTACGCCTACGACGCGACCCGGGTCGTGATCGAGGCGATCCGCCGCGCCGGGGTTGCCGACCGGGCCAAGGTCGTCGCCGAGGTGCGGAACACGAAGCACTTCAAAGGCGTGACGGGCGAGACCACGTTCGATGCCAACGGCGACACGCTCAACCAGGTGATCAGCATCTACACCGTGCGCAACGGCGTCTGGGTGTACCGGGGCGAGTCCAAGGGCCTCCCCGCAGGCAAGCCCTGACGCCCGACTTCGGCGTGGGTCGCACTTTCGAGTTCGGCCACTGTCACCCGCTCCCACGACACTGCACCTCATGCGACTGATCCTGCTCACCGTCGTGCTCGTGACCGCCCGGCTTCTGGCCGGCTGGCGCGGCGCCGGATATCTCTCGGACCTAAACACTGTAGACCCCGGCCAGTGGCTCGACGCCGGCGACCGGATTCTCGCCGGATCGTGGCCGTTCCGCGACTGGACCGGAATCTACGGCCCGCTGCTCTACGCCTGGGGCGCCGGCTGGTACAAGTTACTGGGCGCCGACTGGCACGCCGCCGCCCTCATGCTCGAGGCCGTGTCCCCCGCCGTCTGCCTCGTCCTCGCCGCGCTCGTCGCGGCATGGGCCCTGCCCACCGCGGGCTGGCGCCTGCTCTTCCTCCTCGCGGTCGCCGCGCTCGGGCTGGACGCCTGCTACTGGGCGCCCGCCCTGCGCGTCTGGCTTCCGCTGGCCGGGCTCGCATGGGCCACGGCCTCGCTGCGGCACGGCCACGGCCTCCGCGCGGGCCTGGCCGCCGCCCTCTGCGGCCTCAGCCCGTTCGTGAGCCCCGAGGCCGGGCTCGCGGCCGTCGCCGCCTGCCTGATCGCCCTGCTGCGTCCCGTCGCGACTCCGCTCGCGCCTCCGCGCCGTGCCGTCTTCGTTGCCTGTCTGCTGGCCCCGGCCGTGGCCGCGCTCGTCTTCGCCCCGCGACCCACGCTGACCTTCATCCATGCCACGGCCTCGCTCTCTACTTCCGCGAACTGGATCTGGGGCGTGCCCTTCCCGGGGTCCGCCTACCCGTGGCGGCGCGTCCTCTTCCTCGCGCCGTTCGCGCTGACCGCGGCCGCCCTCCTGTTCGCCGGGCTGGGATTCCTGCGGCGGCGCGAGCAGGCGGACCCCGCGGGCGACCTCGCGCACGCCGTCTTCGCCGCACTCGTCCTCCGAACCGTGCTGGGCCGCACGGACATTCCGCATCTCCTCTTCTCCCTGCCCCCCGTGCTCGTCCTCTGGTTCCGGCTCGGCGCCCGACTGCCCCTGCTCCCCGGCATCGTCTCCGGCGCCGTCGTCGTTGCCGGAGCGGTCCCCTACGCGATGATGAGCGTCGCGGAGGGCCAGACCGGGCGACTCACCCGCCTGGCCCTGCCTCGCCCCGCGACCCGGCCGGTCATGGGAGAGCGGGTAGCGGCCCCTTCCGCCTTCGCCGCGCGGCTGGATCGCATCGTCGCGGCAGCCCGGCCGTTCACCCGGCCGGATCGGCCGGTGCTCTCCCTGCCCGGGCCGGTCTTCGCCCATCTCCTGCGCCGGCCAAACGCGCTGCCCCTCGCGATCCCGGAGCTGCTGGGCGGACGCGCCGCTGGGGGGCCGTGGGCGCTCGCGGTCCTCAACACGGCGCCTCCCTCGGTCGTCGTCATCGACGACGCCCAGTGCCTGCCCTGGGATGGCCAGTTCGTCCCGCCGGATTCGCGGAGCCGTCCGCCGGGCCGCCTGACCTGGTCCACGCCCGCCGACGAGGCGATCACCCGGGACCTGCGGCGCTGGCTCGCGGCAAACTACTCCCTGGCAGCCACCGTCGACGGGGCGAGAATCATGGTCCCGCGCCACCCGTCCCGGCCGCCCGCCGAACTCATCCTGGCGAGCCTCGCCCCTGCCCCGGCGGAGCTCGGGCACCTGCCCGGCGGCGACCTGGCCCGGATCCCGGTGGCGGGGCTCGCGTGCGACGAGATCCGGCTCACCGTCCTCTGCCGGTATGCCCCCGGACTCGCGTCGTTCGCGAAGACCTACGTGCGGGTGCACGCCGTCGACCGGACCGGACGGATTCACGGCGGCGTCCTGCCGGTTCCCCCGGCGTCCCTCGCCCTCGATCTCCGCGTCCCCGTGCCGCGCGTCCCCCTCGTCCGCATCGACCTCGAGGTGGGCAGTCCCGGCACGTTCAACCCCGCGCCGCGGATCGTGGACGTGCCCGTCGTTCGACTGGTCCGGTATACTGGGACCCCATGAGGCGCGCCTGGCCGATCCTGCTGGCGGTCGTGGTCGCGGGCTGCCACGAGCCCGTCAAGCGCGTTCAGCACGACACGCCCTTCCCGGCCTCCATCGCCCTCCTGCCGATGAACAACTTCGCGAACAATGTCCGGGGGCCTCACCTGATCCGCAAGCTCGTCGAGATGCGGCTCATCGGCGCGGGATTCGATTCCATGGACCTCAGGGAGATCGACCGTCGGCTGGATGGGATCGGCATCACGGACGGCGGCCAGCTCGGCGCCGTCCAGCCGCAGAAGCTGGGGGAAGTCCTCGGGGTCCAGGGCCTCCTCTACGGCGAAGTCCTCCAGTTCGGGTACACGAATCTCGGCGTCTTCAACAAGCGCGTCGTCGAGGTCCACCTCGTGCTCGTGGAGACCGCCACAGGCCGCAAGCTCTGGGAGGCGACGAGGAAGGAAACCACCTCGAAGGTCGGGCTGAACGCCGACACCATCAAGGAGAACCTCGTGACGGGTCTGGTGGAGAAATACGCGGAGACCATCCTCAAGAATCCCCTGCGTCCCGAAGCGGAGACCGTGGTCCAATCGCTGATGCGGGACCTCAACCGGACGAAGCGTAGCTGGTAGGGGGTTAAAAGAGCGACTTCGGCTTTTCCGGCTCTTTCGGCGGCGGCGACGGCGCCGCGGCCGGCGCACTCTCTCCCGTCTCCTTGTCGGCCCCCGACTGCTTCGACTCCCCCGCGACCGTCGGGGTCTTGCGGGTCCCCGCGCCCGGGGCCGCGGTAGCCGCCTTCGCCGGCACCACCGCCCCCCGCAGCCGGCTCCCCAGTCCCTGCTGGATCGCCATCAGCGCCCGGTCGCCCCACGGGTTCATGGCCCCGGGAGCCGTCACGGTCGCCATGGGCACCTGCGCGTTCGTGATAACGACCTGGATCGTGTTTCCGCCCGTAAAGAATCCCGTGGTCTGGAGGTTCAGGACGCCCTTCTCCTGGTCCGCCTCGTAGAGCACGGCGCCCTTCTGGCCGCAGAGCCCCGCGATCGCGGCCCGGAACACCTCGTCGTACGAGTGGTCCGGGTAGGTTGCCATCCGCACGGTCTGGCACCCGGACAACGCGATCGCCGCCAGCAGGCAAGGGGCGATGAGGCGGCACGCGCGGGTCACCGTCATGCTCCGCAGATCGACCGGAACTTCTTGACGAACCGGAGATGGAGCATCAACGTCTTCTGCTTGTTTCCGCTCGCTTCGTTAACCGTCTGGTACGCGCCGCCCAGGCTGAGGTTGAGCGGCCGGAGTAGCAGGTCGAACCCCGGCGTGGCCACGATCGGCTGGGACGGCAGGGACGCGGAAGACGAGAACGAATACCCGCCCGACGTCACCGACACCAACGTCAGCCCGCCCATCTCCATCGAGAAGTCGACGTACGGGATGAACTTGAGCGCACTGCCGAGGTTAAGCCCGAGCTGGATGCCGGCCTGAAACCCGTACATGAGCGCCATCATCATCATCGTCGAATAGACGGTTTGGCGCCGCCCCCAGTAGTCGGTGTACGAGTAACTCGAGGACCCGATCATGTCGACGAAGTTGAAGTGCAGCCCGGCGTAGATCGGCATGCTGTTGTCGTCCGAGTCCTTGCTGAGCGGATCGATGAAGACGTTCACGGGAAAGCTCTCGCCGAATCCGAAGATCGACATCTTGCCCCCGCCGTCCGTGTCCTGGCTCCCGATGATGAGGGGGACGCCCATGCCGTAGGACCACCCGCCGTTCTCCCACGCCTTCTCCATCCGCCCGAACCCGAAGTTGAAGCTGTTCAGGCTGAACGGCCCGTCCGGGTTGTCCATCGACACGTGCATGTAGTCGATGCTCGTGACCTGCGTGATCTCGGTCGATGTCATGTTCATCATCGGATTCGGCGGGGGCGCGAACTTGATCGGGAACTCCGCCCGGACCGGCGCGGCCACGACAGCCACCGCCAGCACCACCGCGAACCGCAACCCGTTTCCCGTCATGGAGTCAGGCTACGTCCGAAACGTCGAGCCTGTCAAGCGACCGGGGCGGACGCCCCGCGCTGCGGCGCATAGTCCCGCTCGTGCCCGAGCAGGGACCTGAGTCCCCGGAACGCGAGCTCGAGGTCGCGCCATGACCGCACGCTGGCCAGCGACCGGAGGAGAAACCGGGGGTCGCGGTGGAGCCCCCAGATCCGGCGGGCCCAGAGGACGGGGTCGACGGGCGACTTCACGATCGGCCGCGACTCCCCGTACCGGTCGTAGTCGCCGGGGGGGATCGAGAACCAGCCGCGGTCCAGGATGTAGCGGTGAAGCGGGGTCCCGGGATACGGAATCACGATGTTGGCCTCCAGGCAGTCGCCGGGCTTCGCCTTGTAGAGCAGGAGCTCGCGTGCCACGTCGTACGTGCGCCGGATCTCGGCCTCGCCCTCCCACGGGAACCCGACCATGGTCGTCACCATGACCGCGAACCCGTGGTCCTTGGCCAGCTTCACCCCGCGGACGATCTCGGCCACGGTCTCGTCCTTCGCGATCCGCTTCAGCGTGTCGTCGTTCCCCGACTCCAGCGCGATCTTGAGCAGCCGGAACCCCGCCCGCTTCATGAGCTCGACCCGGTCGGGCGTCACGCTGTCCGCCCGGCAGTTCGACGAGATCATGACCTTCCCCGCGACGCCGATCCGCTCGAGCTCCTCCGTGAAAGCCCGGAGCCAGGCGAGATCCCAGATGCCGCCGGCCTCGTTGTCGTCGAAGACCTCGCGGACCCCGTACCGATCCACGAGGCTCTTGATCTCGCGCGCCACGTCCCCGGGGTCCCGCAGCCGCGCCTTGTTCCCCCAGAACGCGTACTGCCAGATGCAGAACGTGCACCGCCCCGGCCCCTTTACGGTCCCGCACCCGCGTCCGCTCAGTATGTACGCCACGGGCCGGTGGAGGTAGGCCTCGCCGTACCGCCACCACTGCGTGAGATCCCGGTCGATCCACGGCAGGGAGCTGAGATCCCTGACCGGCCGGCAGGTCCCGGTCGAGGCCGCCCTCCCCCCCTCGAGCCGCCATACGCCGCCCGGGAGGGCGCGGGTGTCCCCGCGCAGGTGCCGAGCGATCCCGAGAACGGAGAGGTCGTAGTCGCCGCCCGTCGCGACGAAGTCCACGGGGCACGCGCGGAGCGACTCTTTCGGGAAATAGGAGACGTGGTCGCCCGCGAGCACGACGCGGGTCCGCGGGAGCCGGACCTTGAGGTCGCGGATGAACTCCCAGTGGCGGGTCACGAGCGACGCCTTGGTCTCGAGGACGACGAGGTCGGGATCGCCCGCCTCGAGCCGGGCGCGCCAGGCCGCGGGAGTTTCGCCCGCGGCTATGCCGTCCATCCACGCGACTTCGAAGCCCTCCCGCTTGAGCAGGCTCGCGGCCTGCGCCATCACGAGGGGGTAGATGCGGACTTCCTTGGAGTGCGTGAAGGAGAAGATCCGGCTCTGGGTCATCACCGGGATCCTCCCCTCGTGGAGCAGCGGGGGGTAGCAGAGGGCGACGCGCACCTCGAGGCCCCCCTACTCCGCCCGCAGGGCCTTGTCGCCCCAGCCCAGGGTCAGCTCGACCGAGCCGGATTTCGCGGTCGCCTTCCACGCCGCCATGCCGCCGGCCTCGTGGAACCAGGCCGCGGGGAACAGGACGCGGGAGAAGGTGCCCGTGGGCGAGGCCATCACGACGTCGAGGTGGGCTTCCTCGCCCGACGTCATGACCGTGTTGATCTCTTCGGCCATCCGGAACCCTTCGCCGTTCACGATCCAGGCGTCCCCGCGGGCGCTCGCCAGCTCGGCCCAGACCCGGATGCCCCCGGGCCCTTTGGCCTCCAGCGGGAACGGCGTGACCTTGATGAACGCCCGGACGGTCCCGTCCTCGGACGCGGCGCCAAGATCGTAGGCCTCCCCCCGCGCCAGCCCCCAGGCATGCAGCTCAGCCTCCTGCCGGTCCTTGACCGAGACCAGCCGGCCGTCGTCGGCCAGGTAGACGCCGGGGACGCGGACAGGCCTCCCTCCGCGCGACTTGTGCCAGAGTAGAAGGAGGCGGCCCTTGGGAACCCCGGTGGCGCGCAGCCGGAACACGACGTCGACTTTCCCCTCGACCTTCTCCCGCCGGAGCTCCTCGAGGTTCAACTGGACGTCATGGGTCTCCCACGCCGAGCCCCACTTCGTCGACATCGTGGGCCCCGCGCACCCGCCCAGCGTGACGGCGGCCCCCAGTGCCGCCGCCATCCATGCCCCATGAGTCCGTCTCCACCTATCCCCCATCAAGCGGTTATAGTATACCCAGACCATGCGAAGCCGAGACCGAATCATCGACCTGTTCCTGCGGCTGTCCGTCCTGACGGCGGCCGTTCTCCTGCCGGGCGTCTTCTTCCTCAAGGCCTACGAGGTGTTCAACGACACCAAGAGCCTGGCGCTCAAGATCTTCGGCTTGCTCGTCGGCGTCGCCCTGTGCGCCCGCGGCGGGACGCTGCGCACGAGGACCCTCCCCGCCGGCGTCGCCTTCCTGGCCGCATGCACGATCTCGACCATGCACACGCCGCTCCTGAAGGCCAGCCTGGAACGGCTTGGCGAGCTGGCGTCTTTCGTCGTCCTGCTGCTCGCCGTCGAGGCCGGGGCGGTCGGGCTGGGTAAGCTCCTCGCGGTCGCGCTCTGGGCGCACGGCCTCGTGATCGTCTACGCGACCTGCCAGTTCTTCGGATACGACGTGATTCAATGGACGCAGTTCGGCATCCGGCGCGTATACGCGACGATGGGTAACTGCGATTTCCTCGCCGCACACAGTTCGTTCCTCATCCCGATCCAGATCGGGCTCGTGCTGGGACTGTCGACCTCCCCTCCCCTCGTGGCCCTGCGGAACTGGGGCCGCACGCTCACGGAACGCGGCTGGGGGGCTCTCCTCGGCCCGGTCCTGTCGCAGACCGGCCGCACCGTGTTCCTGGGGCTTGGGCTCGTCTGCGGGCTCCCGGCGGCCCTCGTCGCCCTCTTCAGCGCCTTCCATCCCCTCGACGACGCCGACCGCCAGACCGCCCTCTACCTGATCGGCGGGGCGGGCGCCATCCTGTTCGCGCTCTCGCTGGCCTTGCGGGTCACGCGGCGCGATGCCCGCAACCTGTGCATCCTGGCGCTCATACTCTCCGTCCCCTCGCTTGTCTACACCCAGGCGCGCGGCGCCCTGATCGGGTTCGTCGCCGGGTTCCTCGCGCTGGAGTGGATGACCCTGCGCCGGATCGCGGGCGTCGAAAGGTTGAAAGCCGCCGGCTGGATGGCAATCCTGACCGCCGTCCAGATTCCGGTTGTCGTCGGGGTCCTCATGCTCCACGAATCGGGACGGGCCTTCATCGACCGATTCCTCGAGCTCAAGAACCCCGTCGCGGCTGCGACCCTCCAGCAGCGGCTCGCCTACTGGTACGCAGGATGGCTCATGGGCCGCGGCGAGCCCACGGCCCCCGGCCGCAACGACGTTCTGCTCCCCGTCGGCGCCGGCATCGGCGCGTTCCACCTGGCGGGCGCGCGGGCCCAGGGGCGCGCCCAGCAGATCTGGGACGTGAAATGGCCCCGGGCCGCCGAGGTCGTGAGCCCGCACCTCGAGCTCTACGCCCACAACGACTACGTCCAGCTCTTCGCCGAGATCGGGCCTATCGGCCTTGGCATCTACCTCTGGATCGCGGTCGTGCTCCTGATCGCGGGCTTCCAGGCACTGGCCCGGTGCCCCCCCGGGGACGACCGCACCCGCTGGATGCTCATGGCGCTCATGGCGGCCACGGTCTCGTGGTACGTGAACAGCCTCCTGAACTTCCCGTTCAAGGTGGTCCCGAACGCCCACCTCTTCTTCGCCGTCATCGCCGCCGTCCTGGCCGCCAAGACCGCCCTACCGGTCATGGAAGTCCCGTTCCGGGTTCCGGTGGCCGCCACCGCGCTACTGGCTGCCGGCGCTCTCTTCCTCGCCACCCGCATGACCGCCCGGCAGGCCGCGAGCGAGTATCTGAAGTATGGGCACCAGCTCACGCAGGCTGCCCAGAACGGACAGGCCAACTACGGCGCCATGGCCCTCGGCTACTTCGACCGGGCCGCCCGGCTCTCCCCCGTCCACACGGACGGCATCCTCGTCCACTACTACCGCGGCATGGCCAACAAGGCCGCGAACCGATTCGAGGATGCGGACGCCGACTTCACCAGCGCCATCGGCGTCTTCGTCAACTTCCCCGAGGGGTACATGCAGCGGGGGCTTACCCGGTTCCTCAAGGCCTCATCGCTTCTGACCCCGCCCGTCAGGGGTATCGGGGTCTCGGAGGCGGCGAAGGTCGAGGCCGGCCGGTGGCTCGACGGCGCCGTCGCGGACCTGCGGGAATCGGCCTACCTCAACTCCAAGGAACCGGTGACGTGGTGGTACCTCGGCAACGCGTGTCGCCTCCAGATGCATTTCGCCGAGGCGGCTTCGGCGTTCGCCGAGTCCGTCCGGTTCTCCCAGGACCGGATTCCCGACGCCTACTTCGCGCTCGCCGTGACCCAGATCGAGTTGGGCCGGCTCGCCGAGGCCCGCGCGACCCTCGAGGCGGCGGTGGCCAAGTTCCCCGCCACCGCCATCCCGCCCACCGCGAAATCCATGCTGGCCTCGCTCAAAGCGGGCCGCAAACCCACGCTTCCCCACTAGGGGACGCGCTTAAGTAATTCAGTAACTCGCAAGCTAATGAGCCTCGCGTAATAGGGTGACATAAGCGCATCGACTGTGATATCGTGGG